>ERZ778027.197-NODE-197-length-176597-cov-44.176830_pt1 | contig 176597 bp, 145 predicted proteins | sample MGYA00375757_ERZ778027 | MGnify/ENA primary metagenome ERZ778027 (study PRJEB29350, sample SAMN05389817) | bioreactor metagenome | isolation source: Ammonium sulfate bioreactor | place: South Africa: University of Cape Town | collected 2014-02-18 ...
ATGGTGCCGAACGGACGGTTGGCGATGTGCCACGCGATGGTGCGCCGGAACTGCCGCGTCGTGATGCGCCACGGCTTGCCATCGGGGCCGGGTGGGATGACCGGCGCATCGGGGCTGCCGAAGACGGTGTTGAGGTGGTCGCGGAAGGCGTTGAGCTGGCGGACCACCTCGCTCGACAGATGCGTCTTGGTGACAGCGCGGGGACGAAGCACCGGCCAGAGCGTGTCGCTTCCAGTCTTCCGTGCCGCGTGTTCCGACAGCCGTTCGAGCACCGTGATCGCCTCGGCCACCGGTTCGATCGTCACCCAGCTCGCCGACTCACCGGCGCTCGATCGGCGCTTGTAGAGGGTCGATCGGACGCGTTGCCGCTCGATCAGGCCGTCTTCGCTGCGCGCGATCGAGAGGCAGCCGCGCCGCATCGCCTGGACCTCGCAGTCGCGCATGCCGGTCAGATAGGCGCATACGATATAGGCGGCGGCCTGCAGCATCCGCTCCTCGATCGCTAGGGTCTTCACGTCGAAGCGGGCACGCCATGGCCGACCGCTCTCGGGAGCGATCGAGATCGGCGTGTCCATGCCGCCGACCTCGGTACCAAGCGATGCAACCGCTTCGCGAATGACATCCGGTGCGCCGGTAGTGAGCATGAGATGCATGGCCGGCTCGGCGACGGCATCGATGCCGGCATGCAAATGGAGGAGATGGGCGTTGATCGGCGGGGTTGCATCCCCGGTGAGGGGATCGATGCGCGTGGCGCCGTTGTGTGCCGTCGTCCAGATGGGCACGCCGCGTCCTTGCCGGGCTCGGCGCGCGAGATAGCGCTCGAGGCGCGCGCGCTGCCGCAGGCGGCGCTCTGCATCAGGCAGTCCGCGTTCGGCGGCGAGCAGCCGAGCGCGGACTGCCTCGAGCCGATCGAGCGCGACCCGAGCCGCCAGAATATCGGTCGCGAAGGTCGTGACATAGCGCAGCGACCAGGCGAGCAGCGGCGTGACAATCTCCTCCGGCATGCGTGGGGTGCGGTTCTCGCGCACATGCCGATATCCGGCGACGCGCGCAGCCGCTTGCCCGGCCCACGGCTCGAACCCGAGACCGCCTCCAGGCAGGTGATCCCGGAGATGGTAGAGATCGGTGACCACCTGCAAGAGCTGGCCGACGATGACGGGGCGCCGCGCTGAATCATCCCGCAGGTGGCGCGCATAAGCGTCGATCAGCGCCTGATCGATGCGGCCCAGGTCGAGCCGCCCAAGCCGCTCGCGCGCGAAGGCGAAGAACCGGCGAGCCCGGTTGAATGCCTGTCGGATGCTGGCGGGCGGCAGCTTCGGGTGGTAGCCGGGAAGACCGACGTTGAGGCGGGCGTAGAGATAGGCGCGCATTGCCGCCTGCACATCGGCATGTTCGAGCACGTCGAAATGCACGGTGACGTGGCAGCGCCGAGCGTTCTCGCGGAAGACGGCGGGACCGAGATCCCAGGTCGGGTCGCCGACGTGCGACAGCTCCTCGCGGGCATGGCCCGCCTTGAGCGGCGCGCTCGCCAGCACAGGGCGATCGTCGAACGCGGGCACGAGGGCATGGACGGGCGTGGTCATGCGCGTGCCTCCGGCGGCAGATAGAGCCGTTCGCTCCCCATCTGCCGGCGCGCTTCGGCGATAACGGCATCGGAGAAGACCGGCAGGACCTGGACCGTGATCCGGGTGTGGACGCGGCCGAACTTGGCGGCCCAGTCGCTCGCCGGCAGGCTGCATCGCTGCTCTTCGACGAACGCGAGAAAGGCGAGGATCGCGGGGAGCTTGCGCGCGGTGATGACGGCGTTGGGACAATCGAGGCAGCCCCAGAAGGGCTGCGCGCAGGGCGAACCGGGCTCGGCGAAAGGACTGCTATGGAAGCCCGCGCAGGCGGCGAGCCAGACATCCTGTTCGCCGTCGAGCACCGGACCCACCGTATCAGCCGACATCAGCGACGCGACCTGTTCGGGCGCTTCGCGCAGCGCCTGCTCGGCGGTGGGTGGAAGCACGGTCGGCATCGCCGCAGCGACCGCTGCGCGGAAGGCATCGGCGACGGCCGCCTCGTGCAACGGCCGGAGCGACGGCAGATCGGCATAGTGGCGCGCCGCAACCTCGCGGGTGTGACCGACCGCGAAGCGGGCCATATGCCCCTCGGTCTTGGTGTACCATAACGCCTTGTGGGTCTTGCGCAGCCGGGAAAGCAGCAGATGGAGCGGCTTCCCATCATCGCCGGCGATACCATGGCGACGAGCCCAGGCGGCGAGTTGGAACTTGGGATCGACGATGCCGGCGCGAAGGCCGCCAACGTTGTGATAGAGCCAGAGGCAATCGTCGGTCAGATGCTCGCGTGCGACGGCGGTGACGTCGATCAGGCGACGCATGAGGCCGCCGGGTGTGCCGCTACCACCATCGCGGACCCGCATGCTCTTGTGCTCGGCACCGCGGGCGCGGCGCTTCAGATAGCGCAGCTCCACCGTGCCGGCATGCGGGTTGGTGAGACAATCCACGGTCAGCGTCTTCAGGCACTCCGGCTCGAGGCCGGTATCGAGCGTGAGCAGCACGAGCAGCGCCGGCAGATCGCGCGCAAGCAGGTGATGGCGGCCATGCAGATCGTCGATGAGCGTGCTGATCGGCAATCCGCGCCGCATGCGCATGGAATAGAGGCTCTTCAGCGCCGGATGGTCTGCAACGATAAAGCCCTGCCGCGCGATGATGGCTTCGACGTCGGCCCGCGCTCTGGCGATGACCGGGTCGCCCTCATCGATGCGGTCGTCGGCACCGAGACGGCGGAACATCGCTTCGACGTCGGTCCTCGCGGCGTCGCGCAACACGCGGGCGACGAAGGGGCTATAAGCATCGCGCGGGGTCGAGCGGCCCGCCGACGTGGCCAGTGTGTAGCGCAGCCGCTCATGCAGGTCAGGCGCAATCCGATCGGGCCAGTCTGCCTCGATCGCGCGCAATGTGTTGACGATCTTGCCGACCGTTATGTGCCGGTGGATCGCGCCCATCCCGCGGCGGTCGAGCGCGGAGGCGAACCCATCGATATGGGCTGCGCGCAGGTCGCCGACGCCAGCCACGTTCAGCGCTTCGTCGCCACGCCAGGCGAAGAACAGGCGGTAGGCATTTAAATACTGCTTGATGACGCTCGCCGCACCGATCGGTCCTCCGAGTGCGGCCGACCGACGCAGCGCGCCGGCGAAGGCGATGGCGAGCGGACGAGGATCGAGTGCGGCCATATCGATCAGGACCGTCCCGCCATGCCGCGCCTCGATGGTGAACTTGAGGCCGAGCACGGGATCAGGCTGCACGGGCTCGGGCGTGATCGGCGAGAAGACGACGGGCCGACCCTTGCGGGCACGCCCGCTCATGCGCCCTGCGGTCCCGGCAGCAGCGCGAGCAGCTCCTCGACCGCCGCATCCACCGTATCGGCGCGGGTCGCAATATGGTCGAGGTAGATATAGGTGGTGGTGAGGCTCGCGTGGCCGAGCAGGCGTTGCACCTGTTGCAGCGGGTCGCCCAGGATCAAACGATAGCTCTCCACCGGCCCCGCCGGCAATGCCGCTTCGCGCAGCCGCTGCTGGATCAGCAAGGCGAGCATATGGACCGCGAATGTGTGGCGAAGCTGGTGCGGGCTGATCGACAGCGGGAAGCCGTTCTCCGCGCACCTCTTGCAGGCGCGGGTGAAGATCACCTCCCACGAGTTGGGGCGGACAGGCTGCCCGACCTCGGTCAGCCATAGCGCCGCCGGCTCGCGGGGCGATCCATCCTCGTCGCACAGGATCAGGCGGCATCGTTCCTCCGGGGTGCAGACATCGCGCATGCGGTCGAGACCGGCGCGGGTGACAGGGATCGGTCGCTCGAAGCGGGCCGCGCCATCGCGTGCGGCGAACTTGGCCACGCCCGCTGCGCGCTCGACGGCAACATAGGCGGCGATCTGACGAAGCAGCCGGCGTGGGACCAGAACGCTGCGTCCCCGGTCGCCCTTGGTGAGCGGCGGCGGGAGAGGCAGCCAAAGTTGCCCAGCATCGCCGTCCGCGCGGTCGATCGCCGCGAGCTCGGTGGTGAGCAAGCCCGACGCCTCTTCGAGGCGCAGGCCAGTGGTGACGAGAAGATCGGCGAACAGCGCGTTGCGTAGCCCATTACGGTCGCGAGCGCCGGGGCGCTCCGTGCCGTCAGGGGTGAGCCCGCGCAGGCCGACCTCGCCGAAAATGCGGTAGTCGTCCATCGTGACGAACCGGACATCCGATCGCCTGGCGACACGTTCATAGGCGTCGTTGCGCGCCGCGATCATGCCGCGACGGCCACCATGCGCCGGTCGCCACACGGCGCGGCGGCTGAACGGCGCGTCGGTGATCAGCCCTTGCTGTTCACCCCAACGGTAAAGGCGATCGAGACTGGCGACGGCGCGGTTCCAGCTTGCGGCCGTTATCCGGTGATCGGCCTCGTCGCGGCGTCGCTCACGATGATAGGCATCGACGTCGTCGCGGGTCGCAGCCCACACGGTCTTGCCGCAGGCATCGAGAAAGCGAAGCCAGACAACGACATCATAGGCATAGGCGCGAAGCGAGTGCCGCGAGCGGACGTCCGACAGCGGCAGGTCGAGAAAGAAGCGATCCAGATCGGGATCATAAAGCGCGTCGCCGCGCTGGATCAGCGGCACATGCGCATCGAGGCCCTTGGCCTCGCGGCGCTCGTAAACAGAAATGATCGACACCGGCGCGAAGCCCTCCCCCCGGACCCCCCACCCGGAAGCTGACCTTCACACCGATGCGCGCTATGGCCCGGCAGCAATCAGGCTGGCCTCCGCCAGCTCTTGGGTCAGCGCTACGGCCAGCCTGATTACTGCCTACCGTGGGCGTCCATCGCCGACCTTACTGCAATGTTGCGGACGGCGCAGACTGTCCAGATAACGCGACCAACTCTTCGAACGCATATTTCTTCGTGCCGAAGCCGCCAGTCAGGTCTCGGCCGACTCGCGTGGGATGCCCAGTCGCATGCCCAAGTTCATGCAGGGCCGTGCGATGCCAGTTGACCGGCTCGAAATAGGCCTGCGGCGGCGGAACCTGCACATAGTCCAGCGCGGGATGATAATAGGCGCGCGCGCCGCCGATGCGGAAGTCGATGCCCGTAACGGCGATGAGCGCCTCTACATGGGGCTCGATCAGGCTGGCGGGCGGCGGTGTCGCAGCGGCGCCGACTTCCTCGGGCAGATTCTCGCACTGGGCGGTGTTGAAGACGGTGAAGCGCTTGAGGAAGGGGATGGCTTGGGCGTCCTCTCCGGTTTCGCGGGCCCGCCGCTTCTCGTCGTCAGGGACGAAGCGATCGGCATAGACGACCGTCGTACCCTTCTCTCCTTTGCGAACGTTGCCACCAAGCGCGAGCGCCTGCCGGAAAGTGAGCCAGCGCTGGCCGGGAAAGCCTTGAGTTATGACTGCGCCCCAGAGAATGAGGACGTTGATTCCCGAATAGGGCCGGCCCGTCGCTGCGTTTGCCGGCATGCCGACTGGCGCATTGGCGCCGCTCGCGCCCCACGGCTGGACCCAGGGCAGCCGGCCGGCCTCCAGCTCGGCGATGATCTTGCTGGTGATTTCATCATAGAGGCTCCCCCGTTCGGTCGCGGGGCGTGTGGTGCGTTGCTTTGACATCGCGGATCTCCGCGACGGGCGCCGGGAGCCACTCTCCCAGCCTTCAACCCGTCACGGAAAACCCGTCCGCACTCTCACTCTCGCGGGGCGTTGCGGGGCGGCAAGCCCCGCAGAAGGGGTCGGCCGAGACTAGGCTCGGCCGCAGGGGAAGGCCTTCCCCTTTTCGGTTCGCGATGAATATCAGATCGTCTCAACAATTGTCCCGTTTTGAACGACCCTCGTGCCCAGACGTCATCGGCGCTATGAACGACGACATGAACAACGATCATGAGCATCGCATGGCACGACGAGAATATTACAGACCAGCATGGTCGTTGATACTCGATACGATCCGGTCGCGAGGCGCCGCTTGCAGCTTACTCCTAGGCGCGATGACCGTTGGAGCTTGCACAGCGGAGCCTGAGGCATCCGTCGCGGACACGTCGTCAAGCTCCGTCGCGCTCGCTACTCCGTCGGTGAAGATGGAGGCCAACCCGCCACCGGCCTTCACCTATTGGGCGCCAGAGGGATCGACGATCCGGAATCATCCGCAGGATCCAAACATATGGATCGCCGAAGGCACGGACGGGTCGAGGACTTACTATTTCGGCGACCAGTGTCGTGCGTCCGAACATCAGGATTGGATGGGACAGGTAGTCGAGACTCTTCCCAAGCCGCCCGTTGATGCGGTCTGGCGTATCGGCACCACTACCTCGCCCCAAACGTCAGACCTGCGGCGCGAGCGACTGAACATTTCATTCGACGAGAATACCCGTCGGGTCGCCCGCGTGGCCTGCGGCTAGATGGCGAGGCTTGGCAAGATGCGCGAAACGCTCATTATGTTCGGAGCATTATTGGCTCTGGCCGCCTGCACGACCTCGCCCGAGGTGCCAGCCGCCTCTGCGACGCGCGATTCCACGCCGTCGACAGAAACCGCCTCGGCCGATGCGCCCATACCCGACCAATGCCGAGCTGCGGAGCGTCAAAGTTGGGTCGGCCAGTCGGTCGACAGTCTGCCTTCGGCTTCGCAAGGTGAAAACCGGCGCGTGGTTTGCACGACCTGCGCCCGAACGGAGGACTATAGGGCGGATCGCCTGAACATCGACTTCGACGCGGGTACGCGGCGTGTCGTCAAGGTGAGTTGCGGCTAGCATGGCGGGCAAGCCACCAGATAATACGTCTTCGGACGCCAAACTTCCGCCTGGCGTCGCCGTGCTGACTATCGAGATCCCGGACACGCTCCCTCCGCCGCCCCTCTCGGAGCGCGAAGCCCTTGACTGTCTGCTGGGCGCTATGGAGGGCGGAGCGCCCGAAGAGGTGTCGCGTGCTTTGGACACACTGGCATCCCCGGCCGCCTGCCGGACATTCTTCTTAGCCGCTCTGCGACCTGGGGCCACGGTAATCGACATTCGAACCGACTTCCATTTGGCCTGGACGGTCCGGGGGTTCCGACTGCGAGAAGCGCTCGACGACGATGGCCTGTTGCTCGCTGCGCTTCGCGTGCTGCTGCCTCCCTATGAGGGAGAAGGTTTGAGCCTGTTCCGCGGCGAGCAAGCCGGACGATACGCGGCGGGAAAGCTCGGCTTCGGATGGACGCCCAAGAGGCAGGCGGCGGAGATGTTCGCGAGCGGACTCTGCGCCAGCTATGATGGTGGCGGCGTTCTTCTCGAGGCGACCGCGCCCGCAGAGGCCATCATAGCCGGACCAAGCGCCCATAGTGGGTATCTTGGTGAACATGAACACGTCGTCGATCCGTCGCGCCTTACGGATCTACGGCCAGTGGCGTGGTTTCCGCAAAACTGAAACACGCAATTCGATTACACAGCGAGGCTCCGGCGGCGCCCTGCGACATCGGTGTTCGGCCAAGATTTCAGCGGAAGTCGCGGGTCTTCACCTTGATCGTATCGATGTGCAGGTCGGGTATGTAAATGTCGCGTGGTCGAACCGTTCGGGGCGGATGACCCCGGCGGTCGGGCGTCGACGAGCCGTGGTGAAACTCGTCGCCGCGACCGTGAGGCAGCGGAAAGGCGGTGTCGCGCTCGCCGACGCTCGCCAACTCCGCCGAAAGGTCCGTCAGCCGTTGCGCGACAAGATGGACTACTTCCCCCTCGCGCTGGACGCGCCCGCGGACCCCGATCATGCCCGCTGACAGGATGGTGCGCCGATTTTGCTCGAAGACCTTGGGCCAGACTACGAGATTGGCGATTCCACTCTCGTCTTCGAGCGTGATGAACATGACACCCTTCGCGCTGCCAAGCCGCTGGCGCACCAGCACGATGCCGGCCGCTTCCAGCCAACGGCCGTCCTTTGCGTCCATCGCCTCTTGGCACGTCACCATGCGACGGCGGCGCAGCTCCGGGCGCAGGAACGAGACCGGGTGGTCGCGTAGCGACAGGCTGACATGCCGGTAGTCCTCCACGACTTCACCGCCCGCCGTCATCGGGCGTAGGATGACGGCCGGCTCGGCGATCTCGGGCACAATCCCGGCTTCACGTGCCGACGCGGCGGCGAAAAGCGGCAGCGGCTCGTCGCGCAAGGCCTTGATTGCCCATAGGGCCTCACGACGGGCGACACCGAACGGCGAACGAAACCCGTCGGCTTCGGCGATCTGCGTAAGCGCCGCCACGGGAACGCCGGCCCTGCGCCAGAGATCGTCGACGGAGACAAAGGGTTGACCCGCCCGGGCCGAGACGATCGCGGCGCCGTGGGCATTGGCGAGGCCTTTGACCATGCGCAGACCCAGGCGAATGGCAAACTGTTCCTCCCTGCCAGACGGCTCAAGCGTACAATCCCATCGGGAGGCGTTGGCGCAGACCGGGCGGATCTCGACGCCATGATCGCGCGCATCACGGACGATCTGCGCCGGCGCATAGAAACCCATGGGCTGGCTGTTCAGCAACGCCGCGCAGAAAACCTCGGGATGCCAGCATTTGAGCCAGGCCGAGGCGTAGGCGATCAGCGCAAAAGAGGCTGCGTGACTTTCCGGAAATCCGTAACTGCCGAAGCCCTCAAGCTGTTTGAAGGTCTGCTCGGCGAATTCGGCCTCGTAACCGTTGGCGACCATGCCCGCGATCAGCTTGTCCCGGAAATGCGAGACGCCGCCGGTGAACTTGAAGGTGGCCATCGACTTGCGGAGCATGTCGGCCTCGCCGGGCGTGAAGCCGGCGCATTCGATCGCAACCCGCATCGCCTGCTCCTGGAAGAGCGGTACGCCGAGGGTCTTGCCGAGCACTTTCTCCAGCTCGGGCTTCGGGTAGTGGACGGGCTCAAGGCCCTCGCGGCGCCGAAGATAGGGATGCACCATGTCGCCCTGGATTGGGCCGGGCCTGACGATCGCGACCTGAACGACGAGATCGTAATAGGTCCGCGGCTTCAGACGCGGGAGCATCGACATCTGCGCCCGGCTCTCGATCTGGAAGGTCCCGAGCGTGTCCGCCTTGCGGATCATCGCGTAGGTGCGCGGGTCCTCGGCCGGGATGGAGGCTAGATCGAGATTGACGCCCTTGTGCTCCGCCAGAAGGTCCAGGCCCTTCTTCATGCAGGTGAGCATCCCGAGCGCCAGGACGTCGACCTTCATGAACTTCAGGGCGTCGATGTCGTCCTTGTCCCATTCGATGACCTGCCGGTCCTTCATCGCGGCCGGCTCGATCGGCACGAGATCGTCGAGCCTGTCATGGGTCAGCACGAAACCGCCGGGATGCTGGCTGAGATGGCGCGGCGCGCCCATGAGCTGTCGCGCGAGATCGAGCGTCAGGCGAAGGCGGCGATCGGCAAGATTGAGATTCAGCTCCTCGACGTGGCGTTGCTCGACACCTTCCTCCGACCAGGCCCACACCTGCGACGACAAGGTGCCGATCAGGTCTTCGGGAAGTCCAAGCGCCTTGCCCACATCACGCAAGGCGCCTTTGGTGCGATAGCGTATGACGGTCGAGCAGAGCGCGGCGTGGTCACGGCCATAGGTGTCAAACACCCACTGCATGACGATTTCTCGCCGCTCGTGCTCGAAATCGACGTCGATGTCGGGCGGCTCGCACCGCTCCTCGCTGACGAAGCGCTCGAACAGAAGATCATTGCGGCCCGGGTCGATCGACGTGATGCCGAGGACGTAGCAGACGGCAGAGTTGGCGGCCGATCCGCGCCCCTGGCACAGAATGTCCTTTGAGCGCGCGAAGCGGACGATCGAGTTCACGGTCAGGAAATAGGGCGCGTAATCGAGCTTCTCGATCAGCCGCAGCTCGTGTTGAAGCGCGGCAGTCACGCTATTTGGCAGGCCTTCCGGGTATCGCTCGGCGGCTCCATCCCAGGTGAGCTTCGCCAGCGTCTCCTGCGGCGTGAGAGCCGGATCGTCACGCTCCTCGGGATATTGGTAGGCCAGCTCGTCGAGGCTGAAGCGGCACCGGTCGGCGATCTGCAAGCCTCGGGCGAGAGCCTCGGGGTAGCGTCCGAAGAGCCGATGCATCTCCTCAGGCGGCTTGATGTAGCGGTCGGCATGACGCTCGCGGCGGTCGCCGATCGTGTCGATCGTGACATTGTGGCGAATGCAGGTGACGACGTCCTGAAGAATCCGGCGGGCGGGCTCGTGGAACAGGACGTCGTTCGTTACCACGGTCGCCACGCGGATCTGGGCGGCGAGGTTCGAAAGCTCGTGAAGGCGAAGCTGGTCGTTTGGCCGGCGACGTAAGGTCAGAGCCATGTACGCCCTATCGCCGAACGCATCGCGCAGGCGGCGCAGCCGAAGGCCGCATTCATCGTCGGCGAAATCCGGCACTAGGACGGCGATCAAGCCTTCGCCGTAAGCAACGAGGTCCTGCCAATCGAGGACGCATTTCGCTTTGCCACCGCGCCGCTTGCCGAGCGAGAGCAAGCGGCAGAGACGCGAATAGGCCGGTCGGTCGGTCGGATAGACCAGCACAGACATACCCTCGGCGAGATCGAGGCGGCAGCCGACGATCAAGCGAACGCCTGTCGTCTTTGCCGCCTCGTGGGCTCGGACGATGCCAGCGAGTGAATTTCGGTCCACCACGGCCAACGCTTCGATCCCAGCGAGCGCGGCCTGGGCGAATAGCTCCTCGCAGGACGAAGCGCCCCGGAGGAAGCTGAAATGCGAGGTGACCTGAAGCTCGACGTAACGGAGCTCGCTCATCCGAATACCCCGTGGATGAACCAGCGGTGCGAACCTGTGGCGGTGTCCTCGCCGTCGCCGGCTCGAAATAGCCAGTAGCGTTCGCCAGCGTCGTCCTCGACCCGGAAGTAGTCGCGGACGGCGGCCAGCTCGGCGTCGCGCTTCCACCATTCGCCGAACACGCGCTCCGGCCCATCGCCGCGGCGAAGACGGCGGCGGATGCCGCGCCAGGTGAACGATACCGGCGGATGATCGGGAAGAAGCGCCACGGTTTCGACCGGCTCAGGGGCCGGCAGGAGCCGCGAGGGCCTCGGCCAATGGCCAGGCCAGCCCGCTCCCGTATCGGCCGCCATTGCCGGGATGCGGCTGACGGACCGCTCCGGAACGTCGCTGGCGACCGGAGCAAGCCGATAGAGGGCGCGCTCTCCAACGCGGTTCATCAGGGTGTCGATGAGATCGGAGACGTCGGGGGTGCTCTCCTCGATCAGCGAGCTGACGATCTGCCTGCGCTCAAGCGGCTCGGTGACGCTCGCGGCAAGCGTCATCACCTCGATACCGAAGCCGGGCGAGATGGTCTCGATCTTGTCGCACAGGAGGCGTGTCAGCCGCTTCGCGTCCCGGACGGGTGTGGCCATGCCGACCCGGACGGCTTGTGCCCGGCTGTCGACGCGGTGGCAGATGAGATCGAGCCTGCGTGCGCCAAGGCCGCCTTCCTCCAGGCGTTCACAGAGCTGCACAACAAGCTTTCCGATGTAGCGAGCGATTGTCTCAGCCGCACCGATGGGCTCGGCGAAGGCGCGGCGCACCTCGATGAGATCGGCCGGCCGGACCGGCTCGATGAGTTCGGCCGCGATGCCCAAGGCTTGGTCCAGGCGTCTGCCGAGTTCGGGGCCGAAGCGAAGAGTGAGCGGCGCGCGCGGCTGCGCCAGGAGATCCCCGACCGTCCTGAAGCCGAGCGTGCGCAGCGTAGTTATGACCGGAGCCGGGACGCGCAAAGCCTCAAGTGGCAACCGCTCCAAGACCGATGGGTCGTGGCCCTTCGGTGCGATGACGGTTGGCTGCGCTGAGAACCGGGCCAACGCATGGGCTGCTCCCCAGGTGTCGGCGATCGCAGCTCTTGCGGTGATCCCGGACATGGCGAGGCGCCCGATCAGGCCGTCCAGCATAACGGCCTCGCCGCCGTGGAGGTGGTCGGCGCCTGTCGAGTCGATGATGAGGCCGTCGGGCGGATCGGGGGCGACGATTGGTGCATACCGGAAAAGCCACACCGCGAGACGCTCAAGCGCCTCGGCGTCGGCTGCCGGCTCGGCATCCTGCACGATGAGGCCCGGCACGAGGACCTGCGCCTTGGTGACGGGCATTCCGGCGCGCCCGCCGGCGGCCTGGGCCGCAGCATCCGCCGCCAGCACCACCCGCCTGTTCCCGTCGCGGCCAATCAGGACGAGCGGCGCCTCAGCCGGAGGCGCCGCGTCGCCAGCCTTCCGCCGAAGCCGGTCCGTGGACCAGTTCGGCAGGAAGAGCGAGACGACCCGTGTCATCGCAAGCCTCCAACTCGAAATCTGCACTTTCGCCCGCTCGCGCGCGAATGAGTTCAACCCGCCAACGGGCGCGGCCCACACCGGGAACCGGCAGTGGCGTCGAGGGCAGTACGGAAACGCGCCAGCGCGTCATGGCCGCCGTAGGTTGGCCAAAGTCGGCCGCCTCTGTCTGTCGTCGCCAGCGCCGAAGGGCGATCCCGAGCGAACCGGCGCCTTCCGCTGCTAATTGCAGCCGCCGAGACGCAGTCATCGAGAGCCGGGCAACCTCGCCGATGACGGCCCCGAGGCCGCCATGGCGCAATCCTTCTTCCATACAGGCGAGCACGGTCTTGTCGTCGCCGGCTTCGAGATAGATCACGCGGTCGCTAGCGAGGCCGGCCTGTGCAATGGCGGGCGCGAATAGATCGGCCCGCGTGATGCACCAGAGAATCTTGCCTTTGGTGCGGGCGGCGAGGCCCGCGCTGAACGAGGCGGCGGCCGCCCCATCGACCGCGCCGTTGCCGCCGCCTGCTATTTCATGCAGCGCACCGAGTGCGAGGCCGCCGCCAGGAAGTCGTGAGTCCACCTCGGTGATCCCGAAGGGGAGAACCGACTTGGCGCGCCGGCTTCGGCCTTCGATCTTCTCGATCTGCGCGCGCAAAGACTCTATGGCGGGCTCGAGCCGCAAGCTGCTTGTTGACCTCCGGGAACGGGTTCGTCATCATGTTCTCTATTCGTTCTATTTTTCGGCCGTCAGAGTCAAGGGCTGTTTCTGCCTGCTGAAGATGAATCGGCGGAGCGGCGGGAGCCGCGTCGAGGATCGAGGCTCTCTTTTCGCCAGGAATATCGTGCCATTGGCGTAGATGCGGTTAAGATTTCGCAGGCAACGGGAGGGCGAGATGGTTGAGTCGAGTGAGGCGCACCGCGCGAAGAGGAAGAAACCGTATAACGAGCGGTCGGATCTTGAAAAACTGCAATCGCAATGGAACAAGCTGTCCGGCCTCCATATGCGAGATGAACCTTCAGCGGCAATCGTCCGATGCTCCACGGCGGCGGAGATCGCCGCCAATTACGCTATAAGGCATGAATGGGCACGTCAGACGGAGTTCGATGCAACCATTATCGACCAGCTTCTTCTTTGGGCGAATGGCCTGCGTGGGAAGATCGATAAACTTTTTGTGCCCGTTTACTTCGCGCACCCGAAGAAAAGCAAAACCGCAAAAGCGCTGATTGCCTCATCGGAAAAGATTAATAAGGTTCGCAATGAGGTTGTGCATCAGGGGCGGTTCAGCAACCCAGACGAGGCCGCCGAAATCATCGCCGAGGCAAAGCGCTTCATCGACATGATTGTTGGGCTTTCTGTTCCAGGTTTTGATATCCAGGACCGGAAACGCACCGAGTAGCGCGCACTGGGGCTTTCGATGAATCAAGGCTGGCGAGCGTCAGACAGACAAGGACAACTGTTCGAGCAATTCCGAAAGGATCAACGGAAGATACTCGTGGGAGCCGTTTGGATACCAGATCGCATCGATGCTGAGGCTCGCCAAGTACGCATTGCGCGCGACTAATTCTGCTTCAGTGGGCGGTGCCTCTAGCACGGCAAAGTGCCTCGGTACGTTGGGAAGCCCGGCTTCGGCAACGAGGCTTTCGAACACGCGCAGCGTACGGTCTCCTATTAGGCTACAGCCGAGAAATAGAAGCGAGCCGTGCTCGAATATGTGTCGGAGCTTTCGGGGCAGAGATAGCTTCATATCGGGAAGCCCCCCGCCGTAGCTCGCGTCATATTGCGCCTTGCTCAAGACGTAGCTGGAGGGTGTCCGAATGTCTCCGTGCAGTTTGAGTAGGGCGCGCTGACCATTCGATTGCGCTCGGATAATCCGGGCGTTGTCTTCCGCGGGCGTGACCATTTCGGCCGCGGTTTCTCCTTGGATTGCTAAAGCATTTTCCAGGACGCGGTCATAATTTGTCGTGACAATGATGCTTTTCGTCAGCTTCACAACCATCAGGGCGACGCGAGCATCGCCGATGTCGCTATCAAACGCATCACGCATTTCCTGGATGAACAGGCCTTCTCCTCGCGCCGCAATAATCTCCTCAACTGTCGCTTCGTATTCCCCGCTGCTCAACCGAGCGGAGATGTAGCTCAGGTCCATGCCGGCGCTTCGCGCTTGGTGGAGGATGTGGCCTGTCCATGTCGGGAGAGAGGCCGTACATGAGATGCCAGCCCCTACAAAGGGGACCACTGTCCGTGCCTTCAAAGGCTCTAGAAGCGCATTGAAATGAGCACGGTTCTTACCAAACCAGTGATCGTCCAACTTCCTATGTCCGAGCGCTAGCTCAAGACGTCTAGCCAGAAATCGCTCTAGCTCCTCGCCATATGGTAAGCGCTAAAACTGCCCCACGTGGTTGCGGGGCGACGGCGGCGACGTGGACGGCGTAATTTCGGCGATCAGGCGACGCTGGCGAGATTGCTCTCTTCGAGCGCGGTTTGCCGTGCATTTTTATCGACCCAGTTGTACGGCAACAGATCATCGATTGGATCGGTGTCGGCGCGCTCAATGATGCGGGCGAGCACATTGGAGAGGTAGGCGTAAGGTTCGACGCCGAGCATCTTGCAGGTTTCGACCAGCGAGGCGATCGCCGCCCAGTTTTCGGCGCCGAGTTGGTGGCCTGCGAACAACGCATTTTTTCTTTGGAGCGTCACCGGCCTGATAGCGCGCTCCGCGGCATTGTTGTCGATTTCGATCCGGCCATCGTCAAGGAAGCGCGTGAAGCCCGCCCAGCGCTTCAGCGCGTATTTCATCGCGTCGCTCGTCGCCGAACCGGCCATGATCCGCGGCGCGGTTGCCATAAACCAGTCGTGGAGCTTGTCGACCAGCGGGCGGGTCCGCTCTCGCCGGGCAGCAAGGCGTTCCTCGGCCGATCGCCCGCGGATTTCCTTCTCGATACCGTAGATCTCGGCGATGCGCTGCAATGCGTCGTGCGCGAGCGGGGCGTCGCTGCCGGCGTCGATAAACCCGCGCCTCAGATGGGCCCAGCAATAGGATTTCTCGACGCCGGCATTGGCACCGTCGTCCTTGCCGAACTGGTCGTAGGCTTGCCAGGCATCAACCTGCAGGATGCCCTGATAGGACCCCAGCAACTGCTTCGCCCACATCTTTCCGCGGCCCGGCATGTAGGTGTAGAGCGCCAGCGGCGGATCGGCACCGCCATGCGCCCGGTCGTCACAGACGATCACCCACATATAGCCGGTCCTGGTCTTGCCAGTCCCCGGCGCCAGCACCTTGACCGTGGTTTCGTCAACGAACAGCCGTGATCGGGTAAGGGCATCCGCGCGCATCCGGTTGGCGATCGGCATCAGCGCCGCGATGCCCCGGCCAACCCAGTTCGCCAGCGTGGCCCGGCTGATCGCGATGCCCTGCCGGGCGAAGATCTTCTCCTGGCGGTAAAGCGGCAGGTGATCGCAATATTTGTTGATGAGGACGTCAGCGATCAGCGCCTCGGTCGGGAGGCCGCCGGGCACAACGTGCGCCGGGGCCAGGGCCTGGGTCACGCCGTCGCTGCAGCAGCGGCAGGCATAGCGCGGCCGGATCGTCACCAGGACACGATGTTGCGCCGGGATGATGTCGAGACGTTCGGAACGATCCTCGCCGATCTTGTGCAGCACGCCGCCGCAGGCGCATTCCAGGCTGTCCGGTTCGATCATGACCTCGACGCGCGGCAGATGCGCCGGCAGCGATCCCCGCTCCGCGTCGGCGGGCCGGCGACGACGCGGCCTCGCGCCATAACGCTCAGCCTCCTCGCCCGTCTTGTCCCGCAGGCCCTGGGCTTCACCAAGGGCGACCGTCTGGTCTTCCAGCGCCAGCGCAAGTTGATCGGCGGGTAATTTCTCCGAACGCTTACCGAAGGCCGCGCGGTTGATCAGCTTGAGGATATGCTCGAGCCGTGTCGCGCGGGCGCGCTCGGCCAGAACCATCGCCTTGAGCTGCTCGACGTCGTCGGGAAGCTCGTCGTATCCGGTCTCCAGGCCGGTCGCCGCAGGGGGTTCAGGATGCGCCGCCACGCCCACATCCTAGCCGGATTTGCGCCGGTGAGAACGGCCTTGCGCCAGGCGGAATCGGGCATGCGGCCTATTGCGCGTGGAGCGGTTTGGGCACGCGCGGCACGTGCACTCGCGACCAGTCCAGACCCTCGATCAGCGCCGAAGCCTGCGCCCCCGACAGCTTCATCACCCCGTCTCCCGGACGTGGCCAGCGGAACTTCCCTTCGTGCAGACGCTTCGTCACGAGCACCAGCCCGGTGCCGTCCCAGACCAGGAGCTTTATTCTGTCCGCGCGGCGCGACCGGAAGATAAACAGCATACCCGAGAAAGGATCGAGCCGGAGTTCACGCTCGACCAGCGAGGCAAGACCTATCATCCCTTTCCTGAAGTCCACGGGCCGCGTCGCGACCAGCACCTTCAACGGCCCAGGCGGGATGATCATGCTGAAGTCCGCACCGCCAACAATACCCGTTCGATGTGATCCGCGCTCGCGCCAACCGGGACATGGATCGCCACATCACCGGCATGCACCACGATCGTGCTTCCGCCAGTCGACGTCACAGGTGGTACACTGCCCTCCAGCGCCAGCGGCACGAAGCTCAACGCGCCACTTATCCCACGAGCGCGCGCGGCGCTCCGCCAACCATAAAGCTGCTGTGGCATCAGACCGTGGCGCCGCGCGATTGCCGCGATGTTCGCGCCAGGCCGCAACGTCTCCTCGATGATCCGCCCCTTCGCCTCAGCGGTCCACCGCCGCCGACCTCCAGGCCCGCTTAAAACCTCCATCCGACGCACCGGAGGATCGCCACCGCCGCTTTCGAAACTAATTTCGTCATCAAGCATCTATCTTACCCTCGCTAACCGCGCGGGCGTTATCGCCGATACCGATCAGCTCCGGAATGTGGGGAGGTTTTGGCGCTTACGCCATATGCGACACGATCTCCAGCGAACAGGGCTTTACTAGGGGTCGCGAAGCGCCCCATTCCCAAGGCTTTGAGGAGGGTCGACGCCTCATCGTCGTCGCTATCCAACCACTCATTGAATGACTGGCGGATCTCATATGCGGCGTGATCGTCGTGTACGCACCATCTACCCGAGGACACGCGCAGAGGCCCTCAGATCGGTGGGGAACAGCAGAGACAATTCCAGCATCGCCGACTCGATGCTAAACTCGTTCAGGCCCAACTTTGCGACTTTGTGCTGCCAGACGTCCAAGTTACGGATGTAGTCGAGGACGGACTTCGGCGTGACAGCGTCATTGCGTTTGCCCAAAGCGCACGTCGCGTAATCGATCGTTGCAAGCCGCTCCCATTCATCGTTCTTGCGCAGAACGAACGTATCTCGAACCCAAGATGCGACAGATCTCAGTTCTAGACTGGATTGAGCGAACTCAGCATTAGCGCCTCTGATGTGGCCGAACCCAAATCGGCCGCGTGCTTCTCTTATCCAGCCTTGCGATTTTGCGACTGCAATCCCACCGGAATAGCGCATCTTTGGATTGTATGGGCCCGCGACCTTTTTGAGGTAATCGCTATTGACTTGTGTGTCGCCTATCCGACGACGAGCGAAATAAACAGCCTTCTGAAGCCGAAAGTTTCCCAGCGGCTCGGGTGACCTTTCAAAAAAGGCATCGACCACCGCAGTGACCAATACAGCTTCGAAAACGCGATCATCGTCGTGCTTATGTCCGAGATCTACCGGCTTTGCCGAGGAGGGAGTCTTTTGAGCGAAGCCAGACCCAACGGCTGCTTCAGTCGAGTTTCCCTGGCCTTCCTGCTCGTCAATCGCGCCAGCATCTTTGCCGCCAGCGCTTGGGCCGCCATCAGCAGGCCTGCGCGCCAACGCCTCTAATAGTGCAAGCCCGTCGCGCTGCCTTGCTTCGATGCCGCGCTCTAGCGTTGAGCAGAAACTCAACAGCTCCTCGGTCGCCGCGACGACCCGGCGCTGTTGCTCTATTGAGGGCAAGCGCACCGGGACCGCCTTGACGGTTGCTTGATTGACCTTCGGCATCGTTCCGGACGTGCCGCTCGCGCGCTCTCGCATGAAGGCCCTGGCCTTCGAGCAAGAGAGCGCCAAATGGAGGAATCTGCTATCGACGCCCGGCTTCGGCGTAATGCGCATTATGAGGTCGGGATAAATGAAGTCGCCTATTTCTCCAGTATAGACTGCAGATACGCCCACATATTCGATCGTGTTCGCGCGCTGCAGTAATATGTCGCCTGGTTCGACCCATAAGTCGGAGTCTTGAGGGGGCGTCTCCTGGACGTACTTGAAAGCGGTCGGATCAAAAATCCCTTTGGTAATTGCGGAAAGCGACATCGTTTTGGTAGGCGTCGGCCCTGATACAGGCCTCGGCGAGAAGCCATTCTTCGGGCCGAAGGCAGTGAGAGCCGAAAGGGTTGTTTCTTTCACAAGCGAAGCGTCCTCATCGAGGAGCAGGCCACGGACCGCGACGTCAATGATTGCTTGTCGGAGACGCTTTAGTGACGCGAGATCAGTGAACCACCCTCCGAAACGGCTGGACACTCTTTCCCATACCAACTTCAAAGACGCAGAATCCGCCGAGTCGCGAAGCGCAGCTAAGGCGCCGTCCACGGCACTCATTCGCGCTAATTGCTCAGACAGGCGACATCTCTCTAAATTCGCTAAGTGTCCCTCGAGATTAGAGAGCGCATCAATGGTGCACTGCTGTTCGACAAGAGATGGAACGGGGATGAGAATATCTTTGAACTTCTTAATCGAGACGCCCCCGATTATGCCAGTTATTTGGCTTTTAAATTGCTCGTAGAAGGAGTTGCTGCGGATAACTTGATTAAGGTAAAGTGGGATCAGGCCATCATTGGGCACTATAGCGTAGAGCTTGTTGCCGAAGCATACAGGTCGATCTGTCAGCCCGATCTTTTTGCCCGCGCTGCCGCCTTCCGCGCAGACCAAGACCGAGCCGGCCGGGGCAACCTTAAAGCCGATCTCATCGCACGGAATTTTCACGCCGTTTTCGTAGTCAATCACGCCGGAGTTTAGCGCGACGTCCTTCGTCGCGATGTAGGGGAACCCATCTGTCAGCCCTGCGTAGCGAAGCTCCTTCTCGGCAGCGTTCACGCTCGTACCGGTCAGGATCTCGCTTACATCGCCCACGCGCACCAGTGGCGCTGGAGAGGTGTCAGCACCGGGTACAAAAGCACCCTGGACGGCGAGTTCGAGGACGAGGCGCCGCAGGTGCAGATGGGCATCGGGAAGCTCGCTAAGGTCCGCTAGGCGGTCATACAAAACGCCCAACATCAGCTTAGTTGTCCCGCGTGTCCGAGGGCAGTCTGGAGGGCGCTGATAAGTGCAGCATTGGCCGCTCGCATCTCGCGCTCGCTTTGGTCATAAGCCCGGATGAGTTCGTCTACGCTCCTGTTGTCGCCATCGGGCTTGAACGGGTTCGCTAAATCCAAGTTGTAATTACGGTCTTTGATTTCTTGGATATCAACCTTCCAGCTAAGAGGCGTCTGCTTGCGACCCTGGCGCGATGCGTCGCCCCACCAAGCCTTTTCTGCCTCGAACTCCTCAAATCGGATCGGCCGCGACTTGGAATAGTTTTTGTAGCCTGGCGGATATGGATGCTCGTAAAACCAAACCTCTTTGGTTGGTCCATTCTTTTCGAAGAACAGAAGGTTGGTCTTGATGCCTGTGTAGGGATTGAAAACCCCATTGGGCAGTCGAACAATCGTGTGGAGGTTGCACTCCGTGAGCAGCTTCTCCTTGATACGGGTCTTGGTACCCTCGCCGAAGAGGGTGCCATCAGGCAACACGACTGCAGCGCGACCACCATCTCTGAGAAGTTCGATTATGAGGACGAGAAACAGATCTGCGGTTTCGCGAGTCTGATATAGCTGCGGAACATTGCGCTCGATCCCATCCTCTTCGATCCCTCCAAAAGGGGGATTGGTAAGGACCACATCTACCTTTTTTCGAAGAGGATGATCCTTGATTGGACTGCTCAGCGTGTTGCCTCGAACTATGTTCGTGGGGCTCTCGATGCCGTGGAGCATCATGTTGGTAGTGCAGAGAAGGTGCGGAAGTGCCTTCTTTTCCACACCGCGGATAGACGATTGCAGTACCTCGTAGTCGTTCTCGCCCGTGACGTAGAGATCTGTCTTATGGTCGACCGCGCACGCCAAAAAGCCGCCGGTTCCGCACGCAGGATCAAAGACGATATCGCCGAGCTTCGGATCCACCATCTCTACCATAAATTGCGTAAGCGCCCGCGGCGTATAGAATTCGCCTGCATTTCCAGCGCTTTGTAAGTCACGGAGTATTTGCTCGTAAACATCACCAAACGTGTGGCGATCGCCAAGGTTGTTAAAGTCTATGTCATTGATCTTATTGATAACCTGCCGGAGCAATGTGCCGGACTTCATATAGTTTATCGCGTCTTGAAATACGCTGTAGATAACTTGAGCGCGCGACCGCTCCGCCACGTCGAGATTCAACCCCTTCAAGCCAGGGAACAGCTTGTTGTTAACGAAGGCTAGCAACTCGTCGCCAGTAATCCCCTCAGGGTCCGCCGCCCATGCTGACCACCGCAACGTTAGCGGCATAGGCGATTGGTACTCGTCATCAAGGAGCGCTAGCTCCTCTTCGCGGTCGTCAAAAATCTTGAGAAAAAACATCCAGACGAGTTGGCCGATGCGCTGTGCATCGCCATCAACCCCTGCGTCCTTACGCATAGTGTCCTGGATAGCCTTAAGAGCGTTCGTTACATCCGCCATCTCAGGCCTCCGCGTAAATTTGGGTTTCGAGTTCACGGACAGCGGCTTGGTATTGATCCTTTCCACCGAAGACGCGCTTTATGATCTCAACCGGCGTACCGATTTGGTCGAATGGCTTTAGGTGGAGGATCTTGCCGCTCTCCAACGTTGCACCGTCGTCGTCGGCGTATTTGTCGAGCAACGCATACAAGACCGTTCTCGCCCGCTCGCTATAGGCTCCGAACGGCTGGCGGTCGCGAACGCGAGCAGCCCGCTCACGACGCGTCAAGAGCGGGCGGTCGAACGCAATGTGGCATACCAAGTCGAACGTGTCGTAGCCGGCTCCATTCGGCGCCTCTTCGCGCAGAGCATCTAGTGGAATGCCAAGCTCTTCGACCTCGGCAAGGATCGCCTGCTTCCGATCAGCCTCTGTCCATCGGGCGAGAAAGTTTCCCAAGGTGAGGTACTTGTCCTGAAGTTTGCGCTTCACGTACGCGCTCAGCGCCTCAGTGATTAGCTTTCCCTCGGCGTCTAGATATTGAACGCGGCGCGCTGCGACCTCCACCTCGACGCCGTCGATGTAGTATTTTCTTGGTCTGGAGCTATCTGTGAGTTGCTCATCCGCCGATGCTGCAACCTGATCACTTTCAATGGTGCTCTCAAGCTCTTCGAGGTCTGCTCCGAGTGGAGGTTCGAAGATCTGGACGGGATCTCCATCGAAGGCCGGATCAGCGAAAAGCTCGGTGGCCCGCTTGAAATCCATGATCGTGAAGAAGCGCTTGCCGTTCGCCTCATCAATGCGCGTGCCACGACCAATTATCTGCTTGAACTCCGTCATCGACTGGATGCGCTGATCGAGAACGATCAGCTTACAGGTTTTTACGTCCACTCCCGTCGTAAGAAGCTTCGATGTGGTTGCAATGACGGGGTGGGATGAGAAGGGATCAATGAAATTATCTAATTCCGCGGCACCCGCCGCGTCGTCGCCGGTCATGCGAACCACGTATCGGTAATTATCGGCAACAAGGTCGGCGTTTGCGTTGGCTAGTTCCTTACGCATGCGATCTGCATGCTCGGTGTCTTCGCAAAACACGATTGTCTTTCCGAAGCGATCATTTCCCTTGAGAAACTCCGTCACCTTCGCGGCGACGAGTTTGGTGCGCGGGTCAAAAACCACCTTCGTGTCAACATCGCTTTGCCCGTAAATGCGATCTTCAACGGCGTGACCGTAGCGGTCAACGTCACCGACATGCGGCCGATATCCGATTAGATCGAGATCTAAATCGTATCGAATAACTTTGTACGGAGCGAGAAAACCGTCCTCGATGCCCTGCCTTAGCGAATATGTGTATAGCGGCTCGCCAAAGTAGTCGGTGCTAGAAACCTCAGCCGTCTCCTTGGGTGTCGCCGTCATTCCGATTTGTGTAGCGCTGCTGTAGTATGCCAGAATATCGCGCCAAGCAGAGTCTGCCGCCGCGCTTCCCCGGTGACATTCGTCGACAATAATCAGGTCAAAGAAATCAGGCGAAAACTGCTTGTATATATCCTGCTCGTCTGTCGTGCCGGACACCGCTTGGTAGAGCGCAAGGTAAATCTCGTATGACTTATCAACTTGGCGGTTCGCGATTTTTGTCATCGCTCCGCCAAACGGCGCGAAATCGTTACTCTTGGTTTGATCGACAAGAATGTTGCGATCTGCCAGGAAAAGGATGCGCTTTTTTGCTCGGGCTTTCCACAGCCGCCAGATAATCTGAAAAGCAGTATAAGTTTTGCCAGTGCCGGTTGCCATTACCAGCAGAATGCGATCTTGACCGTTTGCTACGGCAGCGACAGCGCGGTTAACCGCCGTCGCCTGGTAGTAGCGCGGAGCCTTTCCATCTGGAGCGGCATAGTATCCCTGCTCGACGATTTGCGACGCAGGTTCGTCGAGTCCCTTCCAAACCTGAAACTTGCGCCAAAGCTCGGCAGGGCTCGGGAATTCCGACATCTCAATTTCACGCTCTAGGGCGCCCTGAGATGTCTTGTCGTGGAAGACGAAACGGCTGCCGTTCGAAGAAAAAACGAACGGCACGTCCAGCATCTCGCCATAGCCCAGCGCTTGCTGGAGACCGGCTGAAGGAGAGTGGCTTCCATCCTTCGCCTCGATGACAGCTAGCGGCACGTTTGGGCGATGATACAGGACGTAGTCAGCCCGTAGCTGTCGACCACGAGTTGAGAGTTTGCCCCGTACAATGACTCGACCATCGGTAAGTGTAACTTCTTCGCGCAGTTGGGCGTTAACGTCCCACCCTGCAGCCACCACCGCCGGCGTGATCAGCTTCGTGCAAATGTCTCTCTCGCTCAAGCCCAACTTCCCATGCCCCCGTATTTTCCGCCTTCAACCTGAGAGCGCCGTCACCCGTCTGAGACGTGCGCAAGCGAGCTGCGCCCACCAGGGATGTGCCGATATAAAGTGGAAGGCTGAACTCCCATCTGCTTGGCAACCTCTTCCACCGTCACATTGGTGTCCATCAGCAGGCGCTTTGCACGGCTGATATCGGTGGGCCCCATTGCTGGCTTGCGCCCTCCTCGGCGACCAAGCGCCTTAGCCGCAGCTAGACCTTTGCTGGACTTTTCGAGCGCTAACTCCCGATCAAATTCGGCAATGGCTGCAAAAAAGCGAAGCCCCATGTCTCCCGACGTCATTTCCAAAGACAAATCCGGATCTAATATCCGCAGGCTGACATGCCTCTGCTGCAGTTCAGCAATGGTCTCCGTGAGTTGCCGAAGCGACCGCGCCAGACGATCGAGCTTCCAAACTACCAGAGTATCGCCTTGGGAAATTCCGCCAAGCGCCCATCTCAGCTGAGGCCGGTCTCGTTGGGCGCCTGTTAGCGTCTCGATGACAATCCTTTCGCAACCCGCCTCTTCAAGAGCCGCGAGTTGGGTTTCTGGCGATTGATCCCGCAATGAGGGCCGCGCATAGCCTATTAACAAAGGATCCTCCGAAAACTCACCCCTTATGAGCCATTTAGGAGAGAGAAACAAGAGACTGTTTTCGGAGGCGATCATCGGCCAAGAGGACAGGCCATGCGTCATATGTGCGCGGACGATAGGAGTGAGCTGCAGGGTTACCGGTGGCGGCGGCGAGCATCCACTAGGTAGTCGATCCAAGCTCCTTGAATGGTGACCGCATCCGTGCGTTCCAGGATTTCGCGGTTTTGCGGATGCCGCAGAGCGTCAAACTTGCTTAGGAGTGCCTGCTCCATTCGGAAGGCTTCGCCCGCAGTATCCCAGAGTTCATGCAGGATTGTCCGATAGCGCAAACCACCAACGTTTGGCATGGCCACTTGGTTGAAGTGCCTTTCTCGACTTCTCCAGTCGAAAGACCAACCGATCTTGCAGCAGGGCGTCGCTGCGCCCTCGATGCTCATTGCGTAGGTGAAGGCTGGCGCGCGTCGCATGTGCATAACGCCAGAGCGCGTTGTGGTCGGCGGCGGCGCTCCGCGCCGCCGCGCGGCTTCGATGCCGGATATCCGAGCTTCGGTGCGTGCTGGCCTGAGCAGAGCGACTGGCTCTCGCGGCAGTAGCATCGTTGCTTCGGCTTCTTCTGGTAGAAGTGGGACGATGCCTTGCGCCGAGTCCATGCTGAACCGTCTCGAGGAGATGACGGCTAACGCTGTGCGGGGCTCACTGAAGCGCCACGCTCGCTGCAATTCGAGCCCGTACGGCCAGCGATACCTTCCGGTTTCGTCAAAATCGCGGGGACCGCGCGCTAGGTCATAGTCGAGTGAGCTGACGATCGATGTCGTCGGCTCCATCAGGCCGAGGATCATGCCGCGCTCCTCGGGCAGTGTTTCGTCTCCCATCGTGCCGACGATGACTACCAGGTCGCCGGGGCGAAGCATGTCGCGGGCACGCTCCCGCCAGCCACGGTGACTGAACTGGAGGGGGCCGGACGGCGTTCCAAATCCCCATGTCTTTGTAATGTAGGTTGTCACGCGGACCGCCTGGCTATCCGCTCGTGTTCTGCGATGAGGAAGGTAAGATAACTGCGAACGAGATTACAATAGAGACGCGCCTCGTCGATGCCCAAGGCAAGCCCGTCTTTGAGATCCACGCCATGGCGCACGCCACCGCCTGTCGGCGACGACAGATAGCCGTGGAGAGTCATCATCCACTGCAGGATCTGCTCCTGATGTCCGCGGCCACGCTGTCGCAGTTCGCAGATGATCTTGTTGAAGTAGCGACCTTGGATACTGCCATCGTCTGCATCGAGGCCTCTGAAGGCGGTGGCGATCGTTTCCAGCAGCCACAGCACCTCTTGGACCGCTTGTCTTCCGTTACCCTGGGCCAGAGCGCGTTCAGATACATCTAGAGCCTGGCTGATCACCTGTCGGGCTTGCTCATCGAGCGATGGCGGTGCATCGGGAACGCTGATTGGAATATGGACACGTGTTGCGACAAGTTTGGGCGGGTCGAGCTGATACCCAGCGCCAGCATTGCTCAGAATTCGATTTAAGCGGTCTACGTCAGGCAGCGCGACGTCTGGCCGCTGGATGCGCAACTCTTCGCAGGCATTGTAGAACGCCTCGATAAAGAGGGGCGCGTTTTCACCGGCCTCATTCATCTTCGTGTCGAGGTCAGACGACGCCCAGCTCTCATCGCTGCTGGTGTAGTGCGGGACTCCCGCGGCAGCGGCGAAATGAGATTTGAAGTGTTCAAGAACCCACTTGCGTGTTGCCTGCCCGCAGATGCGGTCAATCAACTCACGAAATCCTCGTACCGCATCGGGCTCGAGTGGGCCGGGGCCGTCGAAACGCCATGCGCCGTCGAACTCAAGCATCGTACCTCATATTGCCTCCCGAGTCTCGCGGCGACGTGTCAGTCGAAGGCAGTCACGGCTCGCTTCTGTCTCGCGCCTCTTCCATTGTTGATGGCCTCCTGCAGAGCAATCATCTGCTTGAGCAAATCGTCGAATGACGGCGGTGACTGATCAAACATCATCGGCGCCATCGCCCGATAGTCGGCTCGCAGGTCTTTGACCCGACTGTCATCCGGCATCAGCCGGAGCGTGCCTGGCCGAGCCGTTTCGTAGCTGGCCCAGCCTGAACGGAAGAAGGTGGCTTTGTGTTGCGCCACCTGCGCTAGCAGGTCGAGATCGGCAACGGCGGCTCGGCCCTCGTCCGTGTCGAGGATCATCGCGAGATCGTAATAGTGCCGCGAGAAATAGGGCGGCGTCGGTGACTCGGCGGGGCGGTGCGCCTCCGCATGGAGCGCGGTCGCCTTTTCCCAGAAGGTCCGCCGCGCTGACAGCACGGTCACGCTGGCGTCGGGATCGGTGAAGAAGTCCGGATAGTCGTCGGCCGCATAGGGGCGGATGACTTTCTCCTCGGTCGGCCAGGGATCGCCCCGCGCGCCGAGCTCGAATTTTACCCGCGGGGTGATGTAAGCCATGCCGTCGTATTCGGCAGCAGGCAGCGCGGTCGGATAATGGAAGTTGACGGTTTGGGCGTCGTTGGCGTCTACCTCCAGCGACCACTCGCCGTTGGTTGGCTCGCCAAGTTGTTCTACGATCGCGGCACGAAGCGCCGGGAGAAATTTCTCGGTGATGTGCCGCTCGACGTCGCCCACCAGGTCGTCGATAAGTCGGGCCGCCTGCTTCCTGCTGATCCCCTTCTTCTCGGGGTCGCGCTCGCCGGTGTATCCGAGTTCGGCCCGGTCGAACGATAGGTCGATGTCCTCGGAGAACCGACGGATGGCGTTGAACGCCTTGGAGAGCGATGTGCCGCCCTTGAAGACGAGGCTTGCCGTGGTGCCCTTCGGCATGCCGAACAGGCGCTTCAGGCTCCAGCAGACCCAGAAGTCCTTTTCGATGATCGTGTCGGCGACGCCTCGGCCGGCGCCGGTCTCCCCGAAGAGAGCTGCGCGATCGGCGCTGGGAAGGCGGGCGACATCATCCATCGATATCGGCCATCGATGCGTTGGCGATCGAAACGAGCGTTGGCCTCATCCAGGCAGGCGCTTGAAGGGCGGTTGAGGCCAACGTCTTCTTGTCGTTGGCCGACAGCTGGCGCGCCGCAACCTGCGCGACATCAGCCGCCCGAACGGGGCCAACATGGCGAAGCGCCTGCACGACCGTCCCGGCGGGGCTGCCCGGTGCGATCAGATGCTTGGGCGAGGCGTGGCGAAGATCTACGACGCGCTTTCCCAGCACGACACGACGCGACGGACCATCGGTCAGATAAGTGCTTTGTGCCGGGACTTGCGCCGACAGGCCGAGCGCGTTTGCTGCCCGCGCGCCGGCGATCTGCACCTGGGAGCCGGTCTCCCTAGCAAGCGCGTGTGCTACATCGTCCGGCGCAGGAGACAGTGGCCCGAGCTTCGGATGCAGCTTTGGAAAGTCGTAGAGCCCGCGCGCAAGCCGACGGAGGTGTCCGCCCTTTACCAACCGCGAAAGGGCCTGATCGACCGAGGAGCGAGTGGCGACAGAGAGAAAGTCGCTGGGCGTGAAGACACTGCCGCGTCCGCTAGCGCGAACGCGTTTCATGACCCGATCCGGAACGGAGGCGCTTACCGTCTTCATATGTCAGAAAATAAGGCATGTTTTTCTGACTTGCAAGTAGCGGCGTGTCTAGGTTGGCAGCGCCGCCACCTTGCCTTCTACGCAGCGGCGCGTTGCTGCTCGTTTTGCGCCTCAGCGGCATCCGGCGCCGAGGCTTGTTGAAGGAAGCGAGCGAGTGCAGCGCGGCGAGAGTCGCGGTCCACGGCGTAGGCCGTTTGCTTGAACTCGATGCCGTCGAGCAAGCCCTGGATGTAACCGGCGATCGTGTCGGCGGCCATGATAAGCGCTGTATCGAGCGTGTGTATGTAGTTGCTGGTGACTGAGCCCTTTGAGTGGCCAACCAGAGCAGCGATCGTCACCTCTGTGAAGCCGAGATCGTTTGCGATGCTGGCAAAGCTGTGCCGCAAGACATGGGGTGTGATGTCGGCCAGCGGAGTATCTCTGAATATCTGCTCCCAATGGTTCGGAAGGCTTCCGAACGCGTTGTCGTCTCCGTGTCCGGGAAACACGTACGTGCCTGTGCGAGCTTTCCGACTTGCTTCGAGGTATTCGACGACAGGGAGTCCGATCGGGCGGATGGAGCTTCCCTCCTTACTGTCAACCAGACGCAAGCAACTCGCGCTCGTGTCCGCCTCCGCCCACGCGAGCGTCACCATCTCAGTCCGCCGGCATCCGGTGAGCGCGAGCTGGCGTATGATTTCAACTGATAGCTCGTATTTCTCTGTCTTGGCCGCCTTGCCCAGGATTTCGCCGAGCAACCGATATTCTGCCTCGGTCAGACGCCGCGCACGGACGTTGTCCTTCGGCCGCCTGACACCATGCGCCGGGTTCAGATCGATGATCCCAGCTTCGACCGCGTAGGTCAGTATTCCGCCGAAGAGCCCGATCGTGCGCGTCGCCGTACCCGCTCCACCACGCACGATAGCACGGCCGCGAAGCTTCTTCGTCTTGACGCTGCAACGAGTCTTGCCGGCCATGATGTCCTTCAGGGCCTTCGTGATATCCGCCTTCACCAGATCCTTGACCCTGCGCGTACCAAGCAAGGGGATGATGTGACGCTCGATGCGCCCCGTGTCGGAGAGAATGGTGCTGGCTTTCTTGGGGCGGCCTCCCTTGCCGAGGATGAGGCCGGCTTTTAGGTCGGCAACGTAGAGGTCACACAGCTCCTTGACGGTGATCGCCTTGCTGTCGAGCTGCTTCTCTTCGGCCGGATCTTCGCCCTGCGCGATCCGCCCCAACTGCACCTTTGCCTCCTGGCGCGCGCGCTCAGGCGTCCAGACGCCGTGCAATCCGATTGTGAAGCGACGCGACCGCTTGCCGAGACGATACTGGATCACGTAGCTGCGCTTGCCGGACGCGAACACGCGGAGGCCGAAGCCGGGCAGTTCGTCGTCCCATATGACGTAATCTTTTGCGCGACTTTCTGCGGCATCGACGACGCGTTTTGTGAGCTTAGACATGGGCTTCCTCCGACCCTACTGCTTCCTCTCGCGTAAGCACCACGTAAGCACGCGGGCGAAAACTGTGGCGGACAGAAGAGTAAGTTCGGCGGAGACTGAATGCAAATTGTTTAGGCTTTACAGTAGGATAGGCGGTCATCGGCGGCTCCTTGCGCTTTTTGGCGGAGCCAGCGATATTCCCTCCGAAGGCAGAGGCCAGAGGTTCGAATCCTCTTGGGTGCGCCAAAATCAATAATAAAAAAACATCGGATTGAGAGGATGTTGCCTCTCCCGTTCCGGGCTCGCCGATCCCGAAACTCACCGGCTTTGGACGCGACGCCCCGCAATCCATATTTTAATGTCGAGAATGCAATTATTTTGATTGATCCGCCGGCTGTTCCAGCGTCGCGAGGAAGTCCTCGGTCCGGCCGATATTGACGCGATAGCTGTCCCACATCGCCTGAAGATCGCCGCGCAACGCATCGTCATCCGCGACGCCGGGCATCAGCGCCTCCAGCTTGCGCACCACCCATGCCTGCCCGCGATTGAGGAACGCCAGCCGCGCGACAGGATCGGCGATCGCCATCGCCTTGCCGTGAAACGCCCCCGTCTGCCGCGAGGGCTGCCCCTCCAGCCGGGCGATATGGTGCGAGAGCCTCGCGCACCAGCGCGATTCGTCGGCGCGGACATCACGCAGCAGATGCTCCGCCTCGGGCGACACCGCGTCCTTCAGCGCATCGAGCGCGACGCGGGCACCGGCGCGCTCCGCCTCCAGCAACTCGTTGAGCGAGGCGAGCAGATCGTCGCGCGCGCTCATGCGGCCGGCACCGGAACAGCAGGCGGGAAATCCATCGGACGACATCCTTCCGATCAGTGGGAGCGATATTCCTCTACCTCCTCCGCACGGAAAACCGAAGGCGTGGATCACGGACCCAGATCGCCGGAACCAGCACGCAGGTGATGGCCGTTGGCGCCCCCAAAGCCCAGCGCCGCCGCGATCCGGTCATTCCACTCATAAGGGTCGCCGCGCACGATCGGATCGCCGTCCTTGTCGAGCAGCACCGTCTGGTACAGCAGCCGCACCGGAATTTCCCGTGGCAGGCCGACGAACGCCTCCTTGCCGCTCGCGCGCGCCTCGTTCCAGCGATCGAGCACGCCTTCGTCGCGCGCGAGCATCTCCGCGAAGCCCAGCGCGTCCTCGACGCGGACGCAGCCGTGGCTGCGCTCGCGCTGCACCACCGCGAAAAGCTGCTTCGCGGGCGTATCGTGCAGGTAGATCGCATAGGGGTTGCGCATGTCGAACTTGACGAGGCCGAGCGCGTTGCGCGGGCCGGACCGCTGCACGACCCGCCCGTCCTTCCACATCATGTCGTTGCGGCGCAGATAGGCGGCCCCCTTGCCCGCGATCTCCTTGCGCTCGATTGAGCGCGGCACCGTCCATGTCGGATTGGCGACGAGGCGGAAGATCGGCGATCCGATCTGCGGCGTTTCCGTATCGGGCTTGCCGATGACTACCTTGCGCGTGTCGGCGATCTTGCCGTCGCGCCAATAGGTCAGGCGGGCGGCGGCGAGGTTCACGTCGATCCGCGTGGCCGGCGGCGTACGCTCCAGCCAGCGCATCCGCTCCATGTCGACGGCGATGGCGCGGGCGCGATCGGCGTCGGAGAGGTTGAGGATCGCGATCGTCTCGTCGCCGATCGTCCCGTCCGGCCTGATCCCGTAATCGGCCTGCATCCGCCGCACCGCCGCGACCATCGCGGGGGTGTAGCGTTCGCCTTGCGCGGCCGATGCGTCGAGATAGTCGAATGCGGCGAGCTGCCGCGCGATCGCCGGAATGCGCGGGTCGGTCGCACCGGGCTTCAACGCAGCCTTCGCCTGCGGGATCGCCGGCACCGCATCGTCATGCCCGCGCAATGCGAGATAGGCGCGCGAGAGCGTGCGATAGCCGTCGTCCTGCGGCGCGAGGCTCGCCAGCCATTCACCAACCCTCCCTGCGGCGAGCGCGGCGGCGAGGCCGCGCGGCAGGTCCGGCTTCGATCGCGGCAAGGTATAGACACGATAGAGCTTCGCCGGATCGCTCGCCCCTCCCGCCAGCGCTGCGGCATAAGCGAGCGCGGCGCGGGTCAGCGCGGCGTCGTCCAGCGGCGCGCCGGGCGCGATGTCCTCGAAACGCAGCCGATCGAGGCCATGGGCGGCGCGGCCGGCGATCGCCTCGTGCAACTGGCGGGCGGTGGTTTCGCTCCATCTGGCGGCGGCCGTCTCGCCGCTCGTCTGCTCGACACCCTTCCCATTCGAACCGCAGGCGGAGAGAAGCAACAGCACCGCCAAAGACGAACCGATCGAACCAACGCGCACCCGCTTCTCCCCGCTATCGAGGAAGGTCAACGCGGCAGGCGGCGTTACGCTCCGCTCCGCGAGAACTCCGCGCGATCCTCGCGCTCCATCCGGGCGAGCGCGCGCAGGAGTTGCACGCCCGCCTCGTCGCTGGCGATCAGCCGCTCGCGGAAGGCCGGGTCGCGCTCGGCGACGACAAGTTCCTCGATCGCCTCCAGCGCATCCTTGTCCTCGCGGAACGCCTTCTCGCCGACCGCGCGCATCTCCGCGTCGATATCCTTGTCGTCGATGAAATGGCTGCGCGCCATCGCCCAGAAATAATGCGTGCTGTGCTCCGTCTCCGGTGTCGGGCAATGGACGATGTAGCGGACATGCGCCTCGCCGCGCCCCGATGCTTCCCGCATCACCACCTTGCCGAGATGAATCGCCGGCGTCGGCACCACGGATTCGCTGACGCGATCGACCGGCCCGGCGAAACCGGCGCGCCGCCCGTAGGCGGGCATCACCGTGACGTCGCGATGCTCCACCACCGATTGCACGACATTGCCCGCGACCGTCACCTTCGGCCGCGCCGAGGCGTGCTCCGGCTTGCCCACCGCCGCGCCGTGCAGGAACGGGAAGTGGGAGAGGTCCATCAGGTTCTCGTGCAGGCCGAGATAATGCGCGCCCATCGGGAAATAGCCGGTGACGTGCGCCCAGCCCGGCTCGGTGAACCACGGCTGGTCGACCAGCCGGTCATGGCGCGGCGCGGTGGGATCGCCCATCCAGATCCACACGAACGGACCTTGCTCCACCACCGGATAGGCGCGCACCCGAAGCGCGCCGGGCGCGGTTCCCGTCGAGGGGACGAGCGCGCACCGCCCGTCGCGGCCGAACTCTATCCCGTGATAGCCGCAGACGATCCTGTCTCCCTTCACCTCGCCACGAGACAAGGGATAGGAGCGATGCGGGCAGCGATCCGCGAGCGCGGCCACCGCGCCGGCCGCGTCGCGATAGAGCACGATCCGCCGGCCGAGGATCGTCCGGGCAAGCGGCGCCGCGCCGATCTCCCCGGCCCACGCCGCGACGTACCAGTGATTTTCGAGGAAAGGCGTGGCGCGATTGGCCATGTCCGATCCGCGCCCGCCGATCGACCTGCTCTCGATCGGCGAACCGGCTTCGGCCGACAGTTGATCCTCGCCCATGCGCCCTCCTCTAGCGTCGTCTCCTTCGATCCTTCGAGAGCCGCAGCCCTCAGTACCGGATCATCGCCTCGATCGAGATCGTGCGCGGCGGCGCGACCATCACGACATGGCTGTTGCTAGCCGCCGTATAGAGCAGCGGCGTGTTGAACGCCTGCGTCACGATCACCTCGTTCGACAGGTTGCGGCCGACCAGCGCGATCTCCCATTTATCGCTGCTGTTGTGGATCGCGATACGCGCGTCGTAGCGCGTATAGGGCGCCTGGCTGTTCAGCGGGTTGAGATCGCCCTGCATGTATGAACGCGTGGTATGGTCCGCCGAGCCGCGAGCGGTCAGGACGAGATCGGTGCTGACCGGCACGTCGACCTGCACATAGCCCGATCCCTTCCACTTCGGCGCGCGCACCAGCGGCGAGCCGGCGAGGTTGTTGGTGAGCGGAGAGCAGGTCGACGGCGCGTTATAGACGCACGGGCCGCCCGGATAATCGATGTACTTCGCATCGAGATAGGCGCCCGAAAGACCCATCGACAGGACGTGGTTGGGGCGGAAGCGCGTATCCAGCTCGACGCCCTGCGATTTCGCCTCGGCCGCATTGCCGGTGATGAACGCGGTGCCGTTGTACGACGAGACCTGCAGATTGTGGAACTTGGTGCGGAACAACGCCACGTCGATATCCAGCCGCCGGTCGAGCAGCCGCATCTTGGCGCCCAGTTCCCACGACCGCGCGCGCTCCGAATCGAAATCGAAGCGGCCCTTGTTGTTGATGATGTTGTAGAGCAGCAGGCCGTCGTTCGAGATGAAGCCGCCGCCCTTCGTGCCGGTGGCGTAGCTCACATAGGCGTAGATGTCCCGGTTGAATTCGTAGCGCAGGCGGGCCGAATAATCCCACAGCTTCTCGCGCCGCTCCCCGCTCAGGTCGTAGTCGAGGTTGTTCGCGGGCCGCCGCGCGCCGGTGAAGACGCTCTGCGCGCGCGCCGTCTTGTCCTCATAGCTGTAGCGCAGGCTGCCGTTGAACTTGAGCTGGCTGGTGAGATCGGCGTCGATGATCGCATAGGGCGACAGCGACCAGCTTTTCTGATCGAACGGCCGGTGTGCGAGGCCGTCCGGCACCGTCGCCAGACCGGCGGCGTTTCCGGTGTAGTAAACGTCCTGGAGGATGCTGGAATCGGCGTGGGTATAGGTAACGCCGACCGTCGCCTTGATCCCGTCGACGATGTTCTTCGCCGCGCGTACCTCCTGCGAGAATTGCGTGGTGCGCTCTGCCTGCAACGTGTTGAGCAGCGGCAGGCCGCCCGGAATCGTGTTGAAGGTTCGCGACGCGTTGATCTTCTGGAACGCGGTGATCGAGGTGATATTCCAGTCGTCCGGCGTCCACGTCATCGTCAGTTCGCCGGTGCGCGACTTGGTGAAGTCGAGCTCCGCCGGGTTGCCGCGGCTGGTGCGCCAGAAGCCCGGATATTGCTGTGCATTCACGCCGCCGCTGGCATTGCGGACGAGGTTGCACAGCGCGCAGCTCGCCGAGCCGAGGTTGTTATAGACGGCATTCGATCCGTCGATCTCGTTGCGGAACGCCTCGACCTTCAGCAGCGCCTCGAAATCGCTGGTCGGCTGCCACAGCAATTGCGCGCGGCCGGCGAGATATTTCGAGCTGTTGTCCTTCTGCCCGGTCAGGCGGTTGTCGATATAGCCGTCCGCCCGGCCCGCCTCGCCGCTGAGGCGCAGGCTGAGCGTGTTGCTGATCGGCGCGGAGACATAGGTGCTGGCGTTGAAGCCGCCATGCTCCATCTCGCCGCCGATCCGCGCTTCCGCCTGGAAATCGCGCGTCGGGCGGCGGGTGATGATGCTGATCGCGCCAGCATTGGTGTTCTTGCCGAACAGCGCGCCCTGCGGGCCGCGCACCACCTCGACCCGTTCGATGTCGAGGAACGGCACCTGGAGCGAGCGCGCACGGCTGGAATAGACGCCGTCGACGAACAGGCCGACCGACTGCTCGAACGCCAGGTTGCTGGAGCCGGAGCCGAGGCCGCGGATGGTGATCGCGTAATTGCCGTTGGTGTTGTCGATCTGGAGATTGGGCACCGACGACTGGAGATCGGTGAACAGGCGCACGCCCTGATCCGCCATCGCCTTGCCGTTGACAACGCCGACGGAGATCGGAACCTGCTGAAGCGTCTGCTTCTCCTTGGTGGCCGTCACGATGATCTCGGACGGATCGGCTTCCTGCGCGGCACCCGCCGGAGCGGTCTGCGCATGTGCCGTGGCGGCCATCGCCAGCATCGCGCCGCCGGCCAGAAAAATCCCCAAATGCTGGTGCCGCATCACGTGTCCCCTCCCCTTGCGCGCCCTTGCGCGGTCACAATCGGGGCGGCTCCTACAGCGTTCGGAAAAATACTTCAACTACTAAGGGTATCGGCCGGAGGAGGTTGCCCTATCCGCAATATGTAGTTTACTAACTTTCCTGAAAAAATTCGGGATGGAGAGGTGATATGGCGTCGCTGGATGACCCGTACCTGGTGAAGGACGTGCGCGCGCTCGGCGCCGATCTGCGTGGCGGAAGGATCAGCGCGCGCGCATTGGCCGAATCGTTCCTCGATCGCATCGATCGCCTCGACGGCCGGTTGCACAGCTTCGCCCTCCCCCTGCGCGACCGGGCGCGCGAGGATGCGGCGCGGGCGGATCGCGAGCTTGCCGCCGGCTTCGATCGCGGCCCGCTCCACGGCATCCCGATCGCGGTCAAGGATCTGATCGACATCGGCGGGGAACCGACGCTGGCGGGGATGCCGTGCCGAGCCGGCCATGTCGCGGTGCGCGACGCCACCATCGTCGAGCGTCTGCGCGGCGCAGGCGCGATCATCCTCGGCAAGCTGGCGATGACCGAGGGCGCCACGATCCTCCACCATCCGGACGTGGCGGTGCCGGACAATCCCTGGCGCACGGGCTATTCCTCCGGCTTCTCGTCAAGCGGCTCGGGCGTGGCGGTCGCCGCGAGCCTGTGCGTCGCCGCGCTGGGATCGGATACCGGCGGTTCCGTGCGCATCCCCTCCGCCTTCAACGGGATAACCGGGCTGAAGACCACCTGGGGTCGCGTCAGCCGCGACGGCGTGTGGCCGCTGGTGGAATCGCTCGACACGATCGGGCCGATGGCGCGGAGCGCGGTCGACGTGGCGGCGATGATCGGCGCCATCGCCGGCCCCGATCCGCGCGACCCCACCGCCGCGCCCGCCCGCGTTCCCGATTATGCGGGCGGCCTGGCGGAGCCGGTCAGCGGCATGACGATCGGCGTGGATTGGGAGCGCATCGAGCGGGATAGCGATGCCGCGATCGTCAGCGCGCTGCGACATGTCGCGGAGACGCTGGCGGCGGCGGGCGCACGGATCAGGACGATCTCCACCCCCGTCGGCCAGACCGCCGCTTTCTCCCCGTTGCTCACCGCCGGGGTCGCCGACGCGCACCGTGACAGCTATCCGGCGCACGCGAGCGCTTATGGCCCGGGGCTGGCCGCGATGCTCGACGGCGCGCCGGAAACCACCGCGCGCGACGTCGCCGCGGCGATCAACGCGGCGGATCGCTTCACGGGGGAGATGAACGCGCTGTTCGGGGAAATCGACCTGCTGCTCGCACCCGCCCTGCCCCATCCGGCGCGTCCGGTGGCCGAACTGGACGCGGCGATGGCGGCGGGCGGCGAGGAGTTCGAGCGTTTCTTCGCCTGGACGCTGCCGTTCAACGTCTCGCGCCATCCGACGATCACCTTCCCCGCCGGGTTCAGCGATGACGGCCTGCCGTGCGGCGCGCAGCTCGTCGGCCGGCATTTCGCCGAAGCCGTGTTGCTGCGGGCCGCGCATCGTTTCCAGACGATGACCGACTGGCATACCCGCCGCCCGCCGCTGGAATAATCGCAGCGGAACCGCTTCTCCGCTATTTGCGTATAGATATGTCGCAAGACGAGGGGAGCGGTGTGCTGGAAGTCGTGACGGAACCTGCCGCATACGGCGCCCTGCTCGAAACCGGCGGCGAGATGGGGCGCCGCATCGTCGACCATGACTGGAGCGACACGCCGCTCGGCCCGATCCGCTGCTGGTCGCAGAGCCTGCGCGCGATCGTCGCCTTCATCGTCCATTCGCCGGTGCCGATGGTGATGCTGTGGGGCGAGGACGGCATCATGCTCTACAACGACGGCTATTCGGTGTTCGCCGGCGCCAATCATCCCCGCATCCTGGGCTGCCGGGTGCGCGAGGGGTGGCCGGAGGTGGCCGACTTCAACGACAATGTGATGAAGGTCGGGCTGGCCGGCGGCACGCTCGCCTACAGGGACCACCTGCTCAGCCTGAACCGCACCGGCAGGTTCGAGGACGTGTGGATGAACCTCGATTATTCGCCGGTCTATGACGACGACGGCCGCCCGGCGGGCGTGCTGGCGGTGGTGGTGGAAACCACGGCGATGGTGAAAGCCGCCGCCGCGCTGCGGGAAAGCGAGGAGACGCTCCGTTTCCTCGACACGCTCGGCAGGCGGACCGCTTCCACCACCAATGCCGACGAGATCCTTGCGATCACCACCCGGATGCTGGGCGAGAAGCTGGACGTGGCGATCTGCGCCTATGCCGACATGGACGAGGACGGCGACGGCTTCACCATCCGGGGCGACTGGACGCGGGCGGGAACCACCTCGATCGTCGGCCACTACCGGCTCGCCGATTTCGGCGGCATGGCGGTCGAGCGGCTCAACGCGGGCCAGCCGCTTATCATTCGCGACAGCCACTGCGATCTGCCAGCAGGCGAAAGAGCGGGATTCGACCGGCTCGGCGCCCGCGCGACGATCTGCATCCCGCTCGTCAAGCAGCAGCGCCTGATCGCGGTGATGGCCGTCCATGATGCCGAGCCGCGTCAATGGTCGGCCAGCGACCTCACGCTGATCCGCGAGGTGGCGGAGCGGAGCTGGGCGCACGTCGAGCGCGCCGGGATCGAGGCGGAGCTGCGCGCCACCGCCGATCGTCTGCGCGAGCTGAACGAGACGCTGGAGCAGCGCGTCGAGGAACGCTCGACCGCGCTGGAGCGGAGCCAGACGCAGTTCCGCCTGCTCGTGCAGGGCGTCACCGATTATGCGATCTTCATGCTCGACACCGACGGAAGGGTATCGAGCTGGAACGCCGGCGCGGAGCGGATCAAGGGATACACGCCGCAGGAGATCGTCGGGCGCCATTTCTCCACCTTCTACACCGACGAGGATCGCGAGCGCGGCGAGCCGGCGCGCACGCTGGAAACCGCCCGGCGGGAGGGCCGCTACCTCGCGGAGGGGTGGCGCCAGCGCAAGGACGGCACCCGCTTCCGCGCCAGCGTGGTGATCGATGCGATCCATGACGATGCGGGGGACCTGATCGGCTTCGCCAAGATCACCCGCGACGTCACCGAGCGCGATCAGGCCCATCGCGAGCTGGAACTGGCGCGCGAGGCGCTGTTCCAGTCGCAGAAGATGGAGGCGATCGGGCAACTTACCGGCGGCATCGCGCATGATTTCAACAATCTGCTGGCGGCGGTGCTGTCGGGCCTCGAGCTGCTGCGCAAGCGCGTGCCGGCCAATCCGCAGATCACCTCGCTGCTCGACAATTCGGTCAAGGCGGCGGAGCGCGGCGCGGCGCTCACCCAGAGGATGCTGGCTTTCGCACGGCGGCAGGAGCTTACCGCCGAGATCGTCCATATCCCGGCGCTGGTCGCCGACATGATGGAATTGCTGCAACGCTCGCTCGGGCCGACCTTCATCCTCGAAACCCGCTTCCGCGCCGACCTGCCGACCGTATCGGCCGACGTGAACCAGCTTGAGATGGCGCTGCTCAACCTCGCCGTGAACGCGCGCGACGCGATGCCGGAGGGCGGCACCATCACCATCGACGCGATCCACCGCAACGTCGCGGACGGCGAGGTCGCGGGGCTGCGGACCGGCCGCTACGTGCGCCTGACGGTGACCGACAACGGCAGCGGCATGGACGCCGCCACGCTCGCGCGCGCCAGCGACCCGTTCTTCACCACCAAGGGAGTAGGCAAGGGCACCGGGCTGGGACTGTCGATGGTGCATGGCTATCTCCACCAGCTCGGCGGTGCGTTCGAGCTGGAGAGCGAGGTCAGCAAGGGCACGCGCGCGCATATCTGGCTGCCGGTGAGGAAGGGCGGAGTGGGGCAACCGACATCGGACGGGAATGCCGAAGCGATGCCCGCCGGGACGCCGCACAATATCCTGGTCGTGGACGACGATGCGCTCATCCTGAAGAACACCGCCGCCCTGCTGGAGGACCTCGGCCACCAGGTGCTGATCGCGCCTTCGGGTGACGAGGCGCTCGCGCTGATCGAACAGCGCGAGGATATCGACCTGCTCATCACCGATCAGGTCATGCCGGGCATGACGGGTAGCGAGCTTGTCGCGCAGGTGCGGGCGCGCCGGCCGATGCTGCCGATCATCCTCGCGACCGGCTATGGCGAGGTGCCAAGTGAACTGGGCCCGGAAATCCGCCGCCTCAATAAGCCCTTCACCCAGCTGGCGCTGAACCGCGCGGTGATGCAGGCGGCGGGATGACGCAAGAGCGCGACACATGGCCGCCGGGGACGGTCTTCACCGTCGGCCATTCGACGCTGCCAATCGAACGCTTCCTGGCGCTGCTCGGCGCCTATGCCGTCGCCCGGCTCATCGACGTGCGGACGGTGCCGCGCTCGCGACACAATCCGCAGTTCAACGCGGACGCGCTCGCCGCGAGCCTCGCGACGGCGCACATCGCCTATGCGGCGATGCCGGCGCTCGGCGGGCTGCGGCATCCCGATGCGGACTCGCCCAATAAGGGTTGGCGCAACGAGAGCTTTCGCGGCTATGCCGACCATATGCAGACAGCAGCGTTCCGTGAGGCCGTCGAGGAGCTGATCGCGCTCGGCAGGGAGCGGCGGACTGCCATCATGTGCGCGGAGGCGGTGCCGTGGCGCTGCCACCGCTCGCTGATCGCGGACGCGCTGGTCGTCCGCGACGTGCCGGTGATCGAGATACTCTCGGAGACGGACTGGCGCCCACATCGGCTGACGCCCTTTGCGCATGTCGAGGGAACCGCGATCACCTACCCGCCGGCGCAGGCCAGCCTGTTCTGACACGCCATGCCGATTGCCCCCGATGAGAAACCGCTGGCCGATCTGCTTGACGAGATAGGCCGCTGCCGCCTGTGCGCGCCCCACCTGCCGCATGAGCCGCGCCCGGTGGTGCAGGCTGGCCGGAACGCGCGGCTGCGCATTGTCGGGCAAGCCCCCGGCCGCAAGGTGCATCAGAGCGGCATCCCGTGGGACGACGCCTCCGGCAACCGGCTGCGCGCGTGGATCGGCCTCACGCCGGCCGAGTTCTACGATGCGGAAAAGGTCGCGATCATTCCGATGGGCCTCTGCTATCCCGGCAAGGCCGCGTCGGGCGACAATCCACCCCGGCCGGAATGCGCGCCGCGCTGGCACGCCCGGCTCGCCGCGCTGCTGCCGGATATCGGGCTGACGCTGCTGATCGGCCAATATGCGCTGGCAAGCTATCTCGGCGCGGCGCGCAAGGCGACGCTCGGCGATACCGTCCGGGCGTGGCGCGAATATCTGCCGCGGGGCGTGCTGCCCCTTCCCCACCCCTCGCCGCGCAACCAGCCGTGGCTCGCACGCAATCCGTGGTTCGAGGGGGAGATGCTGCCGGACCTGCAAGCCGCCGTCCGCGCGGCGCTGACCGATCGGTCCATCCACCCCCTTTCCTGAAAAAACACGAGCAGATCAGGCATATCGCCCTTGCCAGCGCCGATGCTGCGCAGCATCCCTCGTCCCATCAGAACGAATTCGGGGGAATCATGATGCGCCTAATCGCCGCCCTTCTTCTCGCCACGGCCGCCGTGCCCGCGCTGGCGGAGATCCAGCCGAATGCCGCGCCCGTCGACGCGCCCACCCGTGTCTTCACCGGCAGCGACCTGTTTCAGCTTTCGATCGCCGCCGATCCGCGGATCAGCCCGGACGGCCGCACCATCGTCTATGTCCGCCGTTCGGGCGACGTGATGACCGACCGGATGCAGTCCTCGCTGTGGCTGATCGACGTCGCCACCGGGCGGCAGACGCCGTTCGCGGCGAGCGGCTCCAGCCCGCGCTGGTCGCCCGACGGCACGCGCATCGCCTATGTCGCGTCGGATGGAACCAACCCGCAATTGTTCGTCCGCTGGCTGGGCAGCGAGGCGGCGACGCGGGTGACGACGCTGCCGAACGATCCCAACGCGCTCGCGTGGTCGCCGGACGGCCACCGCCTCGCCTATATCGCGACGGTCGCGGGCGAGCCGACCAGGCTCGGCAAGGCCCCCGCCAAGCCCGAGGGGGCGAAATGGGCCGAGCCGCTGGAGGTGATCGACCGCGTCAACTATCGCGCGGACGGCGGCGGCTATATCAAGCCGGGCAACGACCATGTCTTCGTCGTCTCGGCCGATGGTGGCGGCGCGCGCCAGCTCACCTTCGGCAAGTTCGACGACAGCGGCCCGCTTTCGTGGAGCCCGGACGGCCGCACCATCCTGTTCTCGGCGATCCGCACCCCCGATGCCGAGCGGCAGGTGATGAACAGCGACGTCTATGCCGTCGATGCAGCGAGCGGCGAGCTGCGCACGCTCACCACGCGCGACGGGCCGGACAATGCGCCGGTCTTTTCCCCCGATGGCGCGCGCATCGCGTGGCTCGGCTTCGATGACCACCACCGCAGCTATGAGAACACGCAACTCTATGTCGGCGGCCGCACCGCCGACGCGCCGCGCTCGCTGACCGCCTCGCTCGACCGCGCGATCGAGGATGCGGCGTGGAGCGCGGACGGCAAGAGCCTCTACGCCAGCTATGACGATCACGGGAAGCGCAAGCTGGCGCGCGTGACGCTCGACGGGCATCTGACGCCGATCGCCGACAATATCACCGGCGGCGGGATCGACCGGCCCTATACCGGCGGCGATTTCTCCGTCTCGCGCGGCGGCGTGGTCGCCTATACCGGCGGCGATGCCAGCGCGCCCGCCGACATATGGGCGTGGTCCGGCGGCAAGGCGCGGCGGCTGACCGACCTCAACGCCAATCTGCTGGAGGCGAAGGCGCTCGCACCGGTGCGCAAGATCGCCGTCACCGCGCCGGACGGCCGCGCGATCGATGCGTGGCTCGCCACACCGCCCGGCCGCCAGCCGGGACAGAAGGTGCCGCTGATCCTCGAAATCCACGGCGGGCCGAACAGCGCTTACGGCCCCGGTTTCTCCACCGACGTGCAACTCTATGCCGCCGCCGGCTATGCCGTGCTGTGGACCAATCCGCGCGGATCGACCTCCTATGGCGCGGAATTCGCCAACCTGATCGACAAGAACTATCCCAGTCAGGACTATGACGACCTGATGGCGTCGGTCGACGCGGCGATCGCGGATGGCACGGCGGACCCGGACAACCTGTTCGTCACGGGCGGCTCCGGCGGCGGCGTGCTCACCGCCTGGATCGTCGGCAAGACCGATCGCTTCAAGGCGGCCGCGACGCAGAAGCCTGTCATCAACTGGACGAGCGAGGCGCTGACGATGGACAACACCGTTTTCACCTCACGCTACTGGTTCGCCAAGAAGCCGTGGGAAGACCCGATGAGCTACTGGAACCGCTCGCCGCTGAGCCTCGTCGGCAACGTCAAGACACCCACGCTGGTCGTGGTCGGCGGCGCGGATTATCGCACGCCCGTCAGCGAGAGCGAGCAATATTATGCCGCGCTCCAGATCCGCGGCGTGCCGACCGCGCTGGTCAAGGTGCCCGGCGCCAGCCACGGCGGGCTTGCCGCCCGTCCCTCGCAGAGCGCGGCCAAGGCTTCGGCAATCATCGCGTGGTTCGATCGCTATCGCGCCGGCGCGGCCAAGGCGCGCGCCGAATAGCATTGTGCGGGCCGGGCGTCGTGTGCGAACGCGGCGTCCGGCGATCACGGCAATTGCGGTCGCGCCCGACGCGCGCTAAGGGGCGCCTCCGCCACGGATGCTGGGGCGTCGCCAAGCGGTAAGGCAACGGTTTTTGGTACCGTCATACGCAGGTTCGAATCCTGCCGCCCCAGCCAACCGATAGGTGAGTTCGAGACCTGTCTCGGCCGCTTCAACACCTTTGAGTCGACGCGCTTCCGAACTATTGAAGGCGCGCGCCACCGCGAGTCCGACGCTGTCGTCGGAGCGCCCGGCGAACGGGTTCTTCAAAACGAAGCCCGCTCCCAGATATCCGCTCACCGGCTCGACGGCACTATCGTCCGCGCCCACACGGACCCACGCGCCCAAACGCCTGGTCAGCGATTTCTCGACCTCCACGAACAAGCCTTGCCGAAAACCGCGACCGCGACCGTCGAGCGTCGGCGCGGACCGACTGTAACGCCAGGCGCCAAGCGCAAGATGGATTTGCTCGCTTGGTCGCCAATCCATTTGCCCGATCGACAGCGTGCCGTCACGCGGCGCAAGGCGTGCAATGACGAAGGCCCGTGGGCGTGCCGAATCGCCAGCCACGCCATCGAGCAACGCATATCGGATGGCGAACCTTTTGGAAGGAGCGACGTTGAGGCGCGCGCCCAATGCCGAAACCGGATAAATAGACGGCCCGTTCAGGCCACTGCGTGCGAGATCGGCACCAACCCCATGGGACGAATTGATGAACAGGCTCCCGGCGGCGATTGAATCGAAGTCGGCATTGAGGTCCATAAGCCCCAGCCGGACCGCGACACTGCGATCCCTGGTCCCCCACTTCTTCTCGACCCAGGCCTCGAACAGCCGCGTCACCGGCAATGTATCGATCGCATCCGCCGTCTGAACGTCGCCGATGCGCTCGCTCAGGCTCGATCCTGAAAAACGGAACACCTGGGCGTGGATGCTCAGGCCATCGACGCCGATGCGATCGAAAGCGATCGTGCCGGATACCTGCAGACGGTCGAGCACGACAGGCTGGCTTCGTTCGCCCTGGAGAATCGTCCAGGCGTCGAGTGTATTGCGGATGGCAACCGAAACGACCGGAGGCGGATCATCCGCCCACGCGGGAGGGGCGTAGCCAACGCCCAGGCACGCGCCGGCCAGCGTCACGATCCGCAAGCTCGCGAGCCTCATCATCTCCGACATCCCCTGCGGCTCGGCATGAAACAGGGTGCGGCGGATATCGTTCCGATGTTCAGGCGGTCAGTACATCCATGCCGGCGAAACAAACAGCGACAATTCAGTGAACGATTGGCGCGGGAATGCGTTCGACGCGAGCGGCACTATCGCCACGGAGGATGCGGATGGCGATAACCTACAAGCTCAAGCGTCTTGGACCGGGTCTGGTGACAGGCGCCGCCGACGACGATCCCAGCGGCATCGCCACCTATTCACAAACCGGCGCGCAATTCGGCCCCATGCTGATGTGGACGATGACGCTCTGCTACCCGTTGATGGTGGCGGTGCAACTCGCCAGCGCGCAGGTCGGGCGCGTGACCGGCAAGGGCCTCGGCGACAGCCTCGACAAAGTCATGCCGCGATGGCTGGTGCTCGGTCTGATTGCGCTCTTATTCGTCGCGAATACGATCAACATCGGCGCCGATCTCGCCGCGATGGGTGAAGCTTCCGCGCTGGTCGCTGGCGGTGCACCCCATCTGTTCACCGTGCTCTTCGCTATTGTGTCGCTGCTTCTGCAGTTGTTCGTTCCGTATCATCGCTATGTGAACTTCCTCAAATGGCTGACGCTGGTTCTTTTCGCGTACATCGCCCTGTTGTTCATCGTGAAGGTCGACTGGCCGGCCGCCCTGCGAGGACTGGTGGTGCCGAGGATCGCCGGGGCTGGCGCCGTGACCACCATCGTCGCGGTCTTCGGAACGACGATCAGTCCTTATCTCTTCTTCTGGCAGGCCGCGCAGGAAGTGGAGGATATTGATCAGGTCGACGAGCGGCAGCCCCTCAACCACAAGCGCGCACAGGCGCCAGATGCCTTCAGCCGAATCCGCTGGGACACATTCGCCGGCATGGCGGTGTCCAATATCGTCGCACTCGCAATCATTCTGGGCACCGCCACGACGCTGCACGCCGCCGGCAAGACCGACATCCAGAGCGCGGCCGACGCTGCGCAGGCATTGAAGCCAGTGGCCGGCAACCTCGCCTTCGCAATCTTCAGCCTCGGCATCATCGGCACCGGCTTGCTGGCCGTCCCCGTTCTGGCCGGTTCGTCAGCCTACGCCATCTGCGAACTCGGCGGCTGGACCGCCAGCCTCGAACACCAGCCGTGGCGCGCCAAGGCATTCTATCTCGTTATCGCGCTGGGCATGGCTTTCGGCCTCGCCATCGACTGGTCACCGATCAATCCGATGAAGGCGCTCTTCTGGAGCGCGGTCATCAACGGCGTGGCGGCGGTGCCGGTCCTCATCGGCCTGATGCTTGTCGTATCCAGGAGCAGCATCATGGGCGAGTTCGTGGCGTCACCTTCGCTGAAATTCTTCGGCTGGCTCGCAACCGCCGTGATGGCTGCGGCTGCCATCGCGATGATCGTGTTTCCGGGATAGCGGGTCTTACCAAAGATTACACCAAAGGAACCGACGCGTCGCATTCAAGTTATACTCCGCGCAAAGCGAGGCTTTCAACAACAGCAGTTATCATTATCGCTTGCAAAGGAGCAGGACAAATGAAACTCCCGATTCTGGGCGCCATTGCGGCTGCCCTTCTTGCGAATGCGGCTTATGCCAATTCCCACAATCCGGCTGTCAAATCCACCAAACCCGTTGCAACCCGTGTCGCGGCCAAAGGGCACAACTCCTTTACCGAAGCACAAGCGCGCGGCCGCATCGAAAAAGCCGGTTACGCCGACGTGAGTAAACTTACGAAGAACAGCAACGGAATCTGGCAAGGAACAGCTATGAAAGACGGCAAGACCGTAAAGCTCGGCCTTGACTACAAAGGCAATGTAATCCTCCGTTAAACCTGTCAGATAATTCAGGAGAGTATCATGTCCAAGACGGTCAGCGCCTTGTTCGATCATTATTCGGAAGCTTCCGCCGCTGTGAAGGATCTCGAAGCCATCGGCATCGGCCGCGATGAGATCAGCATCGTCGCGAGCAACGCACATGGGCAACACCATGCGGAAGCAAGGTCCGATCATACCGGCCTCGGCAGCGGCACCGCGGCCGGCGCGGCGATCGGAGGAGCCGGCGGGCTGCTTGCCGGCCTCGGCCTGCTCGCCATTCCCGGTCTCGGCCCCGTCGTGGCGGCCGGGTGGCTCGCCGCCACCGCGGTAGGCGCGGGAGTCGGGGCGGCCGCCGGCGCGGCGACCGGCGGCATCGTCGACGCGCTCAAAAACGCCGGCCATAGCGACGAGGATGCGAACTTCTATGCCGAGGGCATCCGGAGAGGCGGCACGCTCGTGAGCGCCAAGGCGCCGGAGGACAGGATCGCCGAAGCAGAGGCCATTCTCCGGCGACACAAGGCTGTCGACAGGGAGACACGCGTGACCGCTTATCGAAATTCGGGGTGGACCCGCTTCGATGCGTCCGCTCCGGCCTATAGTTCGGAAGAGATCGAACGCGAGCGCGCGACATACGGCACGGTTACCGACCGATTTTGATCCCGGGCGGGGCAACGGAATCGCCCCGCCTCCTCCATTACGAATGCGATCGGGGCTGCCCGCGGCGCCGACCGGCCGGCGAGACGTAGCAGCGTTCAGATGGCACCTCGCCGGGTATCGCGATAGGGTCAGGTTTTGACATGACCGACTCGAAAGAATCGACAGCGCCAACCCAGGAGCGGAAAACGCCAGAGAATCCTGTCCGCTCCGAAGAACGCTATCGCGCCCTGTTCGAAGCTATCGATGACGGCTTCTGCATCATCGAGTTTTTCGACGGTCCGCACGGCGCCTTGAGCGACTATGTCCATGTCGAGGCGAACGCCGGCTATGAACGCCAGTCGGGCATCCCCGACATCGTCGGAAGGACGGTGCGCGATCTCGAACCGCCCGAGGCAGCGGACCGCTGGGTCGAATTCTACGGCAAGGTGCTGAATACCGGGGAGTCGGTACGGTTCGAGAGTTATTTCGCGGCCGCCGGACGCCATATCGAGGTCTCGGCGTCGCGGATCGAGCCACCCGAACGACGCCAGGTCTCGGTGCTGTTCCGGGATATCGACGCGCGCAAGAAGGCGGAGGATGCGCTTCGCAACAGCGAGGCGCTCGCGCGCGAGAATATCGAACGCGTGCAGCTTGCGCTGGCGGCCGGCGCGATCATCGGAACATGGCTATGGGACTTGCGGACGGATCGCTTCACGATCGACGAAGGCTTCGCGCGCAGCTTCGGCATCGATTCCGCGCTCGGCCTGAGCGACCTGAGCCGCGCGCAGGTTGTGGCGACGGTCCATCCCGACGATCAGGAGGGCCTTGCGGCGGCGATGGACCAGGCCATCGCGCGCGGCGGCGCCTATGCGCATCAATATCGGGTCAAGCGAGGCGACGGGCGTTACTATTGGATCGAGGCGAACGGTCGCGTCGATCACGATTCCGACGGGACGCCGCGCAGCTTTCCAGGCGTTCTTCTCGATGTCGAGGCGCGGCGCGCGGTCGAGGAGGAGCGCGACCGCGCACTGGCCCAGCTCAGGGCCTTGAACGATGAGCTCGAGGAGCGTGTGTCTGCGCGCACCTCCGAACTGCTCAAGGCCGAGGAAGCGCTACGTCAATCGCAGAAAATGGAGGCGGTCGGTCAGCTTACCGGCGGTCTTGCGCATGATTTCAACAACCTGCTGGCGGGCATCTCGGGAAGCCTTGAGCTGATCGGCATCCGGCAGGCGCAGGGGCGAACACATGATGTCGAGCGGTATCTGGCGGCCGCGCAGGGCGCGACCAGGCGCGCCGCTGCCCTGACGCATCGCCTGCTGGCCTTCGCACGGCGGCAGACGCTCGACCCCAAGCCGACCGCCGTGAACCAGCTCGTCGCCGGTCTGGAAGAATTGATCCGCCGCACCGTGGGGCCTTCGATCCAGCTCGAAGTCGTGGGCGCGGCGGGGCTCTGGCCGGCGCTGGTCGATCCTTCGCAGTTGGAGAACGCGATCCTGAACCTCTGCATCAATGCCCGCGATGCGATGCCGGATGGCGGAAGAATCACGATCGAGACGGCCAACAAATGGATCGACCGTCACGGCTCCGTCACCCACGACCTGCCCGAGGGGCAATATCTTTCGCTTTGCGTGACGGATACCGGCGTCGGCATCGCGCCGGAAATCCGCGACAAGGTATTCGAGCCGTTCTTCACCACCAAGCCCCTCGGCGAAGGCACGGGGCTCGGCCTGTCGATGATCTACGGTTTCGCGAAACAGTCGGGCGGACAGGTTCGCATCTATTCGGAAGTCGGCGAGGGGACGACGGTGTGCATCTATCTGCCTCGACACCATCGCGACGACGATATCGAGGAAACAACGATCGCGGTGCGGGTGCCCTCGCGATCCGAACAGGGTGAAACGGTGCTGGTGGTCGATGACGAACCGACCGTCCGCATGCTGGTTGCCGATGTCCTGCACGATCTCGGCTACAGCGCGATCGAGGCGGGCGATAGCGTCTCCGGCCTCAAGATACTCGAGTCCGATGTGCGGATCGATCTTCTGGTCAGCGACGTCGGTCTCCCCGGCGGCATGAACGGGCGGCAGATGGCTGACGCGGCGCGCGTATCACGACCCGATCTGAAGGTGCTCTTCATCACGGGCTTCGCCGAGAATGCCGCGGTTGGGAACGGCCAGCTCGAACCGGGAATGGCGGTCATCACCAAGCCATTCCCGGTCGACACGCTCGCGGCACGCGTTCGCGAGATTCTATCGTCCGGCTGAATCGTCCTCCACCCAAGCCTGTTCCGATCGTGAACGCTGCTGGCGTCGATCGATCCGAAGTTCATGTGCAGGTATACGCCGCTGCGGTAGTCCGCTCGGATCGAGCAGGTCCCCGCCGTCAGCAATTTGCGCCGGACCCCGAAGTGGCTGCGCGGCGCCGGGACGGAGCTTTTCCCGGCACCGCGCGGCCCGTCAGGGTTTCAGCGACTTCGCCATGTTGAGGTGCGCCGTCACGGTCGGCACGAGGTTGGTCGCGAAGTCCTTGAAGGCCGGGACGTCGCCGGTCGCGGCATAGGCCTTGAGAGCGTCGAGCGTCTTCTGATGGCCATCGACCTGAGCGGCGGCATAGGCCTTGTCGAAGTCTGGTCCGGTCAGGTTCTTGAGCGAATCCACCGTCGCCTGCTGGCCGGCGGTCAGCGTGGGGTCGGGGGTTATCGCGGGAACGGCGCCGGCGGCGATCGCCTTCAGCCTGGCGGTGGAACCCGTGTGCGCGTCGATCATCTTCTGCGCGAACTTCTTCACGGCGGCCGAACCGGATTTGTCCAACGCCAGCTTCGAGGTAGCGATTTCGAACGCGTCGCTCGCTGCGGCGGTGTTTGCGAAGCTCTGGCCACCACTGGGGGTCGGCACGGCGGCGATGTCGTTCGTGGCCACGACCGTGTTGTCGGTCGTCATGGTGGTCGTCGTCTCCTTATGACCGCATGCCGTCAGCGCGAGCGCTGCGGCGGTCATGGTCATCGCTGCCAACTTCATCGTTTCTCTCCCGTTGAACACACATGTCGCACAACCCGTGGTGGCAGTGCCCGTTCCACGAGCCGGAGCTTTCGCGCCCCTCCGCCGTTTACCGGCCTGTCCAACCCCAACATCAGGAGCGTCGTCATGGGTATCTTCGGCAGCATCATGAACAAGATTTTTCACCATGGCGCGGATGCATCAACGGCGCAGCCCAACGCCACGGCTCCGGCAGTGCCGCCGTCGACACCATCAACACCCCCGACCGCCGCCCCGGCGTCACTCACGCCCTCTTCGACCGGTGTCGACGTCGGCGCGGTCCTGTCCGAGATGGCGTCGATGAAGGGCGGCGGCGGCAACTACCAGACGTCGATCGTCGACCTCCTGAAGCTGCTCGACCTCGACGCGAGCCTGTCCGCCCGGAAGGAACTGGCGGAAGAGCTCAACGTCCACGAAGGTGACGCGGGAAGCGCCGAGGAGAACATCGCGCTGCACAAGGCGGTCATGGACAAGCTGGCGGAGAACGGTGGCGTCGTGCCGGACAGCCTGCGGCACTGATGACGGCGGCGTGAAGCGGCTCGCGGGGCAAAATAGCCTGGCGCGCCGCTTCGCGCATAAAAGGTCGGTCCACCGGGCCGATTTCCGGTCGTGATCGTAATGATTTCGGAGCGGGAACGCCGGCAGCCGCCCCTCCCCGCGGATTATCCAGCATTCATAGCTCGGCGCGAAGCGGGGGACGCGTTGTGGTGAACCCTGCGGCGACGGTGATCTCACCGCATAGCCTCCCCGCGCACCTCCGCGTCCCCGATGTTGTCAGTCATTTGGTTCGTCGTCGGCAGGTGTGGGCCGCTCCTGTGCCACGGCTGCGTGCTCGAGCAGCTGTTCCCCGGTTTTCGCGGCCGCCTCCGGTGTGAGGGTGATTGCCACCCCACCGGGACCATCGACCAGGACGTGTCCGTCGAAAGCCTCTACCGCTGAGGGTTCATCGTGCAGTTTAGCCATACCTGCTCCAGGAAATCCCTTGCCAGCCCCTCGCAGGGCCGATCATTGCAGGAAACGCTGATGTTGACCTTGGGTTTCGAGGTGCCGCTTGATCGCTCTCATCCCGGTGCGCCGCCGCTCGCGGTGGTCGACCATGACAGAGTCTTTGCGGTCTGCCTTCCATCTTGCATCAAGCAAGTTTGATAGCTTGCCTCCGCCGACGCATAACCGAACCGACCAGGCCGAAACCGCCAATCATCATCGTCCACGTCGCGGGTTCTGGCACCGCCCCGGCGGAAATCGGAGATGCATCGAGGCGAACATTATCGAAAAATGTGAGGCGCTGATCATTGCCCTGGGCCGGATCGTAAAAAGTACGAAATCTAATGCCAAACGGGCTATTTCGTTCGAGTACAGAATCAAATGTCAATGAGACGGTCTTGAAACTTCCTGCTGCGATACTGTCGCGTGCCAGAGTTTGGCTTGCGAACACCGTTGAATCTTCGCCGAAGCCGTCAGTAAATTCGATAACAAAATCTGCCATGTCTGCGTCGAGCGCGTGGCCCACATCAACGAGGAGCGTATAGAGCGTGTTGGCTGCCAATGATTCCGAAATCTGCTGATAATTTACTCCTTGATACACCGAGCCAAGCGTACCAGTGGCGGAGAACATGATGTTTTCGCCATCAGGGATGCTGGCGAAGGTTGATGACAACGGGTTTAGCGGGCCTGTGGGCGACGCCAGTCCGCCAGACCAGTCCTTTGGCCCGAAGCCGTTGATAAATCCACCATCGGGCAGAGCTTGATCCTCGAAGCTTGCATTTTTTATGACAATTGTGGCTGCCATCGCATTTTGCCCTACGATTGCGCACACCAACGCAGTCGCTACAATGAACAGTTTTTCCATCTTCTCTTACCTTTTTAGCAGCGATCTTCGCTATCATGGACGTTGCCTGCAGCAGGGCCGGATAATGCCTTGATAACCAAATATCCTGCGACGAAGCTGGACTGCACTCCGATGAAACCGCGTCGGTAATTGGCTCCAGCAGCGGAGGTTATTCTAGGGATTTCGCTGAGTGCGTCTTCAAGCAGATCGAGATGTTCGGAAGCTGCGGATTCCCCGAGAGCCATGCCGCCAGCTTCGCCAAGATCGCCTACGCGTAATGGTGAATGAAGCATCGTCATCCGCGCCGCACTGCTCAATGTGCAGTCGATGGGCTTCTACGCGCCGGCGCAGATCATCCTCGTCATACCCGAAATCCGTGAGTCGCTGTGCGCCAACGATTGCGCGCGCCACGGGTAAGCGGTCAGCCCAAGCCCGACCCGGCGCCCGGTCCGCTTCTTCACCCCCGTCGGCGCCGCCATCAACCGAACTCATTCGCCCCAGCATGCCCACCAGTTCAAGTCCGCGATAGCTACCCGTCCCACAATGCGTCGGCCGGGGGCTGCGTGGATGCGACGCAGGCGCGATCTCAAGCTTTCGCCGATTATTGCCAAGTCGTTGTATTATTATCCAGCTATCATCCGTAGCGCGCCGATATCCGCGCGAAGAAGCTGCGCCCCGGCTCCGGAAAACCGGCCGCCAGCTGGTAGTTCTGGTCGAGCAGGTTGCGCGCGCCCAGCCCCACGGTGAGCCGGTCGCTGATATCGTAATCCACCGCCAGGCCGACATCGTCATAATGGCCCGTGCGGAAATAGGCGGTCCCCGCCGTGTTCACCGTCCAGCGGTCCGAGGCGATATCGGCGCTCGGGCGGATATGCAGCGGCGTCAGCGGCGACCAGTCGGCATAGACGAACGCCTTGTGCGTCGGCACGTCGGTCGGGCGGAAGATCGGGACGCCCGGATCGCGCAGGTCGCGGTGGGTGTAGGTATAATTGCCGCCGATCGCGAGGCTCGGGAGGATCTGGGCGGTCAGCGACAATTCGCCGCCGTAGAAATTGCCGTGGCCGAGGTTGAAGCTCTTGGTGACAGCATTGGGGGTGCAGACCCCGCCCGGCGTGCAGCTCGTATAGATGAACGGCTCGGAGACGATCGCGTCGGTGACATGCGAGTAGAATAGCGCCCCCTCCGCCCGCCAGATGCCGAAGCGATGCGAGGCGCCGATCTCGTAATTGACCGCGCGCTCGGGTTTCAGATCGGCATTGGAGACCGCGCCGCCGAAGCGCGAGCTGAACCGCTCGAACAATGTCGGGAAGCGCGTGCGATCGGAGACGCTGGCGTATAATTCGCTGCGCTCATCGGGCTTCCACGACAGCCGCGCCTGGCCGTTCAGCGCCGCATGGTTGACCAGCGGATAATAGACATAGGCGCCATTGGCATAATCCTCCGCGCGGCGAAGGTCCTTCCAGTCATAGCTGACGCCGGCGCTGAGCGTCAGCGCGGGCGCCAGTTCCGCGACATTCTGCGCCGCGATGCTATAGCCGTCCTCGATCGAGGTCTGCGGCGGCTCGAACGCGCCGCCGGGATAGCCCTGCTGATATTCGACGTGCCGGTCGCGGCGATAGAAGAAGGCGAGGCTCAGCGTGTCGCCGGTGACCGGGCGCACGTCGAGCTGCGCCGAGCCGCCCCATGCCTCGTCATGATAGAAGCTGTTGAACGCGCGCGGCTTGGTCTGCGTCGTCAGCGTCGCATCGTCCCATGCGCTGAGCAAATTGTCGAACTGATTGTAATAGATCTTGGTCTTGAGCGCCGCCTGCTCGCCCAGCGCGGTGGTGGAGAGGAAATAGACGCTCGACAGGTTCCAATAGGGCCACGACCAGTTGCGCTGGATGCTCACCGGATCGGTGGTGCTGAGCGGGGCGAGCTTCTCGCCCTCCTGCCGCGTGTAGTTGATCGAATATTCGTCGGTGTCATTTGGCGTGAAGCCCGCCTTCACGTTCGCGCGCCAGTCGCGCGATTGCGACAGGCCGCGATGCCCGCCGTCCTCGCTCGCGGTCGGCACGAAGCCGCCCGCGAGATCCCAATGATCGGTATAGTTGCGCGCGTAGCTCGCCTGAGCATACCATTTGTCCTGCCGGGTGCCGATCAGGCCGGCGACATTATAGCCGCCATATTCGACCGCGCGGCCGAGGTTGAGCGTGCCCTGCACCTGCGCCTCGAACGGCTTGGCGGGCTTGCGCGTCACCAGATTGATCGCGCCGCCCATCCCGTCCGGCCCGTCGAGCACCGAGGCATAGCCCTTGGCCACCTGCACCTCGGCGATGTCGCTGGTCAGGAAGCGGCCGTAATCGAGCCGGTTGTCGGCGGGGAGGAACACGCGGATGCCGTCGATCAGCAGCGGCACCTGGAAACGATTGAACCCGCGCACGAGGATCAGCCGCTCATTGCGCGACCCACCGGTGTTGGAGGCGTTGACACCGGGGATGAGGTTCACCGCATCGTCGAGCCGCTGGCGATCGAAGGCGAAGATCGCGTTGGACGACAGCGTATCCCCACCGATCGCCACTCCGTCCACCCTGGGCGCGGTGACCACGATCTGCCCCAGCCCAAAGGTGGTGTCATCGCTCGCGGCCGTGCCGGAAGCATTTGTCTGCGCCGGCGCTGGCATGGCCCAGAAAGCGACGCCCGACATTGCCAGAGACAATAGCTTCGATTGCATGTCCACCCCGTCGTTCCCGTTCGACGGGAGCCGATAGACGGCATTCCATACTCTGTATATTGCGAAATATAGAGATCGGGATGAGGAAGGGAAATGATGGGCTATCGCGCGAAACGCTGTCTGGCCGCCGCCGCGCTGACGATGGCGTTGTCCGCCGGGTCGGCGTCGGCGCAGTCCGCGTCCGCAAGCCCGCCAGCTTGCGATACGAGCGCCCTGCCCGCGCTGCCAGCGGAACTCGCGGGTTGGGCAAGCCCGTCGCCGGTTGCCGCCGCCGGGAATGCACGCGGTCTGGATCGCGCATCGCTGGCGCCCGGCAAGGCCGCGATGGTGTCGTTGCTGCCGACGCCCTCGGTCCATTATCCGCTCCAGCCCGAAAAGCCCGGCGGCAGCGTCAGCCACGGCGGGTTGCTCGGCTTCACCATCACCGAGGCGGGAACCTATCGCATCGCGTTGGGCTCGGCGGCGTGGATCGACGTGGTGCGCGGCGGGAAGCCGGTGACCTCGACCGCTCATGGCCACGGCCCGGCCTGCTCCACGATCCGCAAGATGGTGGATTTTCCGCTCATGCCGGGGCGCTATATCCTTCAGGTGTCGGCGAACGCCGGGGCCGGGCTTCCGGTTCTCGTCACGCGGCTGCGCTGACGGCGCGTGCGGGTCCGGCCGGCTCTGGCGACGCTTGCGCTTGCCGCGAGCGCCGTGACCGCGTCGGTCGCGGTTTCGCGCCAGCATGGCGCGGCGGATAGCGCGGCGGCGCAGATCGAGCTGGGCCGGCGGCTGTTCTATGACGCCGATCTGTCGATCGACGGCACCATGTCGTGCGCGACCTGCCACGAGCAGCGCCACGGCTTCACCGACGGCAATGCGACCCACCCCGGCGTTACGGGGGAGCCGGGACGCCGCAACGCGCCGGGGCTGGCCAATGTCGCGGCGCGCGCCTCGCTGACCTGGGGCGATCCGCGCGTGCGGACGCTCGAAGCACAAAGCGCTATCCCGCTTTATGGCGATCATCCGGTCGAAATGGGCATGGCCGGGCATGAGGCGGCTTTCGCGAAGCGGCTCGGCGCGGACGCCTGTTATCGCGCGCAGTTCCGTGCCGCCTTCCCGGAGGCGGGCGGCAAGATCGATCCCGCTCATATCGCCCGGGCGCTCGGGGCGTTCGAGCGCAGCATGATTTCTACAAGCGCGCCATATGACCGTTATCGCGCCGGGGATCGGAACGCGCTCCCGGTCGATGCAAAAACCGGCCTCCGCGCATTCAACGCCGGCGGCTGCGCCGATTGCCATTCGGGCGCGAACCTGACCGACGACCGCTTCCACGCGATCGCCCCGGCATCCGCCAACGCCACCGACACGGGCCTCGCCGAGATCACCGGACTGGCCGTAGACGTGGGGAAGTTTCGCACGCCCAGCCTGCGAAACGTCGCGGTATCCGCGCCTTACCTTCACAATGGCAGCGCACGCTCCCTCGCCGACGCGATCCGGCGACACACCACGGCACATAAATTGAGCGATGCGACCATCGCATCGATCACGCTGTTCCTCGGGAGCCTTACCGACCCGGTTTTTCTGAAGAATCCGCGCTTGTCGCTGCAGCCGCCGGGCTGTCCGCGTCGCTCCTTGCCGGGAGCGGCGTCGCACGCAGATCGCCGAGCAACGCGGCAAGGCTGACCGTCGCCTCAACCGCCAAATGCGCCTCTATCGCGCGATATTGCGCGAGCACGCGCCTGCCCAGCGGCGTCACCCGCGCACCGCGCTCGCGGCCACCGCCGTGAAGCGTCTCGACGAGGCGCTCCGACCAGCAGCGGTTCATCACATCGACCAATTGCCAGGTGCGCCGGTAGCTCATGCCGAGCGCCCGACCCGCCGCCGAGATCGATCCCTCGCGCGCGATCGCCTCGACCAGATCCGCCTTGCCCGGCCCGAACGCGATCTCGTCGCCGCAAAGCAATTGCATCTTGAACTTGAACGGTCTCATCTCGCATCAACCCGATCGAAGTCCCGCGATGCTGGAGCGGTCGCCACGATTTGTCGAGGGCGCGGCCAAGCTATTGAACTGCGCGAGCGGCTGGCAGGTGATGACGACGAAACGAAGCCGGCTGCTCGCCTGTGAGTTTATGGAATGCATGCGCGAAGGCGCTGAGCGATGCATAGCCGACCTCCGCCGCGACGTCAGTCACCCGGCGCCCTTCCGTGAGCAAACCCATGGCGGTGAGGATGCGGGCCTGCCCCAGCCATGCCTGCCAGCTCATTCCGGTCTCTCTCGTGAACGCCCTGCGGAACGATCGCTCCGACATGCCGGCCGCGGCAGCAGCGCCGGCCTGACTGGCCGAAGCGAGGTCGCCGGCGGCGAAATCCATGGCGCGGGCGATCGCCGGATGCGTGGCGCCGGGCAGGAACAACGGCAGTTCGGCCTCCAGCCATTCCCTGCACAGCAGCGCCAGCGTGCGGAAAAAGCTGGAGGCCAACGGATCGACCTCGCTCGCTCCGCGCGGCCAGCGGGTCGCATGGAGGATCATCTCGCGCATCAGCGGCTCGGCGACGAGGATGCGAATTCGCTCGGACGTATCGGTCACCATCTCGGGGGAGAAATACAGCGCCGCGCCACGCGAGGTCGAGATGAGCGTGCGATGCTCCAGGCCGGCGGGAGTCCATGCCGCGCGCCCGGCAGGCAGCACATAGCGGCCGGCGCGCGTCTCGATCTGGCTCGGCCCATCGATCGCATAGACGAGCTGGTGATAGTCGTGCGCGTGCCAATCGTAGAATGTGTTGCGGGACGGATCGAGGAACGCGAAGCCGACGCCGCTCGGCTGGTCGAGACCGAAGCCGTGTAGCGCCGCACGCGTTTCATCGGGTGTCAGTATCTTCATGGCCGAAAATCGTTCAAAATTGTCCACTGGTCGTTAGCAGGCCAGAACGTCGAACGCTATTGTGCGGCGCATCAGGAGACCGCCATGAGCATGACGCAGCACAACGCCCGGATTGTCGATCAATTCACCCGCTGGGCGAAGCCCTTCGCCGACCTGCCGATCCATTCCGAGGACGCGATGATGGCGCGGACGATCGAAGCCTGCGCGCCAGCGCCGGACGGGGAGATGCTGGACGTCGCGTGCGGCCCCGGCATCCTCGCCTGCGCGCTCGCGCCTCATATGCGTCATGTGACGGGGTTCGACCTCACACCCGCCATGATCGACGAAGCGAAGGCGCGGCAATCGAGGCTGGGGCTGGACAATCTTGGCTGGCGGACCGGTGATGCCACCGCGCTGCCGTTCGCGGACGACAGCTTCGATCGCGTGACCACACGCTACAGCTTCCATCACCTGCTCAATCCGGCGGCCGTGCTGGCGGAGATGAAGCGGGTTTGCCGGAAGGACGGTCGGATCGTCGTGATCGACGCGACACCTGCGCCCGAAAAGCAGGCCGCCTTCGACACCATGGAGCGGCTGCGCGATCCGTCCCACGCCAGCGCGCTGACGCCGGACCAATTGCGCCGTCTCGGGGCGGACGCGGGGTTGCGCGAGGTCGTCTTCGAGGCGTTGCGTCTAGAAGCCCGTCTCGACACGCTGGCCGACCCGGAAGACATGCCCGCCCTCACCGCCATGTTCGAGGAGGATATCGCAAGCGGCGAAGATCGTATCGGCGTGCAGGCATGGCGGGCGCCCGATGGCATCCGGTTCTTCTTTCCCGGCTCCATCGTCGCCTGGGAGCTTTAAGCCCCCGATGTAAGCGCAGTCGGGCCAACCCCGTTCTCTCCTCGCCCTCCGATCATAACTGAATAAATAGTCCGGGATTCGGGAAGCAGATCAGCGGCACGAACGCTCGGGACGCCGTGCGTTTTCGGCGCGCTAGCATCGTTTGGCCCAATGATCATTGACAGCGTTGCCAACGTGGATCATGCCGATGCAAGAACCGAAGCATAGTTCGATCCGGGAGGGAGATGATGAAGGCACACAAGGCGCTTCTGCTGCTTACCATGACGCTGCCGGCTACCGCTTTCGCGCAATCGGAGTCCGGCGCGAAGGCCGGCCCGGCCGAAGAGGCTGATGCGCGCGCGCGCGTGATCGAGGCGCGGATGACCGATGAGGAGCGCACCCATCTCACCCATGGCATCATGGCGCTGCCGCTCGACGGAACCAATGTGCCGGCCGGCGTGCCATTCGGCGCGGGCTATATTGAGGGCATCGAGCGCCTCAACGTCCCCGCGCTGACCGAAACCGATGCCAGTCTCGGAGTGGCCTATATCGGCGGCCTGCGCAGGGACGGTGCGACCGCGCTCCCCTCAGGGCTCGCGATGGGCGCGACGTGGAGTCCCGAGTTGATGCATCGCGGCGGCGCGATGATCGCCGGTGAAGCCCATGCCAAGGGCTTCAACACCCTGCTTGCCGGCGGCATCAACCTGGTCCGCGATCCGCGAAACGGTCGCAATTTCGAATATCTCGGCGAAGATCCATTGCATTCTGGCTTGCTCGGTGGCGCCGCGATCGCGGGCGTGCAATCGCGCAACGTCATTTCGACGATCAAGCATTTCGCGATCAACGCGACCGAAACAGGCCGCCATTTCAGCGATTCGCAAATCAGCGACGCAGCGCTGCGAATGAGCGACCTGCTCGCCTTCCCGATCGCGATCGAGCAGGGAAAGCCCGGCGCGGTGATGTGCGCTTACAACAAGGTCAACGGCACGCAGGCGTGCGGCAGCGATTACCTGCTCAATCGCGTGCTCAAGCAGGACTGGAAATATCCGGGCTTCGTCATGTCGGATTGGGGCGCGGTCCACGATCTGGATTTCGCGCTCAAGGGGCTTGACCAGCAATCGGGCGAGCAGCTCGATCCGAAGATTTTTTTCGGCGACAGGTTGCTGGCGGCAGCGAAAGGCAACGGGAATTATCGTGCCCGCCTGAGCGATATGAACCGCCGCATCCTGCGCTCGATGTTCGCGGTCGGCGTCGACACCAACCCGCCGAAGGTCACCCCGATCGATTTCGCGGCCAATGCGAAAGTGGCGCAGGAAGTGGCCGAGAAAAGCATCGTCCTGCTGCGTAACAAGGACGATGCGCTGCCGCTGGCAGCCACCGCGAGGCGGATCGCGGTGATCGGCGGCTATGCAGATTCCGGCGTCCTGTCCGGCGGCGGCTCGTCGCAAACGCAGGGCGAAGGCGGGCCGGCGATCTCCTTGCCGCTGACCGCGGAGGGCATGTTCGCCTCACTTATGGCGGAAAATTACCAGCGCTCGTCGCCGCTCGCCGCGATCAGGGCGCGCGCGCCGCAGGCCGAAGTGATCTACCGCAACGGCCGCTACGCCAGCGAGGCGGCGCTGGCGGCAAAGAATGCCGACGTCGTGATCGTGTTCGCCACGCAATGGACGAGCGAAGGCTTCGATCAGCCAGATCTCAGCTTGCCACAGGGACAGGACGCATTGATCGAAGCGGTCACGGCAGCCAATCCCAACACGATCGTCGTGCTGGAAAGCGGAAGCCCGGTCGCCATGCCGTGGCTGGACCGGACGGCGGCGGTGATCGAGGCATGGTATCCGGGCGCGCGGGGCGGCGAGGCAATCGCCCGTGTGCTGTTCGGTGACGTGAACCCGTCGGGCCGCCTGCCCGTCACCTTCCCGACCTCGGTAGATCAGCTTCCGCGGCCCGAATTGCCGGGCGCGGCCACGGTGGAGCCTAACTTCGCCGGCGCCGGCAAGCCGGGCCAGACTCTCAAGGTCGATTACGATATCGAGGGCGCGGACGTCGGCTATCGCTGGTTCGCCAGGACGAAGAAAATCCCCTTGTTCCCGTTCGGCTTCGGCCTCAGTTACACCAGTTTCAAGCGGGACGGGCTGAAGCTGACCGGCGGAAACGCGCCCGTCGCGCGCTTCAACATCACCAACACCGGCAAGCGCGCGGGCGCCGACGTCGGGCAGCTCTATCTGGTCGCCACGCCGAATGGCGCGACGCAGCGCCTCGCCGGCTTCGCCCGCGTCGAATTGCAACCTGGCGAGAGCAAGATCGCGGAGGTGACGATCGATCCGCGCGTGCTCGCCGAATGGAGCGGGAACGGTTGGCACCTCGTCGGCGGCCTCTATCGCTTCGCGCTCGGCGCATCGGCGACCGATCTGGGCAATGAGGTTTCCGTCAAATTGTCCGAACGGCGCTGGAAATAGCGGTCCCCACTCCGCCAAGGGTGGAATCTGTCGGGGGAAGGCGACGCGGCTACCCGTCGGTCGCGCGCTTTCCGGCACATCGCCGGCGGGGCAGCCGTCTTTGTGTGACAAGCAAGCTCGCGACGGATACCCATGATGCCGCGCCAGCCATCCAGGTTGCGTGCGGGTTCAAGCACATGTTTCTCGGCGGATATCGACCACAGCACCCGCAAGCCTCGACGGAGAACTGACTAGTGCCGACCATTCTCGATGTGGCGCAACATGCCGGGGTGTCGATGAAGACTGTTTCACGTGTGCTCAACCAGGAGGCGCACGTGCGCCCGCAATTGCGCGAGAAGGTCATGGCCGCCGTCCAGGCGCTGGGCTATCGGCCCAATCTCGCTGCGCGGCAGCTTGCGGGGCAGAAATCGTTCATCATCGCCTATCCGTTCAACAATCCCAGCGCGGCCTATATCACCGACGTGTTGATGGGCGCGGCGCGGACCTGCCGCGATCACGGCTACCACCTCGTTTCCGAACCGGTCGAGCTTGACGACCAGATGCTCCAGACCATCGAGCGCCTCATCCAGACGCTGCGGCCGGACGGCATGATCCTCATCCCGCCGCTGTGCGACATGGCTTCTTTGGTGGAGCATATTTCGCGTTTTAAGGTGCCGCTGGTCCGCATCGCGGGCGGACTGGACCTCTACGGCAAGAGCATAGCGATCGATGACCGCTCGATCTCGCGCGACATGGTGGCGCATCTGGTGGAACAGGGACACCGCCGGATCGGCTTCATCCTGCCCCACCCCGATCACGCGCTCGCGCAATCGCGCTATCGCGGCTATCTCGACGGGCTGGAGGAGGCCGGGATCGCACCGGAGGCCAGCCTTATCCGCCCGGGGCGTTTCGACGTCGAATCTGGCGCGCAGGCCGCGCGCACGCTGCTCGACCTGCCTCACCCGCCGACCGCGATATTCGCGGCCAACGACGACATGGCGCTTGGTGCGCTTCAGGTCGCGCATGCCCGTCATCTGTCGATCCCGGGCGATATCGCCATCGCCGGTTTCGACGATTCCCCAGCCAGCCGCCTCGCATATCCCGCGCTTACCACCGTGCGGCAGCCGACCGAGTTGCTCGGGGCCGCCGCCGCCGCCATGCTGCTGGACGGCGAGCTCGATCCACGTGCCATCGAGCACAAGCTGCTGCTACGCGCGTCAACGGTGCCCGATACCGATTGACAGCGCTGCCACCGCGGGAGATATCGGTCGGAAAGCGGTGCGCTTCCAGAATTGTCCGCCGCGCGGGAGAGATCATGTCCAAATCCGCATCCGCCAGCGGCGCCTTCGCGGCGGTGACAGCGCTTTTCTTCGGCTGGGGATTCATCACGTCACTGGTCGACCCGCTCGTCGCGGCGGTGAAAAGCATCTTCAGCCTGAGCAATGTTGAAGCGCAATTGAGCGCCTTCGCATTCTTCATCGCCTATGCTCTGACCTCGCTTCCCGCGAGCCTGCTGGTGGCCCGGCTGCGTCAGGTGCGCGCGATCATCATGGCGCTGGCACTGATGGCTTCGGGCTGCATCGTTATCTTGCTGGCGAGTAATCTCGCGAGATATGAAGGCGTGCTGCTTGGCCTGTTCATCATCGCCACCGGCATCACCATACTTCAGGTGGCCGCCAACCCGCTCGCCGCCGCGCTCGGCACGCTGGAGCGCCGCCATTTCCGTCTGACGCTCGCGCAGGCGTTCAACTCACTCGGCACCGTGCTCGGCCCGCTGGTCGGCGCTAGCCTGCTGCTGCGCGGGCTGGAGGCGGCGCCGGGCGAGGCATTGAGCGCGGGCGCTCGTCGCGACGCCCTGTCGTCGATCGACAGCGCTTTCCTGCTCATCGCCGTGCTGATCGCACTGCTCGGTATTTTCATCTGGGCGATGCGCCGCCGGATCGAGACGGCCGCGCCGCCCGCGGCGCCCGGGCTTTCGATCACCATGACGATACGCACCGCGCTGGCCTCGCGCTGGGCGATGCTCGGCGCTGCCGCGATTTTTCTCTATGTCGGCGCGGAAGTGTCGATCGGCACGCAGATGGCGTTGTTCCTCCACGCCCCCGACATATGGAATATACCGCTGCAGCAGGCGGGCTATTTCGTCACTCTTTACTGGCTTGGGGCGATGATCGGCCGCTTCGCGGGGGCCGGGCTGATGATCTCGTTCCCGGCAAGCCGTCTGCTCGCCATCGCTACTGCGACAGCGGCGTTGCTATGCGTCACGGTTTTTCTCGTCGGCGGCGGTATCGGCGGCTATGCGGCGCTTGCGGTCGGGCTGTGCAACTCGATCGCTTTCCCCGCCATCTTCACCCTGACGCTCGAGCGATCCAGCGCGGGCGACGAAGCGACCTCCGGCCTGTTATGCACCGCCATTGTCGGCGGCGCGCTTCTTCCGCTCGCGGCGGGCGCAATCTCCGATGCGGCTGGCTATCGCCATTCCTTCATCCTGCCGGCGCTATGCTACCTCGCCCTGTGCGGTTTCGCGTACCTGGCTGGTCGCGCGCGCCTGCCGCAAGGGGCGGAAGAACCCGCCGGCCAAGCCGCCACCGTCATTTGACGGTGGATGGCCCACACATCTCACGATCGCATCGATCGAGACAGGGCGGGTTTGGGATCACCCCCTCACCCGCCCGCACTATTCGCGCCGTGGCCTTCACGCGGGAGCGCGGCTGACCGCTGGCACCGGCTCTGTCCGCGTCAATCCCGCCACATTTCGGGGATGTGCTCCTTCCATTCGGGCGGCAGGCGGATGATGCCGCTCTTGGGACCGGTGCGCATCGGGTCGAACTTCGCCTGCGCTCGCGCAAGCCGCGCGGCCATCGCCTTCACCACGTCGGGATGGAGCGAGGCGACGCTGTAATCCTGCGACTTGTCACGCGTGTCGTAGAGTTGGGGATAGCCGCGCTTTTCGGTCGAGAGGAAGTAGCTGAGGTAATAATCGGCGACGACATAGGACCATTGCTGCGTGCGGATTGCGGCGATGTCCTCGTTGTTGAACAGCAGCAACTCGTCGTGCGGAGAGGCCGCGCCGCGCGTCAGCACGGCGGAGATGTCCAGCCCGTCCAGTTCCACCCCGGCCGGGTTGGGCAGCCCAGCCATGGCGCAGAGCGTCGGCAGAAAATCGATCCCCATCGCGATCGAGTTGCAGCGCCGCCCGGCAGGGATCACGCCCGGCCGCCACGCGACGAACGGCACGCGCGAGCCGCCATCATAGCCGCCCCCGCCCTTGCGCTGGCGCAGCCCGCCCGACGAGCCCTCGAACCACGGCCCGTTGTCCGAGGTGAAGACCACCAAAGTGTTGCGCGCCAGCCCGCTCGATTCGAGCTTGTCGATCAGCCGCCCCACGATCGAGTCGATCTCCATCACGCAATCGCCATAGGCCCCGGCGGCCGATTTCCCGGCGAAGGCGGGGTTGGGATAATTGGGCAGGTGCGGCGCGCTCAGGGTCAGCGCGAGGAAGAACGGGCGCTCGCGATTGTCGTCGATGAAGCGTTCGGCACGGGCATAGAATTGCTGCTGGAGCTGCGGATAATCCACTGGCTGCTGCGTCATCCCCTGCGCTGTCCCCTCATAGAGCGCGAGCGGCAGCATATCGTGACTGTAGGGCAAGCCATAGAAGAGGTCGAAGCCATGCTGCATCGGGGGCCAGGAAGGCGCGACATGGCCCAGATGCCATTTCCCGATCAGCGCCGTGGCATAGGCCGGCTTCAGCGCCTCCGCGATCGTCACCTCCGACAGCGGCAGGCCGCGCTTGTCGTTCTGGAGGATCACGCCTTTGCCGAGCCCGGTGCGGATCGGATAGCGGCCGGTGAGGAAGCCCGCGCGCGACGGCGTGCAGAGGTTGGCCGGGGCGTAATAATCGGTGAGCGTCATCCCCTGACGCGCCATGCGATCGATATTGGGGGTGCGGATCGTGCGCCCGCCGGTGGGCCCGATATCGCCATAGCCCATGTCGTCGACATAAATGACGATGAAATTGGGCCGTCCACCCGTCCGGGCCAGCGCCGGAGCCGCCAGACCCGCAGCGGCGACACCGCCCGCCGCGCTCAGAAACCGCCTGCGATCCATTGATTTCCTCTCCTGATTCCCGCGCCTCGCTGCCGGCGCAGTCTTCCACTCGTTTACGGCGTTACCAAGGGCTGCGTCCAGTATATTTGACAACGCTATCAATTTTCGCTTACGGAATCGTGCCGGGAAGAATCACATACCAAAAGGGGGAGGAAGATGACTCTGAAGGGAATCTCGCGCGTCGTTCTCGTAACCGCTATCGTGATCGGAACGCCGGCACTTGCGCAGGAAGCGCCGGGCGGAACAGCTGGCGATGCCGTCGCGAATGGGGATATCGTCGTTACTGCCCAGCGCGTTACCAGCCTGGCCTCCAAAACACCGATTGCGCTGTCAGCTATCGACGGCGATGCCCTGCGCAATTCCGGTATCACCAACCCCACGCGGCTCGACGATCAGGTGCCGAGCCTGTCGATCGTCCGCAACAACGGGCTTCAGATCACCATTCGCGGTGTATCCTCCAGCGACAATACCGAAAAAGGTGACCCCTCCGCCGCCTTCCTGCTCGACGGCGTCTATCTTGCCCGGCCGCAAGCGCAGGAGGTGAGTTTCTACGACATCGCGCGCGTCGAGGTGCTGCGGGGGCCGCAGGGCACGCTTTACGGCCGCAACACCACCGCCGGCCTGATCAACGTCATCACCAACCGACCATCGGATCATTTCGAGGCGGCCGGCAACATCGGCTACGGCAATTACAATTCGCTTCAGGCCGACGCGATGATCAACCTGCCGGTCAGCGATCTGCTGTCGCTGCGTTTCGCGGGCGCATATGACGGGCGAGACAGCTATCTGATCCAGAATGTCGGCACGCCGCACAAGATCGATCCGTTCAAGCGCAACTGGTCCGGTCGCGGGCAGGCCCTGTTCAAGTTCTCGCCGGACCTGACCCTGCTGATCCGGGCCGATTACAATTCGATGCGCGGCAACGGCTTCGGCCAGGTACTGGGCAAGAATTACTATGCGCCGCTCGCCGCGGGCCAACCGGGATATACCAATCGCCTATATGTCGGCGAGGGCATGTCCTCCGAGCAATTGCGCCAGATCAATTTCGCCACCGTCGGCGACATGGCCGGGCGCGGCAGCACCTGGGGCGTGGACGGGGAACTGAACTGGGCCTTCTCGGGTCTCGCGGTCACCTATCTCGGCTCCTATCGCGAGTTCAGGCAATATACCGACACCACCGGTTTCCAGGGTATCTCCTATCGTTCGCTGGCTACCGGCCTCTACAAACAGGTGTCGCAGGAATTGCGGGTCGCGACCGACGGCTCCGGTCCGATCAAGGCGCAGGCGGGTGGCTACTACTTCCGCGAGGATTCGCACAATGCACTGGAGTTGTTCAATCTCCTGCCGGCCTATCCCTATTACGCCTTCCTGCAGGGGCCGACGAAATCGGAGACCATTGGGGTGTTCGGCCAGGCGACGTGGAACCTCACCGACAGCCTGCATCTGACCGGCGGCGTGCGCTGGTCGCATGACAAAAAGTCTCGCATCGGCGGCTCCTACATGCAGAAGACGCTGAACTTCAATCCGGCGACCGACGTCTTTTCGCCCAACAATGCCGAAACCTCGTCGGAGAAGGTGACCTGGCGCGTCGGGGTCGATTATGATCTGGACAACCGCACGCTTCTCTATGCCTCGGTCGCGACGGGTTACAAGGGCGGCGGCTTCAACGGCGGCTGTCTTGCCACAGCGCCCAACTGCCCCAATCCGCGCACGCGCACCTACTTGTTCTACGCGCCGGAAACGCTGACCGCATATGAAGTGGGTCTGAAGACCCGTTTCGCCGACAACAAGGTACGGCTGAACGCCAGCGCTTTCTACTATGATTACGACAACCTTCAGGTCTCATCGATCATCAATGACAATGGCGCGCCGCGTCAGTTCACCACCAATGCGGCCCGCGCGCGGGTGAAGGGTGTCGAGTTGGAGACGACGATCACCCCATCGCCACGCAACCGCGTCGATGCCTCCTTCACGTGGCTCGATGCCGAATATGCGAGCTACTTCCCGCTCGGCGTGGGCAACGCGCCGGACTTCAAGGGACGCCCGCTCGACCGCGCGCCGCGCGTCGTCGCCACCGCCGGATATAGCTACACGCTGCCGCTCGCCAATGGCGGCAGCCTGATGGCGTCGGTACGCTCACGCCTCAGCAGCGAATATTTCATGACGGCGCAGGCGGTCGGTGCGCAATATCGTCAGCCCGGCTACACCCGCACCGATCTGACGTTGCGCTATCAAGCGCCGGGCGACAAATATTACGTCCAAGGCTTCTGGCGTAATCTGGAGAACAAAGTGGTTGCCACCAATATCTCGCTATCCAGCGGCACATTGCTCGTCACGCCGAGCGACCCGATGACCTATGGCGTGCAGGCGGGGTTCCGCTTCTGATGCGCGGGGTGACGATCGTCGCGGCCGTCCTGATTCTCGGCGGGGGAGCGGCGGCCGTCGCCCGGCAGGACGGTAGCCACCGGCCGGATTGGGCGCGAAACCTTCCGGCCGGCTATCTCTTACCCGGCGCGATCGACGCCACCGCGGTCGTCTCGCCAGCGCCGAAAAAGGGAGACGAACGTTATCAACTCGACCGGAAGATATTCAGGGAAACGCGCAAACTGCGTGGCACCCCGCGCTGGGCACTGGCAACCAGCGACGTGAAGCTGGCGCCGACCGACCTGATGCGCGACTTCTCTTGCGCGGCGGGCAAGTCGCTGACGCCGGAGACCGCGCCGAAGCTCAACCGGCTGATGATGCGCGTACTGGTCGACGGGCAAACGATCAATGAAGCGGTCAAGAACCGCTATCGCAGGCTGCGCCCGTTCCAGATCGACAAGGGCGAGATCTGTCAGCCGAAATCGGAACTCGTCACCAGCTTCGATTATCCCTCTGGCCACACCGTCTGGGGATGGAGTTGGGCCTATGTCCTCACGCAATTGCTGCCGGAACGGGCGACCCCGATCCTCGCGCGTGGGCGGGCCTATGGCGAAAGCCGGATGATCTGCGGGGCGCACAATGCCTCGGCGGTCGACGCCGGGGCGCGGGTGGCGGCGGCGACCGTCGCCGCACTCAACGGCTCCGCGGCGTTCCGCGCCGATATGGATGCCGCCCGTACAGAGCTTGCGGCTCTGCCGGCCACAGATGCCCGCGAATGCCGCGCCGAAACCGACCTCATCGAGCGGCCATTCCGGTAGTACGGCCGACAGCAAATCGCGGGTCGATGGTTACAGGTCATGCGCTGGCGCGGTAAAAGGTTCGACGATGGCCAACAGTGGGCGCATGACGGCGCGCCACGAACCACACGGTAACCGCAAGCGAACGCACAGACCGTTCGAAGCGGAGTGCCAGATATCGGGATTCAGAGCTTGCGGGTGCCGAGCCACTTCACCATCGCGGGGTCGCGATGATCGAAGAAGCTGCTGGCCTTCTGGTCGAGCGTTGCAATGGCGGCCAGATCGCTTTCATCGAGGTCGAAATCAAAAACGGCGAAGTTTTCGGCCATCCGCTCCTTGCGCACCGACTTGGGGATGGCGACGATGCCGCGCTGGTTGAGCCAGCGCAGCACGACCTGCGCGATGCTCTTGCCGTGCTTGTCCGCGATCGACTGAAGCATTTCGTTGGAGAACAGCCCGTTTCTGCCCTCGGCGAACGGCCCCCATGCTTCGGGTTGGACCTTATATTCCTCGAGAACCTTCAGCGCATCATCCTGCTGGTGGAAGGGATGGATCTCGATCTGGTTCACCGCCGGCGCGATCGCGTTGTGGAGCACGAAATCCACCAGCCGGTCGGGATAGAAGTTGCTGACGCCGATCGCGCGGATGCGGCCGGCACGGTGCAGTTCCTCCATCGCCCGCCAGGCGCCGTATACGTCGCCATAAGGCTGGTGGATCAACCAGAGGTCGAGATAGTCGAGTTGCAGCTTGTTGATCGAGCGCTCGAACGCCGCCTTCGCGCCCTCATAGTTCGCATCCTCGATCCAGAGCTTGGTCGTGACGAACAGCTCGCTGCGGTCGATCCCGTGATTGCGGATCGCGTTACCGACCGCCTGCTCGTTACCATAGGAGGTCGCGGTATCGAGGAGCCGGTAGCCGACGTCGATCGCGTCGCGGACGCTGCGCTCGCACTCCGCGGGGTCGGGCACCTGGAAGACGCCGAAGCCGAGAATCGGCATATCGACGCCGTTGTTGAGCGTCACGTTGGGAACGATGCTGGTCATGGTATTTCTTTCTCTCAAGCGGTTCAGCGGTTGATGAGGCGCTGATGGGAGGCGGCATAGCGTTCGCCGACGAGCGTTGTGGGCCGAGGCCGCGCAGGTTGACGGTGGCGACGCCTTCCGCGCCTTGCGAGCGGCTATCCGTCTGGTTGGAGTCTCCCAGGACGCCGTTCGAGGTCGGAAGCGATTTCATCAGCTCGACCGGGCTCGGCGATCCCTGCTTCTGCAGATCGGCCGACGAGATCACGTCGACCGGCAGTGCACCTGACTCGGAAGTTCCACGGATCAGGGTGCCGGTGACGACGATGTCGGGTCCGGGCTGGTTGTCGCTGGCGGCGGGCTGCGCTGGCGCGGTCTGCGCAGCAGCGGGTGCAACGATCACAGCCAATGCAATGGCGATGGTGACGTGGGCGCAAGCGCCCAGCAAAGCAGTCTTACCCTTCATGACAAACCTCCCCGACATAACGGCTTTCCGCCGTATTTTGGGGAGGACTGTCATCGATCAGACGGCTCGGTCACGTCGATAGTATGAATGTCACATATCGGAATGTCCGATGATGAAATCCCATTGAACGCACGCGAAATTGCTCGCCGCGAAGCGAGCGCGGCGAGCATTGTTTCCCATCCGGGCGCGCGGTCAGGCGTCCAGGAAGTCGCCGACCGCGCGGTTGAACTCATCCGCCTTTTCCCACTGAGCCCAGTGCCCGCACTTGGGGAAGACGAGCAGCCGAGCATTGGGAATCTGGCGCATCAGGATCATGCCCTGATCGAGCGGATTCACCCGATCCTCGCGTCCCCAGATGATCAGCGTCTCGTGCGGCAGGCGGTCGATCCGCTCGCGCCACAGCTCCTCGATCGGGGTCGGATCTCCCGGACGGAAACGCAACGGGAAGTTCTCGGCGGTCTCGGGGTCGGTGGCCACGCGCAGCCGCTCCTCGAGCACGTCGTCGGTGATCTGCGAGGGATCGAACACGAGGTGCCCGATGAAACTCTTCAGCCGCTCCATCGACGGGCCAGGCGGCATGTAGAAGGTGACGAGCTGCTTGATGCCTTCGCTCGGGCTGGGCGACAGGGTGGCGTAGCCGCCGCCCGGCCCCATCATGACCAGCCGGTCGACCTTATCGGGGAAGTCGAGCGCACATTTCAGCGCGGTGGCACCGCCGGCCGAGTTGCCGACGAGGTGCGCCTTGCCGACGCCGATGGCGTCGATGAAGCCTGCGAGCGCCTTTGCCATGAAGCCCCACAGCGGCTCGCGGATGCGCGGCTTCGAGGACTGGCCGTAGCCGGGCAGGTCGAGCGCGATCACGCGGTAGCGGTCGGCGAACGCCTGCATGTTGCGGCTGTAGTTGCTCAGTCCGAACGAGCCTGGACCGCCGCCGTGGAGGAATATCAGCACAGGCCCCTCGCCTACTTCGTTCCAGTGCAGCCTCAGTCCGTCGACGTCGACGAAGTTGCTGGTGATCTCGCGTTCGCTCATCGTTCCCTCCCCTCAGGCATTCGCCGCCGACGGTCGCTTGTGACCCCAGCTGCTCATCTTCTCGTGCCGCGACACGCGCCACGTGCTCTCGTCCACCTCGTCCGCGCCCCAGCCGAACTCGACCTCGAAGCCGGACGGCGTCTGCGCATAGAAGGAGACCATGCGATCGTTGGTGTGGCGCCCCAGCGTCTGCGCGATCGGCGCCCCGGCTTTCGCGGCCCGGTCCAACGCGAAGCCCACCTCGTCCAGTGTGTTCGCCTGAAGCATGAAGTGGTGCATGCGTTTCGGCATCGGCGCCGGGATCAGAGCCAGCGTGTGATGCCGTGCGTTGCAATGGTAGAATTCGAGGTCGAGCCCATGCTCGGGCGAGACCTGCATGCGGATGATGTCCGACAGCCGGAATCCCAGCAGGTCGCAGTAGAACGCCCTGGAAGCGGCCACGTCCTTCGTCCCGAGGACGATGTGGCCCAGGCCCTGCTGGGCCGTGACGAACCCGCTGATACCGACCGACGATGTGAACGGCGATTCCTGCCGTTCGGTCGGTCCATAGTAGAGTTCGACGCGCAGACCATCCGGATCCTTGCACGTGATCAGTCCGGTCACGCCGCGCTCGCGCAGAAGCGCCGCATCCGCTTCCTCGAACCCGACGCCGGCATCGGCCAGCTTCCTCCTCGCCGTCTCCAGCATGGCCGCATCGGCGAGTTCGTATCCAGCGTAGACGATGTCGTCCGGCCCTTCCTCGAGGGCAATGCGCCATGCCATGCTGTCGGTGCGGAACCGCGTCGCGCCAGCGGGGGAGGTCGCGGGCATCAGGCCCAGCACGTCGGTGGCGAAGCGCGTCCAGGCGTCGGCATCGGCCACTCCGAAGCCGACGTATCCGAGGCTCTCGATCATAATGTCCCTCCTGGTGTCACGGCGCGCTGCCTCCGTTGGCCACGATCATCTGGCCGGTGATCCACCGCGCCTGATCGCTGGCGAGGAAGGCGACCACGTCCGCGATGTCATCGGGCCTGCCGAGCCGCCCGAAGCTCGTCTGCGCCGCAGCGGCCTGCCGCATCGCGTCCGGCATCGCGCTGGTCATGTCTGTCTCCACCACGCCGGGCAGGACCATGTTGACCGTGATGCCTCGGGGGCCGACCTCCTTCGACAGCGAACGGGCGAACTGCTCCACCGCCGCCTTCGACCCCGCATAGGCCGCCCCCATCGGCGCCCAGTTACGCGTCAGGCCCGTTGAAATGCCGACAATGCGGCCGCCAACCCTCAGGCGCGACGAAGCCTCCTGCATCGCGAAGAACGTCCCCTTGGTGATGGCGAAGAGCCGGTCGAACATCTCCTCGGTGGTCGAGGCGAAGGGCGCCAGCGCGCCGACGCCGGCGTTGGCGATCAGGATATCGACGCCGCCGAACCGTTCCGTCGCCGCGTCGAAGGCCTGCCTGGCGCTCGCAGGGAGCGTCGCATCGGCCGCGATCGCGAAGGCATCGCCGGGCAGCGAGGCGCACAGGTCATCAGCGGCGCCGGCAGATCGGCTGTAGGTGATGAGGATCGAGGCGCCGTCATGCGAGAGACGGCGCGCGATCGCAGCACCGATGCCGCGTGCGCCGCCGGTGACGATCGCGACCTTGCCCTCCAGGGATCGCGGCTTCGCCGTTGCCTGCTCTCCCATGCTTCCTCACCCACTTGTCCTGGCTGGGCGCATCCTAGACTCGCCATCACCATCGTGCGCGTCGATTGTAACTATACAAGTCATCGGAATTGCCGATACTATCCGGCGTGACCTCCTCGTTGCGCTCCATCAACCTGAACCTGTTGCCGGTGCTGCGCGAGCTGCTGCGGAAGCGGAACGTGACGCGCGCGGCCGAGGCGCTGAACATGCGCCAGTCCACGGTGAGCGAAGCACTCGGCCGCATCCGCGAACTGCTTCACGACGAGATCCTGGTTCCGCAGGGACGGCGTCTGGAGCTCACGGCATATGCCGCCCGCCTTGAGGCCTCCCTCGAGGAATCGCTGGCGGGTCTCGAGGCGCTCTTCCTCACGCCGACATTCGACCCCGCCGAGCTGCGCGGAAACATGGTCGTGGCGACCGCCGACTATGTCGTCCTGACGATTGGGCCGGAGCTGGCTCGCCGCCTGGCCAAGCACGCGCCCGGCCTCACGCTGCAGTTCGTCGACATCTCCGCGGCCTCACCGAAGATGCTCCGGCTGGGTGAGATCGACGCGATCATCGCGCCGCTCGGCGTCGGGTCGATCCGCACCGAGGAGTTCGACGACGCCTTTCTGTTCGACGACGAGCTTGTGTTCATGGTCGATGCCGACCGCCCGGAATCCGATCTATCGGAGAAGGGGCTGCTCAGCTCGCGCTTCGCGGCGTTCTGCGCGGAACGGGGTGACCAGGCCTCGTCGTTCGAGGGAGTCGTCCTGAACCAGCTCGGCGCACGCCGCTTCGACGCGATCCAGGTCATGAACTTCGTGCTGCTGCCCTTTCTCGTGGAAGGAACGCCGAACGTGGCGCTCATCCAGCGCTCGCTGGCCGTGCGGCTTGCCGGTTCCGCGTCGGTGCGCCTCGTCTCTCCGACGCGGCCGCTTCCTCAAGTCCGCATCCACCTGTACTGGAACAAGGCCAGGACCCGGGACCCGGGACACCGCTGGTTCCGCGAACAGCTGGCTGAGACGGCCGAGGCGTTCATGGCAGGACGCTCCCCTTCTTGAAGGCGCGGAGTTGCTCTGGTCGCCGCCGCAGTGGACTATCAGCGATCGGGCCGTGTGCGCTGCCAGCTATTCGGGCACAAACCTGTTTTCGATCGCGCCCAAGCCATCGATCTCGATCCTGACAACGTCTTCGGGTGCGAGGAAGCGCGGTGGCTTCATGCCCATGCCGACCCCGCCCGGCGTTCCCGTGTAGATGAGATCGCCCGGCTCCAGCGTCATCGCCTGGCTCAGATGCGCGATCTGTGCCGCGACGTCGAAGACGAGGTGACGCGTGTTCGACGATTGGCGGACCTCGCCGTTGACCAGGGCGCGGATGCCGAGGTGCGACGGATCCACCTCGTCGGCGGTCGTGATCCACGGGCCGAACGGCGCGTGCGTGTCGAACGACTTCCCCAGAATCCATTGCGGCGTGCGCAGCTGCCAGTCGCGGACGCTGACGTCGTTGCCACAGGCGTAGCCGAAGACCGCATCGAGTGCGCCGGCCTCCGGAATATGTCGCCCTCCGCCGCCGATCACCACAACCAGCTCAGCCTCGTAGTCAACGCTCGAGGATACGCGCGGGAGCTGCACCGGCTGGAACGGCCCCACCACGGCGCTCGTCGCCTTCGCGAACCATGTCTGGTGCTCCGGCGTCTTCATTCCCGACTCCGCCACGTGGTCAGCGTAGTTGAGGCCGATGGCCATGATCTTGCCCGGCCGGGCGATGGGGGCCAGCAATTCGGCGCTGGCAAGCGCGAATGCGCCCAACCGCTGGCGCTCGACATCCTCAAGCCATGGTCGCAGCGTCGGCCACGCCGCGATCAGGTCGATCATCTCGACAAAGCCATCGACAGGAATGACGACATCCCCCGAAACGATACCGAGGCGGGAGTGCCCGTCGTGCGCGAAGCGGCAAAGTCTCATGCTCCGATCTCCTCAATCTCCGTCCTGGTTGTAACTAGTACCGTCACCCGTCGGCACTGACAGATCGCCCTGGTCCGCGCAGACGAAACGGTCTGGCCGCAACGCGATGACGGTTGCAGCGTGACGGCGCATCCAGTCGAGCACCACACCCTCGAGGTCGATCAGATCGGTCGCCGCCTCGCTGCCGCCATCGACCGGCCGCACCGCGACGTAGCGCGCACCCAGCCGGTCCCACGCGGCCCGCTGGTCCGCGGACAGCAGGGTCGACGGATCGCGGCCGTCGCCGAGCAGGACGAAGCCGGAGCCGAGATGATCGTCGAGACGCGCCCGCCTTCCGGTGGCGGTGCTCATGAACGGCTGCGGGGGCATCCGCCCGATCGCCGACCCCTTCGCCGAGCGACCGTTCTGCCATCCCTTGGCAATCGCGGGCCCCTGCGCGAGCGGCTGGGGTGGAGTGCGCCCGGTCAGCTTCGCCACCACCGCACCGATCATCAGGCCGGCCTTCTCCCGGCCGCTCAGCTGCATCTTGATGAGACGCCCAAGCCGCTCCGACTCCGCCGTCATCCGCGCCACGTTCGGCGCGCGCTCGACCTCGTAGCTGTCGAGCAGGCTCTCGGCAGCGGCGCTGTCGACCGTGCCCGACAGCACTTGTCCGAGCTTCCAGGCGAGGTTGTTGGCGTCGCGCACGCCCGACTGCATCCCCTGTCCCGCCCATGGCGGCATCAGGTGCGCCGCATCGCCGAGCAGGAAGATGCGCCGGTCACGCCATCTCTCCGCCCGACGGACGTGGTGCTTGTAGAAGGCGTGCTGATGGATCTCGACGTCGTCGGAGGTCACGCCCATCGAGTTGAGGAGCGTCCAGAGCTGATCGGTGGTCCTGAAGTCGGCCTCGCTCTCATGCGCGGCAAGCGGGAACTCCCATCGATGGTTCCCGATCCCGAGCGCGATGTCGACCACCGGACGCCGGGGATCGGACCAGAAGGTCAGGATCTGCCGGTCGGGCCACCACCGCTTCACCTTGGCGTCGATCACCACCCAAAGCGTCTCGTTGGTGTCGCCGAGCAGCCGGATGCCGAGCCGCTCGCGCACGGGGCTCGAACCTCCGTCGCAGGCGAGCACGTAGCGCACGCGCACCGAGCCTCGATCGCTCGTCACCGTCGCGCTTTCGGCGTCCTGCGAAACCGCGGTGACCGTTTCGCCGTATCGCACCGATACGTGGTCGGCGTAGCGGGCTGCGCCGTCCCGCAGCGTCTGCTCCATCACGGGCTGGTAGATCGCCATGGCGGCCGGCTGGCCCAGCGCGGATGGCGGCACCGTCATCCGCATGAGTTCCTTGCCCGCGAAGGTCTTCCATCGATAGAGCGTGTGCGGGTCCATGTCCTTGACCAGCAGCGTATCCAGTCCGACCGACTGGAAGCAGCGCAACGTCCAGTCGTTCACCGTCACCGCCCTGGCGCGCTGGTAGATGTCCTTCTCGCGCTCGAACGCGATGGTGCGGACGCCGAGCGCGCCGAGGAAGTTGGCGGCCGAAACCCCCGTCGGGCCGTAACCGACGATCGCGACGTCGGCGTCGAAGCTGTCTTCGCTCATGCCGCACGCCCTTCCGCCAGATCGAGAGCGACATCAACGATCATGTCCTCCTGGCCGCCGACCATCCGACGGCGTCCGAGTTCGACGAGGATCTCTCGCGTGTCGACGCCGTGGTCGGCGCTCGCCTTCTCGGCGTGGCGCAGAAACGACGAGTAGACGCCCGCATAGCCGAGGCTGAGCGTCTCGCGGTCGACGCGAACCGGCCGGTCCTGCAGCGGACGGACCAGTTCCTCGGCCGCGTCCATCAGCGCGTAGAGATCGCAACCGTGGTTCCAGCCCTTTCGCTCGGCGGCTGCGATGAACACCTCCAGCGGGGCGTTGCCGGCGCCGGCACCCATACCCGCGAGGCTCGCGTCCACCCGGACGGCTCCCGCCTGCGCCGCGACCAGCGAGTTGGCGACGCCGAGCGAGAGGTTGTGGTGCGCGTGAACGCCCCGCTGCGTCTCGGGCTTGAGCACGCGGTCGTAGGCGTCGAAGCGGGCGCGGTAGTCGTCCATGTCCATCGCCCCGCCCGAATCCGTCACATAGACGCAGTGCGCCCCGTAGCTCTCCATCAGCTTCGCCTGCTGTGCGAGCGCCTCCGGCTCGCTCATGTGGCTCATCATCAGGAAGCCCGACACGTCCATGCCGAGGTCGCGTGCGGCCGCGATGTGCTGCCTGGAGATGTCCGCCTCGGTGCAGTGCGTCGCGATGCGCACCGAGCGGACGCCCAGATCGTAGGCGTGTTTCAGCTCCTCGATCGTCCCGATGCCCGGTATCAGCAGCGTCGTCAGGACGGAGCGCTCCAGCACGTCGGCGACGGCCTCGATCCATTCCCAGTCGGTGTGCCGGCCGAAGCCGTAGTTGAAGGACGAGCCGTTCAGCCCGTCGCCATGAGCCACCTCGATGGCGTGGACGCCGGCGCGATCCAGCGCCCGCGCGATCGCCTGGACGTGCCCGATGCCATATTGGTGGCGGATGGCGTGCATCCCGTCCCGCAGCGTCACGTCCTGGATGTATAGCTCGTCAGTCGCGGGGTCGAATGTCATGCCGGTGCTCCAGCTTTGGCCGCTTCGCTCGTCGCCAACCTCTCGGCGGTGCGGAGCGCAGCGGATGTCATGATGTCGAGGTTGCCGGCATAAGCGGGCAGGTAATGGGCGGCGCCTTCGACCTCGAGGAACACCGTGGTCTTGATCCCCTCGAAGGTTCCGACCCCCGGTATCTTGACGGGATTGTTGGACCCGAACCGCTCGAACTGGACGCGCTGCTTCAGCCGATAGCCGGGAACGTAGCCCTGCACCTTCGCCACCATGGCTTCGACGGCGGCCTCGATCGTCGCCTCGTCCGCACCCGACGACAGCGTGAACACGGTGTCGCGCATCAGCATCGGCGGCTCGGCCGGATTGAGGATGATGATCGCCTTGCCCTTGGCGGCGCCGCCGACCTGCTCGATCCCCCGGCTGGTCGTCTCGGTGAACTCGTCGATGTTCGCGCGGGTGCCGGGCCCAGCAGACTTCGAGGCGATCGACGCCACGATCTCGGCATAGTGGACCATCGCGACCGACGAGACCGCCGCGACGATGGGGATCGTCGCCTGCCCGCCGCACGTTACCATGTTGACGTTGGGCGCATCCAGATGCGCGTCGCCGTTCACGACCGGGATGACGTATGGCCCGATCGCTGCAGGCGTCAGATCCACCATCCGCTTGCCGGCGGCGGTCACAGCCTCGCTGTGGCGCCTGTGCGCGCCGGCGGACGTCGCGTCGAAGACGATCCCGATCTCCGGCCAGACCGGCAGCGATATGAGTCCCTCCAAACCCTCGTGCGTCGTGGCGACGCCGAGCCTCTCGGCCCGGGCAAGCCCGTCGGAAGCCGGATCGATGCCGACCATCGCGCCCATCTCGAGGACGTCGGAGTGCCGCATGATCTTGATCATCAGGTCGGTGCCGATGTTGCCGGAGCCGATAATCGCCGCCTTCGTCTTCATCGCTTCAGCTCCCGTAAGTGAAGGATACGGAGCCGAGGCCGCCGATCCTGGCCTCGACGCGATCGCCGCGGCTGATAGCGACCATGGGCCCGAGGGCTCCGGTCAGGATGACTTCGCCCGCGCGCAGCGGATCGCCTGCCGCCGCGAGCGTCCTGGCGAGCCACGCGGCCGCCTCCAGCGGATGGCCGAGACAGGCCGCGCCCGCACCGAGCGAGGCAAGGACGCCGTTCACCTCCAGCGCCATGCCGCAGGTATAGAGATCGAGTCCGTCGAGCGGCTTGGGATCCGAGCCCAGCACGTAGAACGCCGAGGAGCCATTGTCGGCCACGGTGTCGGCAAAGGTGATCTTCCAGTCGGCGATGCGGCTGTCGACGATCTCGATCGCCGCCACGGCGCTCGCGGTCGCGGCGGCGACCGCCGAAGCGTCGCACGACGGGTCGGTCAGGTCGCTGGCGAGGAGCAGTGCGATCTCGGCCTCGGCCTTGGGCTGGATCACGCGGGCGGGATCGAGGGCGCCGCCATCGGCCACCGCCATGTCGTCGAACAGCACGCCGAAGTCCGGCTGGTCCACGCCGAGCTGCGCCTGCACGGCCTTCGCGGTCAGACCGATCTTGCGGCCGACGATGCGGCGGCCCTGCGATTGCCAGAAGCGCGTGTTGGCGGCCTGGACGGCATAGGCCGCCGCACCGTCGGTCGGCTCCATCACGTCGCGCATCGGCGGGATCGTCTCGCCGCGATAAGCGTCGCGCAGTCGCCGGGCTGCAGCATCGGTCGTGTTCATCGAATTCCTTCCTTCCGCGTACGGGCAGGTTCGGCCGTCATGATTGGGCCTGGCGCGCGGTTGAGCTGGTCGGCCACGCCCTGGTCACCGGTCGCGCAGTCTGTCGGCGACCGCGACGATGGGGCCTTGCGCCGCCCGGCGGAGGCGGTCCGCGACGCCGTGCGGTGGCCCCGCCTGGCCAGACCATCGGTCACCGCCGAAAAGCGCGACGGCGTTCGCCCGATCGATCGCTGCGCGGTCCGAGGCATCGATGGCGTCCGCCGTCGTCAGGGTCTTGCACTCCATGCCGACCGCTATGGCCGGAGCGAAGGGGAAGTCGCTCCCGAACAGGACGTGGTCGATCCCGACGAGATCCTTCAGCAGCCGCAAGACCCACGGCGCGGGCGAGAGCGCCGTGTCGAAGTAGAAGGACCGCACGGCCGCCAGCACGCCGCCCGGCACCTTTGCCGCCAGCGCCGGTATCTCGTTCGCGAGGCTCAGCCGCCACGTGATATAGGGCAGGAAGCCGCCCGCGTGCGCGAGGATGAAGCGGATGCGCGGATAGCGGTGCAGCCGGCCGGAGAAGATCAGGTTCGCCGCCGCCCGGGTGGTGTCGCAGAGGAACTCGACGAAGAACCCCGGCAGGTCCAGCCCCAGCGCCTCGCTGGTCGCGTGAAGGTTGGGATGGACGAACACCACCGCGTCCCGCCGGTCGAGTTCCGCCATCAGTTCGTCCAGCCGCGGGTCTCCGAGGAAGACGCCATCGGTGCTGCCGAGCAGCACCACCCCGTCGGCGCCGAGCGTGTCGAGCGCGTATTCCGCCTCCCTCGCGGAATCTTCCGCGTTCGGCATCGGCAGGACGGCGAAGCTGCCGAACCGGCCGGGATGCCGAACGCGCAGATCCGCCGCATATTCGTTCGAAGCGCGCGCGACATCCCGCGCGCGGGCTCGATCGCCCAGGTGAATGCCCGGCGCGGAGAGCGACAGGATGGCGGTGCCGATCCCGTTCGCGTCCATGACCGCGAGCGATGCCTCGGGCGACCAGTCGGGCAGCGGTGCGCCCGCAACGGTCGACAGACCGACGCGCTCCGCTTCTTCGCGCCAGGCCGGCGGGATCAGATGATGATGAACGTCGATGCGATCGGTCACGCGCGCGCCCTCCCCTCAGCCCGCCCGAAGCGGGGATGTCAGCGCCGCCCATGCGGTGCGGAGGCGATCGCCGGCGGTGATGTCCTCGGGGAAGTGGCCCCAGGCGGACATCCGGTCGTGATGGCCCACTTTCCAGGTTTCATCGTCCACCAGAAGCGAGTTCCAGCCGAGCTCCAACTCGAAGCCGGACGGGGTGATCACGTAGAACGAGATCACCTCGTCGTTGGGATGCTGGCCGATCCCCATCGCCATCTTGTATCCGAGCTTACGGAGACGTCCGAATGCGGCGGTGACGTCCTCCAGTCTGGCGGTCTCGATCGACACATGCTGCACCCGCTTGCGGATCGGATCGAGCTTCAGGCCCTTCGTCCCGCCCACGGCGATCGAATGGTGGCGCTGATTAAGATGGTAGAAGGAGAGTTCGAGCTGAACGCCGCTGACCTTCTGGCTGATCGTGTCCGACAGCCTCGCGCCGAACAGCCGCTCGACCTCGGCGGCAACCTCCGTCGCGCGTCGGCTGGTGATGACGAAATGTCCCAGGCCGCCCGGACCGGTCACAAAGCCGCTGGTCGACATGTCGAGCGGCGCATTGGTCCGGGCCGCGCCCGCCGCGATCTCGAAGCGCAGACCCTTGGGGCCGGCAAATCCGAAGGCGGCGTCGACACCACGATCCGACGCGTCGGACTGGCTCAGCGGCTCGGGCGTGACGCCCTCGTTGAGAAGATGCCGCGAAGCACGTTCCAGGGCGTCAATGTCCTCGACCTCGAAGCCTATCGCGACCACGTCCTCGGCCGGCCCGGGGCGCACGAGGAAGCGACGCTGATAGTCGTCGATCCGAAGCGCCATCGCACCGCCGGGAAGATCGTCGGCATGGATACCGATCCCCTCGACCGCGAACCGACGCCAATCGTCCATCAGGTCCGTCTCGATGACCATGTAGCCCACCTTGAGCGGCGGCATTCCCGTAGAGACATTGTTTGCCATCTGGCGTCTCCCCTCAGGCGGCCTTCGCGGCCGCGCGCCGATCCGCGCGGCCCGCCAGAAGGTCGAGGAGGCCGGCCGGATCGCCGGGCAGGCGATCGCCGCGCCACACCACCGTCTGATCCACCCGCGCGATGACGAGCGCATGGCGGAAGGCGTTTCCGATCGCGGGTCGCCGCGCGTCGAGCGTCTTGAGCGGGAAGCCGGCCGCGGCGGCCGCCGTCTGAAGCGGACCGACGTCCACGCGCTCGTCGAAGCGGATGAGCGTATAGTCGGGGCCGAGGAGGTCGATCACCGATCGACCAGCGATGGCGAAGTGCGGAAGCCTGCATCCCGGCACCGTCGATGGCGTCAGGCTGCCCATGTCATAGGCCGGCGGCTCCTCGCCATCGTAGGCGATGATCGGCGAGCCGAGGTAGTAATAGCCGTAGTTCAGCCCCTCCGGGGACATCTGCGGGACGTTGAGCTCGTAGAGTCGCTTTCCGATCCTGCGCCGCAGGAACGCGCCGACGGGGCCGCGCCATGAGAGGGCGGCCGGGATGCTGGCTGTGCTCATCACCTGCGCGTTCTCGACCGCGCTCGCCATCGCGAACCGCGACACCTGCTCGGTGATCGGATGGCGCTCGGCCTCGTAGGCGTCGAGGATGCGGGGGTCCGCCCAGCCATTCACGACGGCGGACAGCAGCCAGGAGATGCTGACGCCATCCGCGATGCCCGCGTTCATGCCGTAGCCTGCCATCGGCACCCACAGGTGCGCGGCGTCGCCCGCGATGAACACGCGGCCATCGCGCAGCCGGTCGGCGATGAGGCGGCGGCCGATCCAGTCCTGATGACCGACCACTTCGAACGGAAAGTCGGATCGGACGCCCAGGACGTCGCGGATCGACTGGTCGAAGTCGATGCTGTCATACTCGGCCGCCGGGCCGACGCCGCGATGGACGAGCCAGAGGTCGGTGCCGTTGATGGCCACGACATTGCCCCGGACCTTGTGATTGGCGACCCAGGTCATCCACGCGGGCCGGCGGTCACCGAACAGCTTCCGGATGGCGGCCGACCTGACCAGCGTCGTGCGCGTCTTGCCGATGACCGCATCGCCGGTCAGCTTGGCGCCCATGGCCTTGCGGACCGGGCTGGCTCCGCCGTCGCACCCCACGAGATAGCGTGCGCGCAGCTGGCGCTCCGCGCCGCTGTCGACATCCCGCACGGTCACGGTCACGCCGGCGTCATCCTGGAGGTAGGAGACGAAGGCGGTGCGCGGGCGGAAGTCGACGTTGCTCTCGGCTAGCATACGCTGGCGGAGCACCGGCTCGAGATAGAGCTGGCTCTCGCGCACCATGAACTCGGGCGTCAGCCATTGATCGTCATGGAAACCCTTGCCTCCGCGCTCGGATCGGGCGGGCATGCGGATGCGCGTGTATTCGGGTCCGGCCAGCGATGCCGCGTAGACCGTGTCGGTCGGATATTCGTCGGGCAGCCCCTTGGAGCGCACCTCGTCGGCCACCCCGAAGCGGCGGAACGTCTCCATGGTGCGGGCAGCGATCGTGTTGCACTTGGCATCCGGCGGTTCGTCGGCGCCGCGCGGCTCCAGCACCACGACCCTGACCCCCCGCATCGCCGCGTCGATGGCGAGGCAGGTGCCGACCGGCCCCGCCCCGGCGACGATCACGTCCGTATCGAAATCAGCCACCTTCACGCTCCCCCGGCCCGGCGGAGGAATGCCGCCGTGATCGCATTGAATTCCTCGGCCCGCTCCCACTGAACCCAGTGGCCGGTGTTCGCGAACATGAAGACGTCGGCGTTGCGCAGACGCTTCGCCAGCGAGGCGGCGCCGCTCGGGCGGTTCACCTTGTCCTCGCGCCCCCAAAGGATCAGCGTCGGGTGCGTCATCTCCGCGAGCCGCCTGTCGCGCGTGAAGTCCATCCGCAGCGCGGCCTTGAGGCCGGACGGTCCCGTCAGCGGTGGCGCCGCGACGACCTCCGGATCGATGCTGGACTGGAAGCGCGTCTCGAGCACCTCGTCGGGCACGGCCGCGCCGTCGGCCACAAGATAGCGGGTGATGAACTCACGCAGCTTTTCCCGGCTGGGACCCTCGCCCTTGTAATAGTTCAGCAAGGCCTTGAGACCGGGCGTCGGCAGCGACCGCGTCGTGCCGATGCCGCCAGGCCCCATCAGGACGAGACGGCCGACCCGCTGCGGTGCGTCGAGCGCCATCCGCAGACCGCAGGCGCCGCCCAGCGAGTTGCCGACGATGTGCGCGAAAGGAATTCGCAGCGCGTCGAGGAGACCAAGCATGCTGGAGGCGAGCTCGCCGACGGGATCGTCGCGACCGAGCCCCTTTGTCGACGCGCCGTAGCCGGGCATGTCGGGAACGATGACGTCGAACTGCGCGGCGAGAGCGTCGATGTTGCGAACGTAGTTGGACATCCCGCTCGCACCGGGCCCGCCGCCGTGCAGCATCAGTACCGGCGCGCCCTTCCCGGTTCGCGTGTAGCTGATCGAGCGATCACCGACCCGGACGGTTTTATGCGCCTCCTGTCTCTCCATGGCGGCAAACTAAAGCGGCGGTCGGCTCGGTGAGAGTCGATAGTCGAAATGCCAGCGATCGGTTCAGCCGATACCTGTAATGGTCAGACCTCGCCCTCTGACGCCCCAGCCAACCGAGTCCTCTAGATTCGGTTCTAGTGCAGTACGTTACGGCAGATTCAGGCGCTTCAGCAGCTAGACCCGGCCCGATCGGGCTGGACGGCTATTCCGCCATGATTTTCCCACGCGGAGAGCCGCCCCGGAGTCGGTTATGGTAAGAAAAGTTGCATTGACGCTCGCGTCGTCGTTCGCGTGACACTGAACCTGACCGCCCTCGCCGCGTTGTGCGCGAAGATGAGCGTGGGATATGGCAGTCATGGCGCGCACGGTATTGGTTACAGGGGCCGAATCGGGCATCGGCGCGGCGTGCGCAGCCGCCTTCGGCGCGGAGGGTGATCGCGTTGCCATCGGCTATTATGCGGATGAGGATGCGGCACACGCCAGCGCGGCTGCGGTTGTGGCGGCCGGCGGAGACGCGATGATCGTGCAATGCCACGTCGACAGCGAACAATCGGTCGATCGGGCTTTCGGCGCTATCGAGGAGCGGTGGGGCGAAGTTTCCGTGCTGGTCAATTCGGCGGGGCGAAACATGAGTGGCGTGCTTGTGCGCGACATGCCGCTGATCCAGTGGCAAAACCTGCTCTCGACGGACCTTACCGGCGCATTTCTCACCTCGCGCCGTTTCCTCAAGGTGCGTGGCGCCGGGAGCACGCCGGCCGCGATCATCCATATCTCCTCGATCCATGCCTATGCCGTCCGCGCGGGCGGCGCCGATTATTGCGCGGCGAAAGGCGGCCTCGCCCGACTGGTCGAGACGCTTGCGATCGAGGAGGCGCCCAATGGCGTGCGCGTCAACGCCATCGCGCCGGGGATGATCCTCACGCCAATGAATGCGCACGCCGAAACGGACGCGACCTATCGTCAATCGCTGGAACGGAACATACCGCTGGGCCGTGCTGGCAACGCGGACGAAGTCGCAGACCTTGCGGTGTTCCTCGCTTCCCCAAAGGCAAGCTATATCACCGGCGCGCAAATGGTGATCGATGGCGGGCTGTCGCTGATGCGGGGGCTGGGTGCATGACCGGGATGCCGCTTTCCCGGGACAAGGCGACTGCTGCGTTAGCTGATCCACCGGTTCGCGACACCGTTGCGCCCAATGGCATCACGCTCGATTTCAACGTCCAGCAAATCGAGGATGTGGTTATCGACGGGCCGCCGGAACTGCTGGCTCGCGACCTGATGAGCCCGTTCGTCTGGCACGACCCGGACGGGCGGTTCGGCATGATGGTGCGCGCGGTGGTCGCGCCGGGGGCTCCGCTTACCGATACCGGCCAGATCTGGGCAGGATGGAGCGACGATGGGGTGAAGTTCAAGATGCTCCCGCGCCCGGTCATCGTCCCCGGCCCCGACGTAAGCGATGCCGGCGGGGTTGAGGACCCCACGGTGGTGATCGATCCCGATGGCGGCTATGTTGTCTATTATACGGGCGTGCTCGCCGACATGGCGCATGGCGACCTGTGCTACGCGAGCGGGATGGCGATAGACCGGCTGGAAAAGCGCGGGATCGCGCTCGCCTCCTCGAAATCGCAAGGGAATACCAAGGAGGCGACGGTCGAGCGCACGGACGACGGGCGATGGCGGCTGTTCTACGAATATGCGGTGGAGCAATCCTCGCGGATCGGGCTGGCGATCGGACCCGGCGTCGCAGGCCCCTGGACCGAAATGCCCCCGCCCCTGCTCCCGCGCGAAAATAACTGGGACGACTGGCATTTGTCGACCGGCCCGCTGTTGACGCACCCGGAGGCGCTTCCGGTGATGTTCTACAACGGCGCGACACACGATGCGCGCTGGAGAATCGGCTGGGTGGCGTTCGATCGCGATTATGGTCGCGTGGTGGCGCGGGGCATCCAGCCCCTGATTACGCCGCCGCCCGTCCCTGACCGCTCCGCCCCCGATATCGCCTTTGCCGCCTCGAGCGTGATGGTCGACCACGAGATATGGCTCTATTACTCGCTGGAGGACCGGCGGCTCGCCCGCGCCCGTATCCGCCGCAGTTGAATCGCGAGGGATGTAAAATGGCATACACCATAAAACCGATCGGACATGTGCGGGGCGGCAGGGCAGACCCGATCGATGACGATTGGGGAAATAGCCGGTCCACGGTCGAGTTGGACCCGGCCCATTATGGAGCGGATGCGCTGGCCGGTCTGGATGCGTTCAGCCATGTCGAAATCATTTTCGTGTTCGACCGGGTGTCGCCGGAAAAGATCGAGCGTGGCGCGCGCCACCCCCGAGGTCGAGCTGACTGGCCGCTCACCGGCATCTTCGCCCAACGGGGCAAGAACCGGCCCAACCGGCTCGGGGCAACAATATGCCGTGTCTTGGGCGTCGATGGCACAAGACTCCATATCGAAGGTCTGGACGCGATCGACGGAACGCCTGTTATCGACATAAAACCCGTCATGCGCGAATTTCTTCCTCGGGACGAGGTCCGTCAGCCCGAGTGGGTGGCCGAACTCATGGCCGCATATTGGTAACGCCGCCGCAGCATCTTTCGCCGACATTGCATCGGGGCGGTGAAAGGATCGACGATGGCCAACATCCCGCGCACGGGCCCGATCCGACGCCCAAATCTCAGCGCAGCACCTTCGCCGCCAGCCCGGCGCAATCCGCGTCCGTCGCACGCGGTCCCTGATCGCCGGTGATCGCGCGTCCGATCGCCTTGAAGATATTGCCGACCGATTTCACTTCCTTCGGCACGACGATATCCGGTTCGCGGATCGTCCCGGTCAATTCCGCCGAGCCGGGCAGGCGCAGCACGCTGCCCCGCTTCGCGGCGCCGGTCAGCCGGATCGCCAGCCGCTCGGACGGGAAGGAGATCGTGCCGGCGCCCTCCAGCCGGCTTTCGCTGGTGTCGACGATGAACGGCCCGACCTTGCCGGTTCCGCCGCGCACCTCCGCGCCGACGATCACGCATCGCAGGCCCGCGCGCTGGTCTTCGTCCGCCAGCAGCGCGCGGCCGGCATCGAAACCGAGCGCGGCAGCTATCTTGCGCGGCAGGGAGCCGTCGCGCGCCGCCAGCCCGATCCATCCGTCGGACGCGCCGACCGCGTCGCGGATCGTGCTGCCGCGCCCGACCAGAAGCGCGCGCGCGTCCACCCGCCCGGTCACCGATCCGGCGCCGCCCGCCAGCGCGCCGATCGAGCTGCCCGCGATGCGCAGGTCGAGCGTGACCTTCGGCACCGTCTCATCTTCGCGCTGGTCGACCGTCGCGCGGCCGGAAAGCATTCCCTGCCGCAGTCCGATGCGCAGCGGATCGACGGTGAGGAACCGGCGGTCGAGCGTCAGGACGCCCGAAAGGTCGGTCAGCGGCGAAGGCTTGTCCCCATCGACGATGCGTGTGGCGCGAAAGGCGATGCGCCCGTCGGTATGCGCGATCTTGTAGATGTTGATGCGGGTCGCGGGCACCAGCTTCGGCCCGTGCGCTCTCACCTCGGCACGGGCGGCGGCCTCGCTTTCCGGCGAGGAGAAATCGTTGAAGTCGAGCCGGTCGGACTCGACCTCGCCGTCCAGCCTGGTGCGCGGCCCGGATTTGTCGACGGTGACGCGCCCGCTGATCCGCGACTGACCGACCGTGCCGATGAGGTTGCTGATGATCCATTTCGTCGGCTGGCGTTCGACATGCGCCGCGAGATGGACGGGATGCGTCTCGAACAATCCAGCCTCGATGATCGCATCGACCAGTTTGAGATCGCGCGCGCTGGTCTCGACGTCCAGCGTCATATGCCTGGTGTCGAGCGGATGCGCCATCGTGCCGCTGGCGGTCATCATCAGGTCCGGGCCGTTGATCCTGGCACGGAACGGCCAGCGGCCCGAACCGCCCGCCAGCGGCGCACCGGCGATCGACACGCGCACCGCGCTGCCACGCACGACGCCGGGTCCACTTGCGCGCAGGCCACGTGCGGGATCGGCGGTGACGTCCAGCACAAAGGCGCGATCCTGCGCTGCGTCGCGATAGCTGATCCTCATATCGCGCACGTCCAGTCGCGTGAGCCACGGACGGCCGCCCGCATCGCCTTTTTTCCCTGCTTCGCGCTCCCAATTCTTCTTCCTGTCCCTGCTGCGTATCAGGTTGAGCCGCGCGCCGGAGATGGTAAGCGCGGTGGGACGGAGATCGCCGGCAAACAGGGAGAGGATCGGGAATGTCACATCGGCGCGATCGATCCGCGCCAGATCGCCATCGCCCGCCCACCGCGGCTGCGGGACACGCAGTCCGCGGATCGTCACCGTCGGATGGAGCGAAAAGCTGTCCCGCCGCTCGATCGTCGTGATCGTCACCGGCCGCCCGAAACGGGCGCTCAGCCGCTGCTCGACCAGAGGCCGAAGCTGGCCGAACGGAAAGGCGGCAAGCATCAGCAGCAGGAACAACGCGAAGCCGGCGACGGTGTAAGCGCCGATCGCCGTACGCCGCCAGCCGCGCCTGACAGGCAGGAAACGGATCATCTCCGGTGAGACGCGTCCGGCAACGGAATCATTTCTCTCCGAATATCATTGCATCCCGGCAAGATGACCATCTTTTCCCGCCAACGTCGGTTGCGTTGCGCTGTTTTCAGGATTCCCGGTCTTATCCGGCGGTCGTCGTAATCGTGGCGTGATGCCCTTCCTCGTCCGAGCGGATCGTGCCGCCGAACAGCATCTTCACCATCCCGGCGATCGACATGTCGGTTTCCCACAATTCGGCGCTGTCGATATCGACGCGCAGCAGCGCGAGATTCGGGTCGTCCTTTCCGCCCGGAAACCATGCCTCCACCTGCTTGTTCCACAATTTGTCGATCTGCGCGCGATCATTGTCGACGCGCGCATTGCCATGCAGGCAGGCAAAGAAAGCATGCCCCTTCGACACGAACTGGAGCATCAACTCGCTGGCATTGGCGATGCGATTGTTCCGGCCGATGAAGAAGAACAAAGTGTCCACCTGATCCTCGTCGAGCTGCGCGGTCAGCGGCTCGCTGTGCGTACTGCCGTCCGCCGGACCGACCATCAGGAATGGGCTGCCCGCCATCCTCTTCCACAGATCGTTTTTCAGCTTTTTCGTATCGGCTTGGGTGTCGGTCATGGCGCGTTTCTCCTTCGTCAGACAGGAAACGAGAAACGAATGGGTTGGTTCACTGCGAAAGCGATGGAACGGCTCGCGCGGCGAGCGTCGCGGCTCGGAGACGAATTTCCCGAACGCGAACCGCTCGTTGGCGAATTGCGGTCGCGCCGGTGTCATCAGCCAAGAGGGTGCCACGGCCGTTGGCCGCTATAGTCGCGCAACACCCATATGACCCGCATTGGCGAGGGCGGTCCGAGGCGTGCCCGCTAACCGTGCGAAAAAACATCGTAATGCTTGCGCCATATCGTCACCTCCTCGCGGAGATGCGGCGGCGCGGGATCTCCCGAGATGACGAGGCGCGCGACCTCGTTATCGGGGTGCATCAGCATCTTCTTCGATCCGTCGCTGAACCAGACGGGCACCAGCCCTTCGCACAGGCTGTCGAGGACGGTGCCCGCCATACCGCTCTCGATCGCGTCACTGCCGGAAAGCTTGCGGACGTTGATCGAGACACCTTCGAAGCAGTTGCGCGGCTCTCGCTCGAAATTGACCGAAACCAGAAGGCCGCACCGGTCGGGCCGGGCCTCATCGGGCATCCTCGCGACCCTGCGCCACGCGCAGAACCATGTCCGGCAGATGTGCGGACGCACCTGATGGATGCCGCATCCACCCGGAACGAGATGTTCGCATGGTGTTCCCGCGGCTTTCTTGAAATCGGGCGTATCGACCGTGAGGACGGTGCAACATGCCACGCAATCCCCGCACTCGCGATCGGCGAGCACCGGCCCCAGCAGGACGGTTTCCAGATCGGGTTCGGAAGACATCCACGGCGGACTGCCTCGGCCCCGGCGCGAATACAATAGGCTTGCGGCCGCCGGCTCGCGCTAATCGCTTTCGGCCCGGCTGGCCGCCCAGCGGGGCGTTTGCGGGGCGGCCGTCAAATCCCCATAACCGCCGGCATGAGCGATCCGCCGATCAGCATCCGTCCGCTGGAGCGGCGCGACCTGCCCGCCGCGCTGGCGATCCAGTCCGCCACCTATCCGGCCTTTCTCCTCGAGGATGAGGCGGCTTTCGCCAGCCGGCTCGACGTGGCGGCCTCTTATTGCCTGGCTGGGGTGCGGGGCGACGTTCTGGTGGCCTATCTGCTCGCGCATGGCTGGCCCGGCCGGGAGCCGCCCTCCATCGGCACCGTGCTTGAACCGGCGATCACGGGCGAGGCGCTGTTCATCCATGATCTGGCGGTTTCATCGGAGGGACGCGGTTCAGGGATCGGCAGCCGGCTTGTCTCGCGCGCTGTCGCGCTGGCCGCCGGCGATGGCTTCCGCCGGGCGGAACTGATCGCCGTGGAGGGTGCGGCGAGCTACTGGCGCACCCTCGGCTTCACCGAACCCGCCGTCACCCCGGCGCTCGCCGCGAAGGTCGCCGGATACGGGGGCGGCGCGCGATGGATGGAGCGCGCCCTCAGCGGATCGTGATCGCCAGATCGCGTTTGTCGGTCGCGACATTCCCCGCGCGATCGGCGGCATAGATGCGGATCGTGTAATCGCCGCGCGGGAGGTCGGCCGGGCTCCAGCCCCCCTCCTCCGCGCGCCCGTGCCGCATGACATTGGTGACGACATAGAGAAAGCGCGTCCGCTGATCGCTGTGGACCGTATCGCCGCTCGCGGGCGCATAAGCGATCTTCGCCGCATCGGCGGCGTTCGGCATACGATCGAATTCGAGCATGATGCGCGGCTGTTCGAAACCGGGCATCGCAGTGCCATCGGCCTTCAGGATCTGGAACCCCGCCTTGTACAAACCGAGGCGGCGGCGCGCGGCATTATTGTCCACCTGATCCCAGGCCTCGACGACGATACTGACGTCTCCGCCGGCCGCCGGGAGGAGCAAGCGTCCCTTGTCGGTCGCGGTCAGCTGATGGCCAGCGCTATCGAGGACATGCACATTCTCGATCCGCGGCGCGACATGATCGCCGAAGCCGGGGAAGCGCAGCAACAGCGCATTGACCTTGGCGCGCGGCGGCCCGAGCTCCAGATGGACATGCGCCATGCGGTTGATCGTGCCGAGCGGATCGCCGACCCGGAAATGCGCCCCGCGCTTGATCCGCACCCGGGCGACGCGGCCCTGCGCATCGCGAATGACGGCGAAGCGCGCCGGATCGAGCGACACCCCGGCATCCGTGCGGCCGACGCGCATGTGGATATAGGTCAATTCGTCGATGCGCAGGCCCTCGTTCAGCCCCTCCAGCCCCCAATTAGGCATCGGATCGCGCACCGTCTCGTCGGCGGAAGCGACGACCGTCGTGCCCATCGGCGAACTGATATCTAGCCCGGCATGGAGGTGATCGCGGCTTTCGCCCTGATAATTGCCGCGAACCTCCCCGAGATCGCCGACCACTTCATGCCAGCCCAGTTGCGGGCGGACCGGCCACGGCACGACCGACGCCCCGACCAGCGTTGGCGGCGCGGGTTGCGGCAGCGCGGCTGGCGCGACCCCCGGGCGGCGCAGCGCAAGCTTGCGGATCGCATAGGCCGAGGCATCGGCGATATAGAGCGCCCCCGCCCGATCGACCGCGATCCCGGCGGGGCCGATCAGCGCGAGCGCGGCATTGCCCTCGATCGCCGATCCCGGCCCCGCCAGCACCTGCAACGCTCCCGTGGGCGACATCTGCACGATGCGGCCGCGCTGGAAGGAGGCGATATAGACGAACCCGTCATGCGTCGGCGCCACGCCGATCGCGCCCTTGAGCAGCCCGGCGCTGTCACTCGGGTCGCTATGCGCGACGGTCGAAACCTGACCGTCGGGCGTGACCATGCGCAGCGCGTCGTTGCCGGTATCCGCGACGAGCAGCGCGCCCTGTCGATCGAGCGCGATCCCGGTCGGCGTATCGAATGCCGCTCCCGCGCCCTGCCCGTCGGCGAAGCCCGGCGCATCCTGCCCCGCCAGCGTCCGCACCTGGCCGTCAGGCGTGATCAGGCGGATACGATCATTGTAGCTGTCCGCGACATAGACATTGCCCTTGTCGTCGACCGCGACGCCGATCGGGCCGCTGAATCGCGCCTGCGCCGCGGCGCCGTCGCGATAGCCCGAGGTTCCGTCTCCGGCGATCGTCGTCACCGTGCCGTCCGGGCCGATGCGGCGGATCGTGTTGGCGCCGGTATCGGCGACGAAGACATTCCCCGCGCGATCGAGCGCAAGGCCGGACGGCGTGTCGAACGATCCGGGCAAGGTCGTGACATTGCCGTCGGAATCGATCTTGCGAACGCGGCCGGGCGCGCCGGCATCGGCAACATAGAGCGCGCCGTGCGGATCGATCGCGATCGCGAACGGATCGCCGAAACGCGCCTTCGCCGGCTCGCCATCGGCAAAGCCACGCGCGCCCGTACCCGCCATATTCGCCAGCGTCGCGGGCCAGCCGAACCGGGTCGGCGCCGGCGCGAACCAGCCCTGTTCCACCAGCAGCCAGACCCCGCCGCCGGCCACGGCCAGAATGACCAGGCCAAGGACCAGAGCGAATTTGCGGGGCGATTTACTCAACATCAGGCGCGCGCCTTTGCAGCAACCCACACCACGATCTCAACAGGAGATTGTCCAGGCAATGCGGTGCGCGGAGAGGTAATTGCCATCCGGGCACATATCGGAGTCGTGGCGATGAACCAGTTTTCCGCCATCATCCGCCACTGAGCATTGCCTCCGGGCGGTGATCGCGTTTACCCCCGCGCGATTATCAATCCCGGGGGAGTAAACCGATGGATCGCCGCTCGTTTCTTGGCCACGCCAGTATCGCCGCCCTGGCTGCTGGCCTGCCGGCCGTCGCGCATGCCGCAGCCGCCACCACCGCAACCGGCAGCGGCGATGCGAAGCTCCACGCGCTGCTCGATCGGATTTTCGCCGACCGGCTGGTCAGCAATCCCGAAGGCGCCACCCGGCTGGGCCTCGACACCGGCAGGAATGCCGCGCTGAAATCGCAGCTCGAAGGGCGTAGCGCGCTCGACGCCGCGCGCGATCTCACCCGCGCCAAAAGCGAATTCGCCGCGATCCGCGCGATCGACCCGGCGACGCTGGGCGAGGATGCGCGGCTCGATTTCGATGTCGTCACGTGGCAGCTCGAACGCAGCATCGCCGGACAGGAGCGGTTCCACTATGGCTCGAACGGCGGACGCTTCTCGCCCTATCTGCTGAGCCAGCTGACCGGCGCCTATCAGGATATCCCGGATTTCCTCGACACCCAGCATCGGGTGAAGGACGCGGCCGATGCCGACGCCTATCTGGCGCGGCTCGACGCCTTCGCCACGGTGCTCGATCAGGAGACCGAGCAGCAGCGCATCGATGCCGGCAAGGGCGTGTTCGCCCCGGATTATATTCTCGACACGGCGTTGAAGCAGTTCGCCGCGCTGCGCGACAAGCCGGCGGCCGAAACCGGCCTCGTCACCGGTTTCGCCGAAAAGCTGAAGCAGGCCGGGCTGCCGCCGGAACGCGCGACACAGGCGACAAGCCTTGTGGCGGACAAGGTGTTCCCGGCGCTCGATCGGCAGCGCGCGCTGATCAGGGAATTGCGCGGCAAGGCGGTGCATGACGCCGGGGTGTGGCGCCTCCCCGACGGCGACGCTTATTACGCCGCCGCCGCCGAAGCCGCGACCACCGCACAACTGACCGGCGACGAGATTCACAAGCTCGGGCTGGAGCAGGTCGCGGAAATCAGCGCGCGGATCGACGGCATCCTGAAAACCCAGGGGATGACGCAGGGCACCGTCGGCGCCCGGCTCGTCGCGCTCAACGAGCGGCCCGATCAGGTCTTCCCGAATACCGACGAGGGCCGCGCCGCGCTGCTCGAACAGCTCAATCAGCAGATCCGCCGGATGGAGCCGCGGCTGCCGGAACAATTCGCCACTCTCCCCAAGGCCCCGGTCGAGGTGCGTCGCGTACCCCCGGCGATCCAGGCCGGCGCGCCGGGCGGCTATTATCAGAATGCCTCGCTCGATGGCTCGCGCCCCGGCATCTATTACATCAACCTGCGCGACACGTTCGACCGGCCCAAATTCGGCCTTGCCACGCTCACGCACCACGAGGCGATCCCGGGGCACCATCTGCAGGTGATGCTGGCGCTCGAATCGAAGGATATTCCGCTGATCCGCCGGCGCGGCTTCTTCAGCGGCTATTCGGAGGGCTGGGCGCTCTATTCGGAGCAACTGGCGGACGAAATGGGGATGTTCGCGGGCGATCCGCTCGGGCAGGTCGGCTATCTCCAGTCGCTGCTGTTCCGCGCCACGCGGCTGGTGGTCGATTCGGGGATGCACGCCAAGCGCTGGAGCCGCGAGAAGGCAACCGATTACCTCATCGCCACGACCGGCATCGCGCGCGGTCGCAGCCAGGGCGAGATCGATCGCTACACGGTCTGGCCGGGCCAGGCGTGCAGCTACAAGATCGGCCACACCGTCTGGACCAAATTGCGCGACGAGGCCCGCGCGAGGGCAGGCGCGAACTGGGACCCGCGCGCCTTCCATTCGGTGCTGCTGAAGGGCGCGATGCCGCTCACCGTGCTGGAACAACTGGTCCGCGCGCGCATGGCATGACGCGTTCGGGCGGGGGATTTCCCTCCCCCGCCCGGCCACCCGTCAAGGCGCAACGTCACCCGCCTTCGCCGCGATCGGACGGGCATAGTCGACCAGCGAGATCAGCAGCTTGCCCGGCTCCTCGCTGGTGATGTGATGCCCCGAGCGCTCGAACCAGACGAGCCGTTTGGAGGGTGCCTTCACCCGCGCATACCATTCCGCGGCAACCTCGCTCGATACGTTGATGTCGTCAACGGCGCCGCCGCCCCGCCGCCGATGCCCGCGACGTCCCTCGGATTGCTTCGATCTGTCATCGCCGGGGGTGGTGAATTTACCGACCGTCGGCGTGACGGGTCTGGAGGCTGATCAGCGCGTCAACGAGCGCCGGCGCCTGACCGGCGGGGATAGGCGCGCCATAAGCGTCGCGCATCTTGTCGACGATCGCCTGCCACTGCGCCGCCGTCAGGCGCGGCTGATACAGCACCATCGTGGCCGAATGGCAGGCGAGACAATGCGCATTGAGCGGCGCGAGCGCCGCGCCGTCGCCAAAGGTCTGGTCATCCTCCGGCAGCGTGATGCTCGTCGAATGAAGCGTGGCGAGCCTGGTCTGCTGCCGGTTGTCCGCGGCCTGATCGGGCGAACAGGCAGCCAGCGTGCCGATCGCGAGCGCGGCGATGGTGGCGATGCGGGCGCTGATGAGGATCGTCATACCAGCCGGACCGTGCAGGCTTCGACGCAATTGCGCATGAAACCGCCCGGATTCCAGTTGGGCGTCATCGGCTGCGCCTCACCTTTCGCATTGGTACAGCGCGACATGATCGCCATTGTGCCGCGCGCCGGAACGGGAATGACCACGGAGAAGCGGCGAAAGCTGTACCGCCCCTCGTCGGCGCCGAGGCGCGTCGCGATCCAGCTTTTGCCGCCGTCGATCGAGAGGTCAACCCGCGCGACGCCCTGGTCGCCGCCCAGCGCGATCCCGCTGATCCCGATCCGCGAACGATAGGGCAAAGTATCTCCATCCTTGACGTTGGTGATCCATGATCGCGGCGGCATGATGCTGATCGGCGTCTTGGGAAATTCCTTGGTGCCCGGGACGACATTGGCGTGCGGCGTGGCGGGAATCTGATAGGCCTTGGCCATCCAGTAATTGTCGTCCGGTCCGGTCAGCACTTCGATGCTGTCGAGCGCCTTGACCCAATAGGTCGAAAACCAGCCGGGGACGATCAGACGCAACGGAAAGCCGTTGAGCATCGGCAATTGTTCGCCGTTCATCGCGAACGCGACCATGACCTCGCCGTCCATCGCATGCGGCGCGGCGAGCGACTTCCTGAACGGATCGACCGCGGTAAGCGGCTTGTCGAGCCCGCCGAAGCGGACGCGCGCCGCCGTCGGATCGATCCCGGCAAGGTCAAGCAGGTGGCGGAGCGGCACGCCCTCCCAACGCGCATTGCCCATCGCACCGTGCGCCCATTGCGCGCCGGGGACCCGCGGCTCGAACAAGGCACGACTATTGCCCGAGCATTGATTGACCGCCGCATAGGATATCCGCGGCATCCTGAGCAGCTGGTCGAGCCGCAGCGCGAGCGGGCGTTTCACCGCGCCGCCGATCGTCAGGCGAAAATTCGCGATATCGACGTCGAGCGGAATATCCGCCCAATGCCAGCGGACGAAGAAGCGATCGTTGGGCGTAAAGATCGTTTCGTTGAAAACCTCCATCGGGGTTTCGAGCAGCGGCGGGCGGTTGCGCTGGACGATCATCGCGCCCTTTTGCGGGAATGAGGCACTGGTCAGACGCCCGGTCAGCCCTGCATCGGGCGCGGGCCGGGTGAAGGCTCCTGCCGCGCGGGCGATCGCGCCGCCCGCCAGCGTCGCTACGCCCGACGCCAGAAACCTGCGCCGGACCAGAGCGCTAGCCAGAATTGCGTCGAATTCGTCCATATCCTCCGTCCCATCTCCGGCGGCACGCTGCCCGGCGGCGGGCATAACATATTCTCCGCCGCGCCGCGTAACGCACGTAAAGATGCGGGTAGCGATACGGGCGATCGATCCGACGGCATTCCCGAAATCAGTTAAACGTCACCTGCGTGCCGCCGCGCAGGAAAGCGATGGCATTGCGCCGGAGATGGCGAGTGCCGGGATTGAGTATCGGCTCGGGCGAATATTGCGCCAGATAAACGCGCCGCATGTTCGGGGTCGAATTCGATCCCGTGGCGTGGAGCGCGAGGCTCGAAAAGGCGACGATGCTGCCCGCCGGCACCTCGACCGTCACGCCCTCGCCGTCGCCGGTATAGCCGACGAGATCGTTGCTCCCCGGCTGCCGGAGGTGTGGAACGATGCCGTCGCGGGTTTCAGGCGCCTGCGAGAAAGGCATGATGCGCACCGTGCCGTTCGCGACCGTCGTATCGTCGAGCGCGCACCAGCACGTCAGGTACGGCTTGTGATCGACCGGCCCGCCATTGCCCACGACATAGCCTGAATCCTGATGCCAGCTGAACGGCATCCCCTTGTCCGCGCCCTTCACGACATATTGGTCGTAGAAGAAATAGGCGTCGTCGCCGAGCGTGGCGCGGCAGATTTCGGCCATCGTCTCGCTGAACAGCATCTTGCGCAAGTCCGGTCGCCTGCGCTGGCATTCGCCCGCGAAATAGCGCTTGCCCTTGTGGCTGATCCCGTCGACCTCGACGCCGAGCGCATCGAGGCGGGCATCCTCGCGCTCGATCACGTGGCCGCATTCCTCGCGCAGAAGATCGAGCAGCGGGCCTTCGAGGATGCGTTCGAACACCGCATAGCCTTCGGTCGCGAACTGTTCGCGCTGAGCCGAAAAATCCATCCTATCCTCTCTCTCGCACCTTTGGTTCGCACCGGTTTCGCAAATCCCGTTCATCGTATCCAATCGAATTGTATCCAGCAGCCATACGGCTATACTATGGCCTATGCGAATGAGGCAGGTGGAGGCGTTTCGCGCCGTGATGATGAGCGGAGGCATCACCGCCGCCGCGTCGATGCTCAACATCAGCCAACCGTCGGTCAGCCGGCTGATCGCCGATATGGAGCGCGCGGTAGGCTTCCGCCTGTTCGACCGGCGCGGCGCGCGCGTGCATCCCACCGCGCAGGCGCAAGCGCTCTATGAAGCGGTGCGGCGAAGTTATGCCGGCCTCGACCTGCTGGATCAGGCGGCGCGGCGCATTCGCGCCCATCCGGTGGGGACGGTGCGGATCGCCGCGCTCGCGGCGGTCGCGATGTCGGTTCTGCCGGCGGTGATCGCTCGTTTCCGCATCCTCTATCCCGACATCAAGGTCACCGTGGAATCGCTCGGCCAGCGCGCGATCGAGGAACGCATCTTTCTCGGTCAGGCGGATCTCGGCATCGGCGTCGATACGCAAGGGCGCGAAGGCGTCCGCTCGACATTGCTCGCGCGCGCCGAATATATCTGCATCCTTCCCGCGAACCACCATCTCGCCACCCGCCCGCATCTGGCGGTCGAGGATCTGGCGGGCGAGGAATTCATCGGCCCGATGCATGAGGCCGACGCGCTGTGGAACGGGATCGACTCCGCGCTTGCGGATTCGGGCATCCCCGTGTCGCGGCGGCTGGAGACACAGCATTCGCAGATATTATATGCGTTCGTCGAAGCCGGGCTTGGCGTGTCGATCGCCGAGCCGTTCAGCGCGCCGCTGTTTCACCGCCTGGGCGTCGCGATCCGCCCGATCGCGCCACCGGTCTATCTCGATTTCGCGCTGCTCGAACCCGACATCGGCCCCACCCCTGAAATCGTCGCCTGGCTGAGCGAAGACGTGCGGCGCGAAACGGCGGCGTGCCTCGCGCATGTCCAGAATGTCGTATCCTCCAAGTCATAGCATTTGGACATAATATCACGACAATTCTCTATTAGACTGCGATAATTTTGACGCGCATTCCTTCCCCGGTGGGATGCCGCTGACTGGCCGATCGTTCTTCGACGGCAAAAGCGCGGACGCATCACGCTTTCATTGCCCAGGCGGACGTCTGATCCGCCGGACGATAAGGGGAGGATCTTCAATGAAGACAACGGCATATAAGGCATTTCTGGCGCTTTCGACCACGATGGCCACCGCTCTGATCGCCGCCGCGCCGGCGCGGGCGCAGGAGAGCGGCGCCGAATCCCATCCGTTCGCGAGCAACGACATCATCGTCACCGCGCAGAAGCGCGAGCAGAATTTGCAGGACGTGCCCGTCGCCATCTCGGTCGTGTCGGGCGATCAGCTCGAACGCGCGAACATCAATTCCGCCGAGCAATTGTTCCAGCGCGTCCCGACGCTGACCTTCCGCAAGGGCAACACCAACAAGGACTCGGGGCTTTCGATCCGCGGCGTCGGCACCATCTCCTTCTCGTCGGGCGTCGAGCCCTCGGTTTCCACCGTGATCGATGGCGTCGTCTATGCGCGCACCGGCCAGCAGACCTCTGACTTCCTGGATGTCGAGCGCATCGAGGTGCTGCGCGGCCCGCAAGGCAGCCTGTTCGGCAAGAACGCCTCAGCCGGCGTGATCAACATCGTCACGCGCAGCCCCGGCGACACGCTGGGCGGCTATGTCGATGCGGCGTGGTACGAGGGCAACGAATATCGCATCCGCGGCAGCGTCGGCGGGCCGATCGCGAACGGCGTCAAGGCGTCGATCACCGGCTTCTGGTCGAAATATGATGGCAACGGCCGCAACGTATACAACAACCACAAGATCAACGGATACGAACATTGGGGCCTGCGCGGCAAGCTGATCGCCGACCCGACCGACACCCTGAAGATCACGCTGATCGCCGATTATTCGGAGAACAGCGACAATGGTTACGCCGACAGCATCGGCACGGTCTTCCCCTCTGCGTTCAACAACGCCGTGTTCATTCCGAGCCTTGCTCCATTGAAGCTCAACGGAAGCAACAAGGACATCGACAATGATCTTGATCCCTATACCAAGGACAAGAACGGTGGCGTTTCCGGCCAGATCGACCTTCGCCTCGGCGGCGCGACGCTGACCTCGATCACCGCATATCGCCATTGGTATAATTATCAGGTCCGCGATGGCGATTTCCGCTCGGACGCCCCCTCTTATGTCAACACCGGCATCGCGACGGGCGACGTTCTTTCGCATGATCGCGGCGATCTGAAGTTCGACCAGTTCACGCAGGAATTGCGCATTGCATCGACGAACCCGCAATTCTTCGAATATGTGGCGGGCCTCTATTATTACCACACGAAGGAGGTCGATTTCTTCAACCGCACCGTGACCGCGTGCACCGCCTCGACGCTGCCGACCGTCAACGGATTGACGCCATGCGCGGCAGGGTCATCCACATATGCGACGAATCAGGGCAATGCCAATTTCACCACGACGCTGACGAGCTATGCCGGCTTCGGGCAGGGCACGCTCAACTTCACCCATGCCTTCCGCGGCATTCTCGGGGTGCGCTATACCGAGGACAAGGTTGGCTTCGATTTCGCCCGCACGTCGACGCAGGCGACCGCATTCAGTGGCGTGAGTCCGGCCTTCGCCGCCGCCGGCTCGATCAAGGGTCATGGCTGGTCGGGCAATGTCGGCCTGCAATACGACGTCGCCCAGGACATCATGGCCTATGCCACCTATACGCGCGGCTACAAGGGGCCGGCGCTCAACGTCTTTTTCAACATGCTGGCGCGCGATACCGGCCGGATCGCGCCGGAAAGATCGAACGCCTATGAAGCCGGTCTCAAGACGCGGCTCTTCGATCGCCGCCTGACGCTGAACCTCGCCGCTTTCTATGCCGAATACGACAATTATCAGGCAAACTTCCTTGATATCGTCGCGGGGCAGGTCGTCACCCGCCTGACCAACGCGGGCAGCGTATCGACGCGTGGCGTCGAGATGGATTTCAACGCCGCGATCACCGACAATTTCTCGCTGTCGGGCGGGTTCAACTATACCGACGCGCATATCAACAAATTCATCTGCCCCGCCGGCACGGCGGTGACCTGCGCCGACGCGATCAACGGAAAGCCCCTGCCCTTCGCGCCCAAATACAAGGGGACGGCTACGGTGGACTGGCGGTTGCCGCTCAATCTCCAGGGCTTCAACGTCGATCTGAACAGTTCCGTCACCTATCAGAGCAAGACGAACTTCGACATCAACCAGAATCCGTATTCCTACCAGAATCCCTATGCGATCTGGGATGCCGGCATCACGCTGCGCACCGCCGACGACAAATATGCGCTGTCGTTCCTCGTGAAGAACATCACGAACAAGCAGTTCGTCATCCAGCGCATCCCGAACGGCACGTCGTTCATGCGCCAGATCACGCCGCGCGATGCCGAACGCTATGTCGGCGTCACCGCGCGCATGAATTTCTGATCCCCGCCCCGCCGTGCGATCCGTTCAGATCGCGCGGCGGGAAAATCCGGGAAAGGCGGTGCAATGCTCGGGCTGATGCAGGATTGGCCGCTGACCGTCGACCGGATCATCGACCATGGCGCGACATGGGACGGCGATCGGCCGGTGGTCGCGCGCGGCAACGACGGATCGGTCGTCCGCAGCGACTATGCCGCGATCCGCGATCGGGCGCGGAAATTGTCGGCGGCGCTGGCGGGCATCGGCATCCAGCCGGGCGATCGCGTCGCGACGATGGCCTGGAACAATATCCGCCACCTCGAGGCGTGGTTCGCGATCATGGGCATGGGCGCGGTGTGCCACACGCTCAACCCGCGCCTCTTCGCCGATCAGTTGCGCTATATCATCGGCCATGCGGGGGATCGTGCGATCCTGGTCGATCCCTGTTTCCAGATCATGCTCGCCGGGATCCTCAATGGGATGGCATGGGATGGAGCGGTTGTCATCCTTGGTGACGAGGCGGAGATCGATCGCGATGCGCTGCCCGGCGCGGTTTCGGTCGAGACGTTGATCGCAAGCGCCCGCGAGAGTGATGCACGCTGGGGCGGGCTCGACGAGCGCGCGGCCTGCGCATTGTGCTACACCAGCGGCACGACGGGCAATCCGAAGGGCGTGCTCTACTCGCATCGCTCGACGGTCATCCATATGCTGATGACCTTGCAGCCCGACGTCTTCGGGATCGGCATCAACGATGTCGCGATGCCGATCGTGCCGATGTACCACGCCAATGCCTGGGGGATGCCGCTGTCCACCACGGCGATCGGATGCAGGCTGGTGCTGCCCGGCGCGCGGCTGGACGGGGCATCGCTGCATGAGCTGATCGAAAGCGAAGGTGTCACCTTCTCGGCGGCGGTGCCAACGGTATGGCAGGGGCTGCTCCACCATCTCGATACGACCGGCGCGCGGCTGACAAGCCTGAAGCGGGTGATCATCGGCGGCGCGGCGCTGCCCGAAAGCCTGATCCGGCGTCTGCGCGACCATGGCGTGGAGGCGGTGCAAGGCTGGGGCATGACCGAAACCTCGCCGATCGGGACGCACGGGAAACTGACGCCGGCGATCGCGGCCCTGCCGCTCGACGCGCAGATGCCGCAGCGGCTGAAACAGGGGCGTCCGCCGTTCGGGATCGAGCTCAAGATCATCGACGATGCCGGCATCCGCCTGCCGCACGACGGCGTGACGCCCGGCCGGCTGCATGTGCGCGGGCCGACGGTGGCGGCGGGATATATGGGCGAGCGGATCGGCGACATCCTCGACGCGGAGGGATATTTCGACACCGGCGATGTCGCGACCATCGACGGCGACGGCTATATGGCGATCGTCGATCGCGCGAAGGACGTGATCAAATCCGGCGGCGAATGGATCAGCTCGATCGAGATAGAGAATATCGCGATCGGCCATCCGAAGGTCGCGCATTGCGCGGTGATAGGCGTGCCGCATCCACGCTGGGGCGAGCGGCCATTACTGGTCGCGGCGCTGCACCCGGGTGAAAGCGTTGGCGGGGAGGAACTGCTCGGCTTCCTCGACGGCAGGATCGCCAGATGGTGGATGCCCGACGCGGTGGCGTTCATCGACGAAATGCCGCTCGGCGCGACCGGCAAGATCGACAAGAAAGCGTTGCGCGCGCGCTTCGCCGCACCCCTTCAGGATATAATGGAAAGGCCCCTTCACCATGGCGCTTGAGCCGCACGATAACGGCTTTGCCCTACGTCTCCGCGAACAGGTGATCCTGTCGCACGACAGCGATACGCCCTGTTTCTTCGTCGGGCGCGGTGAGCCGCATGTCCACGCCAGGCTCGGCCATTTCGATTTGTCCCAGAACCTGATCGAACGGCACGCGCTGACTCACGCCGAGGTCGAGGGAAACATTCTCCGCTTCGCCGAATACGCCGGCGCGCCGTGGCTGCTGGAAGCGACCGTTTCGGGCGACGGCGATGACGCGGTGATCGCGCTGACCGCGCTCGATCCCGCGCTCAACCGGCTGTGGCTGCGTGTTCCCGCCGAAGCGGCCGAACATGTCTGGGGCGGCGGCGAGCAATTCTCCTATTTCGACCTGCGCGGACGGCATTTCCCCTTGTGGTCGAGCGAGCCGGGGGTCGGGCGCGATCCGTCCTCGGCCTTGTTCCAGCAGGTCGAGGCCCAGCGCAACGGTGGCGGCGGCAGCTACGCACACACCAATTTCCCGCAGCCGACCTTCGTCAGTTCGCGGCGCTACGCGCTGCATGTCGACAGCTTCGCTTATGCCGCGTTCGATTTCCGGCACGATGATTTCCACGAAATCGAGGTGTGGGAGATTCCGGCGCGGATCGAATTATGGGCGCGGCCGCATTTCACCGATCTCGTCTCGGCACTGTCGGCGCGCTTCGGGCGCCAGCCGCCGCTCCCCGAATGGGTGCTGCGTGGCGCCATCATCGGGTTGAAAGACGGCGACAACAGCTTCGCGCGCCTCAAGACCTATGAGGACGCCGGGGTCGCGGTATCCGGGCTGTGGTGCGAGGATTGGGTGGGCCTGCGCGTCACCAGCTTCGGCAATCGCCTGTTCTGGGACTGGCAATGGAATGCCGATCGCTATCCCGATCTGCCCGCGCGGATCGCGGAACTGAAGGCACGCGGCATCCGCTTCCTCGGCTATGTGAACCCCTATCTGGCGATCGACGGGCCGCTTTATGCCGAGGCGGCGGCACGCGGATTCATGGTGATGCGGCCTGACCGGGACGAACCTTACGTGATCGATTTCGGCGAATTCCGTTGCGGCCATGTCGATTTCACCAATCCGGCAGCCGCAGCCTGGTTCGCCGACACGATCATCGGCAAGAACATGATCGATTTCGGCCTGTCGGGCTGGATGGCGGATTTCGGCGAATATCTGCCGGTCGACGTGCGGCTCGCGAACGGCGAGAGCGGGATGACCGCGCATAACCGCTGGCCCGCACTATGGGGCGAGGTGAACGCCAGGGGTGTGTCCGGGCGCGGCGCGACGGGCGAGATGATGGTGTTCATGCGCTCCGGCGCGGCGGGTGTGCAACGGCATTGCCCGATGCTGTGGGCCGGCGATCAGGCGGTCGATTTCAGCCGGCACGACGGGATCGGGACGGTGATCTGCGCGGCGCTTTCGGCGGGGATGCTGGGGAATGCGCATCACCATAGCGATTGCGGCGGCTATACCAGCCTGTTCGATACGACCCGCGACGCCGAACTCGCGATGCGCTGGGCCGAGATGTCGGCCTTCACCTCCATGATGCGCACGCACGAGGGCAATCGGCCGCGACAGAATGTGCAATATGACGACACCCCGGAATTGCTCGCGCATTTCGCGCGGATGACGCGGATATATGCGCATCTCGCGCCCTATATCCGGCGGCTGTCGCACGAGGCGGCGCGGACCGGCTTGCCGGTGCAGCGGCCGCTGTTCCTGCACTTCGAGGACGATCCCGCGACCTATGCGATCCAGACCGCTTATCTGCTCGGTCCCGACCTGCTCGTCGCGCCGGTGATCGCGGCGGGTAAAGACGAATGGACGACCTATCTGCCGGCAGGCGCGAAATGGGTGCATGTCTGGTCGGGCACAGCCCATCCCGGTGGCGGAGAGGTGACGGTGGCGGCGCCGTTCGGCCAGCCGCCGGTCTTCTATCGCGCCGGGTCGGCCAACGCGGCTTTGTTCGCCGGGATCATCTCAGCCTGAGCGACATCCTTCAGCACCTCCACGAACGCGGCGACGAGCGCGCTGCGGCTGCGGTTGCGCAGGAGATGGATGGCGTCGCGAGTGACCTCCGTTGGCGGAAGCGCGATCGCGTGAAGCCCAGATCGCAGTGCGAGCGCGCGTGGCACCACGGTGATCGCCCCGCCGCTGCGCGCCAGGTCGAGGCAGGCGGCGGTGGAATCGAGTTCGTAATCGGGGAACTGCCCGGCGGCGAGGCGGGCGCGGATCGCACGGGGGAAATTGCTGTCCGGAGCGGGACGCGGGAGCGCCCACGGGAAAGCGGCGCTGTCGCCCTCCCCGCGCGCGAGCGGATGATCGGGCGCGCAGACCAGTATCAGCGGCTCGGGCGGCAACGGGATGGACATCACCTCGTCGGCATGGCCCGACGTGGCGAACTTGGCGCGATTGCACACGACGAGATCGAGCCGGCGATCGACGAGCGTTTCGAGAAGCTGCGCGGACGGCCCGCCGGTGACGGTGACGCGCACCCCCGGATGCGCCGCGGCGAAGCGCGCGATCGCATCCGTGAGCAAAGGTTGCAGCGGATAGGGGCCGGAACCGACATGGACGACGCCGCCGCTCGGGTGGGCGAGGCCACGCGCTTCCTGCTCCAGGTTCGCCGATGCCGCGATCACGTCGCGCGCCGAGCGGATCAGGCGATCCGCGTCGCTGGTCGGCCGCACGTAATGCGTGGTGCGATCGAACAGGGAGGCGCCCAGTTCCTCCTCCAGCTTCTGGATCGACCGAGTCAGCGCCGACTGGGTAAGGCCGAGTTCGTCGGCGGCGCGAGCATAATTGCCGAGCCGGTAGAGCGTATCGAAATGGTGAAGGCGACGGAGGTTCATGCTGCGCAGCATATCATTCCCATTATGCAATACCAATGGCACGGTCATTCACATAGCGTGGCGCAATGAGCAGCACCTCAATCGATGCGCGGACGCGCGCGCGGGTCTTCGCCGAGCTGGAATCGCGCACCTTCGATCTCGCGGTGATCGGCGGCGGGATCACCGGCGCGGGCATCGCGCGCGATGCCGCGATGCGCGGCCTGTCGGTCGCGCTGGTCGAGGCGCGCGACTATGCCAGCGGGACGAGCAGCCGCAGTTCGAAGATGATCCACGGCGGGCTGCGCTATCTCAGCCAGGGCGATATCGCGCTGGTGAAGGAAGCGGCGTCGGAACGGCAGATCCTGCGGCGGATCGCACCGCATCTGACGCGCCTGTCTCCCTTCCTGATCCCGACGACCAACATGGCGATGACCGCCAAGCTGCGTACCGGCCTGTGGACCTTCGAGAAACTGGGCGGCGTGCCCGAGGGCGAGAAGCATGAGGTGATCTCCCTCGCCGAGCTGCAACGCCGCGAGCCGCTGATGCGCACCGACAGGCTGAGCGGCGCGGTGCTCTATCCCGAGTTCCTCACCGACGATGCGCGGCTCGTGCTCGCCAATATCCGCAGCGCGCAGGGCGCGGGCGCGACGGTTATCAACCACGCGGCGGCATCGCGGCTGACCGGCGACGGGCTGGTCGCCGCCTCGACGCTCGACGGCGAGAATCTCGCCGCGCGGATCAGGGCGCGGCTGGTGGTGAATGCCGCCGGCGCCTGGGTGGATCAGGTCCGGGGGCTGGAGACGGGCGAAGGCGGCGCGCGGCTGTCGCTGAGCCGCGGCATCCACCTCGTGCTGTCGCGCGAGCGGTTGCCGATCAACGCCACCCTGATCATCCGCGCGCCCGACAAGCGCAGCATCTTCGCGGTCCCCCGCGGCCCGTTCACCTACATAGGCACAACCGACGTGTTCCACGACGGCGCCGATTACTGGCCTGAGCCGACGCGTGGGGACATCGATTATCTGCTGCGCGCCACCGAGGCCGCGCTGGCCGTCGACCCCATCACGGACGCCGATGTGGTTTCGCTCTGGACAGGCGTGCGCCCGCTGATCGCGCAGCCCGGGAAGAAGGCGAACGAGGTGTCGCGCAAGGACGAGATATGGACCTCGCCCGGCGGCCTGATATCGATCGCCGGCGGGAAGCTGAGCGCCTATCGCGCGATGGCGGAGCGGGTCGTCGATCTGGTCGTCGCGCGGCTCGGGGCGACCATCCTGCCCTGCGCCACCGCCGACACGCCCTTGCCCGGCGGATCGGGCAACGCGAGCGATGGCCTGCGCGACCTCGACCCGCCCTCGGCCGAGCGGCTCATCGGCTTGTATGGCGACGAAGCGGAGGCGATCGTCGGTGCGGGGGGCGACGTCGCGGCGGAAGCGTCCCGCGCGGTGACGCATGAGGGCGCCGCCACGCTCGAGGATTATTGGGTTCGCCGCAGCGCGCGCGCCTGGTTCGATCACGATGCCGGGCGCGATGCGCTCGCCCCCGCCGCCAGCGCGATGGGGGCGTTGCTCGGCTGGGACGACGACACCCGGGCGGCGCAGATCGCGCATTGCCGGCGCATCCACCATGACAGCCGCCGCCTTCTCGCGGCGAAGGGAGAATGACATGAATGCGATAGCCGAAGCCCTGGCGAACGCCATCGGCGCCGATCGCGTGGCAATCGACGCGGAGGCTCTGGCCGCGCGCCGCTACGACCAATGGGCGGTCAAGCATCTGCGCGACTGGCGGGGTGAGGCGGTGCCCGCTCCCGGCTGCGTCGTGCGGCCGCGATCGGTGGAGGAGGTGCAGAAGATCGTCCGCATCGCTGCCGAACGCCGCGTGCCACTGATCCCCTATGGCCTCGGCAGTGGGGTCTGCGGCGGAATCGAGCCGACGCCGGACGCGATCCTGCTCGACATGGGCGCGATGAACCGCGTGCGCTACATCGACAGCGACGATCTGCTCGCCAGCTTCGATGCGGGGCTGAACGGCATGGCGGCTGAGGAAGCCGTCGCCGCGCACGGGCTGACGATCGGCCACTGGCCGCAATCGATCGCGATCAGCAGCGTCGGCGGCTGGATATCGACGCGCGCATCGGGGCAGTTCTCCACCGCTTACGGCAATATCGAGGATATCGTCCATTCGATCGAGGCGGTGCTGCCGAACGGCGAGATCGTCACGCTGGGCAAGGCGGTGCGCGCCGCCGCCGGGCCGGACCTGCGCCACCTGCTGATGGGCGCGGAGGGAGTGATGGGGGTAATCACCGGCGTCACCTTCTCGTTGCGCGCCAGGGCGCAGCATCGCGATTACAGCGTCTTCTACGCCAGCGACATGCGCGCCGGCTTCGAGGCGCAGCGGCGGATCGTCCGCGCCGACTGGCGCCCGCCGGTGATGCGCCAATATGACGGACGCGAGGTGCGGCGGCTGTTCCGCGATCACGAACGCGGCGGCAAGGCGATGCTGCTGATGGTCCATGAAGGCCCGAAGGCGCGGGTCGAGGCCGAACTCGCCGCGATGCGCGAGATCTGCGCGGACGCCGGGCTCGAGGGAGGCGATCCCGCCGCGGCAAAGCAGTGGATCGAACGGCGGAACCATGTGCCGGGCTGGCGCGACATGTTCGAGCGCGGCTACATCGCCGATACGGTCGAGATTTCCGGGCGCTGGAGCGAGATCGGCGCGATCTATGACGACAGCATCGCCGCGCTGAACGCGATTCCCGGTGTCATCAACGCATCGGCGCACAGCAGCCATGTCTATCGATCGGGGATCAACCTCTATTTCAGCTTCGCCGCCACCTTCGAGGACAGCGCGAAGATGGAGCCGGCCTATTTCGCCGGCTGGCGCGCGATCATGGAGGCGACCGCGAAACACGGCGGCGGCGTCGCGCATCACCATGGCGCGGGCCGCCTCAGGAAGCCGTATCTCCACCACGATCTCGGCGGGAACGGCGTGGCCCTGCTACGGCGGATCAAGCAATGCGTCGATCCGGCGGGGATCATGAACCCGGGCAATCTCATTCCCGATGCCTGAACTGCTCCTCGCCCTCGACGCGGGCACGACAGGCGCGCGCGCCATGCTGGTCGATCCGGCGGGCATGGTGCTGGGCATGGACAAGCGGCCGATCGTCAGCCACTTCCCCGGCCTCGGTCTTGTCGAACAGGACGCGGGCGGGGTGTGGGAGATTTGCCGCGCTGTTATCCGTGGCGCGCTGGCGGCGGCGGGGCGAGGCATCACCGATGTCGCGGCGATCGGGATAACGACGCAGCGCGCCAGCGTCGTCCTGTGGGATCGCGCGACCGGCGATCCCGTCGCCCCGATGCTGGTGTGGAGCGATCTGCGCGGAATGGACGAATATCGCTCGCTGCGCGCGGCGGGGTTCGTCGCCTGGCCGCAAGTGCCCTCGGCCAAGCTGCTGGCGGCGATCGCGCTCTCCGGGCGCGATCCGGGGGAATTGCAATGGGGCACGCTCGATAGCTGGCTGACGTACAAATTGAGCGGGGCGCACGTCACGGACGCTTCGGCGGGGTGGCTGACCGGCTATTACGATCAGGCGCGCGGCACGGGCTGGGATGAGGCGCTGCTCGCGCATCAGCGCCTGCCCGTGAGCCTTTTCCCCGCACAGGTCGAAAGCTGGGGCGCGATCGCGGAAAGCGATCCGGCGGTGCTTGGCGCGCGCGTGCCGATTACCGCACTGATAGCAGATCAGGAGGCGGCGATGGTCGCACACGGCGCTCTGGGGCGAGGCGACTGGAAAGCGACCTACGGCACCTCCGGCGTGCTGATGGCGGGGACCGGCGATGCGCCGCTACGGATCCACAGGACGATGCCTCCCGAAGCGCTCGCCCGCGTCGATGGGGAGTTGCGCTTCTGCGTCGAGGGAATGGTGATAACGACAGGTTCGCTCGTGGACTGGCTGTGCAACGGAATGGGGCTGTTCGCATCGCCCGGAGAGATGGAAGCGGCTGCCGCTGCGGCGAGCGATGCGACGAATGTCATGGTGCGCCCCTCGCTGGCGGGAATGGGCGCGCCACATGGGGACTTCGAGGCGCGCGGGCTGATCGCGGGGCTGAGCTTCGCCGATGGGCCGGGGCAGATCGCGCGTGCGGCCTTGCAGGGCATCGCCTTCCGCTTTCGCGAGATCGCCGACGTGGTCGCCACCGCGCTGCCCGTGCCCGAGGCGTTGCCTGTCGCGGGCGGGCTATCGGCAAGCGATACGCTGATGCAGCTTCAGGCTGACGCACTCCAGCGGCCGGTGCGCCGCCATGCCGTACGCGAGGCCAGCGCCTATGGCGCTGCGCTGGCGGCGGGCATGGGTGCGGGATTGTTCGGCGAAGGGGATTTGTGGCGGCTCGCGCGCTACGATGGCGAATTCTCGCCGAAGATCGGGCGCGATCAGGCCGATGCGGCATTCGCGAAGTGGCAGGTGGCAGTCGCTCCCTGATGCATTCAGGCGCCGCCGCCGACCTCAGCCCACAGCCTGCGCACGATGTCGCGCATCCGTCGCGCCTCATCCCAGCGATTCGTCAACTCGCTGCCGTCCGGCGCGGTGATCGCGTAGGGCGGCGGCCCCAACTCGCACATGAAGGTCAGCGCATCGCCCTCGTCCGCCTGTTCGAGCCACAATTCGAACCCGCGCCGCCACCATGCTGCATGCTGATCGAGCCAATCCCGGTGCTGCGGCGCGTCCAGCGCGACCTGCACCTGATGCGCGGTCGAGACGCGGCCGTGGAAGTTCCGCGCGCGCCGCAAGATCGTCTCGATCGCGGCAAGCTGATCGTCGCGGAGCGGCAAATCCATCTCCCCCGCGACCGGATAATGCGAAAGATCGGCGGTGAGTGGCAAATCCGGGCGTTCAACGATCAAGCGCAGGGTGAAAAGCAGATCGTTGGTGAGCCGCCCGCGATGGGTTTCGAACCAGACGGGGAGCGGCGCATCCTTCGCCGCCGCGACGAGGCTGTCGACGAGAGCGAGCGCGGCGACGAAATCGGCCGTCGGCCCAGCGATCTGGACGTTGAGATGATGCGCGCCGAGCCGATGCGCCTCGCCGATCCAGTGGCGAAGCTGTTCGGCGTCATGGACGAGCACCTGCCCTTCCCATGTGAGGCCGCGCGGGTTCATCGCATGTGCGACGCCCGCCGTCCGCGCGATGCGCGCGAGATTGACGCCGACGCCGTCGAACCCCGCCGCGACGACTTCGGCAAGCGCCTCGTCCAGATGATTTTCGATATCGAAGCCAAGGCATCGATCAAGGCCCCAAACCGATTGAAGAACAAGCAATCGCGCCATGATACCCCGCTATAAGACAACGTTATCATATGGGATAGAGCAGCTCAATCGCGTGTGATCCCGCATTGCCGCGCGCGCACGATACCGGATAGCGTGCAGCCCGACCGGAGAGGAGATGATCCATTGACCGTCGCCACTATCGCCCTGCCCCGCATCCTCCGCGTCGGCGGAGGCGCGTCGAGGCAATTGCCCGACGTGCTCGGCACGCTCGGCCTGTCGCGGCCGCTGATCGTCACCGACCCCTTCCTGCGCGACAGCGGGCGCGCGGCGGAACTGACAGACGGGCTGGCAAAGGCGGGGATCGAGGCGCGCGTCTTTGCAGACACGGTGCCGGACCCGACAGCGGCATCGATCGACGCCGGCGTCGCCTTCCTGCACGAGGGCGAGCATGATTGCGTCGTCGGCTTCGGCGGCGGAAGCCCGCTCGACAGCGCGAAGGCGATCGCCTTGCTCGGAAAACATGGCGGCGCGATGCGCGACTATAAGGCGCCGCATGTGCAGGACACGCCGGGGCTGCCGGTCATCGCCATCCCGACGACCGCCGGCACCGGATCGGAAGCGACGCGCTTCACGATCATCACCGACGAGGCGACCGATGAGAAGATGCTCTGCCCCGGCCTCGCCTACCTTCCGGTCGCGGCGCTGGTCGATTACGAGTTGACCTTCTCCAAGCCCCGGCGGCTGACCGCCGACACCGGAATCGATTCGCTGACCCATGCGATCGAAGCCTATGTGTCGAAGCGCGCCAACCCGTTCAGCGACGGAATGGCCCTGCTCGCGATGCGCGCGATCGCGCCCAACCTGCGCCGGGTCTGCGCCGACCCCGGCGATGCGGCGGCGCGCGAGGCGATGATGCTTGGCGCGACGCAGGCGGGGATCGCCTTTTCGAACAGTTCGGTCGCGCTCGTCCATGGGATGAGCCGGCCGATCGGCGCGCATTTCCATGTTCCGCACGGGCTGTCGAATGCCATGCTGCTACCGGCGGTCACCGCCTGGTCGGCGCCGGCCGCACTCCATCGCTACGCCGATTGCGCGCGGGCGATGGAAGTGGCCGACGCGGCCGAAAGCGACCAGTCGGCGGTCGCGCGGCTGCTCGATGAATTGACGGCGCTCAACCAAGACCTGGAAGTGCCCGGACCGGCGGCCTGGGGCATCGACGCCGCGCGCTGGGACGCGCTCGTCCCGACCATGTGCGCGCAGGCGGCGGCCTCAGGCTCCCCCGCCAACAATCCGCGCGTGCCCGATACCGAGGAGATGGCGATGCTCTATGCGCGGGTATGGGCGGGGTAAGCCCCCGCCCGCTTTCCGGGATCAAATCTTCAGCGGCCCGTGGTTCATGCGCGGCAGGACGTGCCGGGCGAACAGATCGGCCTCGGCTGCGTGCGGATAGCCCGAGAGGATGAAGGCATCGATCCCCATCGCGCGATAGCGATCGAACTTGGCGAGCACCTGATCCGGATCGCCGACGATCGCCGCGCCGCAGCCAGAGCGGGCACGGCCGACGCCGGTCCAGAGATTGTCCTCAACATAACCGTCGTCCGAAGCCGCCTCGCGCAGCGCGACCTGCGCGTTGACGCCGACCGATTGCGAATCGAGCGACCGGGCCTTGATCGCGGCGCCCTTTTCGGTGTCGAGCCTCGACACCAGCCTGTCGGCTGCGGCGCGTGCATCGGCCTCGGTCTCGCGCACGACGACATGCGCGCGATAGCCGAACCTTAGCGTGCGGCCGTAGCGGGCGGCGCGCGCGGTCATATCGGCGATGATCGCCTTTACCACCTCCTCGCGATCCGGCCACATCAGGAAAACGTCGCAGCCGCGCGCGGCGGCGTCGCGCGCGGCGGGGGAGAGGCCCCCGAAATAGAGCGGCGGCGCCTTGCCGGAGACCATGCCGATGGGCGGCGGATCGAGCTTCAGCTTCCAGAATTCGCCGTCATGATCGAGCGGCTCTCCGTTAAGCAGGGTCTTGAGGATGTGCATCGCCTCGACCGTACGGCGATAGCGCGGTTCGGAATCCATCGTCTCGCCCGGCATGTCCGACGAGATGATGTTGACCGTCAGCCGCCCGCCTAGGATGCGGTCGATCGTCGCGATCTGGCGCGCGAGCTGCGGCGGCCAGCTTTCGCCGATGCGCACCGCCATCAGCAGCCGGATGCGCTTCACCAATGTTGCGATCGCCGCCGCGAAGGCGGTGGTGTCGATGCCGAGCGCATATCCGGAGGGAAGCAGGATATTATCGAACCCGAGCGTGTCGGCCTGCATCACGATGTCGCTGCAATGCTCCCAGCTCGATTTGAGTAGCGGATCGGGGACGCCGAGGAACTCGTAATCATCGTCGCACAATGCCGAAAACCAGCTTACTTCACACGGAGTCGTCGCGGCATTCATGGCAGTTTCTCCCCCATCGACATTTGCAGGACCGCGTACCATTCGGCACGCGTCCATCGCGGCGCGAACGCCTGCGGAATCTCGCGGATGCGCGCTACATTCTGCGTGCCGACGATCGGAATCGGGCGCGCCGGGTGCGCCATCACCCAGCTATAGGTGGCGGCAGCGCGCGAGACGCCATATTCGCGCGCCTTGGCATCCAGCAGCGCGGCGACCGCCCGCGTGCGTTCATCGGCCGGATCGCCAAGTCGACCGCCGCCCAGTGGCGACCAGGCGAGGAAACCCATCGCGCGTTCCATGGATTGATCGAGGATGCCGTCGAACAGCGGATCGAGATGAAGCGGTGAAAATTCGCTCTGGTGACTGACCAATGGCACTGGAAGAAACTTGGCGAGCGCCGCCGTCTGCGACGGCGTGAAATTAGACACGCCGATCGCGCCGATCTTGCCGGCGCGATGCGCGTCCTCGAGCGCGCGCGCGATTTCCTGCGGATGGGTGAGCAGGTCCGGGCGATGAATCTGCCACAATTCGACATGTTCGGTGCGCAGGCGCCTGAGCGAGATATCGATCGCGGAGGCGAGGTAGGTGGCGCTGCTGTCATACGGAACGCCGAGAACGATCCCGCCCTTGGTCGCGAGCACCATCCTGTCGCGCAGTTGCGGGGCCTCCGCGAAAACCTCGCCGAGCAGCGCCTCGGCCGAACCGAAACCGCCGGGCGTATCGCAGCCGTAGATGTCGGCGGTATCGAACAATGTAACCCCGGCTTCGAAGGCGGCCTCGACGCGCGCGCGCGCCGTCGCCACGTCGGCGCCGGCGAAGCGCCACATTCCCCAGGCGATCGGCGAGATCTCATGCCCGGCGAGGGAAAGACTGGCGGGAGCGGGAAGATTTTCTGACATCGTTGTCACATACTCCATGCGATCGAAGCTGGAAAGCGGCTTTTCATGGGATGGCCGGTCAGTGCGCGAAAACGGGAACCTCGCCGCCGCGATCCTCGTCGATCGCGACGATATGCGGCAGGATGAGGTGAATCACCGTCAGCGCGACAAGATAGGTCACGGCGCAGATAAGCATCATCGGCATGTAGCCGTGTCCGTTATCCAGCGACCAACCCGCGAACTCGATCATCGCCATGCCGGAAAGGTTGCCGGCGAAGGCGCCGATGCCGATCGCCGAACCGACGATCCGCGCCGGAAACACATCGGTCGTCAACCCGAAGAGATTGGTCGAGAAACCCTGATGCGCGAACAGCGCGAGGCCGAGGATCAGCGCCGCGAGCCATGCGCTGCTCACCCCGATCAGCAAGGGCACCGGCAGGATGAACAGCGCATAGACGAGCATCGTCGTCTTCCGCGCGGCGTTGACGCTCCAGCCGCGCGCCATCAGCCCGGCCGGCACGAAGCCGCTGGTGACGCCGCCGATCGCCGCCATGAAATAGACGAACGCCACCGGCAATCCGAGCGTACCCTGCGTCAGCCCGAAGACACGGTGAAACAGATCCGGCATGAAGAAGAGCAGGAACCACCACACATGATCGGTGAGCGCCTTGCCGGCGATCACCGCCCATTGCCGGCGATCCGACAGCAGGCTGCTCCACGGAATCCTCGCTTCGGTCGTGTCGGCCGCGCCCGGCTGCTCCGGAATCCGCACCGCGAACCAGACGACCACCCAGACCAGACCCAGCCCGCCCGCAATCAGGAAGGTTGCCTGCCAGCCCCACATCAACGCCATCAGCGGGATCAGCAGCGGCGTGAGGATCGCGCCGATATTCGGGGCGATCCCGCCAAGGCCGAGGACGATCGAACGCTCCCTGGTGTCGAAATATGTCGCGGCGGTCTTCAGCGCGGCGGGAGTACCGATCGACTCAGCCGCGCCGAGCACCGCGCGCGAGGTGACGAAGCCCGCGACGGTCGTGACGAAGGCATGTGCCATGCCGGCGAGGCTCCACACCCCCACCCCGATCGCGAAGCCAACGCGCAGGCCGACCTTGTCGATGAACCAGCCGGTGCCGAGGAAGGCAATCGCCGCCGCGAACTGGAAGGCGGAAGCCATGTGGCTGTAATCGCGGTCGCTCCACGCGAACGCGGCCTGCAGGGTCGGCTTCAGCAATGCGAGAATCTGGCGATCGACATAGTTGAGGACGATGGCGACGAACACCAATCCCACCAGCAGCCAGCGTCGCTTGTCGGCGATATGAGCCACCCCGCTCTCCTCGAATCCTTATGCCTTGCCCGATGAGATAACGTTGTCACATCCGATTGGACAGCGATTTTCTTTTAATCGCTGTCGAGCGTGGCAGGATCAGCGCGCCGATGCCCGCGCCGATGCCGTCGAGCCGCGCACGATCAGTTCGTGAGGAAGCTGGCGCCGCTCGATCCGCTCATCGAATGCCAGCAGCAGGTCGGCGGCGGCATAGCCGAGATCGCGGATCGGCTGACGGATCGTCGTGAGCGCCGGCCACACGACCTGCGCGAGATCGGTGTCATCGAATCCGGCGACCGACAATTGCTCCGGCACCGCCACCCCCTTGCGATGCGCGGCGGCAAGCACGCCAGCCGCCATCTCGTCGCTGCTCGCGAAGATCGCGGTCGGCGGCTCATCGAGCGCCAGCAGCGCCTCCGCCGCCGCCGCGCCGGACTGGAAATCGAACTGGCCGGGAAAGACGAGCGCGGCGTCGAAACCGATACCCGCGCGCTGCAACGCCTGCCGGTAGCCAGTCAGACGCTGGCCGCTGGCGAAATAATTGGCGTGGCCGGTGACGAGCGCGATGCGGCGATGGCCGAGGGAGATCAGATAGGCGGTCATGTCATCGGCCGCCTGCACATTGTCGATATACACCGCCGACGTCGCCGTCAGATCGGTTCCCGGCTGGACGCGCACGACCGGAATCTTGCGCCGGAACAGTTCGGCCAAGGCGGTGCCGACATCGGTCACCGGCGGGGTCATGATGATGCCGTCGAGTTGCGCCTGGTCGATCAGCGCGCCGATATCGTCGACGAGACCGGGCGAATTGATGTCGCACGGCTGAATGATCATGCGGAAACTGGCTTCGCGGCAGCGCTGCCCCACGCCGGCCTGCATGTTGAAGATATAATATGGGCTGGGGTTGTCGTGGATCAGCCCGATCTGGAACGATCGCCGCCCCCCCAGCGTGCGCGCGGCGAGGCTGGGGTGATAGTTGAGCCGCGCCACCGCTTCCTCAACGCGACGCCGCATGTCGTCGCTGACGTAACGCTCCTTGTTGAGTACGCGCGATACCGTCTTGATCGATACTCCCGCCACGCGCGAGACATCCTTGATCGTCGATCGGGTCATGCGCGGCTATGCTCCGTGATGCGAACCTCGAACAGCCGTCCGTCGTTACGGCGCGGCTGACGTATATATCGCATGGCGGGCGTGTCGAGCCGCCATTCCCGCTATCGCGGCGATCGCGTTCCCGGACCGACGAGCCGTGCGTCACGCTGATGCAGTTGGCGTTTATATCGTCGCCGGTGCCGGCACCTTTCCGCTCAGGCAGCTCCGACCGCTGGCCAGGTGACGGCTCAGCGGCGCAGAGCGGCCCGTTCGTATCAGCGTGCTCGTCAGCGATAGCGCCAGCCGCCGTGCCAGTGATAACGGTGACCCCAGTAGCGATGGCCGTCCCACCAGCCGCGTCCGGGATAGAAGACGCCTACCGCCACCGGGCCGGGCGCGACATAGACCGGGCGGCGATCCGGATGGCAACGGCCATAGGGGCCGCGATGCCAGCCGGGGCCGCAGCCCTGCGCGGCATCCGCCGCGGTGGCGGCACCGATCAGCATTCCGGTGGCGACGACGCCCCAAACCAGCTTCTTCATCATTGCACTCCTCATGATCCGTTACACCTGATCATGGCCGCCGCTTTCATATTCGCGCCGGCCGAAGGGTTGAACGCGCGACGGGACATTTTCCGTCGCGGCTATGCGGCGATCAGCCCGGTGACCGGACGGGCAGGCGCGGCGAGCGGGAACACCGTCCGCGCGACATGCTGCGGATCGAGCGCCATGCTCTCCGCCGCGACGCCGGCGATCAGCGCATCGAGCGCCATCGTCGGCTTCAGGTCGCGATCCTGATAGAGCTGCCCCGCGCCGAGGCCGGGCCAGTCGCTGACGATACGCCCTCCCCTCACCGCGCCGCCGACCAGCCACGCCACCGATCCGGTGCCGTGATCGGTGCCGCCGGTGCCGTTGACGGCGGCGGTGCGGCCGAATTCGGTCGCGACCAGCACGGTCGTCTTGCCCCACGCCGGCCCGAGGCCGTCGCGCAGCGCCGCGAGCAACGTATCGAGCGCGCGGAGCTGCGCCGCCAGCCGCCCCTGCTGCCCGCTATGCGTATCCCATCCGCCGGTTTCCAGCATCGCGATGCGCGGGCCGTTCGGCTTGGTCAGGAAGCTTGCGGTAAGCCGCCCGAGACTGGCAGGGTCCTGCCGCGCGCCAGTGCCCGCCGCCAGACCGCGCGCTTCCAGGGCGGCGGCCCACAGCGGATGGAGTTGCGGATCTTCCGCATAGAGCCTTCCGGCGCGCAGGAGCAGGTCGTCGGAGGGCTGCGGCAGCGCGGAGGGCGCATAGGAGGTCACCTGCCGCGCCCCACGCAGCGCCATCGGCACGGTCGAGGTGATGGCGATGGCGTCGTCTCCCGCTCCTGGCATCATCCCGACGAGCCGGTTCAGCCAGCCGTCCTTCGCCTGATAGGGTTGGGTGCCGCCGGTCTCGAGCACGTTCTGGCCGTCGAAATGCGAGCGGTCGCGATAGGGCGAGGCGACCGCATGGACGAACAGCGCCTGCCTCTGCGCGAACATCCTCGCGGTTTCGGCGAGCGCGGGGTGGAGCGCGAACGTCCCGTCCAATTTGGTCGCGGCCGCCATGTCGCCCGCCAGTTCGCCGCGCAGACGGGCATAGGCCGGATCGGCATAGGGCATGACGATATTGAGGCCGTCCGCCGCGCCGCGCTGGATGATGAAGACGAAGCGGCGGTCGCTCTCCACCGCCGCGAGCGCCATGCGCGGCGCGATCAGCATGGCGCCGGCGCCGATGCCGGCGCAGGAGAGGAACAGGCGGCGATCGATCATGGCTTTCACCTCCGCAGGAAATCGGGCGAGACGAGCAGCAGCGCCAGCGCGTCGCCAGGACTTTCGGCGCGTCCCACCTCGTCCGCGGTCGCGCGGCTGAACGAGGCGGGCAGCAGGCGCGGGCCGAGTTGCCGGGCGTCGAGCCGGTCGCCCACCGGCGCGACCAGCCGCTGCGCGAAATCGACCCGGCGGAGCAACGCGTCCGGCCCCGCCCAGCTCGCCGCGACATCGTCCCAGCCGGCAGGCGAGCCGGGCTTCCACACCGGCTGGCCGAGCTGATTCTGGATCGCGGCGACCTGCATCGCGCCGATCTCGCTCCGGCCCAGCCCGCGCAGCGCGGAGATCGTCCATTCCCACGGCGTCTTGAACTTGAGCGGCGCGGGCTGCCACGGCTCCGGGCTGTCGATCAACGTGCGATAGAGCGCGGGGAGATCGCCGCCGCTGCGGCGGAACGAAGCGGCCAGCCGCTCGACCAGCGCGGGCGGCGGCGCGTCCCCGGCGAAATGCCGCGCGAGCTTGGTCGCGACATGGGTCGCGGTGGCCGGCGACCGGGCGAAATCGGTCAGCGCGGCGCGCGCCTGCGCCTCGCCATCCTCCCTGTAACGCTTGCCGAGGATGGTTCGCTCGCCCGGCTCGTGAAGTTGCGGGCGGAACAGGAATTCGCCCGGACGGTCATCCGTCGCGCCGCCCGGCCCGATTCCGGCGACCGACCAGCCGGTCAGCGCACGCGCGAATTCGGTGACGTCGCTCTGGCTGTAGCCGGAGCGCACCCCGAGCGTGTGCAGTTCCATGATCTCCCGCCCGAGATTCTCGTTCAGCCCGCGCCGCTGCGCGGGATTGCGCCGCGCGGCGCGCTCCGCCGCCATGCTGTCAGGCCCGATCGACTGGATCTGGTTGAGGTAGATCAGCATCGCCGGATGATGCTCGACCGCCAGCAGCATGTCCTCGAACCGGCCCAGCACATGCGGGCGGATCGCATCGCGCTCGAACGCGCCGGCGAAGGCGGTCACCTGCTGATTGTCCGCCGAGACGCAGAAGTGGTTGGACCAGAAATGGACCAGGCGCTCGACAAAGGGCGCCGGCGTGTCGATCACCGCCTGCGCGCGCGCCTGCACCGCCTGACGATAGAGCGCCTGCACGTCCTGCGCATAATCGCGCCGCGCAGCCTTCTGCTCGATCGACTTCCCGCCACCGGACATGCTCGCCGCCGCCTGATCGCGCTTGGCCTGCTGGCGCAACTGGCGCTGCTCGTCGAGATAGGTCTGCACCAGCTCGCCCGCGTCGGGCAGCGCGGTGAAGGCCGCGGTGGCGGGCTGGAAGCGGCCAAGCTGGCCCTTGAGCCATGCCTTCGGATCGGCGGGTATCGTATCGTCGGGGCGGGCGCCCAGCCCGAAACGGTTCATCGCGATCGCGGCTGGCGACAGGCTGGTGGAAGGGGTCATGGCGTTACCTTTGCGGCCGACTCATCCGGTTGAACGCGCGCGGCGGCGGATTCCGTCGCGTTATCGCCGCTGCCGCGCGCCGCGACGTTCGAGGCTGTCGGCGAGACGCGCCCGGTCGGCCTGCGGCAAGGTGGCGACGAAGCCCGCGACGCCATTCTCGGTCTGCGCGCGGACCGCGAGGTCGGCATCCCGCACGCGGCCGAGCGCCGCCGCCAGCGCCGCCGGATCGACGGTGGGCGCGCGCAGCAGCGCGGCCGCTTCCTGCCGCGCTTGCCGGTCGGTCGCGGCGAGCGGCGCGGCGTCGCGCCGGGCGGCGCGCAGCGCCTGCCGGAAGGCGCGCCGCTCCGCCCTGGGCAGCTCCGCCCCGGCGATACGCATCGCGCCCGCGCCGATCATCGGCCGCTGCGCGCGGACCCATAGCAGGCTGGCCGCCACCCCGGCGATCAGGAAGATATTGAGGAGGATCGAGACGGCGCAGATCGCCTTGAGCGTGCGGAGCGACATTCATTCCTCCCGCATGGAAACATTGCCGAAGGCGGTATCGTCACCGAACGGATGATGATGATCGACCGGCATCGCGGCGATGGCGAGCGATCCGGTCGCCGCGCCGGCCAGCGCGGTCGCCACCCCGATCGCCGACCACCACAGCCGCAGCCGCCGGCGGAGGGTTCGCTGGCGCTGCCCGAGGATCGCGCCGCGCAACGCGGTGGAGGGCGCCGGGCTGGTCCATGAATCAAGCCGGGCGTCGAGCGACGCCGCCTCCGCGACGATCGCCGCCAGATCGGGCCGACCGGCCATGCGCAACCCCTCCTCGCGCAGCCCCGCCGGCCAGCGCTCGATCGCGCCATAGGCCTCGGCCAGCGCCCGGAAACGCGCCACGGACAGGGGATCAGTCATCACGCGCGTCCTGCTTCCTGAAATGCTCCCGCAACGCCCGCCGCCCGCGCGCGAGCAGGCTTTCGAGCGCCTCCACGCTCACCGACAGCGCCTCGGCGGCGGCGATGTTGGTCATGTCCTGATAGTGGACGAGCAGGATCGCTTCGCGCTGGCGTTCCGGCAAGGCCGCGATCGCGTCGGCGACCGCGCGGCCGCGCGCCGTCTCCTCCAGCACACGCGCGGCGTCCGGCGCGGGATCCACTATATCCGGCAGCGTCGGCATGGTGGTCTCGCGGCGACGGCGCAGCCGGTCCCGGCACAGGTTGAGCGTCACGACATGCAGCCACGTATCGAAGCGCGCCGCGCCCGGCCGCCAGCGCCGCGCATTGCGCCACACCCGCAGGAACACCTCCTGCGCGATATCCTCGGCCTCTCCGCGCTCGCCGGTCATGCGCCGGGCCAGCGCCAGCACGCGCGGCAGCTTGGCCGAGACGAGCAGGCGCGCCGCCGCCTCGTCGCCACGGCCGACACGCTGCACCAGCTCTGCATCGGGATCCGTCTCGCCCAATCGATTTCGGCTCCGCCGTCACCGCACCCGCATATCCGATTCAGGGTTGTGGCGTCGCGGGATTACCGGCGGCTTTCGCGCCCCGCCCCGCCATTCGCTCATCAGCGCCGAGCACGCCGTCGCCGTTGCGATCCATGCGATGAAACCGCGCGGTGAGCGCGGCACGTATCTCATCGCGGTCGAGATAGCCGTCGTGGTTGGCGTCCATCCGATCGAACATCCGCGCCGGATCGCGGCCGCCGCGACTGGCGAGCGATTGCATCTCCGCCTTGCTCACGCGCCCGTCGCCATCGGTGTCGGCCGCCATGATGCGTTCGGTCTGCCGCGCGACGAAACGGTCGAGCGTCATCGCGCCTGCCGCCGGCGGGGCGGATTGCGCCAGCGCGGGCGCAGCCAGAGCTAGGGATACGACAAACAGGGACGATGGCTTCATCGCTGGCCTCCGACTTGCGAATGCCTCTTCAACGCGCGCGACTCATATTTCCGTCGCGCGGCTGCGCTTTTAATGCCGGAATTCCGATTCCGCGATGAGGCGGAGGCGGACCTGGGAAACCCGATAGCGATCCTGATAACGGGCGCTGGCGTCAGCGCCTGCGCTCTCGCAGCATCAGGGCCGCCGCAAGCCCCTCAACGGCGAGCAGGCCGATCCAGCTCGTGATCGCGCGTGGAAGGTCCGTGTGGGGCAGGAGCATGAAGGACAGCGCGAGCATGGCGAAGCCGGCGTAACGCAGCATGCGCCGCCTTTCGCCGCTCCAGCCGCGCCCGAGCCATTGATCCGCCTGCCTCGGCGTCGCCAGCCCGAGCAGGAGGATCGCACCGAAAGAAGTGAGCAGCGCGGGCATCATGCCGCTGCCGTCTTATGTGCCGCCGCACGGGCGAAGCCGGCGGCGAGGCTCAGGGCGAAGATCGCGGTGGCGATATGCAGGCTGTCGGGCCGCATCTCGCCTGTCAGCAGGTCGGCCAGCGGGATCGCCGCGCACATTGCGGCCGCCGCCGCCAGCACCTCCCGCCACGCCCGCCGCGCCGGGCGGACCAGCGCGTAGAGCAACACCGCGCCCCACAGCCAGAACATGACGCGCACCTCCATCGCGGCCCGCTCCGGCAACGCGGACGGCAGCAGCCGGTTGGCGACGAGGAAGGCGGCAAACGCCAGCGGCGTCCCGGCGACGAAACCGATGTTGAGCCGCTCCACCAGCGCGAAGCCGAAGCCCTGCCGCCGCGCGCGGCGCTTCTCGGTCCACAGGATCAATCCCGCGCCGATCAGGGCGGTCAACATCAGCCCGCACAGGAAATAGAGCCAGCGCGTCGCCAACTCGCCGAAACGCGCGGTGTGCAAGGCATAGAGGAAATTGAAGGTGCGCAGCGCCGGCCTTTTCTCGTCATGCACGGCGATCGGGCGGCCGGTCACGCCGTCGAAGCTGACGGTCTGGCGCTGGATGCCGATGCGGCTGTCCTCCGCGCTCGTCACCGACACCACCGCCGCCGCATCGCCGGGATTGAGCACGGCGATCTGCGCGATCCCGCCGCCGAAGTGGCGCTCGGCGGCGCGCAGCATCGGGGCGACCGGCGCGAGCGGGGCGGGGATGCCCTTGGCCGGGCGATCGATCGCGGCCGGATAGAGATCCTTGCGGATCGCCTCCATGTCGCCGCGATAGATCGAGAGCGCCCCCCACGGCATGATGAGGTTGGCGAGCGTCAGCGCGCCGGTGAAGGCGATCATCAGATGGAAGGGGAGCGCGGTGACGGCGAGCAGGTTATGCGCGTCGAGCCAGCTCCTCTGCCCCTTGCCCGCGCGGAAGGTGAAGAAATCGACGAAGAAGCGCCGGTGCGCGACGATTCCGGTGATGACGGCGAGCAGCATCGCGATCGCCGCCGCGCCCGCCAGCATCCGCCCCCAGGGGAAAGGCATCTCCAGCTCGAAATGCAGCCGGTAGAAGAAGTCTCCGCCCAATGTGTCGCGCACCGTGGAGGGGCTGCCGGTGCGCGCGTCGAGCCATTTCTGCGCGTAGCCGCCGTCGCTGGCGGTCCACACGGCATAGCTGGTGGCGGAACGCGCGTCGGCGGGCTGGATATACCAGGCCGGCGAACGCGCGGCGTGGCGCGACAGCCAACCGACCGCCGCATTCCCCGCCGTGACGCTGTCGACCGCGCAGCATCGCGCCTCCGGGCGCATCCAGTTGCCGATCTCGCTGCGGAACACGCTGAGCGTGCCGGCCAGCGCGATGACGAACAGCAGCCAGCCGACGACCAGCCCCGACCAGTCGTGGAGCCACGTCATCGCGCCACGGAACCCCGGCTTCACGGCCGCCACCCCATCGCGAACGCCGCGCCCGCCAGCACGGCGGCGGCGATCGCGAGGCCTGCCCATGCCCGCAACGCGGTGCGCGCGTAGAAGCACCCCATCATCGCCACCGGCAGCCCGAGCAGCGCGACCATCGTGGCGACGATCGACGCCTCCTCGCGCGACAGCGGGAGCAGCCACGAGATCGCCACCGCCAGCAGCACGGCGACGCCATAGCCGCCCACGACCGCCGCCACGACGCGCGAGAGCACCGCGAGCCGGTAACGCAGCGAAAGGGCGGCGGCCTTCGTCACCAGTGGAAGCCGATCGTTCCCTGCACCGTGCGGCGCTGGCCATACCAGCACCAGCCGACGCCGTTGAGATAGCAGCTCGTGAGATAGGTCTTGTCGAAGATGTTGGCCGCGTTGACGCCGATCTCCACGCCCTTCAGCCGCGGATCGGCGCGGCCGAGATCGTAGCGGGCGAGCGCGTCGAACAGGGTATAGGACGGCGTGTTGGTGTCACTGCCGCCATAAACCTTGTCGACCCAGCGCATCCCGCCGCCGAGCGTCAGCCCGGCCAGCGGGCCGCTCTGCGGCGCCCAGTCGATATTGACCGCGGCATTGCCCTTGCCGACGCCGATCAGCCCCTTGCCGATATTCGCCGGCGTCTCGTCGTCGCGCACCGTCTTGACGTTCTGGTGGCTGAACGCCGCGCGCAACGTGAAGCCCTGGGGCAACGGCACCGTCGCCTCCGCCTCGAAGCCCTGGGAGCGGACCTCGCCCGATTGCGTCGAATAGCTGCTGTTGGGGATGCTGGTGAGCAGGTTGGTCTGCTCGATGCGGAACCATGCGGCGGTGAGCAGGATCTGCGTGCCGGGCGGCTGATATTTCACGCCCGCCTCGATCTGCCGCCCCAGCGAGGGGCTGGCGCCGGTGATGCTGCCGTCGACGTGCTGCACCTGCCCGATCTGCGGCTCGAACGAGGTGGAATAGCTGGCATAGGGCGCGAGGCCGATCGGCGTCATGTAGAGCCCGCCGACGCGCCAGGTGAATTTGCGGTCGCGCTGCTCCGCGCCATTTTCGGTGTCGGCCCAGTCGTGGCGGCCGCTCAGCGTCAGGCGAAGGCCGCCCCAGGCGATCTGGTCCTGCGCGTAGAGGCCGGTCTGCCGCAGCCGCGCGCTATAGGGATAAGGCGTGCCGATCGCGCCCGGCGTCAGCGGCACCGGCGTGGTGCCATAGACCGGATCATAGGCGTTGATCGGCGTCACCGCCTGTCCGTTCACGACGCTGTCGAACGCGGCCAGCTCGCTCGAATGGGCGACCTGCCGGTCGAGACCCAGGATCAGGTGATGGGTGAGCGGGCCGGTGGCGAACTGGCCGGTGAGCTGGTTGTCGATCGTCCAGTTTCGGATCGTCTCGTTGGTCGCATAGGCCGCGCGCCCGAAGGTGGTGAGCGTCGCGTCGGTCGGGATGCCGGTCTGGTAGATCGCACCCAGCCGGGTCGAGACATATTGATAGCGCCCGCTCGAGCGGAACGCCCAGTCGCCGCCGAAGCGATGCGTGAAGATATAGGTCAGCCCGGTCTGCTCGCGGTGGAAGAAATCGCCCGGCTCGCCGTCCGCGAACCCGGTCGCGATCCGCCCGTTGGGATTGGCATAGACGGTGCCGATCGCGGGCGCGCTGCCGTAATTGCCGTTCTGCGGATCGTGCGAATAGGCCGCGAGCAGGGTGAGCGTCGTGTCGCTTCCCGCGCCGAGCGTCACCGCGCCGCTCACCGTCTGGCGGCGGCGGACGCCGAAGCTCTGCTGCGTGTCCGCGCCGTTGACCGCGCCATAGACGCGCCACAGCACGCCGCTGTCGATCTTCCCGCCGACGTCGGCCTCGACATCGTAGAGGTTATAGGTGCCGTAGGTTCCCGAGACCGCGCCGTAGAAGCCCTGATCGAGCGGCAGCTTGCTGGAGATGGCGACGAGTCCGCCGGGGCTGGACTGGCCGTAGAGCACCGAGGCCGGCCCCTTCACCACCTCGATCCGGTCTATCCGCGAGACGTCGACCTGCTGGTCCGCATAGCCGGTGGCGCTGGTGAACACCTTCAGCCCGTCGAGGTAGCGCGGCGCGTCGAAACCGCGGAGCTTGAACTGGTCGTAGATTTCCGCGTTGGCGCCGCGCGATTCCGGCGTGATGCCCGCGACATAGCGCAATGCCTGATTGAGATTGGCGAGGCCGAGCTGGCTGATATCCTCCGAGCTGACGACGCTGATCGACTGCGGCGTCTCCACGATCGGCGTGTCGGATTTGGTGCCGGAGGAAGCCTGTCCCACCACCTTTTCGCCGCGCACCACCACGTCGTCGCTGCTGTCGGCGGGCGCCGAATCGCCCGGCGCTGGCGCGGCGGCATAGGCCGGCAGCGATCCCGTCAATGCCGTCAGCGCCGCACCGGCCAGCAGGGACTTCCGAAACAATACGCGCATCGCAACCTCGCAGATAGGAATCACGGCAGGCGCAATACATCAATGATAATGGTTCGCAATAGCTCATTGAGAGAATCACGATGGGATGCGTCAGCCGAAGCTACGCCTGGCTCGGGAGAAATCGACCAAATCTCTGCCGCGCCGCAGCGATGACGACACCAGCGAACCCGATCGCGGCCGGCGACATCACCGTGCCGCGACCGGGGCTATAAATCTTCGGAGCATCGGAAAGCCGTTCATTTGGCAGTCGGGTTTGACGGTATATAAGGCGATATGAATCGCTCGACGCCGCCGCGCTTCCGCGCCTTCGCTATCGCGCTGACTCTCGCGGGAGGGGCCGGCTGGGCGATGCCGTCGATCGCGCAAACGGCGCCGGCGGCCGGCTCGCCGACGAGCGCCGACACCATTCGCCTCACGGACGAGCAGCGGGACAAGATACTCGACGGAAACACCGAAGATAGCGCCGCCGCCGCGCGCGGCGAACTGACCAGCGCGGAACGTGCCGACCGGCGCATCCATGGCGAAGTCGGCATGATGATCGGCACGAACGGCGCACGCGGGATATATGGCACGGCGGCGATTCCCCTGGGCGATAACGCGGGCGCGGTCGTGTCGATCGAAAGCAGCCGCTTCGGGTACAGACGCTAGCTCTTTGGCGGCGTGCGCCCCCCGTCAGGAATGACGATCGCGCCAGAACGCCTTAGCGCGCCGCCAGTCCCTGCAAGCGCGAACCGCTTTTTTCAGAAGGCGCGCTTCCTTCCGCCCCGCATGGAGCACCGATGCTGCGTCTTCCTCTCCCGTGGCCGCAAGCAGGGTCTGGCCGCTGACAGCCAGATCATTCAGGTCGCCGAGCGCGCCCTGTAGCCTTTCCAGCGCGGCGGTGAATTTCCTGCGGTGGCCCTTCCCGTGCTTCCCGAACGCTTCCGCGAAAAATTCCGCAGCGTAGCGCAGTTTCTTGGCCTTGATCCTGACGTGATGGCGCGCGGAAGGATCGAGCGTGGCCAGATGCTTCGCGTCCTTGCGCAGCTTGCGGTTCAGCCGGTCGAGGGCGACGGCGGCCAGCACCGATGCGCGCCCGTCGCGCAACGCCGCGACTTCCTCGTCCCGGCTTTCCCGCCAGTCCCCGATTTCGACCCATTCCGCACAATCGAGCACGAACAAGGCGAAACGCATCGAGTCGATAGCCGCGAGCGCGCGATCATAGCTGGCTGCCCGGGCCACCCGGAGCCGTTCGTCGAGCATTGCCGGCCCGCGATCGATGCCGTCGTCGTCCCTTTCCGCATCGGCCTGATCCGCGATAAGGATATCGAGGTCGCGCGCAGCATCCAGTTCGCTGCCCATCCATTTGCTTTCGGCGACGATCCGGGGAAATTCCCCGCCGGGCAGGATCGGCTCGAACGTCGCCAGCGCAGCGCGCAGCCGGCGCAGGCCGACACGCAACTGGTGGAGCGCCTCGGCATTCCTCGTCTCGCGCAGCAGGTTGGCGTTGTCGCATATCTGGGCGAGGCAATTCCGCATGACGACGGCGAAAGCCTCCGCCCCGGTCATGTCGCCGGTGACATGCACGTCCGCGGCGTTGTACGCCGCCGGTGCTTCCCCCGCAGCGAGCCGGTAGCCGCGCTCCGACTTGCTTTCGAACGACAGCCTGAGACGGGTGTCGCCGACAAGACGGCGCGCCAGCACGAACAGGCCGCGGGCTTCGCCACCTTTCAATTCCAGTTCGAGTTCGTCGATGGAGGCACGTCGATCGCCGGCAACGATCTCGCCATGATCGAGGCTGATCTCGATCAGGTCGTCCCCTTCCCTCACGATCCGGCTGGTGCGCCGAACCTCGGTGACGAAAAGCGAGCGCAGGCCGCTGCCCTCTCGCGCAGCCGGGATATCGCCGGCTGGCGTGCCCGCCAGAGCGGCGCGATCGGGTTCGGGCCCGCCGATTTCCGTCTCCCATTCGCCCCGATCGAACAGGCTCGTCCCGCCCTCGCGCTTGACGGTCTGCACATAGCGGCCGTGCGCGCGGCGGACGCGCAAGGCGATGCCGCGCTTGCGCAGATCCAGATCGGGCGTGTCGTAATAGACCGACGACAGAGCGGTCCCGGTCGCACCGGCAAGAAGCGGGTTGCGGGAAACAGCCTGCCCCTCCCCCGGAAGCAGGAGGAATTTCAGCTCCACTTCAGTCGAAGGCTCCGGCGGCATTACTCCTGCTCCTCCAGCGCATCGAGGTCGATCCGCGACACGATAAGCCGCGCATTCTCCTGTCGCTGGCGAAAGCCATATATCATGAACGGCAGCGATCCTCGTCGATCCGTCAGCCAAACCCCAGCCATCGCTCCATACATTCCAGCTCCAGACGCAGCGCCTCATGCGTATGCCCCGGCGCGTCGGGTTCGAGGTGGACGGACCGGACGATCAGCCGTTTCGCCTGCCGATCGGCCTTGAGATCGACCCGCGCGACCAGCCGGTCCCCAAGCAGGAACGGCAGGACGTAATAGCCGTATCGCCGTTTCTCCGCCGGCACGTAGATTTCGATTCGATAGCGGAAGCCGAACAGTCGCTCGGTGCGATCGCGCTCCCAGACCAGCGGATCGAACGGAGCCAGCAGTGCCCGCGCCTCGATCCGCCTTGGCCGGCGAGCGTCGCGGTGCAGCCATGCGTGTCGCCAGCCGGGAACCGCGACCGGGATCAGCACGCCCTCTTCGGCGAGGCTCTGGATCGCCGGCCGCGCGTCCTGCGGCGACTGGCGGAAATAGTCGCGAAGTTCGGCATCGGTGGCGATGCCCAGCGCGGCGGCCGCACGCGCGATCAGGCCACGATGCGCCTCGGCGTCGGACGGCGTTGGGCGGGCAAGCACCTCGCCGGGAATGACGCGCCCGGTGAGGTCATAGACGCGCTCGAAACCGCCGCGCCGCGTGGCGGCGGTGATGTGGCCCGCCCAGAACAGCCATTCGAGCGCGCGCTTGGTGTCGCTCCACTCCCACCAGCCGGACTGGCCCTTGTGGCTCTCGAAGTCGGAGGCGGCAAGCGGCCCTTCGCCCCGGATACGATCCAGCAGAGCCATCGCCTCCGCGCGGCGCTCGGTGGCGTAGAGGCGCGTCCGGCCCCAGCCGGCATCGCCGCGATCGGCCTGCGCCATCCGCCAGCGCAGCAGCGGGTGAAGGTCGAACGGCAGGAGCGAGGCCTCATGCGCCCAATATTCGAACAGCCTGCGCTGGCGCTTCGGCCCCCATGCCAACCGATCGAGGTCCGCCCGGTCATAACAGCCGAGCCGCGAGAAAGCGGGGAGATAATGCGCCCGCGCCAGCACGTTGACGCTGTCGATCTGGTGAAGATTGAGCCGCTCCACCGTGCGGCGCAGGTGCGCCGGAGCCGGGGTTGCGGGGCGGCCCGCGCCGAAACCCTGCGCGGCGAGGGCGATGCGCCGCGCGAGCGGCAGGCCGATCCGTTCGACCGCCATCAGCCCGGCCGCGCCGCCGGATCGTACGTGGCCGGCGGCTCCCAGCCGAACACGCTGCGGCCGCCATAATCGTGCGAGCGCGCAAGCTCCCCGGCGATGACGGCTTCCACCGAAGGGCCGGACGCGGTCGCCTCCAGCCGCCGCGCCTGCGCATCGAGCCGCCGGATCGCCGCCAGTTCCTCCTCGTGCCCGAGCTTCGCTTTCACGACGGCGGATTTCATCACCGCGATCGTATGGTCATAGACCCTGGTCGGCACGGGATAAGGATGCCGGTCCTTCCCGCCATGGGCGAGCGAGAAGCGCGCCGGATCGCTGAAGCGGCAGGGCGCACCGTGGACCACCTCCGCCACCAGCGCCAGCGCGCGGACGGTGCGCGCGCCGACGCCGGGCACCAGCAGCAACTCCGCGAAGTCCTCCGGGCCGCGATCGGCGGCGGCGGCGAACGCGGCATGGAGCCGCCGGTCGACGATATCCTCCGCGCGCACCTCATGGCGATCCGGCAGGACCAGATGCGGGAGGAGCGGCTCCGTCGCAAGCGCGGTTGCCGTCTTGCCCTCCAGTCGCGCAAGCTCGCGTGCGATCCCCGTCGGGCCGACATCGGCGAGCAGCTCGAGCTGGCGCGTGCGCGATTGCGCGGCGCGGCGGTCGGCAAGATTGACGATCCGGCCCTGCCGGCGCCCTTCGATCGCGGCGTGGGGCGTATCGACGAAGCTCTCCAGCCCTTCCGACAGCCAATGATAGCGGCGCGCCTGCCGGCGATCGCCGTTCATGCCCTGCTGGACGACGACCCAGCGCCCGTCGTCGGTGACGATGAAGCCGTGGAGATAGAGGTCGAACCCGTCCTGCACCGCCGCATTGTCGACCTTTGCGACCAGCCGGCTGACCCGCGCCAGCGCCATGCCGTCGATGCCGATGCGATCGCCAACCGCCGCCAGTTCCTGCGGAGTCGCCCGGCTATGCCGGCCCCTGCCGCCACAGACATGGATGCCGAGTTCGCCGGACAGCGGCGCAAGCCCGCGCTTGAGCGCGCCGATGACGCTCGTCGTGATGCCGGACGAGTGCCAGTCCATGCCCATCACCGCCCCGAACGACTGGAACCAGAAGGGATGGGCAAGCCGTCGCAGCAGTTCGTCGCGGCCATATTCGAGGACGATCGCCTCGACGATCACCGCGCCCAGCCTGGTCATGCGCTGACCCAGCCACGCGGGCACACGCCCGCCGTGAAGGGGAAGGTCCGCGCTGCCGGAACGCTGCCCCATCACGCCGCTCGCGCCGGAATTGGCGGCGTAGCCGGGAACGGGATCGCGGGAAGGAACGCCATTGGAAGCCGTCTAGCACGCGCGGAACATCAAGGGAACAGGCGCATTCCTCCGATAAACGCAACCGCCCGCCTCTTTCCCGGGCGATCACAACATGGATCAATGACCCAGTCTCGCCCCTCGCGCATTCTTGATGTTTCCGGGAACGCACGGGAGCGTACGATGGATGAGTCGTCCGATCTGGCCGCCGAAGCAGCTTCGGCGACGGCAGAGGCACGAACAGGCGGCGCACTGGATGTCCGCCGCGCCCACACGTATCTCGCCCGGCCGGGAGAACGGCTCGAGCATATCTTCCTGCTGATCGACGGCTGGGCCGCGCGCTACCGGCTGCTCAGCGACGGACGGCGGCAGATAACGGCGGTGTTCGTGCCGGGCGACTTCTGCGATCTCGCATGGCGGCGCGCCCGCACGACGACGCAGCATGTGATCGCGCTCACCCCGATCCGCGTGTTCCGCGTCGAGATCGGCGAGTTCGAGCGCCATATCGAATGCGATCCCGGCATTCGGGCGATCGTCGAGGACGAGGCGCATCTCGCATCGGAAACGCAAGGCGAATGGCTGGTTTCGCTCGGGCGGCGCACCGCGATCGAGCGGCTGGCGCATCTGTTCTGCGAGCTTGTCGAGCGGATCGGGCGGGTGAGCGGCAACGGCAACGGCACGTGCGAGATGCCGCTGACGCAGGTGGACCTCGCCGACGTCACCGGCCTCACCCCCGTTCACGTCAACCGGACCCTGCAACAGATGCGTCGATCCGGGCTGATCGAGTTGAAGTCCAAACAACTCCGCCTGCGTGATTTCCCCAAGCTGAAGAAGATCGCCTTCTTCAAGTCGAGCGCGGAAGGGCGGCGGTTCAAGAACAATGCCTTCGGCGCGCTACGGTTGTTCCAGGGCGCCGCGGCCGCTCCCTATCGACTTTCCCCCGCGACCGAGGCGGAGGATCGGCTCATCATCGCCTGAGCGGAGGCTGCTGGACCAGGGCATCCTCCCGCCGCTCGGGACGGATGTAGATCGAGGTCAGTTCCGGCAGCGCCGCCTTCATCCGTGCCTCCAGCTCCTCGATCAGCAGTTCCGCGCGGCCCATCGGCAGATCGTCGGCGAAGTCGGCGCTGATCGCCACGAACACCGCATCGGGCGAGGTGTGGATCGTCCGCACGTGATTGACGGCGGTGATCTCCGGCCGCTCATCCAGCATCCGCCAGACGGTGTCGATGATCGCGGCGTCGGCGCTTTCGCCGATCAGCAATCCCTTCGCCTCGCGCGCAAGCAGCGCGGCGACCCCGGCCAGCACCAGTCCGATCGCGATCGAGGCGATGCCGTCCAGCCGGGGATCGCCGTAATGATGGCTCGCCCAGATGCCGAGCGCGGCCAGCAGCAGGCCGATCAGCGCGGCGCTGTCCTCGAACAGCACGATGAAGCCGGCGGGGTCCTTCGAGCGGCGGATCGACTCCCACCAGCGCCGGCCGCCGCGCTCGCTGTCGAACTCGCGCACCGCGATTCCCCAGGACATCCCCTCCAGCACGGCGGCGATGCCGAGCACGACATAGGCGGCCATCGGGTTGCGCAACGGCTCCGGTTCGCGGACATGGGCCAGCCCTTCATAGACCGACAGCCCCGCGCCGCCCGCGAAGATCAGGATCGCGACGATGAACGCCCAGAAGTAAAGCTCGCGGCCATAGCCGAACGGATGCAGCGCGTCGGGCGGCCGCCGCGCCTGCCGTTGCCCATAGAGCAGCAGGATCTGGTTGGCGCTGTCGACCAGCGAATGCACCCCCTCGGTCAGCATCGACGAGGAGCCGGTGATCGCGGCGGCGATGAACTTGGCCACCGCGATCCCGATATTGGCGGCCAGCGCGCCGTAGAGGACGATGTTCGCGCGCCAGCCCTGGCGGTCGTCGGCGGCGCCCTGCCCGCCGCTCAATGGTGAAGGAAAAGCCACAGCAGGATGATGACCGGGATCGGAATTCCGATCAGCCACAGGATGCATCCCTTGCCGAGGTTCATGTCAGTTTCCTTTCCGTTGGTGATCGTGAAAACGCATCAGCGCGCCGCAGGGGGCAGCGCGAAGGCCAGCGTATAATCGCCGTAAGCGGTGCCGAGCGCGCCATGGCCGCCGGCGGTGATGACGACATATTGCCGCCCGTCGCGGCCCATATAGGTCATCGGGGTGGCCTGCGCCCCGGCGGGCAGCCGCGCCTTCCACAGCACCTTCCCGCTGGCGAGATCATAGGCGCGCAGATATTGATCGGTCGTCGCGCCGATGAAGGCGATGCCGGAGGCGGTGACGATCGCCCCGCCGAGATTGGGCACGCCGGTCTTGAGCGGCACGCCGATCCGCGTGCCGAACAACCCGGTGTCGCGCGCGGTGCCGAAAATCTCGTTCCACTTCACCTTGCGCGTGTTGAGATCGACCGCCGTCAGCTTGCCCCACGGCGGGGCACTGCACGGCGCGCCGAACACGCCGATCCACGCCTGCACCACCGCGACATAAGGGGTGTTGTACTGCGTATAGAGCTGCGCCGCGCGCGCGTTCTCGCCACCCTGCTTCTTCTTCAGCAGCGGGCCGACGCGCGGGTCGTCGCGGCGCATCAACTGGATCTTGAACGGCATCTCCATCGTGTTGACGACGAACATCTGCCGCACCGGATCGACCGCCGCGCCGCCCCAGTCGGTCACGCCGTCGAACGCCGGATGGCCGATGATCGGCTTCAACCCGACCGGCTGGTAGATGCCCGCGCCCTGCGTACGGCGGATGTCGATGCGGCAGAGCAACTGGTCGATCGGCGTCGCGCCCCACGTCGCGCGCTCGGTCGGCGGCGGCGGGGTGAAGGATGGGAGGCCGACCGACCACGGCTGCGTCGGCGAGACGGCGAGGCCGGGCGTCGCGCCGTCCTGCCGCGCGGGCCGCTCCTCGATCGGGGTGATCGGCGATCCGTCCAGCCGGTTCAGGAAATATACCTGCCCCATCTTGGTCGTCTGGATCAGCGCCGGAATAACGCGGCCGTCCGGCGCGCGATAGTCGAACAGCGACGGGCCGACCGGCAGGTCCATGTCCCACATGTCGCGGTGGACGAGCTGGCGCACCCAGCGCAATTTGCCGGTCGCGATCTCCAGCGCGACGATCGCCGTGCCGAACCGGTCGTCGAACGGCCGCCGCCAACCGATCCAGTAATCGGGCGAGGCATTGCCGGTGCCGAGATAGACGAGGCCGTTTGCCGGATCGGCGGTCATCGCGCCCCACACATTGGGCGTGCCGCGCGTATAATCCTGTCCGGCGGGCAGCGGCGCGATGGCATCCTGCGAGCGGCCCACGTCCCATGCCCAGACCGGCGCGCCCGTCACCGGATCATAGGCCCGCACCACGCCGGAGGGGATATCGCGGTTGACGTTGTCGACGATCCGCTCGCCGATGATGAGCCGCCCGTTGGCGACCACCGGCGGCGAGGTGCTGATCTGGTCCGCCGGGTGCGAGACGCCCATGTTGGCGCGCAGGTCGATCGCGCCGTTGGTGCCGAAGCCTGGGCACGGCTGCCCGGTCTCGGCATCGAGCGCCATCAGCTTCGCGTCGAACGTCGGCGCGAAGATGCGGCGCGGGCACGGCGTGCCCGCCGGAGCCTCAAAATAGGAGACGCCGCGACAGACGAGATAGGAATTGCCGGTGCGGTCGGCGGGGTCCTTCCAGCTCCACTTCGTGCGGCCGGTGACGGCGTCGATCGCCTGCACCACGGAATGCGGCGTGCAGGTGTAGAGCGTGTCGCCGATGTGGATCGGCGTCGCCTCGGAATGATATTCGCGCTTGTGCTGCACCGCTTCCGCCACGTCGGGCAGGTCGCCGGTGCGCTGCGTCCACGCGAGCTTCAGTTGCGCGACGTTGCCGGGGTTGATCTGCGTAAGGCTCGAATAGCGCTGGCCGGCGAGCGTGCCGCCGTAATGCGTCCAGTCGCCGTTCGCGGAATCGCTGGCCGGAACGCCTGCGGGGGTGAGCGCGGGCGATTCCTCCGCGACCGCGCCGTGGCTGCGCAGCAGCGGGACGGCGATCACTCCGGCGGCGATCACCGCCGCGACGGGCGCGACGACCCGCCTGCCCCGCCCCCTGCCCCGACCGAGCGCGGTCAGCAGCACGAGCACCAGCAGCACGGTCGGCGCGACGACGCGGGGAATGAGCTGCAACCCATCCAGCCCGACTTCCCAGATCGCCCACGCCAATGTGCCGAGCCAGATCAGGATATAGAGCCAGCGGCCGCGCGGATCGTCGCGCGCGATCAGGATGCCGCTCGCGATCATCGCGACGCCCGCGATCACATAATAGAGCGAGCCGCCGAGCGAGGCGAGCACGCCTCCCTCCACGGCGAAGAAACAGCCCAGAAGCGCGATTGCCACGCCGAGGATGCGGATCGCCGCCAATCGCATCGCGTCTTCTCCCTGACCGTCTTGCCGGGGCACATAACGCACGGGAAACGATCTGGATGCCGCGCAGGACCTTCAGGACGAAAAACGCGCGATCATGATCCATGTTATGACGAAAAAGCGCAGTCGCCATGCGGCGTATCACTCCGCCGCCGCGTTCTTCCGCTCATGTGTCCCTGAAAACGGCGGGCGCGCATTCAATCCGAGGAGAGAGAACGTGGGACTTTTCAGCAAGGACATCGAGACGTTGCACGATCTTTTCCTGCACACCTTGCAGGACATCTATTATGCCGAGAACCAGATCACCAAGGCGCTGCCCAAGATGATCGAGAAGGCCACGGACGACAAGCTCCGCGCCGGCTTCGAGCAGCATCTGGAGGAAACGCGCGGGCAGATCGAGCGGCTGGAGGAAGTGTTCGGCCTGCTCGATGAAAAGGTGAAGGCGGTCGATTGCCCGGCAATCGACGGCATCATCAAGGAGGCCAACGAGGTCGCAGGCGACATCGCCGACAAGGCGGTGCTCGACGCCGCCCTGATCGCCTCGGCGCAGGCGGTCGAGCATTATGAGATCACGCGGTACGGCACCTTGATCGCATGGGCGAAGGAAATGGGGCACAAGCAGGTGATCCCGCTGCTTCAGGCGACGCTGGACGAGGAACGGGCGACCGACGAGAAGCTCAGCGATCTCGCGGAAAGCAGCGCCAATGCCCGCGCCGACAACGTGCCGGCCTGAAGCATGGGAGAGGTTGCGGCCATGACCGGGAAGCTCGTCGATCCGACCGACCGATATCATCGCGGCGAGTTCCCGGAACAGCGGCAGGAATGGCCGGGTCTCCAGCGTAACATGGAGCCGGTGCCGGATTGCGGCGAGGCGAGCTATGTCGGCACCGGTCGCCTCGCCGGTCGCCACGCGCTGGTGACCGGCGGCGATTCCGGCATCGGCCGCGCCGCCGCGATCGCCTTCGCCCGCGAAGGCGCGCGGGTGGCGATCAACTATCACCCGCGCGAGCAGCCCGATGCGGACGATCTCGCGCAGGTGCTCGCCCGCGACGGTCATGAGCTGGTGCAATTGCCGGGCGACGTGACCGACGCCGCCTTCTGCGCCAGGCTGATCGACGATGCGCGGGAGAAACTCGGCGGGCTGGATTTGCTCGTCATCAACGCCGGCTACCAACAGGCGCGCGAATCGATCGAGGAAATCTCCGACGAGCAGTTCGATCGCACGATGAAGACCAATCTCTATGCGATGTTCTGGCTCGCGAAGCGCGCGGTCGCCTTGATGCCGGCCGGATCGGCCATCATCACCACCGCCAGCGTCAACAGCTTCAACCCCAGCGACGACTTGCTCGACTATGCGACGTCCAAGGGCGGGATCGAGATATTCACCAAGGGACTTGCCAAGCAGCTCGCCCCGCGCGGCATCCGCGTCAACGCGGTGGCGCCGGGGCCGGTGTGGACGGCGCTCCAGATCTCGGGCGGGCAGACGTCAAGCGGCGTGCGCACGTTCGGCCAGGACACTCCGATCGGCCGCGCCGGTCAGCCGGCCGAACTGGCGGGCCTCTACGTCACGCTGGCGGAAAGCGGGACCAGCTTCACCACCGGCAGCATCTTCGGTGCCAACGGCGGAACGCTCTGATCGTCGCCTGCGGCTGATCCCGCACCGCCTGCTCACGGAAACTCGCTTCCCCTGACGATGCATTGGACGGCATAGGGCCTTCCTATATGTTTGGGGAAGGATTTCGCCGCCATGTCCTCCGTCCAGCCCGCGCGTGAGCGATCGCTTCAGGCGGCAAGGGAATTGCCGGCGCTGGATATCCGCCAGCTTCATTACTTCCTGACGCTGGCGGAGGAAGGGTCGATCTCCTCGGCGGCGGCGGCGCTGCATATGGCGCAGCCGTCGCTGTCGGAGAACCTGATGCGGCTGGAAAGCAAGCTGGGCGTGCAACTCGTCGTGCGCAGCGGGCGGGGCGTGACGCTGACGGAGGCTGGGCAATTGCTGGCCGAGCGCGGGCGCGGGATCGTCGATGCCGCCGCACGGGCGATCAGCGATATCCGCCACGCCGGCACGGAAGCGCGCGGCCTCGTCTCGATCGGGCTGCCGCCGTCGCTCGGCCTGTTGCTCAGCGTGCCGCTCGCCGAGACGATCCGTAGCGAATATCCCGACGTGCGGCTGCGCATCTCGGAAGGGTTGTCCGGCGACATCACCGAGTGGGTGGAGAACGATCGCATCGATCTCGGCTGCGTCTATGAGCTGCGCGACAATCGCGAGTTGCTGTTCCAGCCGCTGCTGGCGGAGAAACTGTTCCTGATCAGCGCGCCGGACAATCTGCCCGAGGGCGCCAATCTGGAAGACCCCGACGCGCCGACGATCCGCGCCATCGATCTGCGCGCGCTGCCGCTTGCGCTGCCCGCCGCCTCGCACGGCGCGCGCAAGGTGGTGGAGCGGTTCGCCCGCGCCGCCGGCATCGCGCTGAACGTGGTGGTCGAGATCGATTCGCTGCCGCAGATCGTCACCATGGCAACGCGCGCGAGCGCCTATACGATCGTGCCGCACGCGGCGGTGATCGACGAGGTGGCGGCCGGCACCGTCCGCGCGATCGAGATCGTCGAGCCGACCATGACGCGCACTGCCTACCTCCTGCGCAAGCGGACGCGACCGATCACCCGCGCCAGCCAGGCGGTGCAGCAATCCATCGCCGTCATCGTGCGCGAGATGATCGAGCGCTTCCAGCTCGACGCCGTCGCGATCGACGCAACCGGGCGCGACCGGGCATAGGATTCCCCTATGAGAATTCCGGGAACATCCTTGAGCGATCTTTTCGTGGCGGGTGGCGCGTGCAAGGGCGATAACAGCGGCGACACCTCGCCGAACGGCCCGCATTGCAGGAAGCGCAACGATGAACCTCAGCCCGTATGACAGCGAGGATTTTCCCGAGATCCGCGCGGGCGTGCGGCGGCTGTGCGCGGAATTCCCCGGCGAATATTGGCGCAGGCTGGACGAGAAGCGCGAATATCCCACGGCGTTCGTCAAGGCGCTGACCGACGCGGGCTATCTCTCCGTGCTGATCCCGGAGGAATATGGCGGCTCGGGGCTGGGCCTCACGGCGGCGGCGGCGATCCTCGAGACGATCCAGGCGGAGGGCTGCAACGGCGGCGCGTGCCATGCGCAGATGTACACGATGGGCACGATCCTGCGCCACGGGTCGGAGGAGCAGAAGCGCGCCTATCTCCCGAAGATCGCCACCGGCGAGCTGCGCCTGCAAGCGTTCGGCGTGACCGAGCCTACCAGCGGCACCGACACCACCGCATTGCGCACCACGGCGGTGCGCGACGGCGATCATTATGTCGTCAACGGCCAGAAGATCTGGACCAGCCGCGCCGAGCATAGCGATCTGATGCTGCTGCTCGCGCGCACCACGCCGCGCGATCAGGCGGCGAAGAAGACCGAGGGGCTGTCCACCTTCATCGTCGACATGAAGCAGGCGCTGGCCGACGGCTCGCTCACCATCCGCCCGATCCGCACGATGATGAACCACGCCACGACCGAGGTGTTCTTCGACAACATGCGCATCCCGGCGGCGAACCTGCTCGGCGACGAGGGCAAGGGCTTCCGCTACATCCTGTCGGGCATGAACGCCGAACGCACGCTGATCGCGGCGGAATGCGTCGGCGACGCGAAATGGTTCACCAGGAAGTCGGTCGAATATGCCGGCGAGCGCCATGTGTTCGGCCGCGCGATCGGCAAGAACCAGGGCGTCTCCTTCCCGATCGCCCGCGCCTACGCCAACATGCGCGCGGCCGAGCTGATGGTGCATGAGGCGGCGCGGCTCTACGAGGCGGGCAAGCCCAATGGCGCGGAGGCGAACATGGCCAAGCTGCTCGCCGCAGACGCCTCGGTCGAGGCGGGCAACGCCTGCATCCAGACGCACGGCGGCTTCGGCTTCGCGGAGGAATATGACGTGGAGCGCAAGTTCCGCGAAACGCGGCTCTATCAGGTCGCGCCGATCTCGACCAACCTGATCCTGTCCTTCCTCGCCGAGCATGTCCTCGGCCTGCCAAGGAGCTATTGAACCGTCAGCGCCGCGTCGAAGCCATCGGCGAAGCGGCGCGAGAGCGGGGCTTCCACGCCACCCGACAGGAGCAGGCGGCGGTCGCCGCTGCCGGCGGGTTCGATTTCCTCGATCAGCCGGATGTTGACCAGCCACGAGCGGTGACTTCGCACGAAGCCGGTGGCGCCAAGCACCGCCTCGCACGCGGAGAGCGTTCCCCGGACGAGCGGCTTCCGACCGTCGACCAGATGATATTCGACATAGTTTCCCGCCGACGAGACCGCCGCGACCTCCGCCGGGCGGACATGGATCACGCGCCCGCCCTCGCGCAGGACAAGGCGGCGATCGGTCTCGGCCGGCGCGTCGCTCACCGTCGGCCGGCGCGCCAGCGCCGTCGTCGCGCCGAGCACCATGACGAGGATCGCATAGACCGCGATCTCCTTGGGGAATTCGAAGGCCCACCCGCTCGGGCCGTCGAAGTCGTAGCGCATCCCGAACGCGGCGAAGATCGCCGTCCGCAGCGCGACGAAGCCCCAGACATGCGCCAGCGCGAACGCCGGCAACCCCGCCAGCAGCAGCGCGGCCGCCCTTCCCCGCCGCAACGGCCAGTCTTCCAGCACGCGGCGGACAAGCCGGCCAAGCGGCCATAGCAGCGCGAAGATGACGGCGGTGCTGGTATATTCATAGACCGCGATCCGCCAGTCGTTCCCATGCCGGCCATCCAGCCCGGACCAGACGTTCATGCTGGTGACGAGGAAGGTGCCGATCGCGGCGGCGGCGTAACCGAAGGCGGGCACACCGCTCGTCCCCGCCGGAACGCCGGACGCCCCACCACGATCGCCGCTCATACCATCCGCGTCCCCGGCCATCCCGCCTCTATGGCGCGGCGGCCTCGCGACCGGAAGATGCCCGGATGCAAATAAGGGACCGGCAGATGGACAGCTTTCTCGATCATGGATTGAACCGCCGCGCGCTGATCGGGGCATCGCTCGGCATCGCGGCGGCGGGGCCGGCGCGCGGACTGGGCGCGATGCTTCCCGCGACCCTGCCCGCGCCGGCGCAATGGGAGCGGCTCGCGCGGGAGGTTCCGGGCCGGCTGCTTCCCGTCCGCTCGCCACTGGTGGAGGCGCGCTCGCGGCCCGGCGATCCGGCGACCGCCGAACTGTTCCGCAACCTGACCAACCCCTATTTCATCGGCGACGATCCCGCGCTGACGCAGACCCTCGGCTGGACGGACGGCTGGACCTCGCAACCGAGCGCCCGGGTGCTGGCGGCGACCTCCGCCGCCGATGTCGCCGCCGCCGTCGGTTTCGCGCGGCGCACCGGCGTGCGGATCGTCGTGAAAGGCGGCGGGCACAGCTATATCGGCGGCTCGAACGCGCCGGATTCGCTGCTCGTCTGGACGCGCCGGATGGAGGCGATCGAGCTTCACGACGCCTTCGTGGCCGAAGGCGCACCCGCCGGCACCGCGCCGCAGCCCGCCGTCTCGCTCGGCGCCGGGGTGATGTGGGGTCGCGCCTATGACGCGGTGACGACGCGCGGCGGGCGCTACGTGCAGGGCGGCGGCTGCATGACGGTGGGCGTCGCCGGACTGGTGCAGGGCGGCGGCTTCGGCAGCTTCTCCAAACGCTACGGCACCGGCGCGGCCGGGCTGATCGAGGCGGAGGTGGTCACCGCCGACGGTCGCATCCGCATCGCCAACGCGCATCGCGACGTCGATCTCTTCTGGGCGCTGAAGGGCGGCGGCGGGGGCAGCTTCGGCGTGGTCACGCAGATGACGCTGCGCACCCACGACCTGCCGGCGACATTCGGCGCGGTGATGTTCGACGTCACCGCGACATCCGACGCCGCATGGCGCGATCTCGTGGCGCGCGTGGTGGAGCTTTACCGTTCGTCGCTGTTCAACCCCGAATGGGGCGAGCAGATCGGCTTCCGGGAGCGGCGGCTTTCGGTGCGGATGCTGTTCTCCGGGCTGAGCCAGGCGCAGGCCGAGGCAACATGGCAACCGCTGCTCGCGCATCTCGGCGCGCGGCCGGGGGATTACACGGTGAGCCAACCGATGATCGCCGCCTTCCCGGCGCAGCGCATGTGGGACCCGGATTTCCTCAGGACGCTGCCCGGCGTGATCCGCCATGACGATCGCCCCGGCGCCCGCCCGCGCGACGCCTTCTGGGCGCAGAACGGCGACGAGGCAGGCTGGGTGATCCACGGCTATCACTCTACCTGGCTGCCCGCTTCCCTGCTCGCGCCGTCGAACAGCGGGCGACTGGTCGCGGCGCTGATCGAGGCGGCGGCGCATTGGGGCGTCACGCTGCACTTCAACAAGGGGATCGCGGGCGCGACGCCGGAAGTCCGCGCCGCCTGCGCCGACACATCGACCAACCCGCGCCTGCTCGACGCCTTCGCGCTGGCGATCGTCGCGGGCGGGGAAGCGCCGGCCTGGCCCGGCGTGGCGGGGCACGAGCCGGATATGGCTGGCGGACGCAGGGACGCCGCCGCGATGAAGGCGGCGTTCGCGCCGCTGGAGGCGATCAGCGGCCCGCCCGCCTCCTATGTCTCGGAGACGGACTATTTCCACCCGCGCTGGAGCGAGGCTTTCTGGGGCGCGAACTATCCGCGCCTGCTCGCGATCAAGCGGCGGTACGATCCCGGCAATATGTTCCGCGTGCATCACGGCGTCGGATCGTGAGACTCCAGGTCCTTGCGCAGCGCCGATGACGGCGCCCGCGATCCCGTGCGCTCCAGTTCATCGAGCGTGGCGAGCGCCATCGCGCGATAGGCCGGCAGCACCTCCGGGCAATAATTGCCAAGCGCGCTCAGATGGCCTCTGACGGTCTCGTCGTCGCCGCGCAGCAGCGGGCCGGACAGCGCCGCGAAGCCGCGCGTCAGGCTGTTCTCCAATGCCGCCCGGACCAAGGGGGCGAGCAGGCCATAGGGATCCTCCGCCCCCGTGGCTTCCAGCACCCGCGCCGATCCGCTCAACAGGGTGACGAGGTGATTGGCGGCGTGGCTCAGCGCGGCGTGGTAGAGCGGGCGGCGGTCCTCCGCGATCTCCACCGCGACGCCACCGAGAAGCCGCACGAGCGCGTGCGCCTCCGCCAACGCCGCCTCGCTCGACGCGGTGATCGCGAAGCGCGCGCCGGCCATGCGGCGCACCTCGCTTGCCGGGTCGCCGGTAAAGGTCATCACCGGATGGATCGCTGCGGTCCGCGCGCCCTTCATCCGCAACGGATCGAGAATCGCTGCGCCGCTGCGGCCGCTGACGTGGAAGACGAACGGCGTCCGCCCGGCCGGCATCGCCCGCGCGATATCCGCGACGACCGGCTCGATCGAATCGTCGGATACCGCGATGGCGACGAGGTCGCAGGCGCCGGCCAATTCCTCATATCCCGACGCCGCACTCGCCCGCCCGATCGATGCGACGGCGGCGCGCAGTCTATCCGGCGACCGCGCATGGAGCAGCGGGGGCGCGGCCGAATGTGGGCCGAGCGCAAGCGCGAGCGCGCTGGCGACCCGGCCCGAGCCGACCACGCCGATCTGGCGATACACCGTCATGCGGCGCGTTTAGCGCGGCGAAGGCCGCTCCGCCATGATCGCCAACGCCGAGGCATAAGAGCGCGGCGTCAGCCGGATCGTCAGGCACGCGACAAGGGCGACGCTCGCGAGGTGCATCGCCCAGCCTGCGGCGAAGCCGCCCGTCCGCTCGTGCAGCAGCGCCACCAGCCACGGCGCGATCGCGGCGAGGAGGAAGCCCCCGCCCTGCATCAGCGCGGCGAGCGCCCTGGCCCGCGCCGGATCGGGCAGATGATCGAGCGCCACCAGCATGGTCAGCGCGAAACAGCCGCCCAGCCCCGCGCCGACCGTCATCGCCCATAGCGATGGGAGCAAATCGGGCACCGCGACCAATCCGGCGAAGCCAACCGCCTGAAGCGCCATGGTCGACCACAGCCACCTGCGCCGGTCCCGCCCGCGCCGCGCGAGCACCGGGCAGAGCAGCGCCGCCGTCGCCTGGCTGAGCGCCATCAGCGCGAGCAATCCGCCGCTCGCCGCCGCGCTCCAGCCGCGCTCCTGATAGAAGGGCGGCAGCCATGCGATGATCGAGGAATAGCCGCCGTTGATAAGCCCGAAGCTCACCATCAACAGCCATGTGCGCGGTCGCCGCAGCAGCCCGCGCGCCGATATCGCCGGCGCGGCGTCGCCCCGCTCGGCCGCCGGCAGGATGAGCATCGCCGCGACCGCCGCCGCCAGCGCGGGCAGCGCCAGCCACGCGAGCCCGACGTGCCAGTTCCCCGCCGCGCCGGCGATGGCCGGGGCCAGCCGCGCGCCGAGCGCCCCACCGCCCATCAGCATCGCGGAATAAAGGCCGGTCGCGACCGCGAGCTGCCTCGGGAAATGATGCTTGAGCACTGCCGGAAACACCGCCTGCACCACCGCGACGCCCAGCCCGAGCAAAGCCGCCGTGCCGACCAGCCCCGCCCCGTCCGACGTCCACAGCCGCAGCAGCGACCCCGCCGCGAGCAGCAGCAGCGCCCAGACCATCGCGCCGCGCACCCCGATCGCCGCCTGCACCGCCGGCCCGGCGAAGGCGCACAGCCCCATCAGCAGCATCGGCACGAGCGTCAGCAGCGACATGCCCTGCAACGTCATGCCGGTGCTGGCGCGGATGGCTGGGGCGAGCGGCCCGGTCGCGGTGAGGAACGGACGCAGGTTGAGGCCGACCAGCACGACCAGCCCCAGCATCGCCGTCGCGCCGGACGCCATGCGGTCGGCGCGGGTCGTCATGCCGGATGCTGCTGCCGGCCCCGCCATTCGGCATAGATGCCCGGCGCGCCGGCGACCGGGATATGGCGGATCGCCATCGATTGTTCCGCGAAGGGCAGCGCCAGTTCGCGGCGCACCGCTTCGGTCGACAGGCCGAACGGCTCGCCGTCTGCATTCGAACAGGCGAAGGCGACCGTCGCGATCCCCGCCATCCGCATCGCCGCCATGCACATCGGGCAAGGCTGGCCGCTGGCATAGACGACGCATCCCGAGAGGTCCGGCGAGCCGAGCTTCCGGCTCGCCGCGCGGATCGCGCCCAGTTCGGCGTGGGCGGTGGGATCATGGGTGGCGATGATCTCGTTGACGCCGGTCGCGATCACCGCGCCGTTCCTCACCACCAATGCACCGAACGGCCGCCCGCCGCGCGCGACATTCTCCCGCGCCAGATCGATCGCGGCGCGCAGGAAATGTTCGTCGTCGGCCGCCGTCACTTCTTCGCCGCCTCCGCGTCCCACTTCGCCACCCTGGCCTTCGCCTCCGCCAGCAGCCGGTCGAGCGTCGCGCGATCTTCCACCGTGCCGCGCAGGATCACCGTGTCGATGCTCTGCGTCGCGGTGATGTCTTCCAGCGGATTGCGGTCGAGCAGCACCAGATCGGCCTGCTTGCCCGTCTCGACCGATCCGTAGCGGTCGAGCACGCCGAACCACTTCGGCCCCGCACGCGTCGCGGCGGAAAGCGCCTCGGCCGGGGTCAACCCGTTCTTCACATAGAGCGCCAGTTCCTGATGCAGCGCCAGCGCGGGATAATCGAACGAATTGAGGAAGCCCGCGTCGGTGCCCGCCATGATCGTCACGCCGGCCTTCTCCAGCAGCGGCATCACCGCCGCCGTCTTCCGATATTGCTCGTGCCGCGCCTCGATCTCGGCCGGCGTAGCCTTGGCGGCGCGGTCGATGCGCCACTGATAGGTCTTGCGGATGCCCGGCCCGATATAGGCGAGGAAAGCGTCCTTCGAATGATCGTCGCTGTCGAGATAGGCCAGCGTCCGCTCGATATTGAGCGTCGGCGTCACGAACACGTTGCGGTCGCGCAGCTTCGCATAGGATGCCATCGCCGTCGCCGGATCGAAGCCGGCGGCAAGCTGCGCCTGCGCCTGCGCGCGATCGATGCGGCCGGCGCCGAAATCGGCCGCGATCCGCGCCTCGTCCTTCACCCCGGCCTTGTAGGCGTAGCTGAGATGCTCGATCGAGCTGATCCCGGCGTCCACCGCCTGCCCCACCGTCAGCGCCATCGGGATATGGCCCGAGGCGCGCAGCCCGGCCGCCCGCACCTTGCGCACCGCGTAGAGGAACAGTTCGGGCTTCAGCGTGCTGTCGGTGATCTTGACGAAATCGACCTTCAGCCCGACCAGCTTCGCCACCGCCGCATCGACATCGGCCTCGGAACCGGTTTCCAGCGTGCCCTTCCACACCGGCTTGATCCCCTCGATCTTCGGGCCGGAGGTGAGCAGGCGCGGGCCGAACAGCTTGCCGTCCGCGATCTGCTGCCGCCAGTCGAGCACGTCATACGCCATGTCGCCCGCGCAATCGCGGATCGTGGTGATGCCATAGGCGACGTAGAGCGGCAGCAGCGCCTTGTTCTCGTCCGCCAGCTCGGGGCCGCCGCCGAAGTGCATGTGCATGTCCCACAGGCCGGGGATGAGGAAGCGCCCCTTGCCCTCCACCTGCCGGGTCGCGGCCCATGCCTTCGCGACCTCCGCGTCGTTGCCGACCGCGACGATCTTCTCGCCCACCGTCGCCACCGCCTGATCGGGAATGGTCCGCGCGTGCTCGACATCCACCACGGTCGCGTGGCGGATCAGCACGTCGGCCTTCTGCTGCGCCAGCGCCTGGAACGGCAGCAGCGACGCGGCGGCGGAAAGCGCGATAAGAGCCAGCTTCACGGGCATCATCCTTCTGGAATGCGGACAGTCGATTCCGTGTCGTTTGTACGGCCGGTTCCATATCATGCGCAAACAAGATATTATGATGAACTTCATCCAATATGCGAATGATCCCGATGCTCGATCCCCGCTTGCTCCGTGCCTTCGTCGCGATCGCCGACCAGCAGAGCTTCACCAGCGCGGCGGCGCGGCTCAACATGACGCAATCGACGATCAGCCAGCAGCTTGCCCGGCTGGAGCAGGCGGTGGGGCACGCGCTGATCGACCGCGCGGCGCGCCCCGTCCTCCCCACCCCCGCCGGCGAGCGCCTGCTCGGCTATGCCCGGCGCATCCTGGCGTTGCAGGACGAGGCGACCGGCCTGCTCGCGGACCCGGCCGGCACGACGGCGGTGCGCATCGGCGTGCCGGACGATATCGTCACGCCGGACATGGCGCGCGTCTTCGCCGCCTTCTCCGAAGCCCATCGCGAGACGCGGCTGGACGTGACGACCGGGTTGAGCCGCGAATTGACGCGCCGCTATCGCAACGGCGAGTTCGATATCATCGTCGTCAAGGAGCATAATGCCGCCGCCGATTGCCGCGCCTCCTTTCCGGAGCCGATGGCATGGTTCGAGAGCGCCGTCGTCGAGCGGCAATGGCCCGATCCGGTCCCGCTCGTCTCCTTTCCGCCGGGTGGACTTTATCGCGACGAGATGTTCGCGCGGATCGAGCAGGAGCAACGCCGCTGGTATATCGCCTTCACCGGCAGCAGCCTGTCCGGCGTGCTCGTCGCGATCGAGGCGGGGATGGGCATCTCGCTCCTGCCGCGCCGCTCGACATCCGGGCGGCAGGTGCGCATCCACCGCGCGCTGGGGGACGAGCAGCCGATGGCCGCCTCGCTCTACGCGTGGGAGGCGACCGGGCCGATCAGCCGGCTCGTCGCGGATATGGCGGAGGTGCTGTCGCGCCGCAGCAAGGCGCCCTCCGCCTGACTACGCCCGCTGATCCTCCCGCACCATTTCCCATGTCGCGAGGAACAGCGAAGCGATGACCGGGCCGATGATGAGGCCGTTGAACCCGAAGGCGGACAATCCCCCCAGCGTCACCAGCAGCACCAGCGCGTCGGGCATCTGCGTCTCGCGTCCGACGAGGATCGGGCGCAGCACGTTGTCGATCGTGCCGATCACGAACGCACCCATCAGCGCCATCACGATCCCTTGCCAGATATGGCCGGTCGCGAGCAGGTAGAGCGAGGCCGGCACCCACACCAATCCGGTCCCCACCGCCGGCAGCAGCGACGAGAAGGCCATCACCACCGCCCACAGCAAGGCGTTGGGCACGCCGAGCAGCCACATTATCACCCCGCCCGCCGTGCCCTGCGCCACGGAGACAACGATCGAGCCTTTCACCGTGGCGCGCACCACCGAGATGAAATTGTTCGCCAGCACCGCGCGGCGTTGCGGCGCGAGCGGCACCACCGCGCCGGCGCGCTCGACCAGCATCCGCCCGTGCCGCAGGAAGACGTAGATCAGGTAGAGCGCCACCAGCAGCGCGACGAGATAGCTGAGCAGATCGGCACCGATCGACAGCGCCTTCGCCCCCAGCGCCTGCGCCAGCGTCTGGATATTGGCGGCGAGCCGGTCGCCCATGGTCGACAGATTGTCCCACCCGGATTGATGCAGCCACGATTGCGCCCAGTCCGGCAGCGCGTGGACGATCCGGTCGAACAGCGCCGGCAGCTCCGCCGGGTTGGACTGGAGCCGGGCAACCAGCCCTGCCGCCTCGCCGATCAGCATGTTGATGAGCAGGCTGACCGGAAACAGCACGCCGCAGACGATGATGAGCAGCGTGATCGTCGTCGCCAGCCCGTCCCTGCCCGGCATCCCGCGCTGGACCCGCTCCTTGAGCGGGCTGAACACCACCGCCAGCACGATCGCCCACAGGATCGCCCCCGAAAAGGCCCAGAGCGACCAGATCATCGCTGCCGTGACGAAGATGAGGAGCAGCGTGAAACCTGCCGTTTCGCGCGCGGTCGCCGGGGTGGGGCCTTTTTCCATGAGCGCCACGCTAGCCCGATTTCCGCGTCCGCACCAATGCGCGCCTTCCCTCGCGCACTGGACATGGGCGGTCCGCGCGCTACGGAACCAGTCGCTGTTCGACTTGTCAGGGAAGAACCGCAACGTCCGCGTCCGTCGATGGTTCAGCGCGTTGGGGTTGAAGTATCGGGATATGAATGGGCGTAGCTAGGACAGCGTTGTTGTGCGCCTCGGCGCTTCTGGGTCTGTCCGGGTGCGAGAGCATGTCGGGCGGCGGGCGGCCGATCACGCTGGCGCAGCTTGGGCTGCCCGATCTTTATTCGGGGGACGCGGCCGCGCGGCAACCACTCCGCGCGGAAGACCTCACCCGATGGTGGCGCCGCTTCGACGATCCGCTGCTCGACGCGCTCGTCGAGCGCGAGAGCGAGGCCGGGCCGGTCGCGAGCAACAAGGCCGGCTATCAACAGGCGATGAAGCGTATCGCCACCGAGGCGGCGATCGCGCGCAGCTATGTCGCGCTGCGCGCGCGGCAGGCGAAAATCGGCAACATCCGCGCCGACCTCGCAACCCGGCAGGAGGATCAGGAGATCGCCCGGTTCCGCGAGGAGGCGAAACTGGTCACGCCGCTCGACGCGTTGCAAGCCGTCGCGGAGAGCGATCGCATCGCGGCGACCATTCCCGCGCTGGAGGCCGGGATCGCGGCGGATATCGCGCATATCGCGGTCCTGACCGGACAGGCGCCCGCCGCGCTGCGCGAGCAGCTTGCGCCGGCCGCACCGATCCCGGTGGGGCCGGCGGAGGTGGCGTCCGGCGCGCCGTCGGACCTGCTGACGCGCCGGCCCGAGGTGCGGCTGGCCGCGCTGCGGATCGGACAGGCGCGGACATGGGGCGGCGGCACGCAGGCGGCGCTCGCGGCCTATAAGGAAGTGGTGCTGCGGATGATGGAGGAAGCGGAGAACGCCCGCGCTTCCTTCGCCTCCGCCAAGGCCCGCGAGGCCGCGCTCGACAAGGCCGTCGCCGAGGCCGGGCAGCTCTCGGCGATGGCGCGCAAGCAATATCGCGAGGGGACGACCGATCATGTCGCGCTCCAGAATGCCGAGCGCGCGCTGCTCGCGGTGCGCAACGAGCGGGTCGATGCCTCGGCGGATCGCGCCACGGCGCTGATCGACCTGTTCACCGCGCTCGGCGGAAGCTGGGAGCCGGAGGCTGATGGCCGACGCCCCTGACGATATCGGGCAGGCCCCCGGCGCCTCCGTCGACGAATTCCTCGGCACGAATCCCGGCGGATCGTGGCGGCGCTGGATACGATGGTTGTCGATCGGGCTCGCCGCGATCGTGCTGATCGTCCTCGTCGGCCGTTTCGTGAGCGGTGGCCTCGCGACGGAATATGCCACCGAGCCGGTCGCGCGCGTCGATATCCCGCTCAGGCTGTTCGGCAGCGGGCGGCTGCAACCCGTCGCGGTGCATATGGTCGATGCCGGGCAGCAGGACGGCGTGATCCGCGAAATCGCGGTCGAGGACGAGCAGCCGGTGAGCGAGGGGGATATCCTCGCCCGGCTCGATCAGGCGCCGCTTCGGGAAGCGATCGAACAGGCCCGGCAGTTGCTCGACACGCGTCAGGCCGCGCTCGGCAAGGCGCAGGCGGCGAAGGCGGATATCGACGGTCGGCTCGCGCTCTATCAGCGCGTGCGCCGGCAATCGGGCGGCAGCGTGCCGTCGAACCGCGAGATGGCGGCGGCGCAGGACACGGCGAAGCGCGCAAGCGACGCGGTGGACGCCGCGCAGGTGGAGGTCGCCTCCGCCCGCACCGCGCTGGGCGAGCGCGAGGCGCGGCTGGCCTCGGCGGACATCCGCTCGCCCATCGCCGGCGTGATCGCGCGGCGCTTCGTCACCGTCGGCCAGAGCATCGCCAGCACGCCGGGCCGGCATCTGTTCGCCATCGCCGAGCCTTATACGCGCCTGCGGCTGGAAATCGCCACGGACCGGGGGCAGGCGTTGAGGCTGCGCGAAGCTCATCCGGCGCGCGCGATCGTCATCGCGGCATCGGGCAAGGCTGTTTCGGTCCCGATCGTCCGCGTGGCCGAAACCATCGCGGCGCCCCGGCCGGCGCGCGGCCTGCCGACCCGCGCCTCCGCCGACACAATGCCGGTCGGCATCGCGCTGGAACTGGGGAACCCCGGCGCGGCGTTGCGGGTTGGAACCACCGTGACGGTGCAGCTCGATCTCGGCCTGCGTCGCGACGTGCTGGTCGTGCCGGACAGCGCGTTGCGTTTCGGCCGGGCGAGCGACGCGGCGCGCGCGCCGGGCGAGGTGCATGGCGAGGCGGTCTATGTCACCGGCAGCGAGGGCACGCCGCAGCGCATCCCCGTCACGCGCGGCGGCAGCGACGGACGCAACAGCGAAGTGGCGTCGGACATGCTGAAACCCGGCATGCGCGTCATCACCGGGCTGCGCTGAACCGGTCGCGAGACGCCGTGGGCCGTTGACGGTTGCCGGGTTTTTCCGCGCGGAAACCGTAAGAGGAGCGTCATCTGACTGACAGCGATGCGGATTTGAACAGCCTGGTGCGAATTTCACGGCGGTCCAGCCTGGCCCTTCTCGCCGGCGCGATGGTGACGGCGCAGGCTCGGGCGGCGGCTCGCCGCGCGCCCGGATTCGGGCCGCCGGTGCCGTTCTCATGGGACGGGCTGGTCGCGCGCGCGCAGGCGCTCGCCACGCGCCGCTACGTCGCGCGCCAGCCCGCGCATGATGTCGCGCCGGATTTCGACGCGGCGACGCGGCGCGCCTATGGCGCGGCGGAGCGGCTGGCCGGCTTCGTGCGGCTGATGCCGGCGACCTATCTCGCCCCGGTGCCGGTCTCGATCAACCTCGTCGAAGGCGGCGCTGCCCGCGCGCTGACCGCGACGGACGGGCTGTTCGCCGGCGACAAGCCGACGGCCCCGGCCGGTTTCCGCGTGCTCAACCCGAGCCTGTCGGGCGACTGGCTCGCCTTCCTCGGCGCTTCCTATTTCCGCGCGGTCGGGCCGCAGGATCAATATGGCCTGTCCGCGCGCGGCATCGCGGTGGATACGGGGCTGGACGGCCCGGAGGAATTTCCTTCCTTCACCGATTTCTGGATCGAGCCGGTCTCTGATCGCCGCCTGAAGGTCCATGCCCTGCTCGACGGACCGGGCATCACCGGCGCCTTCACCTTCGATTGCGCGCTCGAGGCCGGTGGCGTCACCCAGTCGGTGCGCGCGGCGCTGTTCCCGCGGCGCGATATCCGGCGGCTGGGCATCGCGCCCGCCAGCAGCATGTTCTGGTATGACCAGAACGATCGCCGCGCCGCGACCGACTGGCGGCCCGAAATCCACGATTCGGACGGGCTGGCGATCTGGTCCGGCAGCGGGGAGCGCATCTGGCGACCGCTCGCCAACCCGCCGCACGCGCGCACCGCCAGCTTCCGCGCCGACGGCGTCAGGGGTTTCGGCCTGATCCAGCGCGACCAGCGCTTCGCCGATTATCAGGACGACGGCGCCTTCTACGATCGCCGGCCGAGCCTGTGGGTCGAGCCGGTCGGGGATTGGGGCAAGGGCGCCATCCTGCTCTACGAGATGCCGACGGACAGCGAGACGAACGACAATATCGTCGCCTTCTGGCAAAGCGACCGGCCCGCGCGCGCAGGCGAGCGGCGCGATTTCGCCTATCGCCTGCGCTGGATGTCGCACGACCCGTTCGACGGCAATGCGGCGCGCGTGGTGGACAATTGGGCCGGCGCGGCCGGCATCCCCGGCGCGCCGGCCGTTGATGGCGCGCGCAAATATGTCGTCGATTTCGAAGGCAAGAGCCTGATCGGGCTGGATCGCCGGAGCGGCGTGGAGGCCGTGGTGAACGTGGGCAAGCCGGCGCTGCTGGCGGTGGCCGCCTATCCGGTGGTGGGCCAGCCCGGCCGCTGGCGCGTCACGCTCGACATCCGCGCCGACGCCGCCAATCCGAAGGAGCTTCGCCTGTTCCTGCGCCGCGGCGATTCCGCGCTGTCCGAAACGCTGATCGAGCCGCTGTCGCCATGACCCATCCCGCGCCGCTGCCGCCCGAGGCGCCGCTCGCGATGCCGGTGCAGCGCTTCCACGGCAACCCTCCCGGCACGATCGAGGTGCGCACCGCGCCGCCCGGCCTGCTCGCCAAGCGGCTGCTGCTGATCGTCGCGACGGCGGTGCTGGGCATGTATGCCTCGACCGGCCTGCGCATCGCGCTCGGCGAGGACGGCATCGGCGTGCTGGACGTCGTGCTGCTGGCGCTGTTCGTGCCGCTGATGAGCTGGATCGCCTTCGGCTTCGTCAGCGGGCTGGTCGGCTTCGTCAAGCTCATCACCGGCGAGCATCCCGGCTTCGCGCCGATCCCGCAGCCGGCCGGCGCGCTGCGCCACCGCACCGCGATCCTGATGCCGGTCCACAACGAGGGCATCGAGGCGACGTTCGGCCGGGTCGCGGCGATGACGCGATCGGTGGCCGATGCCGGCGGCGCGGGGTTCTTCGATTTCTTCATCCTCAGCGATTCGAGCGAGCTGCACGGCAAGCTGGAGGAAGCGGCCTGGGCGCGGCTCGCGCCGGACGCGCCGATCCCGGTCTATTACCGCCGCCGCACCCGCAACGTCGGCAAGAAGCCGGGCAATGTCGCCGAATGGGTGCGCCGTTTCGGCGGCGCCTATGCACAGATGATCGTGCTCGACGCCGACAGCCTGATGAGCGGCAGCGCGATGGTGGGCATGGCCGCGATCATGGAGAGCAAGCCCACCGTCGGGCTGTTGCAGACCGTGCCGATGATCATCAACGCGCGCACCCTGTTCCAGCGCTGGATGCGGTTCGCGACCTGCGCCTACGGCCCGATCTCGTCGGCCGGCCTCGTGTGGTGGTCAGGATCGGAGGCGAATTTCTGGGGGCATAACGCGATCATCCGCACGCGCGCCTTCGCCGAATGCTGCGGCCTGCCCGATCTGCCCGGCGAGCCGCCGTTCGGCGGCCTGATCCAGAGCCACGACATGGTGGAGGCGGCGCTGCTGCGGCGGCGCGGCTGGGCGGTGCATATGGTGATGATCGAGGGCAGCTATGAGGAATTCCCGCCGACGGTCATCGATCATGCGATCCGCGACCGCCGCTGGGCGCAGGGCAACCTCCAGCACCTGCGGCTGCTCGATGCCGCCGGCTTCCACTGGACCAGCCGCCTGCACCTGCTGATCGGCGCATCGGCCTATCTCACCTCGCCCGCCTGGCTGCTGCTGATCCTCGCGGAGATCGCGCAGACCCTGCTCGGCCATCGCGACGTGATCGTCGACGGGCCGCCGGCGGCGGTGCTCGTGGTGACGTTGCTGTGCCTGTTCGGCGTCAAGGCGATGGGCCTGATCTGGGTGCTGGCCGATGGCGAGCGCCGCCGGAGCTTCGGCGGCGCGGGCGCGGTCGTCCGGTCGGCGGTGCTGGAAATCCTGCTGGCGATATTGCTCGCGCCGGTGACGATGGTGACGCAGACCAAGGCGATGATCGGCCTGCTGCTCGGCGTGCCCTCGAACTGGACAGTGCAGAGCCGCGAAGCCGCCCGCATCCCGCTACGCGAGGTCTTGCCGAAGGTGCGCGAGCATCTCGCGCTTGCCGCCGCGTTCATTGCCGCAGGGATCGTCGATCCGGTTCTCGGCCTGTGGCTTTCGCCGGTGATCGCCGGCCTGCTGGCCTCGCCATGGCTGATCTCCCTGACCTCCAGCACGATCCTTGGAGAGCGCCTTGCCCGCTGGGGCGTCTTCACCGCGCCCCCGGCGGACGACGAGGATAACTCGCGGCTGCCGGGAATCGTCGCCCAGCAGCGGCAGCGCGCGACGGGCAAAGGCTAGTCGCGCGCTCCTGGGGCGGGCCGACGGCTAACCCGATGCCGCTCATCCGCCCGGCCTACCGGCCGACGCGCGTCTCCCGCGGGTTCCGCGTTTCCGCCTGCGCGATCTTCAACGTGATCGTGCAACGCGCGCCCTCCGGCGGAAATTCCAGTAACGCCGCGTGAAATGCCGGATGGCGCGAGATCAGGCGCGAGCCCAGCCCGCGACGCTGCGGCGCCTTGACCACCCGCCCGCCTCGCTCGATCCAGGAGATTTCAACACAGTCCCCCTCGACGCGCCAGCGTATCTCGACCTGTCCGTCAGGGACGGTGAGCGCGCCGTATTTCGAGGCGTTGGTGCCGAGTTCGTGGATCGCCATGATGAGGGGCGTCGTCTGGCCGGGCGGGACCAGCACCATCGGCCCCGCGATCGAGATGCCGGGGTGATGCTCGAACGGCTTCAACGCATCATCGACGAGTTCCCTCAGATCGCAGGCCCTGTATCCGCTGCGGGTGAGGAGTTCCTGCGCGCGGGAAAGGGTCTCGATGCGCGGGAGCAGCTTGTCGAAGAATTCGTCGGTCGAATCCCCCGACTGCCGGCATTGGCGCGCGAGCGCTTCGATGAGGGCGAGATGGTTCTTCGCGCGATGGCCCAGTTCGGCGGCGAGGAATTCCTCGCGGCGCGCGGTCGCGTCCAGCTCGATCACGATATGCCTGACGAAATGCCCCAATATAATCGAGATCCCGCTGGCCGCGCAGAACAGCAATGTCCGGATCAGGCCCTCGCCTAGGCCGAAGGTGCGCACCGGATGGAACAGCAGGTTGGCCACGATCACGGAGCCGAGGGTGGCGATCGCCGCCGGCCGCCAGCCCAGAAAGAGCGCCATGCCCATGATGATCGGAACATAGGCCACGTAGGGGCCGCGCTCCTGGGCGAACGGCTCGACCGCCAGCCCGATCAGCGTCGGCGCGGCGATCGCGACCATCACCGCGAGAGCGACCGTCGGCGTCGATCGCGCGGGTTTGAGAATGGCCTGTTTGACGAACGCGGCGGGCGTCACACGCCGCGCCGCTTGAGTGATCCACGATCATCAGGCCCAATCATGAGCAATCCCTTGTGGAAGCACAGCCTTCGATAAGGACCGCCCCGATGATCGGAAGTCAAGCGGGCGGTGCCAGCCGTTGATCTGATCGGCATTGCGAAGCAACGCGGAAATGAGTCCGCTTCCGCGTCCTCACCCGCCCGCGCGCCGCGAAAGGCGTTCATTCTCCAGCGCGACCGAAGCGGCGCGCGCCAACGCCTCAAGCAGCATGATCTCGTCGTCGGAGGGCTGCCCGAACTCGGACCAATAGGCGCCGACCGCCGCAATGGCTTCGATCCGGCCGATCGGCACCATCAGCATCGAGCGGACGAACGTGGCGCGATATGCCTCGACCGGAACGCGCGGATCATCGAAGATATCGGGGATCACCGCCGTCTGATGATGCTGCATCGCCCAGCCGGAGACGCAGCTCCCGGCCGGGAAATATTGCCCGGCCCAGAGCGGCTCCATCGCATCCTCCGCGACATAATGGCACTGATCGCCCTCGCGAAGGACGACCGCGATGCCGTCCGCTCCGACCGCGCGCCGCGCGAAGGCGCGCAACACGCTGACCACGGCGTCGAGCGATCGCGTGCCGGCCAGGGCCTCTATCGCCTCCGCCGCCATGCTCCAGCGGGCCGCCAGCGCCTTCTGCCGGGATTCGCGCTCGCTCGCCGATTTCCTGTCCATGGCAATCTTCCGCATCTGGCCCGCGCGGCATCGTATCATCGAAAAAGCCGACGACAAAAAGGCTTATCGGCCGCCGATGGAAGGGCGGATCGCCGGCAACGCGCCGGTCTCCGCACGGCCTTGAGGCGAAATCGATGTCACGGGCGTGCAGGCAATGCGCTTGAGTTAAAAAACGGCAAGCGCATTGCCCGTACGATCGAAGGGTCGTCCTCCCCCCTGCCGCCCATGCGATGGAGGTCAGGAATCGCTCTTGTCACAGGCCGCGCAACCGCGCGATATCGCGATGGCGGGTGGCGAGATCGGGGCGATCCGCCGCGCAGCGATAGTCGCGCAGCGTCTCAAGCGAGCGGATCAGCACCTCCAGGCTCGGCCCGCTGGCGGTGATGCCGGTGAGCCGCGCCTGCGCGAGATTGTCGCTCGGCCGCTGGATGAAGCGCATCACGAGTTGGTCGTGGTGCTGCCGCGCGGTTTCCGCATAGAGATCGAACACCTCGAGATACAGGCGCGCGCTGCTCTTGAACCACGGCTTGTCGGCATGATCGTCGATCAGCAGCAGCAATTCGTCGAGCAGGCTCCGGCGGCTCATGCATTCGTTGAGCCGGCGCTGTTCGGACGGCAGCATGAACGGCATCTTCTCGTGCAGGAGCTGCGAATAGGAAGGATCGCTCGCACGGCACACCCCGAGCATCAGGTCGATCTCGTTGATGCCCGCGAAGTCCCCCGCATTGGCGCCGCGATAGACCTGCCGGCCCACGCGATACGGCTTGTAGTAAGGTCGCACCGAGAAGAAGAAGCGATCGATATCCAGCTCGGTGAACAGCCGGTCGTTGAACCGGATCACGTTCGCCATCGCCTGCTTCGCCTGCTCGTAGAGTACGTCGGCGACCGGGCTGGTCACGCCCAGCGGCACGATACGATTGAGCGCATCCGCCGCGCTCTGGAAGCTCAGGATGCCGCGCGTATTCTCGTCGATGAACAGGAATTCGTCGCGCAGCGAGGTGAAGCTCTTGCGTATCCCGTTCACCGCGAGGTTGTGCGTCGCGAGATGCGAGGTGGCGAAGCGCGGCACCATGCCGATCGACACGCCGATGTGCAGCGCCAGCGCCGACGCCTCGACGAAGGGCGAGCGCTCCTCGCGATCGGGATTGGTCATCTCGTGCCGCCTGAGCGCGCCGAGATAGAGGCCCACGTTGCCCAGCACGCCGAACGCGTTGACGACGCCGTCGCCGGTCTTGCCTTCCTCCAGCAAGGGGACGATCAGCGCGCGTCCCTCGTCGCGCAGCGCCTCCTTGATCGAATTGCCGACGCTTTCGATCTCCATCCGGTCCGGCTGGGCGAAATAGAGATTCTCCAGCTCGGTGTTCATCTCCACGAAGGGGCCGCGGATCCAGCCCTCGAACTTTTCAGCATTGTCCATTTTATCGTTCCAGAATCTTCAGGTCGTCATGCCCCGGGCGATGGCCTGCGCGACGGTCGCGATGTCCGCGTCGTCGTTCCAGATGCCGAACGACAGCCGCAATATCTTGCCGCGCCGGTCGCACTGCACGCCGGCGGCGACCAGCGCCGCCTCGACCGCCTGCCCGAGTTCCAGGCACAGGGTTCCGCCACGCTCGCCCGGAACCGGCGCGGCAACGCCGCTACGGCCAAGCGCATCGAGGAACCCGCGCTGGAGGCGGATATTATGTTCCCGGATCGTCTCCACCCCGATCTCGCGCACCACGCGCAGCCCTTCCAGAGCCGACACGTAAGGCGCGATCACCGGCGTGCCGCCCCAGAAGCGGCGCGCGTCGGGAGCGAACAGGAAATGCTCGATATCCATCTCGAAGGGGTCGAGGTGCGAGAACCAGCCGCGCTCGACCGGCTCGACCTCCATGACCCTTTCCGGGGAGACCCACAGGAAGCAGCCGCCCGCACCGCCGCACAGCCATTTGAGCGACGTGCCCGCCACCGCATCGACCGGCCACGCGGTCACGTCGAGCGGCAGGATGCCGGCGGATTGCGCGACATCGACGACGGAGACCACGCCGTTGGCCCGCGCCCGCGCGGCGACCTCGGCGACCGGGGTGATCCGGCCGCTGTTCGAATGGACATGGGTGAGCACCACCGCCGCCACGTCGCGATCATCGAGCCGCGCCCAGCTTTCGAGCCGATCGGGCGCGCCGCGCACCACCTCGAACCGCAGGCCTAGCCGCTCCAGCCCCGCGAGCGCGAAGCCGACCGAGGGAAACGCCTCGGCCGACACCAGCACCACGTTGCGCCCGGCGGGGAAGACGATGCCGCTCAGGAAGCGCGAGACCGCGCCGGAGATGCTCGGCTGCGGGCACCAGTCGTCCGCCTTCCCGCCGAGCAGATCGGCCACCGCCGCGCGGAACTCCGCGATGCTGCCCAGCCACGCGTCCCAGATCCGCGCCGGCTGCTCGCGCCACGGCCGGACATAATCCTCGACCAGCCGCGCCTCCAGCCCCACCGGTTGGCACCCCGCGCTGTGCGCCAGCAGATACGGGCCTTCCGCCGGAACGCAGAACCGCGACTTCATCTCCCCAACCCCCTGCGGCTCGCGCCGATATTCGTGTGTCCGACGGGACTCGATCATGCGGCCCGCCATCGCGAGTAGCAAAACTACACGGCCCCGACACCGAGAAAAGGCGGCACGCTTTGGCTGTCGGAAGTCCGGCTTTGGGGATGCGCAGAATAGGGCCCGCGCGCCGGCCGGATGATGGCGCACGGTGCCGCCCTGCTCTAGATCCGCCGGCGAAACCAATCGACAAGCGAAGGAGCGGACGTTGCGGCAATTCCTGGCCGATCTGGATGCGCGAGGCGAGCTTCTCCACGTCGACCGCACCGTCGATCCGCGCCACGAGCTGGCGGCGATCGCGGTCGCGGCGCAGCGCGAGGGCGAGGAGGCGCTGCTGTTCCATTCCGTCGCCGGCTCCGAATTTCCGGTGGCGATCAACCTCTACGGCAGCCACGCGCGGCTGTGCCGCCTGATCGGCGCCGAGGGGCTGAGCTTCGCGCCGCGCTGGCTGGAACTGCAACGTCAGGCGATGGCGCCGATGACCAGGCCGGTGGAAAGCGACGACTTCCAGGCGTGCAAGCTGAGCGACCTGCCGCTCCTCACCTATCACGGGCGCGACGGCGGCCCATATTTCACCTCCGCCATCTATGCCGCGAAGGAGCCGGACACCGGCGCGATCAACCTCTCCTTCCACCGCTCGATGTTCATCGGCGACGACGAGCTGCGCGTGCGGCTCGGCGGCACGCACGACCTCACCCGCTATCAGGCGAAGGCGGAGGAGCGCGGCGAGCCGCTGGAGGCCGCGCTGATCCTGAGCGCCCCGCCGGAGATCTTCCTCGCCGCCTGCACCTCGCTGCCCTATGGCGAGAGCGAGCTTGGGCTGGCCGCCAATTTGCGCGGCGGGCCGGTGCCGATGCGCAAGTGCCGCACGATCGACCTCGAGGTGCCGGCCGAGGCCGATATCGTCGTCGAGGGCCGCTTCCTCCCCCGCGAGCGTCGCGACGAGGGGCCGTTCGGCGAGTTCATGGGCTATTATGTCGAGGTCGGCCCGAACCATGTGTTCGAGGTGACGGCCGTCACCTATCGCCCCGGCGCGACGATGCACGGGCTGGTCTGCGGCTCGACCGAGGACCTGCGCCCGCTGGAGGCGGCGACCGCCGCGCGCATCTACGATCATGTCTCGAAACAGGTGCCCGGCGTGCTCGACGTGAGCTGCCGCCCGAACGTGATGATCACGATCATCCGCCTGAAGAAGCAGTACGAGGGCCATGGCAAGCACGCGCTGCTCGCCGCGCTCGGCTCGCACCTCGATTACAACAAGGTGTGCATCGCGGTGGACGAGGACGTCGATATCTACGACCTCGACGACGTGATGTGGGCCTATCTCACGCGCGGGCGGGCCGATACGCGCGCGATGATCCTCAACGACATCCCCGGCTTCTACCGCGATCCGCACAAGGACCATTGGGGCCGCCTGATCATCGACGCCACCGCGCCATGGGGCCGCGAGGCCGAGTTCGTGCGCAAGAGCGTGCCGGGCGCCGACACGATCGACCTTTCCGCCTGGCTGCGCGCGCCCGGCCGGTGAGCGCCGTGCCGAAACGTCTGGTGGTCGGGATCAGCGGCGCGTCGGGCGCCGTGCTCGGCCTGCGCCTGCTGGAAGCGCTCAAGGGCAGCGACGTGGAGACGCATGTCGTCGTCTCCCCCGCCGGCCGCCGCACGCTTCAGGAGGAAGCCGACGCCACCATCGAGCACGTCCGCGCGCTCGCCACCTGCCTCTATCCGCATGGCGACATCGGCGCGGCGCTGGCGAGCGGATCGTTCCGCACGATCGGCATGGTGATCGCCCCCTGCTCGATCCGCACGGCGGCCGAGATATCCACCGGCATCACCGCCTCGCTGCTCAGCCGCGCCGCCGACGTGACGCTGAAGGAGCGCCGCCGGCTGGTGCTGATGGTGCGTGAGACGCCGCTCCACACCGGGCATCTCAGGATGCTCACCGCCCTTTCGGAAGCGGGCGCGATCGTCGCCCCGCCCGTCCCCGCTTTCTACGCCCGGCCCGGCACGGTGGACGATATCGTCCGCCACAATGTCGGCCGCGTGCTCGACCTGTTCGACATCGATGTCGGCTGGGCGAGCCGCTGGCGGGAAACCACCCGACCAATCGCACAAGCAGAAGAACCGGAGTCCGAGTGATGAGTGAACTTCAGGCGCGCAATCCGCGCACCGGCCAGATCGACTATCGTTTCGAGGCGGACGACGCCGCCGCCGTCAACGCCGCGGTGGGCAAGGCACGGGCGGCGCAGGTCGCCTGGGCGGAAAGCGGCATCGCGCGCCGCGCCGAGGTGCTGCACAAATGGGCCGCGCAGCTCCAGCGCGACATGGCGACGATCGCCGCCGCGCTCTCGATCGACACCGGCCGCGCGCGCATCTCGCATGAGGAAGTCGATGCGATCGTCCATATGATCCATGGCTATGCCGAACATGCCGAAAAGGTGTTCGCGCCGGTGTCGCGCGCGTCGGGCGCGCCGGATATCGATTTCGAGCAGCAATACGTCCCCTATCCGGTGGTCGGCGTCATCAGCCCGTGGAACTTCCCGATGGTGCTGTCCTTCTTCGATGCGCTGCCGGCGCTGATGGCGGGCTGCACCGTGGTCATCAAGCCGAGCGAGGTGACGCCGCGCTTCGTCGAGCCGCTGATGGAATCGATCCGCGCGGTGCCGGAGCTGGACGGCGTGATCCAGGTGGTGCGCGGCGACGGCGCGACCGGGCAGGCGCTGATCGCGGCGGTCGACCTGATCGTGTTCACCGGCTCGATCCCGACCGGGCTGAAGGTGGCGCAGGCGGCGGCGCAGCGGCTGATCCCCTGCTTCCTCGAACTGGGCGGCAAGGACCCGGCGATCGTGCTGGCGGGCGCGGACCTCGATCGCGCGGCTACCTCGATCCTGCGCAGCGCGGTCTATAACACCGGGCAGGTCTGCTATGCGATCGAGCGCGTCTATGTCGACGAGCGGGTGCACGGGGAGTTCGTCCGCCTGCTGGCCGGGAAGGCGGCGGCGCTGGCGCTCAACTATCCCGACATGGGGCATGGCGAGATCGGCCCGTTCATCTTCGATCGCCAGGCCGCGATCGTCGCGGCGCAGCTTTCCGACGCCGAGGCGAAGGGCGCGCGGATCGTCACCGGCGGCGCGGTCGAGGAGCACGGCGGCGGCCTCTACATGCGCGCCACCGTGGTCGACGGCGCGACGCACGAGATGGAGCTGATGACCGAGGAGACGTTCGGCCCGGTCGTGCCGGTGATGGCGTTCGGCGACGTGGACGAGGCGGTGCGCCTCGCCAACGACACCCGCTACGGCCTGACGGCGGCGGTGTTCGGCCCGACGCCGGAGGAGGCGACCCGCGTCGCCGCGCGCGTCAACGCCGGCGCGGTCAGCATCAACGACACCGATCTGCCCCGCGCGATCACGCTCGACGGCGAGAAGATGGCGTTCGGTATGTCAGGTATCGGCGGCTCCCGCTACGGCGCCTCCACCATGATGCGCTATGTCCGCAAGAAGGCCCTTATCCGCAACCACGGGGAGGTGAAGCCGCTCGCCGTGCTGTCCGAAGAGGAAGCCTGACCCGGTTACGGCGCCCGCCCTCGCGAGCGGGCGCCGGCATCGTTCATTCCGCGCGTTTGGTGACGAACGCCCGGACATCGGCGGAAAATCGCTTCAGCACATCCTCGTCCGAATAGGAGATGTGGCCGGAGGCGAAATAGCGATATTCGATATTCTTCTGGAGCTCGGCCGGGATCGGCAGGTGGTTCATCTCGAACCAGCCCTGATAGAAGGGCGTCACCAGATCGAAATAGCCGCCACTGACCATCACCCGCAGCTTCGGGTTGAACGTCATGGCCCGCGCCAGATCGGTCATCACATTCGTCGCGCCCCTGATCGCTGGCGACCGCGCGACGCGGTGGTTCATGTCCCAGATCGCGAAACCATTGAACTTTGGCTTGAACGGCACCGCCGTCTCATATTTCAGTTCACGCCGGACGTAATCATTATAGACCGCTACATATTGCGGCGAGACGGTGACGTCGAACGGGTCATAGCCCGACGCCTTGGCGAGGCTGTCGATCTGCGACCCGGTCACGCGCCCATCGAGCCGGCTGACCGATTGCCCCTTGTCGGCCAGCAATTGCTGCGCGAACTGCCCGCCCTCGATCCGCAGGTCCGATTTCAGGATATAATCGGCGGGCAGGCCGATAAAGTCGGACAGCTTCCCCGCCATCGCCCGGCGCGCCGCCGGATCGAGCGCGTTGCCCCGCTGAAGCGCCAGCAGATAATCCGTATTGGCGAAATCCTCTGCCTTCTTGAGGAACGCGTCGAGATCCATGCCCTCCCCCGCCCGCGCGCGATGATGATGATAGGCCGTCGCCGCGAAGCTGGGCAGCGCGACGACATAGGCCTGATCCGTGCCGGGATTGACGGCGGGCGTCTCGATCTCAAGGTCGAAATTCAGGATCTGCGAAAGCTGGATCATGCCGTCGAGCTTGATCTGGTTATGCGCCTGAAGGTCGTTCGCCAGCGCGCCCGAGCGGGTGGTGCCATAGCTCTCCCCGAAGATGTATTTCGGTGACGTCCAGCGATCGTAGGTGGTCAGGAAATCGCGGATGAAATCGCTGAACGCGAACACGTCGGGATCGACGCCGTAAAAGGCCATCGGCTCCTTCCCCGACACCCGGCTGAACCCGGTGCCCGGCGCGTCGATGAACACGAGATCGGGCGCGTCGAGCAGGCTATACTGGTTGTTCACCGCCACCGGGCTGTCGGACGGATTGCCGGGTGTGCGCGGCAACAGGATGCGTTTCGGGCCGAACGCGCCCATTTGCAGCCAGAAGGTCGCCGACCCCGGCCCGCCATTGTAGAGGAAGGTGATCGGCCGGTCGGCGGAGGGCACTCCATCCCGGAAATAGGCGATGTAGAACATCGACGCCCTGGTCGCGTCGGGGCCGGTTTGCTCGGTGGAATAATCGTGCGCCGGACGCGGATAGACGTCGATCGTCCCGGTATAGGCATGGAAATCGACGCGCTTGCCACCGATCGTGACTGCTCCCGTCGACACCGCCACATCGGCGCGCGCGCGTTCCTGCGCGGCGGGGGGCGACGCGGCGGTGGCGTGCGCCTGCGCCTGCGCCTGCGCCGCACCGGCGAGCAGCGCGGCCGCCAGCGCAAGAGCGATGCCGGAGCGGCATGGAACATGTTTCATTCGGCTGATATCTCCCGCGATGTTGACGCGCGCCGCGCGCCGATCCCGACAGGCTACAGCCAAGGCGGGAGCGGTGAAGCTTACGGGGTTTGGCAGTCGGAAGTCCCGTTTAAGCAATCGGCAGAACGGCGCGATAATCGGCGGAGCCATCGCCCTGGGGGCCGCCGGCCGCGCACAAACTTACTGACAGGGCGGCACGGATCGCTTACCCTGCCGGCAATCGGCCATTGCCCTTGTCACGACTGAAGCCGTCCGTCGGACGGGAAAGGGCACGCCTCCACAAGAGCCAGAGGATGCCTTGACCGGGCCAGCCACGACCGAACCTCTATTCCGGACGGCGCTTACCGGCGAGAATTCGGGCCTGCGCGACGCCTTCCGCGTGATCCGGTCGGAACGATGGATGGGCGAGCAGGTCGTCGACCCGCCGCGCAGGATCATGGGCGCGCGGGTTCCCGTCTCCTCCGACGCGCGCGAAGGCTATTGGGACTTGTGCGCGGACGGTCCGGTGGATGCGCCCGACCTGTTCACGGTGGTCACCCGCGCCGATTACGCCACGGTGCGCGAGGAAGCGGTCGTGCCGGAGGGCCTGTTCGAGATCCATCTTCAGATCGAAGGACCGACCGCGCTCGACACCGCCGCGTCCGGCGACGGCGCGCCGGAGCGGCTGTTCGATCAGCCGGCGCTGATCCTCTGTCAGGCAGGCGCGCAGGCCGGCTACCAGGTGCTGTGCGCAGCCGGGCCGCGCAAGCTGGTAAGCCTGTATATAGAGCCGCGCGTGCTGACCGACCTGTTCGGGCTGCCGATCGACCGGCTCGGCCCGTTGGCGCGCCAGCTCCTGCAACCGATCCGGGCGGAATCGTCGATCGTCGCGGTGCCCGCGCGGCTGCCTCTGCTCGGCGCGGTCAAGTCGCTGACCGAGCACCGGCCGTTCGACCGTCACCGTTTGCAGATGATCCGCGCCAAGTCGCTCGAAATCCTCTGCGACGTCGTCGACGAGTTGAAGACGATCGATTCCGCGCCCTTCGCGCTGACGCTGACCGCGTCCGAGATCGACATGCTCGAACGCGCCCGCGAAATCCTGAAGCGCGACATCGAGAACCCTCCGACCATCGCCAGCCTGGCGCGCGCGGTGGGCACCAACACCGACAAGCTGAAGCGCGGCTTCAAACTGCTGTTCGGCATGACGGTATTCGAATACAGCCTGCATTGCCGGATGACCGAGGCGCAGCGGTTGCTGGCGCAGGGGCTGCCGGTCAAATCGGTGGCGGTCGCGGTCGGCTATCGCCATCAGGCGAGTTTCGCCACGGCGTTCCACAACTTCTTCGGCTTCACTCCGTCGTTCGTCTGGAAAGGCGCGGCGCGCGAGGCCGCCACCGACCCGGCCGGCGGCATGGAATAACGCCTGCCGGCAGGGCGAAACCGGCGTGACGGGGGCTGGTTTCAAATGTAACAGAATCGGCGTAAGGGCAGGCACGTCCGCGCCGCTCCGGCTCGCTTTCCCGGCTCCCCCCGAAGTGATCGCGCGCCATTCTGCCGATTGCTTAAGCGGGACTTCCGACAGCCAAACCCCGCGACCTTCCGCTGGTTCGCTTTGCGTGTAGGCTCGATCCTCACAAGCAAAACGCTCCCCAAAGCCGAGAGGAAGATCGCGATGGCCCGACGCCAGACCGAACTGTTGCCCCTGCCCGATCGCCCGCGATCCCGGTCGCGCGCCAGGGATGCTTTCTGAGATGACGGAGCAATCGGCCTCGATCGCGCTCGAGTCTGCCGCCCCGCGCAGCGCGAGAGGGCGCGGCCGCGAGGTGGTGCACCCCTCGCTCGCGGTGGCGCATCAGGCATTCCACGTTCCTTCGGCGTTCGTCGCCGGCTCGACCATCTATCTGACCGGCGTGATCGCCGTCTGCCGGCAGGGCGAGGATCGCGCCGAAGGGTTTCGCGACGCGTTCCGGCAGATCGGCGAAGTACTCGAAGCGAGCGGCGCGGGATGGGACGATGTCGTCAAGCTGACCTCCTTCCACCTCGATATTGGCGCGGACATCCGCGTCATGGCTGCCGTCAAGGATGAATTCTGCCGCAAACCCTATCCGGCCTGGTCGGTAATCGGCGCAGGATCGCTCGCGAACCCCGACGGCGTTTGCGAGATCGAAGTGGTCGCATGTCTTTCCGCAGGGTGAACTCGCCCGGATCCGAAGGGTCCTAAATAAATAAATATAATAAATATTACAGCAACTTAACTCATGGGAGGATTTGGCGATGCACGATCGCGACATCCGTAAGAAACTGAAGTTCACGCTCCTTGGATTCTCCGCCCTCAACGCCGTGGCCGTGCTGTGCTGTTCGCCAGCCTATGCGGACGAAACGCAGGCGGCCAGCGCTGGCGGCGACGGCACCACCCAGAGCGCTGCCGTGCCGCAAGACATCCTGGTGACCGCCAACCGCCGCAGCGAGGCGGTCAACAACATCCCGTCCGCCGTCGACGTCCTGAGCAGCCAGAAGCTGCAGAATTTCGCCATCACCACGCTGAGCGACGTCGGCAAGATCGATCCCTCGCTCGCGCTCCAGACTTATGGCGCGGCGCAGCAGAACCTCATCATCCGCGGCGTCGCCTCCACGGTCGGCCAGACCACCGGCATCTATCTCGACGAGACGCCGCTGCTCGGCGGCTACAACTCGAACGTGCGCGGCGACGGCACGCCGGGCCTGCGACTGCACGACATCGAGCGGATCGAGGTGCTGAAGGGTCCCCAGGGCACGCTGTTCGGCGCGATGTCGATGGCGGGCACGCTGCGCGTCATCACCACCAAGCCCAACCTCGAGGAATTCGGCGCCACCGAAAATCTCGAAGTGGCCGGGGTCCGGGGCGGCAATGCGTTCCTCGCGGGCGACGCCGCCGTCAACCTGCCGATCATCAAGGACCGGCTGGGCATCCGCGTGGTCGGCTGGACCGAGCAGGGCGGCGGCTTCATCGACTGGCAGAGCCTCAACGCCAATCACCGGAACGTCAACGACACCCACATGTTCGGCGGGCGCATCATCGCTACGCTGAAGGTGACGGACGATTTCGACATCACCGCCTCGGTCAATCACCAGAAGACCAGGGTCGACGGGACGCAGGGCTTCCTCGAAAGCGCCGGCGCCTATAACGCGCCCTTCGCCACCAACGAGATCTACGAGGATCTCTACAACACCTATAACGTGACGGGCACCTACAAGAGCGCGATCGGCGATTTCATCGGCGTGTTCACGCGCACCGACAAGCACACCGTCTCCCCGCACGATACGACGCCGACCGCCGCCGGGAAGGGAATCCACTATCCCGCCTCTTATGTCGGCAACATCGACTACACCGCAACAACCGGTGAACTGCGCTACGTCTCCCATTTCTCGGGGCCGTTTCAGATGGTGGTCGGCGGCTATTACCAGGACGACGACAATTTCGCCGACGGCAACACGATCCTGACCGGGTCGGACGGCAACGCCCCCTGCTATACGGACACCGAATGCAAGGCGAAGGGCCTCGTCAATCCCGGCTCGAACCTGTCGGGCACGCTCCACAACGTGGTGCTCTATTCGAACACCGTCGATATCAAGACGAAGCAATACGGCATCTACGGCCAGGCCGATCTGAAGCTGCTGCCGAACCTCACGCTCACCGCCGGCATGCGCTACATGAGCGCGAAGATTAACGACGTATCCTATGCCGTGCAGGATATCTCCGGCGCGTGCGGTTGGGTGCAGGGCTGCGTCACCACGCCGCGCCAGACCTTCAACGGCGGCGGCAGGCAATCGCAGAAGACCTATAACTTCGCGGTCCTTTACAAGCCGACGCCGGACATCAGCCTCTATGCCCGCGCGGCGTCCGGCTTCCGCCTCGGCGGCGTCAACACCTCGCACTTCTCCGCACTGGCCTATGGCGACGACAGCATCCCGCTGCTCTACAACCCGGACTCGCTGTGGAATTACGAAGGCGGCGTGAAGGCCTATCTGCTCGATCGCAAGATCTACCTCACCGCATCCTATTACCATATCGACTGGACCAACCAGCAGTTGCAGGCGCAGACCGCGACGGCGTTCACGTACACGCTCAACGCGGGCAAGACCCGCACCGACGGCGTCGAGGTGACGGCGCAGATCGATCCGGCCAAGGGCTTCAGCCTGACCGGCGCGGTGAATTACGTGAACGCCCGTCTGGCCATGCAATTGCCCGACGACATCGCGCGCACCGGCAATCCGGGATACAAGGGCGATCCGATCCCCTTCACCCCGCGCTGGACCGGATCGCTCACGGCGCGATATGAGTTCGATCAGGGCAAGGAACTAATTCCCTATCTACAGGGCGGGCTGACCTATCGCGACCGCACGCAGAGCACATTCAACAGCCACGACAATTTCTACACGGTGCTGCCGTCCTATGTCCTGGTCGACCTGAAGGCGGGCGTGCGCGCCGGACGGCTGGACGTTTCGGTCTATGCCGAGAACGTCACGAACAAGGTGGCGTACATGGGCGTCTATAACAGCCTCGACGGGCCGAAGATCTACCCGGCGAGCCCGGCCCGCTACGGGATCCGGCTCGGCGCGAGCTTCTGACACATTGCGACGGCGACGCCTCTCACGACATGCCGCGGCCCGACCGGCGCGGGGCATGACGCGGGAGGCGTTTGCCGTCGCCTGTTCCCCGTCAAACGCGCTATCGGCGCACACAGGCCGGCAGGCGCGGCGATCGGCTGCGTCGCCGGCCCCGGTCACCTCATCAGGAAAGCGGTCCGCGCCATGATTCCAGTTTCCAGCACCGCGCAGGACTTTGCCGGCAAGCGGCCGAACTGGCTGGTGGCGACGGTGCTGTTCATGTTCGCCTATCTGATGTCGTTTATCGACCGGCAGATCCTGTCGATCCTCATCAACCCGATCAAGCACGACCTGAACATCGACACGACACAGTTCGCGCTGCTGACCGGCTTCGCCTTTTCGTGCATCTTCGGGCTGATCGCCTTTCCGATGGCGACGCAGACCGACAAGCGCAATCGCCTGCCGATCATCCTGCTCTCGATCATCGTGTGGAGCAGCGCGACGGTGGGCTGCGGCTTCGCCAATTCCTTCGCGGAACTGTTCGTGATGCGCGCTTTGGTCGGTGCTGGAGAAGCGGCGCTGGCCCCGGCCATGCTCTCCTATCTCGCCGATTATATCGAGGAGCGCCGGCTCGCGGGCGCGATCGGGGCGTTTTCCTTCGGGTCATTCCTCGGCGCGGGCTTCTCCTATCTGCTGGGCGGCTACCTTCTCAGCCTGCCGGGCGGATCGCCGCTCGACGGATATGAGATATGGCGTGTCGCCTTCATCGCGGCGGGTCTGCCCGGCTATGTCATCGCGGTGCTGATCGCCCTGTTCCTGCGCGATCCCAAGCGCAGCGCCGCGACGCGCGCGACAGCGGCCGCGCGCAACGTCGCGCCGCCGCGCGTGTCAGCGATCCGCGTGTTCCGCGATCGCTGGCAGTTCTTCTGCATGATGATGGGCGGCTATACGATGCTCGCCTGCGTTCTCTATACTCTGCTCGGATGGAGCGCGGCGCTCTATTTCTCGCGCTTCCAGATGCCGGCGGAGACGGTAGGCCGCGACGTCGGCATCTGCTTCGCTTTGGGCGGCGGATGCGGCGCGCTGCTGAGCGGCGCGATCGCCAACCGGCTCTATCCGCGTTTCCGCACTGCCGCGCCCTATATCGTCGGCGCGGTATCGGGGCTGCTGGCGGCGGGGCTGGTGCTGGGGTCGCTGTTCGCGCCAAGCTATGGACAATCGATGGTGCTGCTGTTCTTCGGCACTTTCTTCGCCGCCATGTCGATGCCGTCCGAGAACAGCTCGCTGCAAATGGCGGTGGAGCCGGAACTTCGCGGTCAGTTCTCCGCCGGCCTGCTGTTCGTCAACAACGTGATCGGCCTCTCGATCAGTTCGTTCCTGGTCGGCTATCTTGCGCAGCATGTCTTCGCCGATCATGGCGGGATATTGTGGGGCGAGGCGGTCGTGATCGGCCTGTGTGGGCTGTGCGGCCCCCTGCTCGTGTGGCGCGCCTGCCTGCGGCGCGAGCATCCGGTGGCGGGAGTGGCCTATGCAGCGTGAGGGACAGGAATTGACCGGCGCGAAGCTGCTAGCGGACCTGATCCGCCGTGCGACCGCCGGGCCGATCTTCCATGTGCCCGGCGAAGGCGTGCTGGAACTGATCGACGCGCTGGAAGGCGACGGGAAAGCCAGCCGCCTCGTCACCTGCCGCCACGAGAATGCGGCGGTGACGATGGCGGGCGTGTCGGGCGCGATGCGCGGCGCGCCGGGCATATGCCTGGTTGGACGCGCGCCGGGGGCGCTCAACGCCGCGCTCGCGCTGCATAGCTGCCGCACCGACGAGACGCCTGTGCTGCTGGTCGTCGGCGATTGTATCGCGCATGACGCCGGGCGCGACCTGATGCTGGGCGACGAACTGGTCGCCACGCTGCGCGCGATCACCGGCCACGCGGTCTATTGCCCCGCGGCCGACCGGATCGAGGAGACGTTCGCCGCCGCGCTCAACGCCGCGATGCTGCCGCGAATGGGAGTGGGCGTGCTGGTCGTGTCCGACAATGCGTGGCACGAAACGGTGGCGCCCCGCCCCGCTCGCTCCGGCAACTGGCCGCTGATCGCGCCACCCGATATTCCCGCCGCCGATGTCGACCGACTGGTCGAACGGATGCAGCGCGCGGCGAAGCCGGTGGTGATCGTCGGCGGCGGCGCATGGAGCAACGCGGATGCGTCGGGCCTGCGCGCCGCCCTGGAGCGGCTGGGCGTGCCCGCCGTCTCCGCCTATCGCTTCAACGATATCCTCGCCGACGACAGCCCGGCCTCCGCCGGCGAGATCGGCATCGGCGCGGATCCGCAATTGATGACCGCGCTGGACGAAGCGGATTTCGTCCTGCTGGCGGGCGCGCGGCTGTCCGAGATCAACACCTTCGCGCCAGGCAGCTTCCAAGGCTTCCGGTTGTTCAATTCGGGCGAGCGTTTCCTCGCCGCCGTCTCGACCGATCCGGCGGACGCGTTCAGCGCCTGTCCGGTGGATCTCGCGACCCGCGGCCGCCCCGCCTCGGTGGTCGCGCTGCTCGATCGGGTCGCGCCCCGCGCCGAATGGGCGGAATGGCAGGCCCGGCTGCGACGGTTGCGCGAGGAATATACAAAGATTCCCGATGCGCTGGAGCGGGGCGATTCCCGCGCGATCGCACAAGTGGTGAATGCCCTCGCTCCGGCCGCCGCCGCGTTCACCGTCGGCGCGGGGCGTTATGCGCATCTGCCGCAACGCTATCTCATGACGGCGCGGCCGCAGCGCTATTTCGGCCCCAAGAGCGGCGCGATGGGCTACGGCCTGCCCGCCGCGATCGGCGTGGCGATGACCGACCCAAACGCGCGCGTCCTGTGCTTTGCGGGCGACGGGTGCTTCGCCATGTCGGGCTTCGAACTGGCGACGGCGCGGCTTTACGACGCCAACGTCACCTGCATCATCTTCAACGATTCACGCTTCACCGCGATCGCCGCCAACCAGCAGCGCCATTTCGGCCGGGCGGTTGGCACTGATCTCGCGCCAATCGACTTCGCCGCGCTCGCCGCCAGCATGGGCGTGCCCGCGCGTCGGGTCGAATCCCTTGAGGATTTCGCCGAGACATTGCGCCGCTCCGCCGCCACGCCGGGGCCGTTCGTGATCGAGGTGCCGGTGAGCGGCGACGGACGCTGCTTCGCCCGATGACTACGGTGTGCGTGATCGGCGCGGGGATCGCCGGGCTGTCGGCGGCGACCCGCCTCAAGCGCGCCGGATACGACGTGACGGTCTACGAAGCGCAGCCCTCGGTCGGCGGCCGCGCGGCGAATTGCGAGCGCGAGGGGATGCGCTTCACCAGCGGCGCCAACATCTTCTACGGCTTCAGCCCGGCAATGCGCGCGCTGCTCGCCGACAACGGGCTGAGCCACGTCGCGCGCCGCCTGCCGCGACTGCAAGCGCGCTGCATCGGCGAAAGCGGGCAATGGTCGGTCGACATGACTCCAACGCCGCAATTCCTGACCAGCCGGGACTTCTCGATCGCAGACAAATTGCGGCTCGCCCGGTTCATGGCGGGGATCGTGCTCGGCGCGCGCGGGGCGGACGGCGACGACGCCTGCTCCACCCTCGCGCATGACGGCGAGACGTTGCGCGCCTTCTGTGAGCCGCGCATGGGACGCGTGCTGACCGAAAAGATGGTCGGCATCGTCTATCGCTCGGCGCGCGGCATGGGTCTTGACGATATCTCCCCCTCCACCTTCATCAGTATGATGCGCGCGCTCGCATTCGACCGATCGGTGATGGCGATCGATGGCGGCATCGGCGCGATCGCCGCCAAGCTGGGTGAGGATGTCGGCGTCGCGACCGGCGTGAAGGTGCGCGATGTGGCCGAGCGAGAGGATTGCTGCACGGTCACGCTGGAGAGCGGCGAGCAGCGCCATTTCGACCTCGCGACCGTCGCGGTGGAAGGCAATCAGGCGCGCAATCTGGTCTCCACGGCCGGCGCGGAGGAGCGGGCGTTCCTCGGCAGGGTCACGTATAACGCCACGATCTATTGCCACTGCCTGCTCGCGGGCGCGCATCCCGGCGGGCAATGGTTCCTGTCCGGCCCGCGCTTCCCGTGGATTTCCGCCGCCAAGGTTTCAGCGGTGACGGACGAGGGGCAGCCCGCCATCCATGTAACCCTGACGGTCGCGCCGGAGATCGTGCAGCGCTCGGGGGTCGATATCGCGGAGGACGAGGTGCTGGATCGTTGCCTCACCGACCTGCGCGGCCTGTTCCCCACGCTGCACGCCGCGCCGAAGCGCTGGTTCGTGCAGAAGGTCGCCAGCAAGACGCCGCTGTTCGTGCCCGGCTATGGTGTCGAGGCGGCGCAATTCCGTGCGTTGCAGGAGGCGCCGGAGCGACGGGTGTTCTACGCCGGCGACTATCTCTACCAGCCCCTGCTCGGCGGCGCGGCGCTGAGCGGCGCACACATCGCAGACCACATCGCGCGGCACTGGCCGGACCTTGGCTGACCTCGGCGTCATCGTCGCCAATTCGAGCGTCCCGCGCGTGCCGGGCGAGATCGGCGACGCGGCATCGATGCCCGAAGGCACGCTCTACGAGGCGATCGCCTTCCACGATTTCCTGTGCGAGATGCGCGAGGGTCTCCGCCCCTCCTCGCTCGGCGCGCTGCTGCGCGCCCGCGATGCGCTGGTCACGCGCGGCGCACGATGCGTCGCCACGTCATGCGGGATGCTCTGGCCGTGGCAGGTGCGGCTGGAGACCGACAGCCCGGTGCCGTTCGTCAGTTCGGCCTTGTGCTTGCTCGATCGCCTGCGCGAACAATATCCCGGCGGGGTGTGCGTCATCACCGTCGAGTTGGGCTTCCTGCCATTGTGGCGGCGCACCTTCGGCGAGCAGATCGAGGGCGTTGCCTTCCGGGAGTTGGGGCAGGACCATTATCTCTACCGCGCGCTGACTGGCGCCATCCCGCGCGACGCCTTTTCGCCCGATATCGCGCGGGCGGAAATCGTCAACAAGATCACGCGTCTCGTCGCGCGCACCGGCGGCGTACAGGCGGTCATCCTCGAATGCACCAACCTGTCGCCCTATCGTGACGCCATCGCCGATGCTGTCCGATTGCCGGTCTATGATATCTTCTCCGCGATCGACCACGCATCATCGGAGGTTGCATGAACAGGCCGCTCCACGCCTTCGACTACCGCTTCCTGCCGTTGCCCGGACAGATGGACGCGCTTGTCGAAGCGCTTCACGCGCTGGGCGCGGCGATGGCCGGGCGGCCGGGGCTGATCGGCATCCAGATCCTCGTCGATCGCGAGCATGACGCCTGCTATTTCGTCGAGAAGTGGGTATCGCCCGAAGCGCGCGCCAATGCCGGCGCATCATTGCCCGGCGAACTCGATGCAGCGCTCGCTCTCACGCGCGAGAATCCACGGGCGACCGAACTGCTCTGCTACGACCTCGCCTAACCTTCCAGATTGGCGTGGAGCCGCTCCAGCAGGTCGACCAGCCGTTCGAAATCGCGTGCCGACAGCCCGTTGATCGTCCGCGCATAGACCGGCGAAGTTGCGCGCCGCGCCTCGACCAGCTTCTCCTCCCCCATTGCGGAGAGCGACACCATCGTTACCCGCGCATCCTCCGCGCTGGGCCCGGCCTCGACCAGTCCCACTGTCGCCATGCGCTGGACGATGCGCGTCATCGTGGAGAGCGGGATCACCGCCGCATCGGCGAGATCGCGCACGCCGCGCGGGCTATGCTCGCCGAGAATCATCAGCACGCGCCAATAGGGGATATCCAGCCCGATCGCGCGCAATCGCGGCTCGATCACGCCATTATAGCGGCTCACCAGCCGATTGAGCAGGAAGAAGGGATATTTGCCGACGCGGAATGCGGCGGTGCCTGGATCGCCCAGACCCCGGCTGTCGGCAGGCTGCTTTTTCATGCGCTGCGCATATCGCCACGGCCTACCCGTCGCAACGCTGTCAATTTAGTTGCATATGCACGTTTTTTCAGGCAGTGTCAGACCCAATACAGCCGGCAGGAGAGGAAACCATGTCGCTCGCCACACTCACGCAGTTCGCGCAGGCCGTCGCCGACGGCTCGATCCGCACCGTCGACCTGACGCAGATGCTGTCGGAAGACACGCCGCTGCTCGTCCTGCCCGAGCCGTTCGGCCAGACCGCCGCGTTCAGCCGCGAGGAGATCTCGCGTTATGACGAGCGCGGCGTCGCCTGGTATTGGAGCAATTTCACGGTCGGCGAGCATACCGGTACGCATTTCGACGCGCCGATCCATTGGGTGACGGGCAAGGATCTGCCGGCCAACACCGTCGATGCGATCGCGCCGCAGGATTTCATCGCGCCCGCCGTGGTGATCGACTGTTCGGCCGAATGCGCGGCCGATCCCGATTTCGTCCTGACCCGCGCGGTGATCGAGGCGTGGGAGGCGAAGCACGGCCGCATCCCGCCGCGTTCCTGGGTGCTGTTCCGCACCGACTGGTCGAAGCGCGACGTGGACGCCTATACCAACCGCCGCGAGGACGGCGCGCACACGCCGGGGCCGGACCCGGAGGCGTGCCGCTTCCTGATCGAGGAGCGCGACGCGCACGGCTTCGGCGTGGAGACGATCGGCACCGACGCGGGGCAGGCGCACCTGATGGACCCGCCCTATCCCGCGCACACCTTGTTCCACGGCGCGGGCCGCTACGGCCTGCAATGCCTCCAGAACCTCGACCAGCTCCCGCCGACCGGCGCGGTGATCGTCTCCGCCCCGCTCAAGATCGAAGGCGGATCGGGCAGCCCGCTGCGCGTCCTCGCGCTCGTCGCGGAGTAAAGGGAAATGGCCGAGCGCTCGTTCAAGAAGGAGGTCGAGAAGCTCCGCCTCGGCGCGGGCGAGACGTTCGAGGGCGAGGGCATCCTCGCCGTCACCAAAGCTTTGTTGCAGGCCGGCGTCGCCTATGTCGGCGGCTATCAGGGCTCGCCGATCAGCCATCTGATGGACGTGTTCTCGGACGCCGATCCGCTGCTGCGCGAGCTTGGCGTCCATTTCGAATCCAATGCCAGCGAGGCGGCGGCGGGCGCGATGCTCGCCGCTTCGGTCAATTATCCGCTGCGGGGCGCGGTGGCGTGGAAATCGGTGGTCGGCACCAACGTCGCCTCAGACGCGCTGTCCAACCTCGCATCGGGCGGCGTGACCGGCGGCGCGCTCGTCATCATCGGCGAGGATTATGGCGAAGGCTCCTCGATCATGCAGGAGCGCACGCACGCCTTCGCGATGAAGTCCCAGATGTGGCTGCTCGATCCGCGCCCCAATCTGCCGACGATCGTCGAGATGGTGGAGACGGGCTTCGAGCTGTCCGAAGCGTCGAACACGCCGGTGATGATCGAGATGCGCGTGCGCAGTTGCCATATGACCGGCAGCTTCGTTGCCAAGGACAACAAGCGCCCGCCGCTGACGGTCGGGCAGGCCGCCGCCAACCCGCGCCGCGACCTGGAGCGCATCGTGCTGCCGCCCGCGAACTTTGTCCACGAGATCGAGAAGATCGAGCGGCGCTGGCCCGCCGCACTGAAGTTCGTCGCCGAGCGCCGCCTCAACGAATGGTTCGGCCCCGAGCGCGATGAGATCGGCATCATCGTGCAGGGCGGGCTGTTCAACACGCTCAACCGCGCGCTGGAACTGGCCGGCCTGTCCGACGCTTATGCCGCGGCGAAGCTGCCGATCTATTGCCTCAACGTCGCCTATCCGCTGATCCCGGACGAGGTGCGCGCCTTCTGCGCGGGCAAGAAGGCGGTGCTGGTGCTGGAGGAAGGCCAGCCCGAGTTCATCGAGCATGAGCTTAACACCCTCGTCCGCAAGGCCGATCTCCAGACCCGGATCGTCGGCAAGGAGATCATGCCGCGTGCGGGCGAATATTCCGGGCCGGTGATCCGCGACGGCGTGATCGCCTTTCTGCAAGCCTGGGCTCCCGATCGTGCGCCCGCCGCTTTGCCCCTCGCCCCGCCCGAGCCGGAGCTTGCCCGCAACGTGCCGCAGCGCCCGGCGGGCTTCTGCACCGGCTGCCCGGAACGCCCGATCTTCTCGGCGATGAAGCTGGTGCAGCGCGAGCTGGGCGAGCTGCACGTCTCGGCCGATATCGGCTGCCACCTGTTCTCGATCCTGCCGCCGTTCCACATCGGCAACACCACGATGGGCTACGGCCTCGGCACGGCGGCCGCGTCCGCGTTCAAGCCGGAGGGCAAGCGCGCGGTGGCGATGATGGGCGACGGTGGCTTCTGGCACAACGGCCTCACCTCCGGCTTCGGCAACGCGGTGTTCAACCAGGATGAGACCGTCACGATCGTGGTCGACAACGGCTATTCGGCCGCGACCGGCGGGCAGGACATCCTCTCCTCCCGCGCGCAGAACGAAACGCGCACGACCAACCATCCGATCGAGCGGGCGGCGCGCGGCATCGGCGTGAAATGGGCGCGCACGCTACCGCGCACCTATGACGTGGCACGGATGCGCGACACACTGCGCGAGGCGCTGACCACGCCCGAAAAGGGGCCGAAGCTGATCGTCGCGCAATCCGAGTGCATGTTGAACAAGCAGCGCCGGATCAAGCCGTTGCTCGCCAAAGCGGCGAAGGAGGGCAAGCGCGTGGTGCGCGAGCGGTTCGGCGTCGATCCGGACACCTGCACCGGCGACCATGCCTGCATCCGCCTGTCGGGCTGCCCGTCGCTGAGCATCCGGCCCAACCCCGATCCGCTACGCCAGCACCCCGTCACGCATATCGACAACAGTTGCGTGGGTTGCGGCAATTGCGGCGAGGTCGCCCATGCGGCGGTCCTCTGCCCCTCCTTCTACAAGGCGAGCATCGTCACCAATCCGACCGGCTGGGACCGTTTCAAGGCGTGGCTGCGCGGCGCGGTGATCGGCTGGCTGCAACGGCGCCAGGCGCGCAGCATCGCCGCGAGGGCTTTCTGATGGACCTTCCCTTCCCGCTCGACCGCGATCGCATCACCATCGCCATCCTCGCGCTCGGCGGCGAGGGCGGCGGCGTGCTGGCCGACTGGATCCAGGAGGTCGCCGCTCGCAACGGCTATATCACGCAGGGCACCTCGGTTCCCGGCGTGGCGCAGCGCACCGGATCGACCGTCTATTATATCGAGATGATCCGGCGCGGCGTGGAAGGCGCCAACCGGCCTGAACCGGTGCTGGCGATGATGCCGGTGCCGGGCGACGTGGACATCGTTATCGCCTCCGAACTGATGGAGGCGGGCCGCGCGATCCTGCGCGGCTTCGTCAGCGAGGACCGCACGACGCTGATCGGATCGACCCATCGCGTCTATGCCATCGCCGAGAAAGCGGCGATGGGCGATGGCACCGGCGCGGGCGCGCGCATCCTCGATGCTGCCGAGCGCCGGTCGCACCGCTTCATCGGATTCGACATGGCCGCCGCCGCATCGGCGTCGGGTAGCGTCATCAGCTCGGTGATGTTCGGCGCGCTGGCGGCTAGCGAGTCCCTTCCCTTCCCGCGCGATGCGTTCGAGGAAGCGATCCGCCACGGTGGCAAGGCGATCGAGAGCAACCTCAAGGGCTTCGAACTCGGGTTCGATCGCGCACGCGACGGCGATCCGGCGGCGGCGGCCCCGGCCGGTCCGCCCGCGCCGACCACCGAGGCGGGCCGCGCCCTACTCGCGCGGATCGAAGCGGAGCTACCCGAGTCGGCGCGCCCGATCGCGATCGAGGGCGTGCGGCGGCTGATGGATTATCAGGACCGTGCCTATGCCGACCTCTACCTCTCGCGCCTCGCGCCGATCGCGGCGCTGGACGACGACGGGCGCATGACGAGCGAGGCAGCGCGCCACCTCGCGCTTTGGATGGCCTATGAGGACACGATCCGCGTCGCCGATCTCAAGGTCCGCGCGACGCGCAGCGCGCGCGTCGCGAAGGAGGTGCGGCTCGCACCGGGACAGGTAATGCGCGTCACCGAATATATGCACCCGCGCCTGCGCGAGGTGTGCGAGACGATGCCCGCCGCGATCGGCACGTTCATCCTGCGCAGCCCGCGCCTTTCGCGCTGGCTGGGGCCGCTGTTCCGGCGCGGGCGGCATGTCGAGACGACCGGGCTGCGCTGGTTCCTCGCGCTGCGCCTGCTGGTCTCGCTCCGCACGATCCGCCGCTCGACCTTGCGCTATCGCGAGGAGCAGGCGCGGATCGAGGACTGGCTGGCCTTCGTGCAGGATACCGCCCGGAACGACCAGGAGGCGGCGACCGAGTTGCTGAGGTGCCAGCAGCTCATCAAGGGCTATTCCGACACATTCGAGCGCGGCCTCGCCAATTTCGAGACGATCATGCGCGAGGCGCGGTCGTTCGCGGGCCAGCCCGACGCGGCGGATCGCATACGGCTGCTGCGCGAGGCAGCGTTCGCGGACGACGACGGAAAGGCGCTCGGCTGCGCGCTCGCCAGCGACGCCGCCTAGACGCCAATCCCGCGCGTGCCGTTCAGAAGGCGGCGATCCCCGTTATCGCCCGTCCGAGGATGAGG
>ERZ778027.208-NODE-208-length-171479-cov-11.306427_pt1 | contig 171479 bp, 218 predicted proteins | sample MGYA00375757_ERZ778027 | MGnify/ENA primary metagenome ERZ778027 (study PRJEB29350, sample SAMN05389817) | bioreactor metagenome | isolation source: Ammonium sulfate bioreactor | place: South Africa: University of Cape Town | collected 2014-02-18 ...
TGTTTGTTTGCCTTGTCATTGACGAGAAAATTGCCAGATAGAGAGTCATTTCATTTTCTTGTCGACATGAAATTAACCAATTGTTCAATCGGAAACTAATCAACCTCATATTTGACAGTTGCATGTTGAGAATATCAATGATGAACAATGTTGTTTTAGATTCGACTAGTTACTTAATTTTCTTTTGTTTTGTTTTTCCTGTGCGAGAGTCAGGAGATTTTGCGGCGACATAACATCACGTCAAATACACATTTTGATCGATTGATATACAAATCATAATAATAAGAAAAAAAAAGAAAAAACCTATACAATAAGTCGTACAATTACCATTAATTAAGACTAAACTATGCCTTGCAGATAAAAGAAACAACGCCATTGACAATGACAACAACATAACGAAGAATATACACATAACATCGATATATATGAGATGAGATGACAAGAGGCGTGTTCATAGAATCGTATATATTTATGTTGACTTATTATTACTAAGCAATTAAGTTGAATAAGATGGCACATCAACCCTCATGTTAATCTGCATTTGTCTGATGTGTTTTCTTTTTCCAATTCATCTTCTGCTTTTGTTTCTAAGTGACGAAAGAACCAAAACAACAATAATAATAATAATAATAATAATAATAATAACAACAACAACAGAAATAGTAGCACAACGTTATTTCATTCTTCTTTTCTTTTGTCTCTCGTGTTTAGTTTTAACTTATTTCGTCTTGTTTTTATTCAGGAAAGGAAACTAATTGAAGTAATTAGATTAAACTCAATATTAGACAAAAAATTTATTCTACGGAAACTAGACATTTGTTAGTTCTTCTGTTTTTTCTCTCTATCTTTCCCTCCCTCCCTCTTTTCAGGATAAAGTATGATTGAGTTCGACAATATCTCTTCTCATAGATAGAAAGACAAAACAAAGAAGAAGAAGCAAGACATTGAGTATTATAGATAATAAAAAAAAACCCATCTACATACATTTTGTCTCTGTTGATTTCGAATATATATATATAAAACGGCGTCTAATGTCTATGTAGATCAGATAGCAGAATGAATATAGAACATTTTGAGTATTATAATCTCTATTCGATAACAACATCGAATATAACCTCGGATGATGTAATTCGATTTGTTATACGTTTTCATCGAATTTATCCATGGATTTTATTTCCATTGGGCTTTCTTGGTTCGTTATTGACAATTTTAATATTTACACGAAAAAAATTTCAAAAATTTGGTTGCTCAATATTATTCGTTGCCGAAGGTATTATGGTAAATTATTTTGAGAACTTTTTTCAAATTGATCAAAACTTATTCTAGTATTTTCTAATTAGGATTTAATGTTAATTACATTAAATTGCGTTCGTTTAATTATACGTTATACATTTCAATCAGCTTTTCTTCAACGTTCGATTTATCTTTGTCGAACATATAAATTTCTTACGAATTATTTCTCTCATTGTGCTGTTTGGATACTTTGTATAATTTCTCTTGAACGTGCAGCTGTCACACGACGTATTGTTTGGAATCAAAATGTTTTCGATCGAAAACATTCAATTTGTACATTAATTGCTATTTTTATTCTTTTATTCTTTCTCAATTTACATTATCTCATCTTTTTCGGATCGGAACAAGAGAAATATTTCGAATTTACAACAAATCAAACAGTAAAACGAACATTAATCATGTGCAGTTCGAATCTTGTCCGATCAGCCACTGAAACATACGAATATTTTCTCACATTTTATTTTTCATGGATGGATTTTATTATTAATTCATTGATTCCATTTATTATCATTTTAATAGCCAATGCAAGTGTTATGTATTCTGTTTGTAAATCTCGAATTCTAATGAAACAATTAGGCATTCGACAGACACGTTCACCACGTGATACACAATTAGCATATATTTTATTTGTTTCAACATTTCTTTTTCTATTGTTAACATTTCCATTACGTGTTTTCTCAGTGATTGAACCGTATTTAACTTATGAAAAGAAATATTTAATATTGGCCGATGGTATCATGAGATTTCTATTGTATATTGATCATGGTTGTGGCTTTTATTTGTATACATTTACAGGCGAATTATTTCGTCGTGAATTGAAACGTTTTATTTACGAGTGTCTTTTTTGTATTTTTCGTCGACGTTTTTCTAATTGGTCATCGATTGAATCTCGTCGACAGAGTGAATTAAGTTGTTCGAATGGTGGTGGTGGACAATCACATATTATCTATTCACAACAACTCGGTAATGTTCATTTACAAGATTCAATTTCAAGTAATGTTGGTATGAAATCATCATTGCATTCATTACAAGCACAGAAAACGTTCTATAATCCTAATTATCAACAATGTATCTATACGAAACAATATCTAACCAATACACTTTCAAATCCATTAGCTCGAACAAAACCATGTCCTTGTCGTGAATCTGAAAAGATGAATTCAATCGTTGGTTTAATTAAACATCATAGTTCATCATGTCTTGATTCTCAGTATAAAACTGAAAACAATCTATTGACACCGAAAACGCCTGAGTTAGATCGAAAAAGCGATATTGTTTAGTTTCCGATTGAATATCATGTTGGTTTTCTTTGTGTTTTTGTTATTGCTTTGTTTGTTTTTCGTCATTCAAATGTAAATATCTTCTATTTTTTAGCCAGATCCAATGAGTAAATCACAAAGTAAAGAATTTTTCAAGAAGAAACAACGTGGTCAAACAAAAAAGAATAGTACAACAAGCGGTATAACCATTGGACAAAATAAAATCTATCACAATCAAGCATCTCATGGTAGTTCAACGGGCTTATTAAATGGTGGCGAAGATCCAGCCGTTGTTGTTATCAATCCACATCCACCATTAACAACAACAGCACATCATCATAAAGAAAAACGAACAAAAATATGTTGTTTATTGTAAAGAAAAAAAATAAATCGAAATTCTCATTGATAAAAGACAAATCATATATGACTCTTTCAAAGAATAGTTTTTTATTTTAATCTTTAGCTGTTCGAAATGCAAAAATAATAATTATACTAAAGTCAAGAGATTGTTTTTTTTGAAGTATCGATCTTGTTCAACCATGAAGAATAAGTCGGAAAGCATTGTTGATTACAAGCCATGAATTATTGATAAAACGTAATAAGAACGTTTCAGTAAATTGCATTGGTGGATCATTATCAGCCTAGATCGAGAAAACAAAAGAATGATTTGGCTTGTTTGTTTATTTGTTTTTCTCGTTGCCTTACTTTGAGTGCACCGGTAACAACAATTAAAATACAATTGTCATATGTTGGTTGAATGTCCATCGTTGAAATCGTATGACTAATCGTTTGAAATGTTAATGAACGTAATTTTTCAGCTATTTCTTGTGCACCTTTAGCAAAATCCGAATTGTTGAAGTTCATCATGCCATTTGTTGGTTCCTAGAATATGATTGAATTCGAAGAGATAATGAGCAAACATTCGACACATACATAAAGTGCTGCGACACCTTCACGTGGACCGGTATCGAATTTGTTATAGTAAAAATCAACAAAAGCCTTGCCGATCGATTTAAAATCGCCCATGACTGGTCACGAATGGAATGAAGTAGTGAAAACGACCACACACACACAACATAGAGAGAGAGATGTATAGAGAACGAAAGAGGCTAGTCCGTTGTTTGTGTGATTTGATGAACATTGCTCAACGGATGTTTTCGAATGAATCCGACGAGAATTTTCATGATTTTTTCAAATTAATTTATTAAATTTAAGAAAAAAGATATTCTTCGAAGAAAATCATTTGGTAGGAGGCTGAACTGACCGAAAAATGACGCGAACATTTCTCATTGGTCAATCATAATCCGTAGATATAACCAGCAGAAGAATAAGAAAAGAAGAAAAAAATTTCTTCTTCTACTACTACTCAGGTTAGAGAGTGAGATCATCGGCCAAATAATTCCAATGCCTATCTCACTCAATCAACGAACATTACCGAAACCATTATCATGGAATTTAAATATCGATTCAACGAATATTCTTGTCAATAGTTCCATGACAATTGGATCGGTTATGGTTCAACTTGTTAATCGTTTTGATGTATCTCAAGATTTTTCGGATTATGCACTCTGGTGGCCGAAAATGAACATCTGGTTAACAAATACCAAATGGACACTCGATCAATACGGTGTTCAATCGGATGCACAATTGAATTTTACTAGCATGCATAAATCACTTCGATTGCAATTGCCCGATTTGAGAATTCTTTCGCTTAATGCTGATTTTTCTGTATCAGTTTTTGCATCTGTTTGTAAACTTTGTCAGGAACTCGGCATTCGACATCCCGAAGAATTATCGTTTCTCTATTCAACAAAACCGGCCAATTCAACAAATACAACTGAACGTCGAACATCGCCACGTCGTCGACGTTACAACATGGGTACACTCAATCGACATAATTCAATGGGCGATTCACTCGCTAATAATACATCGACAACATCAACATTATTCTCTCCAACAACACCTAAACAACTTCGATCAATAACTCCACGATCGATTTCGAATCTATCGAAATCTTTAAATAGTTTAGTTGTCAATACCGATAATAATCTTGCTTGTACACCCATGAAAAATCATCTCTCGGACACGATCAAACCGATGACGATCATTGAAAAATCGAAATTAAATCATTTATGGTTAAATTCATCGAAATCATTAATGGAACAGAATGTACATGAGCATGATTTGCTTCTATTACGTTTCAAATATTTTTCTTTCTACGATCTCAATCCTCGATTTGATGCCGTTCGATTGAATCAATTATACGAACAAGCGAAATGGTCGATTCTAAGCGAAGATATCGATTGTACAGAAGAAGAAATGATGACATTTGCAGCTTTACAAGTAAATTTTTTTCATGAAAAAAAAATATATTTTCATCATTCATTGATTTTTAAAAATTTTTAGCTTCAAATTCAAATTCAATCGATTCAATCGCCATCATTTCCTTGTCATGATGATGATGTCGGTCATGAATACGATAATGGAACCGATTACGATATCGATCGTGCACTCGAACGTCTGCAAGATTCTCTCTTAGGTTCATCGAAAACAAATCCGAATACATTCTCATCCAATGAACAACTCACGGATTATTTACGTTTGCTGAAACCACGTCGTTTTACATTGAAAACATTTAAACGCTATTGGTTTGTCATGCACGATAATCAATTAACTTATTTTACCAATGAATCTCAACAACGTTTAACACCGATGGAAAAAATTCCATTGAAAGGCTGTGAAGTCTTTCCGGATGTGAATATTTCATCGAAGAAATACATTATTCGTCTAATGATACCGTCGATCGATGGCATGAATGAAACATTAATCCGTTGTTCAACTGTAAATTTCCTTTTTCTTCTTGTTTTGAGTAATGATTCGTTTTTTTTCTCAGGAAGAACAATATGCGAAATGGATGGCAGCATTTCGTCTTGCTTCAAAAGGTCGATCGATTGGCGAAGCATCGTATGAAACCGAACGAGAATCGATCCTAGCTCTTTTGAACATGCAACGTCCAACATCGTCATCGTCACAAGCCAATTCTCATACGAATAAATTCGATATTCAACCGGAGAATTTCGTTTCAACAAAATTCGTTAAAAAATACAAAATCAAACAAGTAAGACGAATAACTCACAGCACTGGAATAGATCCGATCGGAAATATTTAGAACGATAGATTCGTTTAATGAATCATCGTCAAAGGCATTTCCGAAAATTAGCTAATTTGCATTACGTAGGCATAGTCTAGTCGAAGATTCCAGAGAATTATGTCAGATACGATGCGAACATTGATTTCGTTTTTTTTAGTTGACTGATCGTATTCTCGAAGCTCATTCAGCTGTCAGCAATCTCGATGGAACCGAAGCGAAATTACATTATCTCAAAGCTTGGCAAGCATTACCTGAATTTGGTATAACAACATTTTTAGTTAAATTCAAGGATTCCAATAAAAAAGAAGTTAGACTATTTTCTTCGTGAAAAAAAAACGAAAAGATCTGATTTTTTATTTGAATATTATCATCATTTAGGAATTACTTGGCATTGCTTCAAATCGTCTTCTACGCATTACACATTCAGGTGAAATCAGCAAAACATGGTGGATATCACGAATGCGTTCATGGAATGTCAATTGGGAAAATCAATTAGTTACAATTGAATTCGATAGTGAAACAATACAATTTCTCCCATTATACGGTCTCGATAGTAAATGCATTCATGAATTTATTGGTGCATATATATTCTTAGCAATGCGATCATCATCGTCAATGTCTGATAATAATGATCCACTTCGTCAGGAAACACTTTTTCAACGACTTACAGCCGCATATACTTAAAGATATTTAATCGTTTCAGATAATAATCTCAACTTTTTTTTATTCGTGTGCTTGTGTGTGTGTGTATTTGCTTTAAAAAAATAGTCGATAATAATAATAAAAAACTCAATTTGAAATCTCATAGTTTAGTGTGTTTGTTCTGTAGAATATATTTGTGTTGATTGTTTTCTTTTTAGATATTTAGATTTTCGAATTGTTGTTTTCATTGGATGTTGATTTCGTTCGATCTTGCCAAAGTTTATAACCGCCAACAAGAAATATGCTTGTTGTAACTAAACACGAGCCAAGTATGACTAACCAATTCGATTTTTCATTCGTAAATATATTTTGTAAGGTAATAGCAAATAGAATATCTGACGATTGAACAACAGATACAATCGATGGATGTTCGAGTTTAATTGCTTTTTGCGTAATTGTTGATGAGAGCAATTGAATTAATGAGACGGATGCAGCTAGAAAATATCTCCATGCAAACATGGTTTGTTTCGTGAATAGTTCGAGAACAAAACGTTGATAGATTTGATAGATAATAAGTATGATTAAATTCAATGATGAAAAATGAAACATAAGAATACTTTGAGGAATTTTAAGGACAAGTAATTTTTTATTTAAGACAATACTTCCCGATATAGATAATGCGCATAGAAGAGCGAGAATAAGCCCGATCGATCGAGATTGTCGATCGATTGTATTCATTGATTCAGAACGTTTCGGAAATAAAAATGTCGGTTGAGCCACACAAACAACACCGACAATCGTCAATACAATGGCTACAATCGTTGCTAGAGAGATTCGTTCATGAAAAATTAACATAGCTAAAATAGTTGTCCATATCACTTGTGTATATCGAAATGTAGTTAAATCTGGTAAAGGAATAAAACGATAACTTGAATAGAATAATAGGAGACCGCCAGATGCTAAAATCATACGAATAATTTGAAGAAGAATGAGTTTAGTTGATCCATGAATGATTCGATAGTGTTTGTACCAAATGAACCATGTTAAAATTGTTGTTTGAACAAGAAATCGTGCGAGAAGTGCATCGAAAAAATCGACACGTAATTGTTTGATAATAAAACCCGAACAAGTGAATAATGATGAGCCAAGAAGTGCATAGAAAATGCCCGTACATCGACGAAAAATTCGAATAGATGTTATTTTACTATTTTCATTAGTCGAATTCGTTTGTGGACTAACAGATAATACTGATTTTTGATCTAATTCATCTGAATCAATTAACGATTGAATCAATGGATCGACATTGTGTAAACTTTTTTCATCGATTGTATCATCTACTAGAGTATTATCTTCAGTTGTTGATACGAGCATTATCATTATAGAGAAGATTATTTTCTTTTTTCTTTCCAGTAAACTTCAGTCGCCATTAGATGTGTTTCTAGTTAACAAGTTTTCTCCTAAAAGAATAGACGTGAACAGAAAAGAAACGACATTGATTGTCGTACCATCTGCCGAGACGACAAGAAAGTTTTTTTTATTCAAACTAAGAAGAACAGAAAAGAAGAAGAATGATTAATTTTTATTATTATCGTTTCCTTGCGTTGTAATACTCGGTAGACAAGTACGATTTTGTCTATCAAGCCATAATTTATGTCCTCCAACGAGAAATATACTTGTTAAAACTAAAGTTGATCCTAAGAGTGCTAAGAGATTGGTTTTGATATCTGTAAATACATTTTGTAGGATTAAAGCAAATAGAATATCCGATGATTGAACAACAGTAATAATCGATGGATGTTCACGTTTAACAGCTTTTTGTGAGAGAACCATTGGTATTAATTGTGAAATCGTTATAATCGATGCAAAAATAAAATCTCGATTGAGATAATTTGCTCGAAAATTCCATTGTTCGTTCGATGTTCGATGAATAAATATCCAAGTATAGATTCGAATAAGAATTAAAGCGAGTAATGTCGTAAGAAGAAAGTATAACATAATTATACTTTGTCGAACTTTTCGTTGAATTAATGTTTTATTTAAAACAATACTTAATGATATTGTTATTGCACATGAAAGTGCAAGAAATAGACCGATAAAATGTTGTTGATTTTGTATTTTTCTTGTTTCAGATAATGTTTGATTACGAGATCGATTTGTTGAAAATAGAAATGTCGGTTGAGCAACACAAACAACACCGATAAATGTTAATATACACGCAATAATGGTCGGTAGAGTAATTCGTTCACGAAAAATAATCATTGCTAATAGAGCCGTCCAAACGACTTGTGTATATCGAAGTGTTGTTAGATCGGGTAACGGTAAAAGCGAGAGACAATAATAGAATGCAATCGTACCTGATGCAGCAAATAACGAACGGATGATGACGCGAATTGCATGAGTTTCTGGATAGGGTCGATAACCTTTGTAGAGAATGAAAGCAATTGAAATCAATGCTTGTGCTGAACAACGTATGACAAGAACGTCGAGAATGTTTATATGCAATTGTTTGAGAAGAAAATTCGAACAAGTAGCAAGTACAGATGCGAGTAATGCATAGAGAATGCCTGAGAATCGTTGCATATAATTAAAACATCGTCGAAGAGAATTGCTTTCGTTTTCATCTCGATTGATTGCTGTTGCAGGAACATAGAAAATCGACGAGTGTCGACGAGTATAAACTGGTTCACCATCTTGATCGACAATTGGTTGAACCAGTGGATCGAGAGTAGCTGCGGCTTCTTTAGGACATGTGGTCGTCGATTCGATTGTACTCGAACGAAGTTTCTTTTCCATCGTTGATTTCATATTCTGATCTTTACGACTATTACATTTCAATTATATAGAGATTAACCTATACTCAATTTACGACTATTGAAATCGATTTTACCCCTGGACGACGACGAAAAAAAATACGAGATTTTCGTTTTAATGTTCTAGATGAGTTAAAATGAGTCATGTTTAAGATTATGCAATATGATTAATGATATCTTAATCGATGAATCAAAATCAAAAAGAATATACTTCGGTAGTTTCGTCTTTTGTTTTTCGATAAACTCAATGTTAATTTGTTGTTTGACGAAAACTTTTTAGTTAAGCAATACTCAAAAAATCCTCACATCGTTAGTTGCCGGTGGTTGCGCAGGTGCGGTAGCGAAAACAACAATCGCACCACTCGATCGAGCTAAAATCAATTTTCAAGTTCGAACTGATCGTTTCAGTTACGGCCGTTGTTTTCGATTCATTCGTGATACATATCGAAACGATGGATTTTTCAGTTTATACCGAGGCAATTCAGCAAATCTAGCTCGTGTTATTCCATCAGCAGCTATTTATTATACAGCTCATGAACAATGGAAATGGTTGCTTGGTACTGATAAATACGAGTAGGAGATTTGATTCGAATGAGTACTATTATTATTATTATTTTGTTTTTTTTTAAAGAAAAACTCCTGGTCGAAGATTTATTGCTGGTTCATTAGCTGGTTTAACATCGTCGACTATAACCTATCCATTAGATTTAGCACGAGCACGTATGGCTGTTACGAATAAAACAGTGTATGTATTCAATAGTTTAGTCTCGAAAATGAATTTTAGATCGTTTTGATATTGTAGATATACAAATTTATTTACAGTTTTCCGGAGTATTCTGCGTAATGAAGGTGTGATAGCTTTGTATCGAGGTGCTTTATCTTCAATTATCGGCGTTCTTCCTTACTCAGGCTGTGTATTTTTTACCTATGAATCATTGAAACATATACGTTTAGGTAATGGATCATTGAAATATCTTACTTTGTTTTCTTTTTACGATGGAAATGTTCTTTAGATTATCAATCCCATCGACCTATAAATAAAACAGAACGCATGATATTCGGTGCTATATCCGGTCTTATCGGGCAAACAACTTCGTATCCATTTGATGTCGTTCGTCGTCGTTTGCAAACCGCACCTGTCATTCGTCCGAATGAACGTTCTCTCGGTGCTATTGCAACAGCAGTAAAAATCATTCGTGAAGAAGGTATTACCGGTGGTTTATACAAAGGTGTAACTATGAATTGGATGAAAGGACCGATATCTGTCGGTGTTTCATTCATGACATTCGATACTCTAGTTAAATTCATTCGGCAATCTTCATATGTATTTTGATATACGTAGTTCTAGTCGATTCGTTTTCTTCTTCTTTTTTATATGATTGCTCAAATAAACTATTGACTTTTTTTTTTATTGTACATTCATATACAAGCCAAATGATTCTCCTTTTTTTTCCTAGATGTCTTTGACTTTCTTTGATTTACCAATAATAGTTCAAGAAAAAATCTTCAAATCATTTCCTTATGCCGAACTAAGTCGTTTACGTGCAGTTAACAAACATTTTCATCGTTTATGTTCAGAAGAATTGAATCGAAATTATTTTCAATTAGAAGTTTTCATTCATGAATTACAGAAACAAATTAAAATTCAATTGCCACGTCGAGAATCGGAACGACATAAACATCCGTTATCAACTAAGTACGATATTATTTCATCATTGGACTCGAGAATTCAATGGCTGAAATTAACATTCGGTTCATCGATACAAAATTCTCTCTGTTGTTTTTATCCTGGTCGAGTACGAGAATTGTTCTATTTGAAAAGATTCAAAAAAAAAACAAACTAATTATTTGATTTTAGTTACTCGATGAAATCTATTCTGTTCTCCGTCAATTAAAAACTCAAGAGACATTTCCCAATCCACGTACACTTCTTCAAGAAACACGCGATATGTCATCAATGGCTATCGAACATTTTCGCGAACAAATCGAACCTAAACTACAACAAACACGTTTTGCTTCATTAACAAGTTTTCGAAATAATCTTTCGACATTTTGTCCGACAACAACAACAACAACAGCAACTTGTTCGATAAGACAAACACGTAAACATGCATCGTATCTTCAACTTCGTCGAGAAGTTAGTTCATTAAGCAATCGTTTACATAGACGAAATCTAATAATTCGATCACAAAAATTTCAAATGAAATTCTATAAAAAATTATTAACAATTCGAACGAAAGCTTTGAATCATCAACATAAACGTTTGAAACATCTCGAAAAAAAATCTCACAATACCGAGCAAATTCTCGATGAAATCCGAAAAGAGAATCATACTTTAGTTCAACGTTTTGATCAATTCGTTGATACAAATCAATTGAATACAAAACGTCGAAAAATCAATTAGAATTATTCATTTCTATCCTTGCTTATTTATATATGTGTGTGTGTATATGTAAATATATTCAGTGTTTTGGCTTTTTTTATAAGCAATATAGATCCTATACACATATCTATGATGATGATGATCATAATAATAAAACAAAACAAAAAAAACATGAACTCATAATGTTTTTAGATATGAGTCTTATTCGTCAACGAATTTATTCCTATGCGAAGAACTTTTCTCGGTCATTAATTGCCGAACGAATACCTCAATATAAGGAACGGTCAGCTTTGTTACCCGGTGGTTTAAATACACCGTTTCCAGTTGTTGTCGAGCCTGATATTGATCTTGAAATGTTATTTAAAAGTCACGAACAATTACAGGATAATCTTCAACGACGTCATTGGATTGTTGATGTCAAAAAAGTCGAACATGACTATGAACTTTGGAAGAAACTCAATCGTCAATTAGCACAAGCAGCTGCACAACGATCTCGAGTAGACTAGGTTTTTTTTGTTCTTCTTTTTTCTTTACACAAATAATTTAGTCTGAAGAACTACATCAATGGGGCGATCAATTGTATGCATTAAATGCAAAATTTCTTGTTGCTTGTCTTCGACTACCTGCTCCTTTACATGCAGCTGTACCAGAGACAAGTACACCGAAATTATTATACGAACATGGCAATCAACGAAAATCGAGCTTGACAATGAGATCATGGAAAGATCTCGCTGAAGTCACAACGATCGGCGCTGCACCATTTTCTTCGTTTGCATTCGGTGAATTGTAAACAACACAACAAAAGAAAACTTTTCTTTTCTATGGAATTCTATTTCTAGTGCACAATTAGAATATTTACTTTTGAATTATTTCAACAAAAGTCTCGATGCATTCAACATGCAATTCTGCAATGCAGCGAATGTTGTGCAATCATTTGTTATTGAAGCATTTGGCTATCATTTTTCTGACATTAAAAATGTCTTTAATATCGTTTGTAAATATCGAATTTGCTCGTTATATTGCATTTGTATTTATTCACTGTTCTTTCAGCTGCAAGTGACGATGATGATGAAAACAGTGTTGAACTCTTACATTTATTTGGTACGGCATCGCCGTTAGGTGTGATTACACCTTTTATTCGAACGAATTTTCCTACGAATATTTTGCCATATTATGTTTACTCAATCGGACGAAATTATAGTCCACATACAGGACAATCATCATGCATTGATCTACTCGGTAGATGAGAAAGTTTTTGAAAAACAAAAACTTAACTTTCGAGTATTTAGCTTTTTCGAATGAACATTCTCAACATTTACTTGTCGAAGATCATCAACGAGCCAATGATGATCGTGCAAAACATTTCGAAGAAACGTTAAAACAATCGATCTCATCAGCATCGACCATCGATCCCAATAGTATCAATCTTAAATCGAATTCAATCGATTTTATCTACACACAATTAGCATCAATACTTACCAATCTCTATCAACGTTTAAATCTACCATTACGTATACGCCTTTCACCATCATATGAATTACTAGCTTATGAATCTCTACGTTTAACGATTGAAGTCTATTTACCATCGCAAATTGATTATATTCGTGTCGGTTCAATATCATTACTCGATGATTATATTGCACGAAGATTAATGATTAAACATAGTTCAGATGCGAAGAGTTATGTTTCAATGATACACGCTCGTGTTGCTGATGTATCACAATTATCCAAATGTGTTTTAGAAGCTTCGCAAACTATCGGTCGAGGTATTAAATTACCTTCGGTTTTAAAACTACGCTAATCTTCATTTTTCCCTTCTTTGTATAGAAATCGATTTAAAAATAAAGGAAAAAATTTTGATATACGTATGAATATATATAGATATGTTGGTTTTTTTTGTTTATTGTATCGAATCTGACAAATGAATTTAAATTACAGTTGGTTTAGTTTCTAGTTTGACATCGGTTTGTTTGTAGAGTTTCGCCATTTGTTTACGTTTATCGACTTGAGTCGAATCATGATAAGTAAAAACGAGATAGAGATATGTTAATTTCAAATAAAGAGTTTCTTTGAAATTTGTAAAGATATCTTTGGCTAGAAGAAGTAAATGTTCAGCTTCGTTTAAATCTAAATTAAAAATGAATGTACATTTGAATTTAAAACAACATGATGTTTTACAATTTGAAATCGTTCGATCTTCGGATAGTTCTAATAAATACAATCGACCAAGTAATAATGCACATCGTGCAACATTATATTGATCGCCATATTTTAACAATTCAGTTAAACAAGAGTTCAATATTCGAATTGCATTTGTCGATGATGACTAAACAAATGTTTATTTGAATTGCTTTACTAGAAGAAATTGAGATCATACTTTATTTAATTGTACTTCGTATAAACGACAGAGAATAAGATAATGTTGAAGATTATATTTTGTACATAATTGTTTACATTCTTCGAGAAAACCGAGACTTGGTACAAGATCATTTTTCTTTGCACAATTTTCTGTTAGTAATAATAAAAGTCTAGAAAAAACAAGCGATAGATATCATAGATTTTGTTTCTTTCTCTTCGATTTACTTTATTCGAGAGATAAGATCTGAGACTTTTTCTTGATTTAATAATTTCTGTAATTCAACGGGATCATGTTGATTATCATCGAGTTCATTGAGATTATGTAAACATAAAGCTCGACTAGAATTCATATCAAATTGTAATTTATTTTCCTCGAAATGAAATCTACCGAATTTCATATTCAATTTGTGAATAATTCGAAAATGTTTTCGCTGTTATCAATGCACGATCCCATTCGTTTCGTCGACATTGAAGAACAAATTGAACGTCAGCTCGAGCCATATCAATTAGATTATGAGCATTTGTTGATAATTGAACAAGATCAATACTTCTATTTAACATTTGACTCGCGAGATTATATTGACCCTTGAAAAATAAAATTCTTACAAAAATGAAATTTAAAAATCGCATTCTTCTATTACTTGATTGACTATAGCCATGGATAGATACGAACAAGCCAGTGCATAATAATCCGTATGACGAAAATGTAAATGTTCACTATTGTCAAGAACCATAGCTGCATAGAGTAAAACAAAATCACTACGAACAAAATTCAATCGATGATGGCAAGAGTTGTTTTTTTTCTTTCTACTTGTATTGAGCTAAATTCCAAAAAGCTGTTTTATTTAGATAGTGTATTGCAGCACGATTGATCCAATTGAAACGAGATTTAACATCGGTTCGTTCGAAATCGATGTCAATACGTTGTCTACAAACGAAACAAAATCGAGATGAAATTCAAGACAAATGAAAACATACAAAACAGCAGGTAAATTGCCTCGACTCATTAATTGTACAGATGGCCAACTTTCGACACAAACACAATCATCCTATTTCCGTTGTTTATTTTTTTTTCAAATTTTTCTTCATCAGAAAATCAATTTACTGTTGTTAAAAATCCTGCTATGGAATTATCGAGTTGTTTTAAATATCGATTGTCTAATAAAAGAAGATTATCGACTTTTTGTGATGAATTCATCGTTCCAGCGATTAATTGATCCTTGAGGAAATCAATTTTCGAATTTACAAAAACAAAACACAAAGAATTTTTCATAAATCTAAACTTACAACACATAACGGCATAATATCCTTTTCCGAACGTAACAAAGACATTGCCATTCCATCATTCAACGCATTTTTTGCGTCCATTCTTTTAATTTCAAATATAAACTCATTTTTGAATTCAAAATCGAATCTATTCTATTTACTTGAAATTATAATGTGATAAAAGTGTTGACATATGCAACGCACCAATGTCCGATGTCAATTGAAAGCCATTCTGTTTATCGAAATAATGATGAAGATGATAGTTCGCTTGAGTAAAATTATTCTTTGAACGTGCTTGAAGATAATGAACAAATGGAACTTCGGCTAGCTGAGGATAGATTTTTTCGATCGAACGAAGAATTTCTAATTCGTAATCATCAACTAGTATGCCAGCATCGAGACGTAGTGCGAGTTTTGTGAGCATATATTCGGCTTGTTTAATCGATACTGGTATAGTGACTTCTGATGATGCGTATTGTTTGGTTTGAATCCGTAAATCTCGAATAGAAATATTCTTTTTTCTGCTATCATTCGATTCGGATTCGATAATCATTCGATCGTCTTTCGGTGGTAACGGTGATTTAAATATTGATGAACGAAGATACGAATCAACGTATCGACTAACATCATTGACTAATTGTTCGAGATTTGGTGTTGATAACATTTCAAATGAGCAAATATGTCGACGAAGAAAAAGACCTGAACGAATAGATTGTTTGTGAATTCAAAAAAGAATGAAATCAGACTTTACCAACAAGACTCCAGCCTTTGACTGTATAATAAACTTTGTCGGTTTGATGACCGGGTTGATTTTCATTGTTTGCAAACGTGCTTTCATTTCGTTTGGGAATAAATTTCGTTAGATCATGAAATAGATCAATAAGATCAACAAGTGTCGATTGAGCTAATTTAACAATACTAATTAACGAACAAAAATATTCGATTAATTTCAATTGAATAAAAGAAAAATCGAAAATATTCACACAACCTTTGAGAATATTCATTGACAATGTCATGATCAGGATTGATTTTGACTAAATGTTGAATTAAATTCGGTAATTCCCACTCGAAATTCTATTTCAATTAAACAATCAATTTCAAGATTATTTTCAATTCATTTTCGTTTTACTCGTGTCAAAAATAAAGTTAACGATGGAAGTAATACATCTTCGGTATAGACAAATTCTATTGATGGATTATGTGTTGTTGTTTGATTTTCTTCTTCTTTAATTGGTGTATATCGTTGATTCTAAAGAATAAAATTGAACTTGAATATCAATGAATTTTAAAAATCGAATTACTAATCGATGAAAAATTGTTCGAAATAATTGTAAAAGAATGATTTTTCGAGGTGAAAGATGTTCACATAAACGTGCATAATCAATTAAACGAACTTCATCATGTTGATGATGCATTCCACGATAATGAAGATTAGCATTAGGTCCGTTTAAATCCATTTCTATATTTGAAATAAGAATAATAGAATGATATTATTTAAAAACGCGAGAGACAGACAGACAGAAAACGAACCAATCAGTAGTAAAGCAAAGAGAGATGTCAGTGAGTGATATCAATATCGATAGATTCTCGAAGAAGAATTTTACTTCTTTCATTTTTTTTCTTTTCAATATAATCAGAACTGAATTACAACCAATGAAATGAATAAAATATAAATAGTAGAGAGGCTGTCGCTCAGGTTTCTTTCTTTTCTGTTCGATGGTCAATGAATATTCGCGTTTGAAATGGAACGAAAGTAAGGCGTCGAGTAAATTCGTATGTTGAATTCAACGTTTTTTTTCTTTCAAAATTAGTTTTGTCAGTCCAACATTTTTCTCTAAGCAAAGTAAACCAACGAAAGGTCGTCGTCGAGAGCTGACCGACGAAGAAAACGAAGAAATTAAAGAAGCATTTGCTCTATTCGATAATGACAAAGATAATGAAGTTGATTATCATGAATTTAAAGTTTGTCGCTATTTCTTTTCGATGTGTTGAACTCAATCGATCGATTAGGTTGCACTTCGAGCGTTAGGTTTCGATGTTCACAAAGCTGAAGTTCAAAAATTAATGCGTGATTACGATCATCAGGGAAAGAATAAAATAACTTATCAAGATTTTCATGAAATCGCTGCAGAAATGATGCTTCAACGTGATTCACGTGATGAAATCCTCAAAGCATTTAAACTGTTCGACGACGACGAAACTGGCAAGATTTCATTGAAAAAACTACGCCGTGTAGCTCGGTAGATAAATTTCGAATGATTAAATCTAAAAAGCAAAAAAAAAACGATGTTTTTTTCTTTCCTTAAAGTGAACTTGGTGATCAAGTTAATGAAGACGAATTGAAAGCAATGATCGACGAATTTGATTTAGATGGTGATGGAGAAAGTAAAATTTGTTATTTTCTTTTTATTAGATAATAAATTGTTCGTTTTCTAGTTAATTTCGACGAATTTTTGACAATGTTAAATGCAGATTAAAAATCAGTCAGATAAAACAAAAGCCTAACTCATTTTATTAGCTAGACGACATGTAATCAATTAGTTAGTTGGAATAAATTCTTCTTTTTTAGATAAAGAATATCGATGACAAGTGAAGATTGGATGGCTGATGAAGGACTTAAACCAAAAGTAATTCGACTTGAGTCTCTTGCTTTGTTTGTACTCTCCTTTTCTGTTTGATCTCCTTTCTCTGTTTGTTAGTCGAAGAAGAAATCGAAAGGAGCAGCAACTCATGCCGTCGATGAGCCCATCGATGAGACATTTGATGCTATGCTCGAAAGTGCAACGAAGGTGACGATTTTTTTATTAATAAAAAATGCTAATAACTTAATTGATTCGATTGAATAAGATTTTGATCTATTTGTTGCTGTTTTAGACACCGAATCGAACGACATCAACGAAACAGAAGAATATTCGAAAAACATTAGCCGATGCTGGAGGTGGCTGGTCGAATGATATCGACAATGACGAAGAGGAGCCGTATGTTAGAATTAATTCTTTTCCTCGTGTTGTATTTTTATGACTTTTTTTTGTTTACAGAGATGAAGTCAACTTTCCACAAGCAATTCGACCAGGAAATCGTCGAGCAGCTGAAGAGATTATTGCTTCAGGTATTAATTCTCTCTCTCTCTCTATTAACTTTATTCAAATGATTCATCTCGGATTTTAGATATTCCTACGATTCCAACTGATGAAGCTGATGATGCAATTGATTTCACTCCTGAAGTTGCTGTTGCACCTGAGTAAAGTTCGAAACAAAAAAAAATCATTTTCATATTTTTTTTCTCAATTCATAGATTTTCCCTTCATCAAATAGCATCGTTTAAAGAAATCGAAAAAGAATTCACACGTGAACGTGCGAGTCAATATATTGTAAGTAGACAAACTCGCGAAATTCTCATTTCTAGTTTATTTATTTCAAGGATCCAAAAATTGATATTGGCATTCTTTATCATAATCTTAATTTACAAGAAGAAACCGATGTTGAAGTAAAACTGAATTCATTTGAAATTCATTTCGTAATTAACTTTCATTTAGGATGGCAAACCTTGGGATTGGGATAAGCTATTTGTTGAAATTCGAAATGCTGTTACAAATCCAACAGTTGATTTGTAACTCTCTGTCTCGTGTACATTCAATAAATAAAACTCAATAATATTCAACAATCTTGATTTTATTCTAAATAAAAAGAAAGAAAGACTAAGCAATCACAGTTTTTTTTTCTTTTTCTTCTTCTTCTTCTTTTCGTTTGTGTTTTCATATTAAACATAACACTTCACTGTTCCTTTCGTATTGATTCTCACTCCAATAAGAATTTCGTCGGTTGGCGTAATAATCATTCCGTAAGCATCGATTTCTTCGATTAAACTCAAAACATTTCGTTCAAATGTCGTATCCAATTGTAAATAAACATGTTTTGATGAACCGGTTTTCAATGTATTTGTTTCATCGAGTTTAATCAAAAGACTATTATCAGAAAATAAGCCCATATCCCAACAGAAATGTGTCGTATTATTATAATGATTGACATATTCGTAGATTTCTTGTCGAGTCTTCTTATCATAAACATGAACAGCTTGTCGATTTTTATCTAGGACAGCTAGCGCGTTCTTATTTACGGAGATATGTTTCGGTGCAAATGGTTTGGTAAATTGAACGTGTGATTGACGTTTTTGAAAGCAATCTTCGATTGTTTGTTGTGAGATGTTGTTTTGATCAGGTAAATGATAATAAAAAAGGCAAAGTTGTTTTTGATCGAGTGACCAAAGAAGATTATTATTCGTATCAATAGTAAGCTCTCGTGATGGATAATTATGTGTATATTTACCATTTGATATTGATTTTCCCTCATGTGTAAATAAATAGATCATACCGTGTAATTCGTTTTTCTTACGTTTAAAAACAATAATCCATAGTTTTGATACTGCAAATGAATCGATTATTGTTTGATCTTCATCGGATGTTGTTGCTTGAGAAATCATATCATTGAATAATTTAACTTCACGAACAAACGTCGGTTTCGAACGAAAATCATCCGATTTATTCAAACGATAGATTGACAAATATCCTAATGTGTAAGAACTCATTTTTTGTTGAATTCATAGAAAAGAGAAAAAAAACTGAATACCGTATTTATCACAAACAAATAACTGACTACCATAGTATCGAACATAATACGGTACAGATTTGTAATCTAATTGCCAGAGAAGTTTTTTCTTTGGAGCTGAAAATGGTATTGGTAATGGCGAAAGAATTCGATCGGTTGTATCGACTTTTGGTTTTGATGATTCAATGTAAACATAATCATCGTCTTCGGTTTTAAATATTGATTCAGTTGAATAATTCAATGCACCGAAAAATAATATCTGATCGGGATTTTCATGTCGTGTTAGTAAAGGATACTAGGCGGTAGAGGGAAAAAAGAAATCAAATACGAAATTTACATTGGATGAATCGTTACTTTTAATTCATTGGAATCAAGAAGTTTATTTAAATTCTCTAGACGATTCTCTAAATGCTCGATTTCAAATAAGAAATCATTGATTCTATCCGCAGTTAGATTTGTCGATTTTAATAAACCATTCACACGTTTATCAATGGATTCATATTCATCGACGATTTGTTCATGAGCAATTCTAAACAACAACAAAAAAAACAATTCAACTCGATCAATAAACTAATTCGATTTCAACAAACAACGGTTTATATGTTCGACGATGTTTATCAATCGAATCGATATAAAGATTCTTATAGTTGTTTATCACTTGAATATATTTCTCGCATTCATCATGAATTTCATTTTGTAATCGCCGTTGTTTAGTCTCATATTCCTCATGATCAAGATCAAATTGATCTAAAAACATTCTAATTATGCATCATATTCATACGAATTAAGGTTTTTTTCTTTGAATTCAATACTTGATCGTTGATAAATCGACTCAAATTTATTTCGACATGTTTCCCATTCGATTTTGATCGTATTTTGATGTTCATCAATACATTTCATACAAATAACATTATCACAATGAGAACAAACAGTTAATTCACTTCGAATATTGCACAATTGACATTTAGCTATGACATTAATCGATGGTGTCGAACGTTCGGAACGTGCTGGTTGAATTGGTATGAAACTGTAGGCTGATGATGGCCGAGAAAAATTGCCCGATGAAATAGCTGATGCTCGACTTTGACTTCGTTTATATTGTGCAACCATCGACGCAAGAAATCCATCACGCATGCAACGTTGTTCGAATTCGTTACGTGAATTATATAGATGAAGTTTATCACATTTTGGACAAACTAATACGTAATTTTGATCGTTGAAACAACCGGATATACAATCGAAACAGAACGAATGTGAACAAGGTATTTGTCGAGGATCGGCATAGAAATTTCGACAAAGTGAACATGTTATTAGATTTGTATTAATCATCGCATAGCCAGAGTCGTTTATCTGAAAAAGAAAAATCTCTCACAAATCTGACAAAGTTTTTTTTTTTCGTTTTTCTTTTTAATAAAATCAAAACACAGAAACAAAAATCGTTTGTTTAAATATAACATTCAATTGAACCATTTTGTTGATGTCGTTTACAGCCAAGTAAAATTTCATCATTCGGTCCAATGGCTAGACCATAGACAGCCGTTCGTTCGATCTGAGACATCGGTATACCTTTAGAATCGAGTTCGACAATGAGATGATGAATAGTCTGAGGACGACTATAAGGTGCGAGATCTTCGTCGAGTTTTAAAACCATCGAATTATCATCACGAAGCTAAAAATCAAATCGTAGAAAAGAAACATACGCCGAATGATTATTTACTAAAACATTCCATAAACGAAATGTGCCTTCAGTTCGTAGGAGATTCTGAATTTCGTCGATTTGTTCTTTTGTTTGCTTGTCAAATATATGAACACTTTGAGAATTTCGTTCGACAACAGCAATCGATGTTTGATTTTGAGTAATTCTATTTGATATCATGAATTGACGTTTTCTTTTTTCTGTCTCAAATTATTTACCGAATCGGTTCGAAATCTCGACCGAATTTAATAAAATCTTCTCGATGTTCAATCGATTCTTGAATTTGTGCGACATTCATTGGTAATTGATTGTAATAAACTAAGCATCAATCGATGAATTCGATTCAAAAAGAAGAAGAAACAAAACATTCTCTACCTGAATGTTGATGCCGATCGACACCCCATAAACATTTTAAATTCAAATCCGCTGATAATTGTCGAACAGGAAAATTCTGTAGACAAGTATCAGCTTGTTGACTACCTCGATGATCAAAGAAATAAACCGAACTCGTATCTGTCTGATCACTTAAATCTAAAAACAAACAACAACAAAAGATCGTTTCATTTCAATCGAAATTTCTCTTATCCTACGAGCAGAAACAACAATAAATGGTGTATAAACAGTAAATGCTTCGATAATCTGAGGTTTTTGACTAGTACTATTGCCTGGAAAGAGATCAAATTGACGTAGATGTCGGGGAGTATTCGTTGGTTGATTGCCATCGAGTTGATAGAGATCAATACAACCGTATTTATCACAAGCAAAGAGGAGATAATTTTTTTTCGAAAGTATACATAAAAAATGTGGCACACCCGACGCATCGATTGACCATTGTTTTTGTCGTTTAATAACGGGCATTGCCGGTGGAATATCTTCAGAGATTTCATTTGAAATAACTGTACTAGAATGAGACATTGGTTTCGAATTCCATTGTAATTCACCGAATAGTTCTGAGATATTTAAGGATTTACATGTGGTTAAAGAAGGATACTAAAAAGAACGAGTGAATGCTATTTGATTTGAAAACGAAAAGATTCGAAAACTTTTAATGAATCGAGTTGCATTTGATTTTGTCGATTTTGTATCTGCATATTTAAATGTTCGATTTCCAAAAGAAAATCTTCAGCATTATAATTCGTATTCGAATTTCTATTTTAAAACATAAACAAACAATGGACTATTTCTTCTTAATAAAATTCAATATCTACTGAAAAAGTTCAGTAATTCGTTGATTAACTGAATTAAATAATTGTTCTAGATCTGTATGTCGATTACTGTTAAAAAAATGTTTTGATCGATTTAAAAAATTTCGAAGACTTCTTCTGTTTTTTTTACTTCGTCATTAATGATCGAATATAATCATCGATTCGAATTAGTAGATTTTTCTTTTCATTTTCAATCGATTGAACAATTTCTTTTGATTGTTGTTCAATAATCTTTCGAATACGATCGATTTCATTTTCGACAACAATAAAATTTCGATCATAGGTTTCTAAATATATTTTTGCTAGTCAAAATCATATGTACAAATAATTCATCATAATTACTTTCTAATTGACGGAGATTTTCATATTTAGTTTGACATTTGAACCAATGTTCTTTCAATGTATCATTTAATAAAGCTCGATGTTTATTTACGCATGTTTGACAAATGACTTCATCACAATGTGGACAAATAAATAGTTCGGTTTTAGTTGAACAGAGCGCACATTTAGCAACTATAGACAACGCTTTCGGATTGACAGTCATCGTTTTGTTTGGAAAATATAATTTAGTAAACAAATCGTTTCATCGTTTTCTTTTAAATACTACGAAGTGCAAGTAAAATAAAATTTTACACGCATTGATTTATTTTAGAAATCTTTTGCCAATCAAAATATGTAAATGAGATGGCGCTATATCGCGAAAATCCTTCGTTTTTATCATATATAATTAAACATTTCGATCGAACATATCCATCTTGCTTTCAACTGAATAAACACAAGCACATGTATATCAAAAAATTAAATCTGCACGAATCTTTTTTGTCTTTGTCTCTCTTTTTCGACATGTGCACAGAGAGAGAGAGAGAGAGAGAGAGAGAGAGAAGAATGTCTATATGTGCATGCATGTATTTGATCAGAGTTTCACCACGCCTACAAAAGTATTTTTTATGATGATTTCATACATACGCCTATTTAATATGTAGGCAGATGAAAATATGTTATAAACAAAAAATAAAATAGTTCTCAACGAATATAAATACTCGAATTTTATACCAGTAAATTCAGTATCAAATTTTACTTGTAGATTTCATCAAACGTCAATTACTGATAATGTCGGCTGTTAATTTGGAATCAGCTCAACGTGCTCTTCTAGCTGAAGTTACGAAATCGGATTATAGTTTGAAACATGTCGATCCACCAGGCGAAAGTTTATCGACAACACAAGCCAAAGTTTTAATTGAAGTTCAAGGTGGTAAACACGAATTAAACCATATCGATCCACCATCAAGTGGTTTAACCGAAGCTGAAAAACAAGCTTATTTACAAGAAAAACAAACACAAAACTAAAACAAAACCGTGAATTTCATGGCAATTAGATAAAAAACAATAAAATTCCAAAATCTTTTTTTTTCTGCTCGCTCGCTCTCTCATTCGTTCGTTCGTTCGTTTGTTCTTTTTCTTCTCATCAAATAAACTATTTCGCTCATTGATATCACATTTGTTCTGTTTGGATAAGATAATTTACGTTGATAAGTAAGAGCTTTTTGAAACACCGTAGACATTTGAAAGTGAATCAACGGAAGACACATGACGAAATCTATCGGAGGATCTGAAGATGACTATATATTTAAATTAGTTTTAATTGGTGATTCATCTGTGGGAAAGGTAAAAGTTTAATGAAATTCTTCATTCGAAATCAATCGATAAGTTTTGCTATTTTTCAAGAGTAATCTTTTGTTGCGTTTTACTCGAAATGAATTTCGTCTTGGCACTCAATCGACAATAGGCGTCGAATTTGCCTATCGACTAATAACAATCGATGGAAAAAAGATCAAAGCTCAAGTCTGGGTAGATTTTAAATATCACAAATCATTCTTTCGAATAAAAACAAAATTCATTTGTTTTTTTCTAGGATACAGCTGGTCAAGAACGTTTTAAAACTGTTATTCCTCAATTATATCGTGGCAGTGAAGGTGTACTCGCTGTTTTCGATTTAACTAAATGGGAGAGTTTCGAAAATGTTCGCCGTTGGATTGAAGAAGTTCATCGACATACGTCAACTGACCTACCGATTATTCTCATTGGTAATAAATCAGATTTAACAAATCAACGAAAAGTTTCTCGCGAACAAGCAACTGTTCTTGCAAAAGAATTGAATGTTTCTTACATGGAAACATCGGCTTTGAATGCGACGAATGTCGAACAAGCATTTACATTGCTTTTAACAACGATTTATCAGAGGAAAAAAATTTCATCAGTCGATACGACTGGTGAATCAGTGGGATTTGTTTCTGGTCCAACGAAACCGATTTCACTTCCAACAGAGTCAAACGTCGAAATTTTAACTTACAATAACAATGAACAGAAAAAGACTGGCTGCTGTAAGACATCCTGATTTTTTTTTTCGTGCTTCTTTCTTTTCCAAGAAAAAAAAATAAAAATTTTGTGATTAATTTCGAAATGTTAATATTTATTTCTACAGAACAAAACAAACAATTGATTAATTACAATCGATAGCAGTAGATGTAAAATCTTTCGAGGGTGTTAACAATTGATTCGTATTGGTACTACAAACAGTTGAACCAGCTGGTAGAAAAGCTGTTTGAATAATATGAGAGAGATTAGAATTCAAAGGACGACGATGAGACGACGGAGATTCATTGAGAATAGTCGTATTCGGAAGATGAACAAGTTGCGGCCAATGAACATGTTGTTTTTTAAGCGAATTTGTACGAGATAAAGATAATTCATCATCGTTCCCTGATTCTGTATAAGGACCATTATACGAACTGAAAAGATTCAAAAGAATAATAAAAAAAAAAGAAAAACATCAACAAAATTGCTTTTTGTCTATATTTTACCGTAACACCTCCAACGGCTTCGAGGTCGTCATCATTCGCCGTGGTCGCATATTGTCCATGAGTTTTATGTGTGGTCTTTTTGGCCAACTAGAAAAAGAAGAAGCCGAATAGATTAACATGATAAATATTTAATCATTTGAATAGAAACGACAAAAAAAAAGCAAAAGCAAGTGCACAGAGATAGAAAGTATAATCGTGACTAAACATCAAGCACATCGAACACCAATATAAATATATATCGAAATCGATATGTTACTCATACATATGGATCCCACAAAAGACGTGGAGAATATTTTGTTTTAGTAAATAGCTCATCATTGTTAGTGATCATAGCAAAAGAAGATGGCGGACGACGAACAGGAATTTCTTGCCAACAACTGTGAATGAATCAAGGAAAAGTCGTGTGAGCATGAGATTTTATTTTGAAAAAGCAAGAAAAATAGTGGCGTAGCAAAGAGAATTCTTCGTTGAAAAATTTTTATAACAAAAAAAAACCAGAGACACTTACAAAAACTGAACGTGAGTAATAACCTCGATATCTGTAAACATACAGGATGTCATTGACAATCACCTCTCAATCGATACTTACTGTCTTCTTATGCAACAAATAGCTATGCCAATAATCGGTATGAGTAGTGCGCCAAGTGTAATCAAGAGCCAGATGGCAATTTCACCACCAAAGTTACCTTTTAAAATAAACTAATTCATGTTCATTACATTGAGTTTTTTTACATGAACCTACGTTGTTGGTATCGTGGATACATTCGCTCGAAATATACTAGAAATAAAATAAAAAGAACAAGGAGGAAAAAATGAGTGACGGAGGTATGTAAATGTATGATTTTATTAGTTGTCGAATGAGAAATAAAGAAAAAGACCTTGTTATATTTCTTTTTTTTTCTCTCTTTCTGTCTGTCTGCATCTTTCTCCTTCTCTCTATCGTGCAAATAATACATCGAACTAAACTGACGCAACTACCTTCGAGATTTTTTCTTCTCTTTACACACACACATATATAGAAAGAATGTAGATGTATTCTTCTTGTACTTAAAGAATAAGTATTAAGAATACAAAAAAAAGGGACGGAACATATTACAGTTGACCTGATGTAAGAAAGAAAAATGCTGGTCACTATCACGTCTCGTTGCCCATGTTACAGTCAACTTGGTCCTCTACTCGTTTTTTTTTGTTCTTTTTCACAGAACAGTATAAAATTAAATGTCTTGCTGAATTATTGCGTGTCGATATGACAGCAGCAAAACGAGAGAGAGAGAGAGAACAAGTAAAACGACTCGAAATTGAATTGAATTTTTTATTCATATGAGATAGCAGAAATTTATATATTTAAGAAAACGTTGAGTTCACAATTAGAGAGCGAGAAAAAAAAATATAATATATGTAATGAATCTTGGTTGCCTTTGTTTTACATAAATAAATACAAAATGAAAATCTAGACGAGATAATGAATCGTTAACAACAAGAGCTGTTCTTCGAATGAGTTTCATTAGTTGATGATGATTGTGATTGAATCGGTATACCAGATTGTCGAGCAGGTCTTGAATCGTTTCCATTTGCTGGGAGTTTCTCAATCATACCTAAATATATATATATGCTTTCAAACTTGAGAAATATCCGTTTGTATGATCTTACGTTTAGCAAGATCGTCGAATAGTTCTTCGACGCCTTTGTTTAATTTCGCTGATGTATGATAAAGCTTAGCATTGACTGAGTTAGCGTATTCTTCGGCTGTTTCAAGGGATACCGTACGATCTTTTTCGAGATCGTTCTTATTGCCAACAATGCATAAAACAACATCATTGCCTAACATTCGTTTTAATTCTTTCACCCAACTTTTAACTTGATTAAACGAATCTTCATCGGTTATATCGAAGACCAGGAGAGCACCATTGGCTTCACGATAATATAACGGTCTAAAATTGAAAATTAGTTCAGAGAAATGAATCAATGTCGATTTACCCAAGTGCTCGGAATCGCTCTTGTCCTGCCGTATCCTAAAATTTCAATCCATAGATCGTATTTCATATCGAAATTCTCTCTTACCCATATTGCTAGTTCGATCCGACGTCCGTCTAATGTTAATTTCTTTGTTTTAAACGAAGCCTAAACAGAAAACATGATAGTTTGTTTATTCAACCGATCGAAATCAACTTTCAGCTCACTTGCTGAGTTTCAATATGTTTATCATTGAATAGATTTTCTGTATAACGAAGAACAATCGATGTCTACAAAAAACAACAATATGATTTTCCGTTCCGTTAATAATCTCTAACTTACTTTGCCAACACTTCCTTCGCCCAAAAGAACAACTTTAAAAGCAACAGTTCGATTCATTATTTTCAGATCTGAAATATGCAAACATAGACACTCTGATTCGTCCTAATATTTATCAAAGAAGATCAACAACAACAACAAAAAAAACTATCATTTCTTTTTAATATGATTTAAATAATGATCATGTTCGCGTACTTCTGTACGTTGAAGAAAAGCTTTCTTTTCGACATAGGACTCTTTGCCTCGTCGATGTAAATCTAAATCATCCGTTAACGATTCCGCTTGTTTATGTGCACTCCAATCAAGACGAGATTTTTCTAATGTTGATAATTTCGGCTTTTTGCCAATGCCAAGACGATCGAGCACTGATGCTGCACCAGCTGGAGCCGGACGTTTTAACGTCGGTGCTACAACTGGTACCGTGACTTTTTCACCGGCATAATCGAATACTTTCGTTGTCTCTTTGGAATCTGTTGTTTGTGGTTTTGGACTTTCAGTTACTGATGGTTTTGATGTAAAATTTTTCCAAAGATCATCTGTTTTCGATTGATCATACGGTTTAATATTAAGATCATCTTGTTTTTTCTCTTCAACTAATTCATTTGTTACTTCTTCGTCATCCGATTCACTTGCCGATGAATTCGATTGTTGATTATTTTCATTTTTATTCGGACAATAATCGTCATCTTCTTCTTCATCGTCATCCGAATGTAAATCTTTCTTTTCTAAATCACTCATATTTGTTCGAAATCTAGAATAAAGAATCAAATAATTACAGAACACAGAAGAAAAAAAAATACATTTCTTTTTTAAAGTCCGTGCGTGTGTATGTGTGTATTTCTTTTATTAATTATACGAGAATAGACATTGATAAAACAAAAAAAGGAAAAAACGAAGAAAAGTTACATTAAGCTTTTTACGAATGGCTAACAACTGCACTGTCGTTTTCGTCGATTGAATGTGATTCAGTTAAATGTCTCGTGCGCGTTTTTCGTTCGACAACATCGGTTATGACCGGTGATGGTTCACGAGATGATTTTGTTGATGAAACCGTCGATACTCGATCGGAATCATCGTCATTGTCGTCATTATTCGTCGGCTTTGGAAACATGATCGCTGATATCGAAGGTGGAAGACCGGGACTTGTTTGTTCATGTTGTTTTAGAAGAATAAAAAGACCTTCCGCATGTTTTAATAAAGGTTCTAAAGGTACTTTCAATGATAGATCATTGATATGCTACGAAACAAACAGAAAAGTTCTTTCTTTTCATTTTTATAGATTGATCGAATTGTTTACTTTTAAAATCTCACAACAGCCTAATTTTGATTCCATAATAGCTGATTTCTGTGAAATAAGTATTGCTAAGCAAACTAATAATTCAAAATTTTCACATAAATTATCTGTCCAAAGAACTTCCCATAGATACATAACATCTTCAAATGAAAATTCACGTTTGAAGCAAATTAACATCCACCGGAAGAAGAAATACATATTGCTCGAATTATTCTCCGCTAGAAACAAACAAACAAACAAACAAAATCAAGAATAAAAACGTCACTTTTTTTTCTTCTGTTCTACCTAAATAATTCGCTAGTTCAGCATCAATAAATTGCAAAAGTGTATGTAAATTTCCCAATTGACGTTTAATATGTGATTGATCCATATGAAAATTCTTCTGCATACGTTCCATAAGTCCAGCAAAGCACCAAAATGCGTCAACTTCATTTTCCATGACAATCAATATTGGACTTAACAAATCATTCATTCCCTGAACATAACCTATTCACACAAATGAACACACATTCGTTTTTTTTTTCATTACAAATCAAAATCAACAAACCCAAATCAAAATTAAACATATTATATGTCATAAGAATATCATGAAGAATTTCAAGATGTGGATTACGTTCACCTTCGAAATATTCATGCGTTCGATCTGTTCGAATAACATCCTTATCTAAATAAATAAAATCATGAAAAACATTTAACAAAAAAGAAACATATTGTTTTCATTTACCAATCAAAGATTCTCGATCTCGAAATAGAGTATTTCGTTTTTTCTGTCTGTCATTCATTGATTTCCATTGTAGTTTCATGGCGAAATATTCCGTTTCGCGTTGTTTAGCAAGTTCAATTCGTTCTCGTTTCGTCGACGACCACGAATAGAAATTTAATAAAAATTTCCACACTTCTCGTCGCAGTTCATTCGATTCCAGACCACCACGAAATATTCGTTCTTTCAATTGTTTAACATCGATCACACGTCCCTTATCATCCAAAGATTCCGCCCATTCTTGACTCGTCAATGGCGAACCACGATTGACTTCGGGCAGCTTTTTAAAATCAACTTTATAAATCACTTCGAATCCATCGTTATTCGATTCGCGTAATTCAGCACTGAACGATTCCATCAGTGCTGTTAGATCAGGTGTAATAGCTTCATCAAGATTATCGCCTGTGCGAATGATTTCATTCTGACCGAGAACTGTATCTCGAACGAAATTAGTTAATTTGGAAAATTTATCCATAGCCGTTCGACGCGTATGCGTGCCACGCATACGTTTCAACACATCATTGGAATTATCAAATAAATTCAATTGATCGAATGCACTGATGTTCTCATCTTTGACAATATACAATTGAGCATCGTCAGGTGATTTCTCTAGTCGAATATAGATTTGAATCAAATGAACGAGTTCTTTGGTACCACCGAGATTGAAATAGAATATTGGTAATGTTGTGCCATCTTTCAAAACAAATGTTAAATATGTAATGCCATGAAGAAGATGATTACGATTGATGCTTCGTATATCGTTTAGATTGATATTAAAACGATATTTAAGCAAAGGATTCGGTGTAACAGTAATAGAATCACGTTCTTGACCAGAATTTTTGTATGAAACTATGGAATTTGTTTCGTTGACAAGTGCCCAATCGTCGATCGGTCGATCATCGAGACCGTTTGGTTTGAAACGAAAGAAAATGCCTTGTGAAGTTTCGACAATGGATACTTTGCCAGTGATTTCTTGTGATCGATTTGATGGCGAATCATTCGATGGTAAACGATCACGAATAGCGACATGAGCTCGTTCGTAGAGAATTTCTTCTTGAGCCATTAAGAAATATAATCTTAGATAAGCGACAAAAATAATTATTATTTATATATACAAAATGATTAATCGAACGAAACGAACAAAAAATAGAATTGAAATCTTGATAACACACGTGAATGATGAGCAACCAATTAAATTAATTCAGCAAATCTCGTGTAATATGAACACGACTAGTACCGACCTCTAACGATCGGTTGTATATCAGTTGTATTTCATCTTGACTATTAACTGCTAGGCAATTGAGTTATTAGAGTAATTCATCATTGATAGAAATCATTATGTTTGATTTTTTTGAAATAAATTAGACATTGATGATGTTCTAATGGATTGTAAATATATAATCAAACGATATTTCGACATTCATTTGCTCAAACATCATGTCTTCGATTGCCAGCATCGTTTGTCTTCTTCTTGTTTCGTTTTTCAATCTGACTTTTGCTGAAGAAAATATTTTCCAATGTATGTACTTCTATTTTGTTTTTATTTAATCTATTATTTCATTTATATTTGTCATAGTTATAAATCCAACTCTATTCTATGCATATTCAATTTCTATTATCACCATATCCGTCTTTATAACTCTCGTCTTTACTGGTTTTGCTTACATGACGTATGTAAATTCTTTCTTTCAAGTTACTTCAAGCTTTGTTTTCGATTTCATTAGACTGAAATACATCAAAAAACGATCATCATCTCCACCCGAATATAATCAACATCAATTCGAAGATGTTCATATCCATCGAATTCAACCGATTATTAGTGTTTCCGATGTCGTGACATCGATGAAACAATCTCTCGAAGAACTCGGTGCTGACGTCGTACCAAAACGTTCACAACCCGATTCATCAGCTTGATTTTTTTCTCTCTTGTCTTTCAATAAATATTTAATCTGGTTTCATAATAATCGTGTTGATTCAAAAACAGAAAAAGCAACAACGATAATAAACAAACATACAGTTTTAAAAAAACCAAATACTGAATCATAGAGAATAAAAAGACAATTAGACGTATACTGTGTTAAAAAAAACGAAGAAGAAGAAGCAAAATCAAGTCTGAATAGAAATCTAAATCATAACAAATAAAATCTCTATAATAACACTGCAAAAAATAGGACAAAAGAAGAAGAAGAAGAAGTTGTTAGTATATCTTTGTTTAAATGAGAATAGATATAATATGTATGTATAGTACAAGACAACAGTGTGTGCGTATTAGAAAACGAGTATACAGAAAAGCCAACTAGTTTGAATACATTTAGTACGATGACTTTTTTGATGTTGGCGGAGACGTTTGATTTCCATTGGAATCATTACGAAGTTTTTTCAATTGAACTTTCAATCGTTTCATACCAATTTGATAGCCATTCATTTGATTGATTGCTGTTTGAGCTGATGTCGGATTATCATAACTAACAAAACCTAATAATTTCAAAAGATATTAATTAATAAATCAAATTTGGAAGAATATTTTATTTTACCGAAACATTTACTACGATTTGTTGTTTTATCAACGAAGACTTTTGCGGAAATAATCAAACCAAATGGTGAAAATATTTGAGCTAAATCATTGTCTGCATATTCCGGTGGAAGATGATAGATAAACAGATTTGAACCATCAGGACCTTCGGTATGTTTACCGACAACTTGAGTGGATAAATACGATGGAGATGGAAAAATAGGAAATGACGCTAGAAAGAAATTAATATCAATTACTATTCGAATAAACGAGAAAACTTTTCTTTTTTTTTATACCTGAAGCTGTTCCTGAAGATGGATTATTTACTTGAGACATTGCAACAAGATTTTGCAGATTATGATGTGCATCTTGAAACGAATCAGTTTAGGCGTGTGTGTGTAATTTTAAAATTATTCTACCTGGACTAGTATTATTCGGATATAAATGAGGATATGATGTGTTACTTGGTCCACACATGAGTAGAGATGAATCATTCGTTGTTGAATTAGTTGGTAATGTTGAACGAGATGAATTGAGTGTTTGTTGATCGGAAAGATTGTGTGTTTGGTTAGTACTATGTTGTGATGTTGATGATGAATTTGTTGGAATTAATAGTGGGACTTTGTTGGCATTTATATTCATGTTATTAGTAAACATTTGTAGAAGATTGTTTAATGCTGGAAAATTAATTGCTACGAATGAAAAATTTTGTCAATCGAACACTGAATGTATTTTGTTTTTTTTAAAATAATATTTACCATTGTTATTAACAAAACCATAGTTTTTCAGTAATTGTTGAAGAAATACTAAATTACCAAGTTCAGGTATAAAGTTATATGTATGATTTGGCTAAATATAAAATCAATAATAAAACGAGTCTAGTTGATTTTGGTTTCTTACAATGGAATTCGGTGGATTCATCGGTGGCATAACCATATTGCTATGATTCGTATATTGTTGTTGAATTTTTTTTGTTTCTTTATCTTTTGGTGTATCGGCAAATTTAACAACAAGTGGAGATGAACAACCCTGTTTGAATAGAATAGAAAATGATTATCTTGATATTTCAATCAACAATCTAACCTCCATTGTTTGAGATTGATGCATGGATTTAATAGCATTAATAGCACATTGTCGTTTTTGAAAGGTTATAAAAGCGCATCCTAGAAAATCTTATGAATATTCGAAATGAAATTCGAATGATTGTTTACCACGACTTTTGCCATTTGTATCTCGAAGTATTGTACAATCTTCAATGGGACCATAGGATTGAAATAGTATTCGAATATTTGGTTCATCAAGATTTTTCGATATCATGCCAACAAATAATTTTCGTTCTAAATTATCAAATTCGATGGCATTTTTCGTTAAAAAATTTTAATTTTTCTCTTAATACCATTTCGATTTTCTGTATCAGCTGGTTTCATTTGTATCGGATGATGACTACCATTTAATGTTCGTAGATTATGAAGGGCATTTTGAGCATCTAATGCTGCTTTTCTTGTATAAAAAGTCACAAAACAACAACCTTTCGATTCACCCGTTTGTTTGTCACGTAGAACATTCAATTGAAAGACAGGACCAAACTGTTCGAACATTTCGCGTAATTCGGATTCTTGCATATTCCGTGGTATTTGACCACAAAACATTTTAATAGCATCAGCATCAGGCTCGATTTTATCTTGATTTAATGTTGAAATAGGATTTGTTATTGTGGGTGGTGATGATGGGGATGTTGAAACACTTGCAGATGTATTCATGAGGAATTATTAACGATTAGGTCAGTAAAATAGAATAAAAAACGAAACGAACACGAGTATTGACGAATAACAATCACGACCATCGCAAAACGGGGACAAAAGGACGAACGAGAACGATGAAACAACTAAAATAAATAAATAAAAAATGGTTGAATTTTAACAATTTTTCGAGAGAATATAAATGAAATAAATTTTCAATGTGTTTCTTTATGGCTTTAGATCGAAACGAACAAATCAAATAACTAACCAATTGACTCTCTGTTTATTTCTGTTTACAAATGTTGTTATTATGTGTGTGTGCGTGTGCGTGCGAGAAGAAGAAGAAGAAGAAAACGCCAGTCGAATTGCATGTGTGTAGAGAGCTTGGTCGCTTAGAGAGTTTTATAGATGTCATCATATGCTGACAAATGAAAAAGTCAATTCATATTATTTTATTCGTAAAAGAAATGTTTCATCAAAAATCAAATCCGTTTTTAGCCAATGTTTTGAGCAATTCTCGATTTTTTGGAAGATATAAAACATCTTGAAATGTTTGTCCCGTCAAATTTTCTCTGTTTGTATCACATCCTCTGTCAATTAAGAACTCAACGAGTTGATCACAACTACTAGATTTCTTAGTTCAATGAGAGTATTGAATAGATATTTCTCGAATGGACCTCTTTGGTAACCACCACAAGAGCGCATAATATCTTGAATCACACGTTCACAAAAATCACCAAAATTGTAACCATCAATTCTTTCATGATCAGGAAAATACAAGTTCTTTTATTCGTTTAAATTGTTCAATGGTCGTACCGCATTTTTCAAGTCAAAATTTTCTATCACTTCAATATTTTTTGTTGACCGCCGACAATTGATTTATTGCTTGTTGAAATTCATTTGAATTGTAATATTCATCGAGTGGTTTCAAAGACAAATCATCTGTGAGTAAATGTAATTCACGATCGAGAACAATATTATTAAATCTCTGATTTAAACCAAGAAAACTACGTATTATATTAGGAACATCTCCAGAATGTTGAATAATTAATGACAGGATTTCATTAGGTAAGACCTCTAAAGTCGACAACGACATTTTCAATGTTAGTGGTGTGAAATAATATCTTATCATTGTGTTTTTCTATGCTATCATCAGTCAATAGAATATAATATTTATATTCAAAGGCAGTTTATTGGTTTCATCTAATTTAAATGAAATTTTCTTCAATGTGATTATAAAAAAATAATTATATGAGTTTTTACGGTTTTCGTATCTCAATATTTCGTTATTGAAAAGTGTGTAACTGTCCGAAATATTCGAGTGTGACATTTTCTATTGACGAAATCTTATGCGATGTCGACACCTAACAATGTCTACAATAATATGCATACACGCACTGAGGGAGTATTCTCAATGCAATTGAAATCATCAAAAATATCTGCTAATCATCCAAATTTACCATCAGTACGAGAAGAAACAAGAGAATCTTTCGAGACTTGTTTGGATGCATCAACATGCAAAACCTGTAGCTATGGCTTAACAGTTGGCATATTACTTGCTGGTGTTGCTTTAGCTGTATTATTAACTCTATGGCTACACGAAAGTAAACTGACAAAACGGACTTATTCGATATATATTTCAACTTTAATTATAGCATCGACTAATTCATCAACAACGACAGTTACATCGGAGACTAATCCGTGTGTGTATAAATTAAAACCATGATTTAAAAAATGTTAGTTTTCTTGCTCAATTCTAGGTTTTAACGGGAGATTTTGGAACACTACTGGTATGATATATGCAGGCACAGGTACAAGCGGTAGTGCGTTGAATGAATTAAAGAACCCTACTGGATTATACATGGATTTGAATGATAATTTATACATTACAGATCAAGGTAACTGTCGTATTATGACTTATGCCTACAATGCCAATAGTGGTACTATGGTAGCTGGTACAGGAATATGCGGAGCAAATTTAACTCAATTGTCATCAGTATCCCGCTATCTTTATGTTGATTCAGCTCGAAATATTTATGTAAATGATCTTAATAATTACCGTGTGATGCGATGGGCAAGTGGCAACTCTATTGGCACAATAGTAGCTGGTGATGGAACCAGCGGAAGTGCATTATCTCAAATAAACTATCCATATGGTTTATGGGTAGATTCAAATTCGAATATATTTGTAGCAGAGTCGAGTAATCATCGTGTAACAAAATGGGTTTCTGGTAGTTCAGCTGGAATTATTGTTGCTGGTACTGGCACATCTAGTATGTACATCTTAAAAGTAAATAATTGATTGATTTCTGTGGTCTAGGTAGCTCATTAAATACATTGCATACACCTACTGGTATCTTTTATGATGAACAAAATCAAGATTTATACATTTCTAATAACGGTGCTTCGACAGTTTTGAAATGGCGTGTAGGTGCTCCTAATGGCACGATTGTAGCTGGTATCATGGGAAGCATTGGTTTTAGTCAAAATCAATTAAACGATTCAACGGGAATCACAGTAGATCCCTGGAAAAATCTGTATGTGAATGATCGAGCGAATAATCGAATACAATTGTTTTGTTACGGTAACTTAACAGGCATTACTATTGCAGGTCAAGGAAGTGGCGGCGCAGCTTTCTCGAATTCGTACGCTATTCAATTAGATTCACGTCAAAATTTATATGTTGCTGAATATAACAGAGCACGTGTTTTAAAATTTAATAAATTATAGTGTATTAACCGTTATACAAAAAAAATGTCTGACTTTTGTATATTTAATAATCAATGATTTCGTATTGAATAAGTTTATTGAGTAGTTTTCGATTTTTTGGAAGAGATAAAACATCACGAAATGTTTGTCCATTGGTATTTTTTCGTTCGGTATCACAACCAGTTTTTATTAACATTTCAATGATTCGATGACGACAACCAGAAACATTGAGAGTTATGTATAACAATGGATCATTTCCTTGTTCATCTAATTGATTAACAAGATCTGGAGATATTCTCAATAATTCTTTTAACCATTTGTGTTCTTTTTTATCTAATAAAATGAATAAAACATGTTGTTGAGCAAGAATATGTGATGTCGATGGATCTTTCAATAACATAACAAATGTGTGTCTATCTGTTCGATTTCTAGTCATCCGATTGATACATATTCGAATGAAAATCGGCGTACTAAGAACGTTGTGAAATAACTCTTGATGAGAAAAATATTTTAAAATATCGAATCGTTGTGTTGTAATGAATCGTTTCACAGCAGATGTTATTGGATAGTCGAATTCTTCGGGTGAAAATAATTGTACATCAATTTCTTCAAACGTCAATTTAATAATTTCTAATTGAATGTTTTGAATTTGTCGATGATTCGATGGCATTTCAATTCCATCTAATAAATGAATCATTTCTGCTTGTAGTCGAGATCTATTCTGATTGTTTACTGATCGAAAATGTAAAATCATAAAAAATAAATTCACGGCTACTTGAAAACATTTAATATTTACATTAGTAGTAGGCTGTCGAATTCCATAGAAATATTGTAAGCAGAAGAGTGTGTAAAGAACAAAATAATCTACTATGCAACCACCATTTCCAACGTAACCTCGATTATCGAATAGATTTGAATTGGATATAAAGAGAATTTGAACAATTTGAGAATACAATCGCATTGAAATGTTTGATTGTGTATTATTATTATTGTTTTGATTTATATCACAAAAAATCCATGTATTGATGGCAGAAGCAACGTTGAATTTCGTTAATTCGTAATTCTCACAGTTGAGACGTGCGCCTTGTGTAAAAACAAGTTCTTTAATTCGTTGTACTGTTGCTGATGTCACAGGATTTGATTGAAGTTTAGAAAATTCATTGAGAATTTCGCTATCAACTCGATCAAGTTCATCGGATGACAATGTTTGTCGAATAGATTCGAATTTTACACATAATAATTCAATCTTTTCTTTCATTTCGAGATATCTTTGTCTAATACTATACGAATATAATGATTGAAGGATTTCATCTAATTGCTCTTCAGTCATACTGGTTCTAATCGATACAAGTTGACTTATTACTTGTTGAAATTCATTTGAATTATAATGAATGTTGGCTGATTTTAGTGAGAAATAATCTGTGAGTAGATGCAATTGTTGATCAACAAGAATATTACTAAATCTTTGATTGAGACCAAGAAATGTTCGTAAAATGTCGATAGTACTGCCGCAATATTGAAAGACTAACATTAGAATTTCATCTGGCAGACTTTCCAAAGTTAAGACAATCATTTTTAGTAAATCTTAGTTTATATGCAGAAAAAAATAAGACTCAACAATAATTTTCATTGATAATTATGAATCATTTTTCACCTGTAAACTACGAATGAAAAAAAAATACATGAGTTTGCGTCTGATTGATAGAGGGCTTTGCGATTTCTCATAGTTAACAGAAATGAAAAATTCAAATTCAAACGAATAACATATAACGGTTTTCACTTTTCTAAGTACAAATATTTAATGACCATCATGGTTACAGAAAAAAACAACATTAATATGGTCGAATTGATTGAAATCCCAAGAAAATAACGATTAAGATCACATTAGAAAGCGCAATAATACGTATAAGCAAAACTTCATCAAATATAAAACCAATTACGAATACTCGAATTAATGTTTTTTACGCTGGCGATTTTATATCCCTCCGCTTATCAGAAAACAAGCTATGTGCTAGAATATTTAAAGAAGGAACTCCCCTTAAAATTAAAATCTGTTCCATACAAGCTTTTTTGTAACATCTTATTTTGGTTAGTGATATTGAAATAAATTTATATTAAACATAACTTTCTATTTTTGCAATATTTGATAAATTGAACTGAATAAATAAATTTAACACATCTGTGCATTTTTTGTGAATAGTTGAGATAAACGGGATTGATTGGATAAACGAACTTCGTATACGAATTCGATGATCGATCGAAATATACGATATAATATCTTTTTTCAAAATGCAGTCATTACCATTAGAAAATCTTGATGATAATAATTTGCCTACTGAAATCGATGATGATGATCCGAATTCAAAACAATATCTATCACCACATGTCGAACCATTTCATCGACAACGACGTATCGATGGAACATTACCATTTAATGAGCAGATTTTAACTATGCAACATATTATTTACACAAATGGAATCAATGGAAAATATAGTTACAATGAAAATTTGACAGATTCAGAAATGAATCAAGGAGGTATTTGGAAAGAAATTATTCATAATGGGATCGGTCAGAAACCAATGATTGGTGCTTCAATGTAATGATACAATCTTTCTTTCTTGTTTTTCTTTCGTATCATCACCTTTCGTTTAGTCGTTTACATTATTATGCCTATTTCGAACATCGAGATGAACCGTTCGATAATTCATTTAAACGTCGACGTCCATTCGAATTTCATATTGGTAAATGTGAAGTTCTACCTGGTATCGATTTAGCTGTTAGTACAATGCAAAAACGTGAACGTGCTAAATTTATTATCAGTAGTGATTTATTATATGGTGAACTCGGTTGTGTACCACACATACCGGAATCATCTTGGTGTCTCTATGTAATCGAACTTTTATCAACAAATGAACCGTCAACAGTTAAACTCGACAATCATTTAACTATTAAAACAATCACACCAACTCGACAACCGATTGATGATTTTGCAAAACGTGTTCGATTAGCACAAACATTGCGCAACACCGGCAATGAACAATATGCTAATGGACAAATCGATCGTGCTATAAGAAGTTATACTAAAGCTCGACAATTAATACACAATCGAGTGACATTAGTCGATGGTAAAGATGAAGAACAATATCATCAATTATTACTTAAACTTCATCTTAATTCTGGTAAAAAGAAATGAATAAAAAACAAACAAACGAGTGAATTAATTGTTCGTTTTTTTTTGTAGCACAATGTTATCTTCGTTTGGATGATTTTGAAAAATGTCTTCATGCTTGTCGTGATGCGTTAGTGATCGAACCAAATAATCTTAAAGCACTTTTTCGTGCGAGTATTTCTCTTCGATCAATGAATCGACTTGAACAAGCCGAAAAATATCTTTCAAAAGCTTTGTCAATCGATCCACAAAATCGAGATCTTCTACTTGAAGTAACGAAATTAAAAGAAGCATTAGGTCTTGCTTTACAAACATTGAATAAAAAAACTGACGATTCATCAACAATTGATCTCGAAGATGTTCTTTCATGTATAGCCGTGTCCGATGAATTTCGAATGGAATTCGAATCGAAATTTCAAGATTTTATTCAATCAAATACGAACGAATTCGAATCGTTTGTAATTCAACGAGAAAACTTTTCTGAAACAGAATTTTATTATATTGAAACACTTGCAAAATACAAACAACTTACTATACATCGAATAAATAGTGATACAATTCAATTTACAAAATAAGGTTTCATTGAAAAGAAAAATAGAGCTGTCATTTGTTTTTGTTTTTGTGCAATGATAGGTTAGTTTATTTGACGTTTTTTTTTCGAATAAAGAATGTTGAAAATGATTATTATTGTGAAAAATTACACTCCATGTCGGGAAAAACATGGCTTACTCATTTCTATTGACAGATACGTACTTTTCATCACGTTGACGTCAAACAGTTGGCTTGGCTTTTTCCGTCTGGTGGCTTACGATTTCGATGAGTGATGGCAACTTTCGAAATGAATCATAGATGCAGTATATATAGAATAATTGAAATAATTTATAGGAGAAACATCTTACATTTAGCGTAACTATGTCTACTATGCATGAAAATGTTGGTTATAAATGTAACCAAGAAGAATTCGATCCGACTAAAATCGATCATGGTAAATTCATTCGATGAAAATCGTTCAATATGTTCCTTTTTTTCTTTGTATAAATAGATGTCGAAATATGCTTGTTAGCAAGCAATTCTTTAGTAAGAAAATATTATCTTTATACTATATGAAACATAGTTTTTTATATATACTTTCAATAGAATACAACAACGATAATTGAAAACAATGATAATGAAAATACTCAATCTGATTATAGCAGATATACCGGTTAATTATAAATCAAGTCTTATTGTTATTATCAAACTTTCTTTTTGCGTATTGTTGATGAAGCGGCATGATTTAAAAAAAAAGGAAGTGACGTATGGTAACCTATAGATCGATTAAATCGTGTTATATTTTCAATAAAGCTTGTTTATAAAAAAAAGTATCTAAATTTTGCTTGATTTCAACTTTTAAAAACTACACGCACACACATTTGTTGTCGAGTTTTCTAATTACTTAATGTTAATTTAATTCCTAGGATTCTTAATTTTTCTTCATTTCGTTTGTAAATAGCTCGTAAATCTGAATGATGTTTATCTCGATCACAGCCAATGGAAAAATTCGCAGTATGCATACGATGTAAATGAGAAATCATCGGAAGATAAACATTCAAATGACCATGAAGAAGAAAACGAACATATAAATCAAGATCTTCGGCCATGCCAACTGACTCATCGTATCCACCGACTTCATCATATAATTTTCGACTGAAACATACATTTCCTAAAGAAAAGAGAAAAACGAACGTTTCAATTTTCAAAAAATGAAACACATTATCTGCCTTGAATAAAATGACAACTATCGAATATAGCTTGAAGCATTTCTTGAGGCGAGGAAAACACCCAACCGTAGTAATCTTCTTTGAGCATGTATTGAAGATTTTCATTGACACGGAGAAAATCCGAAACGTAGAATTTTTTTGTTGGATTTAATAGAATAGCATGAGCAAAATTATGAATTGTTCGTTGAAGAAAAACATCATCATCATCCAAGACACAAATGAATTGTCCACTAGCTTTTTGTATACAAATATTTCGTGCTTGACTTGGTGGAACTTTGTGTTCTGAACGAATGAATGTAATATTATCCGCTAATTCTCCTTTGCCATCTTTACGTAAATCTTCAGTTGCTTGTATCCATTGACGATCTTTTGTTGATTCGCTATTATCACCACGATCTTTAATGTAAAAAATACGTTCCGGTGGAAGATTAGCAATGAAATAATCTTTTGTTCCATCGGTTGAACCACAATCATGAATAATATGTTCGAATTCAACATCGAGTGGAGCAAGAACATTAGCTTGAACTGATATAACAGCTTCTTTTAAATATTCCAATCGATTATGACTGGGTGTAACAACAGAGATTTTTAATTTACGACCTTCCAATTGATTCATGTTTGTTAAAGTAAAATTACTAATTCTAAAAGAAAATCAACGAATGCGTATATATACCGGAGAAACGAGTTGATTGACGGGGTCCGTGCAAGTACATACATTTGTTTCTCTCAGATGTCAACACGTGTGCATTACACGTGTTTTTTTATAACTCATTTTCATACAAATAAAGAACAGAAACTCGAATTTTCCTAATCGATTATCAAGTGAATAGTATTTAAATGGACTAAAGTTCAGCTGATTCGCAAAAACTGCAAGATGAACTCAAAGATGCACGCAAAGTTCATGCACTCGATAAACTATAATGTATATTGACAATTATGTGAATTCTTTCTCAGCGCAGATTGATTTGAAAAGCATATCTCTCGATTGCATATCTGATCTGATAAATCAAAGGACGTAATGAGAAAAAAAAACAATCTCGCTTCGACTAGACTATTGAAATCAAATAAAATGATTCTTTTCTTTTTCCTTTTTATGACGCACGTACGTACGTAAACGTAAGCGCGAATGATTGGCTTTGACGAAATAGTACTTTCTATTAACCATTTCAGACATATGGTAGTGTCCTCTGTTGAAATGATAGTTTTACTAATATGAAAATCATTTGTAACAATCGTTTCTATATAAACGCATATCGAAAACATGTTGCTTTCATATGAAACAAAAAATGTTTCTTCTCATAATTTATTTTTTATTGAATCTTAATCTTTCATTCGAATATCCGCAAGCTGTACAGATTATAAACAGTTGTCCGACTGCAGCAATTAAAACAAATTCGTCAAGATCTATTCGTAGTATAAAACAAAATCTTTTACCAATCTTACGCAATTCACACGAAAGTGATGAAAGTGATGAAAGTGATGAAGATCAATCAACAGATTTGAAAACTCAAGAAGTAACGTTGACCGTCCCTTCTACATTGGTAAATGGAACTATACTGAATGAAACATTATTTATCACTGATGGCAATCAAAATGACCTCAATTTAACTCAGGCTCGACTCTGTGCAAATGATTCGAATTTCAACATCAAGTATTCAACGAATCAACCACTTCCTCATACTGTTTGTTTGTATCTTCATTTAACCAATTCGCAATTGTATATCTGTCAGATACTTCAATCGAGTTCAACGTCAGGTGATGGTAATGACGACGACGACGATGATGATGATCAAGAGTATAGCCCAAGCGCTTTGTTTATAGTCTCTCAAGCTGTAATTATTTGCCTTTTTATGCTTTTGATCTGTGCAGTACATACATCGAAACAAAAACGTATTGTCTATCGTGTTCGTCGGCGTTTCCTTCAAGCGAATGATTCTAATCTTTCGCCAATGCAAGAAGAAATCCTATCTGCTGGCGATTTAACATCCATAAGTACCGATCGAAAATTTACAAAAACAAATTCAATTATACTTGATGAATTAACAAGAAAACTAACACATTAACTCATTATTTATTCATTATCAATAAGAATCTCATTTATATAAATATCCGTGGGACTCATTGGTATTTGATTATGTTCGACAATTTGTTGTTTAAATCCTAGACCGATTGTATACGAATTTTCACTTAACGAACTTAAATATTTATCATAATAACCTTTGCCATGACCGAGACGAGCACCTTGTAATGAAAAAGCTAGACCTGGTACGATAACTAAATCGATTTGATTCGTTGCTATTTCTCGAGTATTATCATCTAAAGCTGGCTGTCGAATATTCCATTTCGTCATTGGTAACGAATCGAGATCGTTCATCGAATAAATTCGAACCATGTCCATTGCTGATGAATTATAACGTGGAACGAAAACATGCTTTTGAAATTGAAATGCATGTTGAATTATTTCTCGAGTTGATATTTCTGTGTTCAAACTAAGATAAATTGATATTGATTGTGCTGCGAGATATTTTGGATGATTGAGAACCGTTTTGGTAACGAAACTTGATTGACGAATACGATCGTCGTTCGTCATTTGTTTTAAACTTTGACGAATTTGTTGACGAAGAAGCTGTTTTGCACAGAGAGTCATTGTTTACACAAAAAAAGATTACAAATCTGAAAATCAATTGATATTTTTTTCCAATTGCTGAAAAAATGATTGTCTAAATATATGCTTGAAAACGATTTTGTTTTTCATTTCTCTTCGAATCGTATCCGGATCTTTATCAATCAATGTTAAATACTATCATCGTTCCGAATGTTTGACATTATGTACTGAGTTGTCAGGATTTTCTTCGACACGTAATAATTGTCGACTGATGACATTTAAATAGAATCCTATCTTTTCTTGATTTCAAGGCACGATAAAATCAAGAAAATGCCGTTTATCTAATCAAAACCGAATATGACAGATGTCGATATGTTGCCTTTTCAAATGATTTCAAATCTCTTTTCATGATATGAAACCGAACGGAAGTTCATTAGTACCAACAGAGATTGCGTCTATTCTACTCTTTTCTTTAGTTCAGTCAATTTAACGAGATGTTGAACTCGGTTATGATTATTATTATTATTATTATCGTCTCGCACAATGTTTGCATCCGAAATGTCTTTTTCTCTCTCGCTCTCTCTATTCTTTGTATATTTAATAGAGACCGTTTAAGTAGATGACTAGATCTCGATAACAATAAATTCCAATTATCTATTTTGCACATCATTTGCATGAATGACTATTGATTATGATTAGTGTTGAGAACGAAATTGCGTTTCGTTCATGTTCTTTATCATCGACAATTATTGTCAGAAGAAGAATAAATACGTTTTTCTTTTTGTTTTGTACTCACAAATAACACGAGAAAAACTAAAATATAATAAGAAACTTGATCCTTATCCTTCACTTGAATAAAACAAACGATCACTCTAGTTCGACGTTATTTTTTGACATGCATTTATAAACAAATATTTTTGTACGCAGAAAGTTTCATTGAAGAGTATTGTATTGTAAATGACAAGTTGAGATAAAGGGAAAAAAAAACTTTTTTCTTTGTTTTTGTTGTTTTTAAATTCTGCTAACTATAATCTTAAAATCTCTTCTTTGACATTTAGTTGAATAGTGAAAAAAAAGAATAACTTATTCCGTTTTTTTTTACTACCTATCTATCGATTTTCTTTTCTTATAAATAATTAAAGATTTTTAGTATTGATGTCAAAGTAATAATAAATTAACATTCATCGAAGATTTCGTAAGTAGTCTCATTTCTTTAGATAAAAATAACAAAAGACAATTACGAACATTCGCAATTTCCATACATGTATTATTGTATTGCATAGTCACTGTGAAAGCAAAAGATTAATGCGAGTCATTGAAGCGGATCGTCTTTCTTTTTTTTTTCTTAATTACTTCGTTGATTAATCGAATTTTGTTTTTCTTTCGTTAATAGACGTAGCTAGTTCGAGGTGTGCTACGTCTTTAACTTTTCCTTTCGAAACCGTCAAGGTTTTTTCTCTCTTTTAATTTCGTCGACGGTAACGCTACCTGATCATGTTTATATAGGTTAGGAAAAAGAATGATTCTAGTTTAAGACAAAATATTCATCGCTCTGCTTTTTTCTCTCGTATTTTTCTTCTTTTTTTGCTCTCTCTGTCTCTCGCTTTCTCTCTCTGGATATTTTCTCGTCTACTAGTTGAATAATAAAAACAAGAAACCTACGAAAGAAAGTATATCGAACTGACTTTTTTCTTTTCATTATTTCTAAGCTAAGCACATAATAACATGGGTAATGCTAATGGACAACGTGTTAAAATCGGCAAAACATTAACAGAGCAAAATGTTGCCGAATTATCGTCTTTATCTGGTTTCACTCCTGCTCAAGTTCGCGAATGGCATTCAGGATTTTTAGTGAGTAATTAAGTTCCGTTTTCCTGTCTAACTAAACTAAAGTACATCATCAAGATAGAAAGGATAAACAGAATAAATTTCTGAAATAAAATTAAAAAAAACATTTAGCAAGAATAATCCATCGAGGTTTTTTTCTCTTCGTACTGTAGAAAGATTGTCCAACTGGAAAATTAAATAAGAAAAAATTCATCGACGTTTACAAACAATTCTATCCAAGTGGTAAAGCAGAAAAATTCTGTGAATATGTTTTTCGTACATTTGATAATGATGGTTCAGGCAATATTGGTAAAATCGATCGGAGAAAATATTTGTTTTGACATTTTATTATTCAGATTTCGGCGAATTTCTTATTGCTATATCGATAACTGCTCAACAAGATCCCGAGAAAAAACTAGAATGGGCATTTTCAATGTATGGTATGTATGGAACTTGAATTGACAGAAATAATCAATTCGATTATATATATATATATACATTAGATATTGATCGAAATGGCTTTATTGAAAAAAAAGAAATGAAGAAAATTATGGACGTAAGAAACGATTCGATTGACATTGACATAGGTATTTGTATGTTTTGTTTTCAGGCTATTTTTGATCTTCTTGGCGAAGAACGAAAAGGTAATAATGCTCCCGATTTAAAAGTTGATCAAATATTCGCTAAAATGGACACCAATGGTGATGGAAAATTATCGAAAGAAGAATTCATAAGTGGCTGTCTATTAGATGATTATCTACGACGATTACTTGCTCCATCAGCTTCATAAAGGAAAAAAAACAATTGACTCGTAATTTTTTTTTCTCTCGCTCTCTCTATCTTTGTCTTCGTTTTTTTTTTGGTTAAATAAAATCGAGATACTGACATAAGATTATTCATGTTGCTTTTACAATCGACCAAATCTCTTCTGAATCGACGACTTGTCACGATAATTATTAACTATTGTAATTGTGTCATATCAACCAGTTCAACTGAACATCCGTCATTTTATTGAAAGAGAGAGAGAGCGAAGAAAAAAAGAATAGTATTTCGACAGACAAGAATTCAACATAGGTCAACAAGAGAATTCGTACAAGTAATCAATACGCATAGAAATCAAAGATCAAATATCGTTTTTTTTTCTTGACTAGTAAAGAGGATACTTGACTATTGTTATGAATTTGATCGATCAAATGATTTCGAATTGGACATGAGTAATTTTCGTATGTGACGATCTTTTTGACAGGCAAGAAAAAATTGATCTTTACGAAGAGAATTATGTTGATCACATTCGACATGAGAAAACATTTGAGATAATTTACAATCGATTCTTGACGGATCACTGATGTCAATACCGAGCAATTCATAGATTGACTAAAAGCAAATACAAAAATAAATAGACGAAGAAAAGAAAAACAAAATTTTGTACTTCGATAAATGATCGCATTTCGTTTTCATCGATGAGTCCGTTTCGATCGAGATCGTACATGGAGAAAAATAGTGAAATTTTATGTTCAGGATCTTTCGATGATGTTAAACTAACAGCTCGAAGAAATTCGATGAAATCTTTGAAAAAAAAATCAAACGAATAGAAACAAATTCGTTGTTGGTTTTTATCCTACCGAGATATCCCGAACGATCTTTGTTAAATAATCGAAAAGCATATTCACAAAATCGATTGACACGCCCTTTCTTATAGAATTCTTGATACATTTCAATGAATTTAGTTTTCGATAGCTTGCCATCGGGACAATCACGCTATTGAATCGAAAATAAAACCAACTATGATTCAAATATTTGATTCATCACTTACTAAATATTCACTATACCAAACTAAAATCTTTTCTTCAGCAAAATCAGTTTGTTTTTTTAAATATTCAATATCGTCTTGACTTAATGCACTAATTGATGTTTTTCGTCGTTGTTGTCGATGAGTTTTCTTCTTCGTTGATTTTACTTTCGGTACATCGGCTAAGATCTTCGTCGGTTGACTGTCATCATTCGAAATTATCGGTGCATTCCATTGTCGAAAATACTGCACACCAAGAAGATATAACGATGGTATCAGTGTAAACATATCCAAAAAAGAAAAATCTATTTTTAAATAAAAATAGTGAATTACATGTCGTCAACATTCTCAACAAAATTTAATATTTTTCTTTCACTTTCATCATTCAAGTATTGTCTTATTTTTTTTATACCAAACAAAAAAAGAAAACTGGCGACGGCTCTCTCTCTCTATGCTTCACATTCATACGGTTGTGTTTAATGCTTCTACCACAGCGTACATTGTCTCGATGTCAAAACACATTAATAGAATGAGAAAGAGAATATAGCACATGTAATTTATTTCTCTTTAAAAAAAAAGAAGGAAGAGAAAGAAAAAAAAAGTAAATTATTTAATGGTACTAACGACAAAAATTATTGTCCTGTTTTTTTTTCTCTCTCTCTCTCACTCTCGTCTTCTCCTCTTTACTAATATCCAGTCAATAGTTTAAAAAGCTAGAGAAAACAAAACGCTTTCTGCCAATTAAATTAATCCTTTACATACGATGTATTTTGCTGTTTTTTTTGCTTGTCGAACCGCCAAACATTTATTTGCATAGAACTCTTCTATGGCATCTCTACATCAAATAATATTAAACGGACGTTTGACTCAATTGAATAATCTTTTGAATCGAGTCGGTAGTTGTAATGTCAATGAAAAGGATTCAATCGGTCGAACACCACTTCATTTAGCTGTATTGTCTAATCAAGAAAATTATGGGTATCGTGTTGCATTTTTACTTTTACAAGCTCATGCGAATATCAATGCAAAAGATTTTCAACAACAAACACCAGTTATGTACGCATGTTTACTCAATCGAATGAGATTAATCTTTCTATTTTTTCAAATCAAATCTCTTGATTGGCATCAAATTGATATACATGGCTATTCGATATTTCATCATGCAGCAACAGCAACGAAATTATCGATATTCAAAGAAATTGTTCAAAAAATGAAATCCATCGGAATGTCAATGGATTGTAAAACTTTACTTGGCTATACGCCGTTGGTATTAGCAATTAAATCGTCTCGATTTGATAATGCAATCTATTTACTTGATTATACTAGTGCATCGCCATTAACAGTTGATAATGAATTTCATTTTACTTGTCAACAATGGGCTCAACAAGTCAAGCCAAATACTGATCAATCATTTATTCATAAAGACACGACATTTCTCACATCATTAGAAGAGAATACATATACACCTGATATCATTTTAGCAAGACATCGATCTGCTGGTTTACCAACAAATCAAACAACCGAAAAATCTGCTCAAACATGGAATGATTTAATTCAACGATTAGATCGTCGAATTGTTTCTGTACAAAGTCAATTATCAATTCAACATGTTAAACTTGTACCATGGCAAAATGAAAAACTTGATTCAACGAAACAAGTTCTCGGTTTATTAAATCATTACGGTAGTTTATTAGTTCATAATCCTTATCAACAAAAGCCAACGAACTATTGTGATCGTCCATTGAAAAGTATTTTACATTCGAAAGATTCGAAAAATGAAAAGTATCGCTTTCGTAAAGAAGTTACATTTGCATTTGATTAAGTGTGTGTGTGTGTGTCTTTTACATTTTTTTTCTTTCTTTTTTTTATTTCATCAAAAGAAATCTTATTTGAAACCATTAAAAAGAAAACATGTTTGTTGTCAACAGTTAAAGATTTTCTTTTCTTTTTTGATGGAACCACTTGTCATCAAAAGAAAAACTAGAAGATTATATATCTATTCTTTTGTCAATCGAGCATTTCTTCATTTATTGTCAATGACATTAATGACAAACCCATCGTTCAACAACGTAATCTTATCAGTATCTAAGAAGAAATAAGAGAGAGAGAGAGAGCGATGAGGGAAAACTTGAACCATTCTTCCGTAGGGAATATAAAAACAAGGACAAGAGAGCCGATCTTAATAATGAAAAAAAATAACCAACAGAGGACTAGTTTAATCATTTTCGAGAGACGAGGTGCTTAATGTTGACGTGGTTAATTGATTTCCGGCGATAGCAGAGAGAGAAAAGAAAGAAAGAAAGAAAGAAAGAAAATATTAAGAACTGTCATGCTTATGTTCTTTGATGCAAATCGACTTCCTTCTTGCATGTCTTCATAGTTAAAGATAAGTCAATGTTGTATTCATAGACACATGCAAGTATTCTCTCGTTTATCTTATTTTTCGTCCTTCATTACTCTCGAAAAATCAATTCTTTGCCGCGCGTTCTCTCTTCTTTCGTTCTGCTCTAACCTTTGTTCATTATTTCAACAATGTATTATATCTATAAAACGGAACAAAATTCAATTGAGAGATGAAATCGCGGAAATCATCATTCTGTAAAATAAGAGACATTGACATTGCAATAAAACTGAGTGCATAGTGTCAACGAGAGACCAAGTATATACACTCATCATTATTTTACAACGCACGTACATGCATACACGCTTCTTTTGTTTATCGTACGTATCGTCCCACTTGGGAACATGAGAGTATTGAGCATCCTAATGACCGCAATTAGACATTTCTTATAGAAAATGTTCATCCATCGTAACGAAAGATAAACCGATTATCAATCACATCTTGTCAGCTAAACTTAAATTCGAAAAGTAAAGGATACATTTTCGTGGTTAATTGTCTTTATAGACAAACGATCATTATTTTCTCATTGAATATTTGACGCAATCTCATCAATAAAGCAACAGTCACTTGTCAACCTTAAATGATAGTCGATTAGATGTCATTCATAAATCTCATAGATAAACATTTGCTTTGACCATGATTTGTGTTCATTTCTTTCTTTTTCCTAGATTCGAATGAAAGGCTTTATCATTTTTTGTTTATTTCCTATTTATCATCAAGCAATTCAACTTATTGGTCCAAGTTTTATTTCAACATTTAATAACAAACAAAAACTCTACTATAACAATCTCGGTATTCGATTAGATTGCTTGAGTCGAGGACAACCATCGCCTATTATCTCATGGTTTCGCATGAATAGTTCTGATGATCGATTGTTAATTCCAATACATTCTTCGAGATTAACGTACGAATATTATTTTCTTGTAATTTTTTGGTCGATTGAATTTCCTTTTTTTCTAGTGAAATTTTCTCGAATGGAACTCTTTTTATTCGACCATTTCAAGATTATTTCAAACCGATACATGCTGGTATTTATCTGTGTCACGCGAAAAATCCAGCAGGCATTATACAATCATTTCCTGTTCAAATAAAGCCTCGTAGTTTTTTGTAATAAGATTTGTTTTTTTGTTGACTTTGATTTTCATTGATTAGAAATGTATGATGCATATGAAATTGAAGTAAAAAATCCATATGGATTTATTCAATCATCAGTGATTATTTCTTGTGAAATTTCACCACCCATTGCCAGTTCTTATGTCAATATAATCGGTTGGTTAGAAAAAGTAAACGATCGAATAATTGAACTTGATTTACGTGAGTTCAATTGTAAGATGATTTGTCAAGTAAATCTTCGTTTGCTTCTTTGATTTACTCAGGACTTGGTAATAAATATAATATGTTATTAAATAAAAATTTAATTATTCATAATCTAACAAAATTCGATGATAATCGAAGTTATGCATGTATGATTCAAAATCAAATTAATAATCAAACAAAAACAAGTCGATTTAAAACTTTACGTGTTCGAGGTAGACAAAAAAAACACACAATTTCTTCAATCAAAACATCAAATTATTGCTTTAGAACGGTCACCGTTTGGACCTGAACTCTCAATTGCTAATAATACTGAATATCAAGTTCAAGCTGGTGAATCAATTGAATTACCCTGTGGTATTTCATCGTATTCATCGAATGCGAAAATCTCTTGGTGGAAAGATGGAAAACATATATCGAATATGAATCAAGATTTTCTTATTCTTCAAATATCGTATTCATCTATCAACGATTCAGGAATGTATGTTTGTCAAATTGATGATGATGAATCTATTGGTCGATTTACATCGATCATGTTTTTAAAAGTTCATCGTAAGTGAAATTGAATCTATCAAAAATGAAAAAAAACAATTCATTTTCTCTAGTTCCTCTTCAATGTCAAATAAATATTCAACAAATCGATATTCATCATGGATTAACTCAGGATTTATCCTGTTCGATTAATTCTCTTCGAACAAATTCATCAGATCATTGGCAATGGTATCATAATTCTCGTCTTCTATCAACTAAATCGAATCGATATACAGTTACGAATGCAACAAGAAAACATATGGGAATGTATCAATGCTGCTATATGAGAACTTCAACATATACAAACGGTTGTTGTGCACAAACACAAATGCGTATTATTAGTAAATCTTATTTTTTTTCTTTCTTTAGTTCAAAAATTTTTCTTTTCATTGATTAATTAAGATTCGCCACCTGTTCTTCTACCTGAAACTGAAATTCATCGTAGTAGCATCGTAGTTATTCCGAAGAGTCTTGCGAATATATCCATTGATCTCAATTGTACAATCTACAGTGATCCATTGTCAGATATAAATATTTATAAAGATGGTGAAAAGCTTTTACTAAATCATCAACACATCGATTATTTCATGACAGGCGATGCGTTTGTTCATTATGCAATTAAAATCTCGAGTTTAAACGATACGGGTCTTTACGAATGTCGAGCAACGAATTCATTTGGTTCGATTTCATTTTCCAAACATATTAATATCGAACAAGAAAAACCATTGATTCGACCGTTGACAAATCTCAGCAAACGAATCAATGATGAACTGATCGTTTTTTGTTATGCATCAGGTCAACCGTATCTTCATTTACAATGGATTGATTTGAATACAAATCGAATTCTCAATACGTCGTCGATCTCTCCGATTGCTTTGTCAACGAAATGTTTACAATCGAATGTTTATTCATGTCGAGCTGAGAATATCTACGGTGAAACAACGTCAACGATGTTTGTTAATGTCGAAAATCCTGCACGAATTTTTTCAATAACACCGAATCGAACAATACGAATCAATGAAACAATAGAAATCTATTGTTTGACTCAAGGTGATTATCCATCGGAATTAACTTTTCAAAGTCCATTTACAAAAAATCGATATGAAAATCAACGAAATCTTTCGTTTGTTATTGAACATATTCAATTGTTCGATAGTGGTTTATATACATGTTCAATTAAGAATCAATATTCTCAAGATGAAATGAATTTCGAATTAATTGTACAAAATATTCCGAATAAAATCGAACATGTATTCGTTGAAAACTTCGAGAGAATCTTTTGGATAAAATCATTCGATGGTCATTCGAAGATTTTCAGATATTTACTTCGAATTCGTTGTCAAGAAAATTTCTCCTGGTCAAATGAAACGATTATTCAAATTGAAAATCCTGATCGAATATTTTATTCATTCGAGAATATCTTTACCGAGAATCATTTTCTCGCTACAGTACAAGCAGAAAATGCCATTGGTATGTCGATACCTAGTGATGCTATTCAATTTCAGACTAAAGCAAAACAACTATCTATCGCTCCTTACAATCTGCAATTAGTAAATATTTCATCAACAAGTGTTCGATTATCGTGGCAGGTTTGTTTTAGATATTTGTCGACTTAATAAATTTCTCAGTTCGACTTTGTTTTTTTTTCAGTATCCATCGTTACATATTTGTACTGATTCGATGTTGAGATTTATTATTGAATACAATGAAACTCAAATTGAAACAAGTTCAAAAGAAATAACTATAGATCGATTGAGAAGTTTTACGTTCTATTCGTTTACAATCTATGCAATCAATGAACTTGGTTCAAGTCCTAAATCTAAATCATTACAAATACAAACGAGTGAAAGCGGTAGAATTTTAAGTATTGATTTAAAAGAGAATTCATTTTGTTTTGTTCTCAGTTCCATTTGGAATGATCACGGATTTGTCTGGTTATTTACTAAACAGTTCAACAGCATTTATTACTTGGTCAAATACGACATCTTCTCTCAACGGAATCTTCCGAGCCTATGCTGTATCTATCTATGAAAATTTCAGTTAGTTAAATTCAATGAAATTTCGCCTTTTGAAATCAATCATTCGATGTGTTTAGATATGTCAACATTGACAACAATCGAAACTATCGATTCGAATTTAATTCTTTCGAATCTTCATTCATCATCTCAATATTTCTTCTCTGTATCGATTTGTAATCATTTTGATTGTGGTTCATCATCATCAACTATTCATATTCGAACACCGATATTATCATCGAATCGATTGAGTTCATCAAACAACAAACCCTTGACTAAACCATCGACAATTCGTGTAAAAACTCATTTTACTAAATCGAATGAAATTGCTTTGAAAATTTTCTATCCACCGGAGATCATAGAAAATCTCATTATTTCATATAAAATTCAACATAATTCTCTGACAAAACAACTCAACATTTCACCACCATTATTAAACATTCGGCTGAGCCATTTATCATGTGGAACAACGTATGAAATTTGGATTCATACAAGTAATCAGCTGGGCACTAGTACGAGTGAACATTTAATTGCGAAAACTGATGGATCAAGTACAAAGAATTTTTCTTTGAAAATCAATTTTGAGTTGTTGTTTTTTTTTCTTCTTAGTTCCGAAATTACTCAATTCGAAAGATCTCTTCGAAACGATTGCTCATGATTATATTATTCTTAACATGGACAATTGGTTGATTGACGAATGTCGAATTCTATCCTATGAAATCACACTCGATTCCAATCGATATGTATCATCGACTTCTCGCTATCGAATTGATAATCTTCGAGTAAATCATAACTATGAAATGTCAATAAAAATTATCAGTGAAGCTGGAGAAATCAATGAATTTATCTCGTTTCGAACGATTGATGATTACGAACGAATACGAATCAAAAACGAACAATTAATACTTATAATGATTTGTATAGCAACTATTGTTTTGACATTAGTTTGTGTTTGTATTATTTCACAATTTCAAAGAACTAAAGGTGATTTGAAAAGATTTGCATTTAGTTTTATCATTTTGTTGTTTCTTTGAAGAACAATCGAATAAACGATTAAAACCAATAGGATGCAAAGCAAAAAATCGACGATCTCGTCATCGACCTGATAATAGTCTTACCATTGTAAATCCTCGTTCGAATAGTTTTACATCAGGTAAAATCATATCGTCTCTCATATTCATTTCTAGACAAACAAATATATTCGAAATTTCAGAAGATTCACACGGTAATATTAATCCATATGCAGTCACTGGTTATTCTCAACAAGATGAAATTCCTCCTCGTTCATCCGAACGTTACTTTTGTCCGATTGTTTTGGAATCGAACAAATCAACAAGACCATGTCTGTTCACAAATCTCTCGACAATCTCGTCACCTGACGATTCCGGTGTTCATTCAACCTATCAAGATAATCAATTCTACGAAACATACGATCAAACAATTCGGCCACAATATTCTTTAGTTTGATTTCTTTGCAAAACAGTGCAATAGATTTTTCGATATTTTATGTGTATGTGCGCTTGATTTTTTTTTTCTACTCAAATAAAATGAAGACTAAAAATAATGAAAACTAATTTCAATGAGACAATGAATAATGAACAATTCGAAGTCATTGTCGTCGACGGTATGAATTTCAATCGATTTGACTTGGTTTTAGTCGGTCTATTCGATGAATGGATTGTTATCAATTGTGTTGCTGCTGCTGCTGCTGCTGTTGTTGTTGGTTGAGAATCAAATTGAATGAATTCTATTGAAAAATTTTTGAGAAAATCGATTTGAAAAATTTTTCCAAAAAAATTCAGCAGACCTGATATGTTAATTAATTTCTCGACTGTTCCAATTGAGTTATTACTTCGACAATAGAATAGAACTTTCGAATGTTCATTTGAATAGACAGTAAACGATAGAATTGACGTTGAATTCAATTGTCGAATTGTATATAAATAAAAATTCGTAATTTCTTGTTGATTATCATCGAACCAACTTATTTGACCTGATGGATTAGCAATTGATGTACATTCAATGAATACATCGATACTTTTAATACCAATCAATGTACGAACATTAGTCGATATTCTTGGTGGATCTATGTGATATATTTAAAGTTATGAAAATGAAATATTTGTCAACTTACAATGAATATCGATATTGAATACTTTTGCTATTCGATTTGTTTGTTCATTATCAGCAATGCATTCGATCACTGTTGGATCATGTCTCGTGTAATTGCCTAAGAATATATCGCAGACTTGTTCTTGACAACCTGTCCCATCGCCCACTCAAAATACAAATCAAATCAATAGAATCGAATCGATTATGAAAATTGAATTGTTTATTACATAAAATCAATTTGTTATCATTTGTTCGATAAAACCATATAATCGAAGGCGTAGGTCGACCTTCTGCTGAGCAAAATAAATGAAGTGTTGTACCTTCGACAATCGTCTGCTGTTGAGGAGAACTATTCTCTTCGATAAAATGAGGTAAAACTGTAACAATTGAAAAAGAAAACGACTATCATAAACTCAATCGGTCTCGTCTTTTCGTTTACCGATGATATGAACATCATATTCAGCAAATATATGTCGACCTTTCGAACAAACATATCGACCTTCATCGCCGATAGTCGTTCGAAGAATTGTTAAAATTAAATAATAGGTTTCGGTAAATGTATCATTGATATTATTACTTGAACTAACGAGACGTTGTTCTAATTCGAATTGATTCTTTGCATAGACGACTGTATCACGATAGGTTAAAATATCTGGATTGTATGGCTGACGAATACGCATCCAAATTGTCTATACAAATTAGAAATATGAAATTTAGTGTTTTTTTTTGGTAAAAGAAAAAAAGGAATATTGACATCTTCAGTATCGGATTTGGATTTGAGACCACATTCTAAACGAATACGTTCATTTGTTTGAACATGATATTTGATGACATTATTGAGATCGCTTGTTATCGAAAGACAAAATAGATCGACAAAAAATAAATAATGCCAGTACTTCATGGATTAAATAAGAAAATGATTCACTACGTTTATCATCTTATAATAAGAAGAGAGAGAGAGAGAGAGAGAGAGAGATTTTAATATCATTCTGCAGATTCTACGTACGTATGTATATGTTCTGCAAAGCGATCAAACCTATTTGACATACTTCGAGTCGTTTGATTGCGTCTTTTTGTTTTACATATAATTTATATTATACAATCAATGTTCAAGGCAAACTGATGATGAGTTAAACAAGAAAGAAAATGAGTTCTTTCTTTTTCTATCGATCGAGTCTGACAAAGAAATTGAATCTCTCATGCACTAGTAATTTACTTCGGGGAATTCAATTTGGCATTCTTTTTTTATTTATATACGTAGTCCTATTGTCTTTGATGATAATTCGATTTATTCGCAAGACATTCGAATATTTTCGTAGATTTGAAATTGATATTTCCATCCGTTTTCTTCGATAATTTCATCGTCATATTCTGCAAGTATTTCGTCGCTTGTTCGTTTGATTCGTCGAAAATCAGTCAAATCAAAATTTGCTACAATATTATTACAATCGGGAACTTTGGCTAGAATTCGAGTCAAATAAATTCGTTTGACCAATTTCGATGCTATTGCTTGTTCATAGACAGTCGAACCACCGAATGATACTGCAGATTCGATCATTGAATCAGGTGCATTGATTAGCAACCTTGATTTTTCAACAGCTTGCTCAAATGAATGAACAATATCCACATGATCTCGATCGATATTTGGATGATTTTTATGGAAAATATCTTGCGCTTGACTTGTTATAACAATAGAATGCCATCGTGATAGATATTTTTCCTCGAATCCAAGTAAATCTTCGAATGTTGCACGTCCAACAATCAGAGCCAGACGTTTACGTGGATCCTTAGTTGTTGTACCAAGTGTTATATACCATTTAAAATCTGTTGGCAATGGTTCCCATGGTATTTGTCTATCGTGTCCGATAGCATTATTTTCATCCATTGCAAGAATAATATCAATAAATGGCTTTGTTGTCATGTTGAAAATGAAAAATAAATATACGAATTACCCTGCCTAACCTCGAAATAAATATCTAGTCGTGTTATTTTTTTTTCACCAATGAGAAATGAGAACGATTACATGAAAGATAGATTGGGTTGTAGTCTTTTTATTTTATTTTATTTTATTTTATTTTATCTTATTCATCAATGTAATCAATTGATGATCGATTTATCCTTCGTTATTGTACATGTTGTAGTATATCTATCTTGTGACCTCACAATATAATCTACTATTGATCGAGAGAAGAAGAAAAAATATATAGAACGAAGGAAACAAGTTCCTCTAGATGGAACATAAACACATACAAGCCTAATTCTGCTCATGATATCATTTTTAGACAGAAAGAGAGAAAAAGAAGGATATCTCGAGTTATACGTATATTTATTCTAGCACTGCCTGTTCTCTTGTATACTGGAAAATCAGGTCGGTTGCATTTATTTATCAACGGGCACATAACACAGTGTATATATCTCCTCTCTCTGTTCGCGCATATAGAAAGAATACTACGATTTCTTTTCCTTTTTTTGCGAAGAAAAAATATATATATTTATACGTCTGGTGTATATTCCGAGAGTCAAGAGAAAAAAGGTCATTAGGATAGTAGTACTTATTGCGTGTGTGCGTTTTTATATGTTTCATTTGATTATCGATTGATAAAAACAAAATTTGCTTAGATTTGTTTCATTCCTCGCTGATTTACGATGCCACGCGACAATATCAAACCATCAGCATTGAAAAAACTCCAACAATTTTTTACAAAAACACTTGGTACGAGTTTGAAATGCGTTTTGTTTATGATTGATATGTAATGCATTTATCTAGATACTAACAATGATGGTCTTGTCAATTGGACCGATTTCGAAGCTGCCATTGAGGTAATTTATATGATCGAATAAATTGCATTTCGATTTATAATAATTGATCTCATTTTTGAATAGGCAATTGTCTCAAAAGATGAAGCAGCAAAGAATGCTCGATTAAAAGTCTTACGTAAACGTCTCGAGCAACATTTTCAAAAATATTTCTGGGATTTATGTGCTGAGGGTGATGCTAATAAAGATGGAAATATCGATCTTGGTAAGCAAATAACAACAAAAAGATCGTTTCTTTTGCCTTTGCTATGTTGATGATAAATATTGATAGAGGAATGGCTCGATGTTATGAATGGTATTATCGGAGGTTTAAAAGACAAGAATGAATTTCCCGAATGGTACGAAGGTTTACACAAGGCACTTTTTCGTGCAAATGAATTCTTAGACGAACGTGCTGTATCCAAAGAAGAATTCGCTAATATGCTTATTTCATGGGATATCGAAGAAGCACATGCAGAAAAAGCCTACGATTTCATTACTGATCATGGCAAAAAACATATGGATTGTATGTTTATTGTTGTTGTTAATCTTCTTTGCATATCTAATTCGTTGAATTTTTGTATTTTAGATAATCTTTTTTCGGAATTCATGAAGAAATTCTTTCTCAATGAAACACCGAAACACCCATTAAACCTCGGTCTCGATTAGATACATCGAATAATCCTTACGGCTGTTTTCCTTGCTCTTTTCAACCTAGTTAAATCAAATAACCTCACTGCATTTTCTCATCATTTTAATCACTTGATGTGCTCTCTTTTTTTTTTATTTGAAAGAATAATAAAATAAACAAGACAATCACTTTAGTTGAATCGTAGTGAATGTGAATAGTGACATTTTGATTCATATCGATTACGTATTTCTGATAGGCGTTTGCAATATTGTAATTCTAAATTATGGCGAATGCTTTGAACTTGTTCGGCTAAATAGAAGAAGAAGAAAAACAATGATTCTTCAAGAGACAAGACAAATATGTTACTTGTAATCGAATGTAATTCTGTAAGAGATGCACGATAAGATTGACGAAGTTCTGTAAGATCTTCTTCGTATTTAGCTTGTGACGCACGAAGAGTCGAATCGATCTCATTAGTGAAATTAACTAGTAACAGTTGAAACTAAATAAATAAATAAATGTAAGAATTTATATCCAGAAGAGAGAAAGTTGTACTTGTGTTTGAAAATGATGAATTTTTGTTTGGATTTCATCGCGAATCGATCGACTATGAGACAGAAAGAGAAGGATTTTACTTGGTAAGCAAAAGGAAATCTAGTGAATTCACTGATCGAAACGAAGTTCATCGTGACTAATAGTTGGAAGGAAATCTTGTTGTTTTGATTTTTTCTTCGGACTTTCAATCGACAAAATCGATGGCCAAACATTTACTTGTTGACTATCATCGGACGAAATTGGATTTGTTTCGATAGTTATCGATGATTGTGTGACATTTTCTGGTTGTTCATCTTCGGATTTAATAACTAAATCTACTGTTGGAAGAGGGTTGATAGACAGAGGTCTTAATGAAACGAATGGTAATGTTGAACAAGTAGGAAAAGTATTCGAAGAGTTTTTAATTCGATTTGAATTGAGAGTGGTTTGTTGTTGCTTTTCCAATGAACAGAGTAGGTCATTCATTAATGTTCGAACATCTGGATTGATGATAATATTATTTGAAGGTGATTGAACATATTTTTTAATCAATGTTTGTATTCGATATTTATTATCTGTAGGTGATATTGACCGAGTTCGTTCAGATTCATTGAGTATATCGAATACATTGACTGATGATTGTAATTCATCATCATCATCGAAATTTCTCGAACGTTTTCTCGAGATTTGATAACTACTCGTCATATACGATGGTAAATTCGAATCTCGAAGGAGAAAAGCGAAGATAAGAGAATTTTATTTAACCTTGACCTGAGCTGTTGATATCTTACCATTGATAGTTGGCACAAACCGAAATGGTTTTATCCGACTTAGAACTGTTCGTTGTGATGCATAGAAAAAATCGCCATAGATTCGTTTTAATTCTTCGATATGTTCGTTCAATTCGAGCATACTTTTCTCCAATTGACCATTGGATCTCTTTCCCGGATAATGTTTTGAAAGAACAAAACAATGACTGTGTGCAATCTTTGCTCTAAAACACATCAATTCGATTGTCATCTTTGTTTTTTTTATTCAAATAAGTTTGAAATCAACTCAACCGATAACGTTTCCCAAAGAAGTAAACTTCAACTTCATCGTTGACAATTCGAAGAACTTTAGCTGGCCATGGTTCATAGCCTTTCATTTTTGCCCAACAGAGTGTGTGCGGAATCGAACAAGGTTTTATAAACCAATCTTCTGTCGATGCTTGTATTCGTCGAATGTAACATTCCGAACAGAGTTCGATTTCATAAATTTCATTTTGAGTTATTTGAAGAAATGCTCGAGCTGTCTGAGTGAGTTTATGCTGACCTGAAAAACGATTAAAAAAAAGATTTCGTTTGATTTCCGACGATCTCTTTGTAAGATAACTTGCTTCCATTGTAGATCGATGTATTATGTACAATCCATTTTATATCTCGAAGAAAACTATCGGTTGATGAATATTGTTTTTTATTGAGAGTTTGTTCGATAAGATCGAAATTCATCGGATGAATAATATAATCATTGATATCCGATGGATATTTCCAGTTGAGAAGGTATTCTGCCTAAAATAAATTTCATTTGTTTGAATTTTTCGAAAAAGAATTCGATCTTAATGAACTTGAGAATGACATTTCAATCGATTGAGAATATATCTCAACATAATTCTCAATTGTTTCGATGAATAATTTCGATTGATTGTATGAAAAGATGATTGAATCGACTAGAAATTTATTTTCTTAGCAAAAAATGAAAAAAAATTTTCATCCTCATCTAACTAACTTCACATTCAGGACAGATCCAATTCGATACTGAAATCGAACTCAAGCGTGCACATAAACGATGATAAACACGTGGACATATTTGACATTCGATCACATCATTCGGTTGATGACATTCGAAACAATAAACATCATTTCGATGAATCTATTTAATACTCAATATCGATAGTCATTGATTTTTCTCAAAATAGACCTTATTTACTCGATCATTTAGTTTTACAGGTGGTCGATGTTGATTCATCGAGTCCAGGGGCAATGCATGTATATGAAATACTGTTTCGTTTTGTTTCCTTGCCTACATTAACAACAATATGTTGTCGACCACCGTCTTTATACGACATCTATTTGCAATGTCCAACCGATCGATCTCAGTTTAATTCGAGTAATAAATCCAATATTGAAAACATTTTTTTTTCATTGAAAGAAAAATAATTTTTTCTTGAATTTCAAATTTTTTTTTCACATCTTTAATTAGATATCAGCTGTGACAAGAGACCTCGAGAAGATAAAAGAATCAAAAAATGGCATCTGATCTATTTTTTCTTCCTCTCTCTCTCTCTCGCTCCCTCTCCTCCATCGTTTATTTTTGATTTTTAAATTCAACAAACGAAATAAATATTACTAATTCTTGTCTCTTCAATTTCATTCAGATGAAATCTATTTCTACGAAAATAAAAACTCAACGAACAGTACAGACAAATCACAAAAGAACAAAATGTAATCAAATCTAAACAATGACCGAATCAACATTAACCAATCTCGATGGTATTCCTCAATATCAATCCGTGGATACACATCATTATGTCGATAATTCATCGAAATCCATGTAAAATCAACAAATCGTTCGTCTATTTTTTTTCTATTGAACTCTCTTTTTTCTCTAGGACAATTATCGTTCAAAATCCATTCGATGATTCATCACATTCAAATGTTCATTCTCAACATCCCGTTCGTTTTAATCAAGAATTACTCGATAATTTCGGTATTTCAATACCATTAACGAAACAACCGATAACACACGAACAACAACAGCATCAATCAACAACAAATCTTATTCCAATTCCAACACCTTTATCGAATAATTTAGGCATTAATATGCATTCAATAAACCAACCATCACTCACACCGACTATCATCGGTTCATATCCAAACTATGATAATCATTATCAACAACAACAACAGCCACCACAACCACCACCACCACAACAACAACAACAACAACAACCAACATCGACTATGTATCGACCGATGATGGTTAAACATAATCAACAAACACCGATTATCGTTCGTTATCCACCACCACAATTAATGCCCAATCAACAGTACGCTCATCAAATGATGAAAACTCGAATAATGCCACCGAATAATAATAATAATAGCTATGCAACACCATCACAAGTCATCATGCCACAACAACAACAACAACCACCGCCACCACCACAACAGCAGATGATCTACGATCCAAATACGATCTATCGAACGAACGGACAAGTTAATCATCATGTACCACAAGCCGATGATAATATTCTCAAATCTCTCTTGCAAATCAATCCCGAAATGGGTCGAAAAGCTCGACCGATCGAACCAACAACACAAATCAACGTACCCAAACCGAGAAAAAAACGAAAAGGTGCAGAATTGAACACTTCATTCGAAGATGATCAACAACCGAAAGCACGTAAACGAAAAAAGAAAGGCACGGATGAAACTGATAAATTTGTTGAATATTCTCTTCAACAACTACGTGATTTACCTATGCTAACGCCAATCGAACCAATGATTGACATCAAAGATGATCTTTCTTATTCATTTGTTTCGGAACAAAAATCGAAATATCAGGGCAATTTCGGTGATATATTTATTGATACACTTACGGACTTCTATCGGCCAACACATCGTGCACCGCCAATTCTTCTTCCAAAATCTCTCTCAACTCTTGAACGACATTTTCGTCTTTGCACGAATTTTCTCACTGAACCACCGAAACTACCGGCACCACCATTGATCGATAATATCTCAGAGAAGCTCTTCGAAATCTCGAATAATGAAGATAGTATACTTTCATCATCGTCGATTGATGACAACGACGACGAAAATCTATTTCAAACATTATCATCATCATCAGATTATCGACCATTGAGTCCGATTTTTCCTTCAACTCAAATTCAACAAATCCCGTACGAACCAATGATTGATAGCACAGAAAAAGTTTCAGTAACATTAACATTAACAACTCAAGCTGCTAATAATGTTCAAAGTGTCATTGCTGCTGTTGCTGATCTACTCAAAATAGCTTATCCATCGACGATCGATGTTCATCAAAGTTTAAACACAAATCCCAATTGTACATGTTCATCGAAAGATTTACTTTCTCTTACATCATCAGTTCTCGTTTCGAACATCAATCGTTCGACTTCGATCTATAAAATTGGTCGTGAAACGAACATTAGCATACAAACATTGATCGATAATCAACCGAAATATTGTCGATACTGTTCACAACATTTGCCCAATGAAAATTTTCTTAAGAAACGTCTCAATGAATTGCCTGGACATTTGAAAGAACAAACACCAAATGGTGAACCATTCGTCTACTTTTGTAATGACGAATGTTTTAATCAATTAGCTCAACAACAAACTGTACCTGTGAATATTAAATCCGAGCCATTGGAAAGTAATCTACGTAGTTTACCGATAAAACGAGAAGAAATCAAAGAAAACAAACGATGGAAACGATGGGATCCGAATTTATTGCAAAAAATGATCGTTCAACCGACGAATACCGATGAGATTAATTCATTACTCAATGAAATCCGAGTTCCATTGCCAGCAAACGCTCAACAAGATAAACGAATCTGTGTTTTTTGCGAGCAAATTGGTGATCAAATCAACGATGGGCCTGGAAGGTACAAACATCTTGCACATCATTTCTATTCAATTGTTTGTTTATATTTTTTTCGTATTTTCTAGATTATTAAATCTCGATGTTGGTCAATGGTGCCATTTGAATTGTGCTCTTTGGTCGTATGAAGTCTATGAAACGCGTTGCGGTGCATTGATGAGTGTTGAACAAGCCTATGCACGTTCGATGAATACTGAATGTGTTATTTGCAAGCAGACAGGCAGTAGTTTATCGTGTTTTTATCAACGATGCACGAATAAATATCATTTTACTTGTGCCGTTGAAAATGGTTGTGTTTTTTACAAGAATAAAGTAAATCGAGGATGAGAGAAGAAAAATGAATGCGATTGTTGTTGTTGTTGTTGTTGTTTTTTATAGACAATAATGTGTCCAATTCATGCATCGAAAACAATTGCTAATGATGAAATTCTCGAAGATAAAACAGTCGGTCGAAAAGTTTGGATCAATCGAGAAGAAATCAAACAAATTCAAAAGTAAAATTTTGCAAATCAAACAAAAAAAAGAACAAACAGATCAAATACAATGATTTCTAGTTATATGAACGAAGAACATGAAGATAAATCGTATATTCTACGTATTGGCAGTCTTATTTTACATAATATCGGTCAATTACTACCCCATCAATTACAATCCTCGGATTTTCATAATCGAGATTTTATCTATCCCGTATGTGTAGTTCTTATTCCAACTGAAAAGGAAAATTGTCGTTTCTTCTAGATTGGCTATACAGTCACAAGATTTTATTGGTCACGAACTCATCCAAATCGTCGTTGTGCATATTTATGTTCGATAGTTGATGTTGAGAATAAGCCAATGTTTCGAATTCGTGTCGAAGAAGACGATCAAATCGACGAATATTCTCATCGAACAGCTAAAGGTGTTTGGCATCAAATTGTCGAACAAATCGATTTATTAAGACGAAAACATGGTTTAGTTAAAATGTTTTCTGTTTACATAACTGGCGAAGATCTATTTGGTTTAACCGTACGAAAGAATATTGAATATCGAAGAAAAAACGTTATGAATTCTCATTTTTTTTTTAGGAACCACATATCATTCGTTTGATTGAATCATTACCTGGAGTCGAAACATTGCAAAATTATGCGTTTAAAAACGGTCGTTTACAATTATTTGAAATGCCATTGACTGTCAATCCGACAGGTTGTGCGCGAAGTGAACCCCTATTACGAACGCATTTTCGACGGTAGACTGAGATTTTCTTCTTTGTTTTTCTTAAATCTGAAATTGTTCGATATCTGTAGACATACACAAGCCGTTACAAGTTCTCATTCAACTCGAAATGCATTGCCGAGAACAGTCGTTGGAAACGAATGTAAATTTATATTTCGCGAAATAAAACACGATTTGACTTTTTGCTTTTCTAGCCAATCAAGTTCCCTATGTCAAACAATTTGTCCTATCAAAATCGACACAATATCGAAAATTAAAAACTGAATGGCGACAAAACACTTATCTAGCTAAATCTCGTATTCAAGTAAACGAAATTTACATTTTTTTTTGTTGTCAATTAATTCGATGATCTTGAATTTTGTGTTCCTCGCAGGGCTTAGGTCTATTTGCTGCTCGTGATCTCGAAAAACATACAATGGTTATTGAATACATAGGCGAAGTGATTCGTAATGAAGTTGCAAATAAACGTGAAAAACTTTATGAACAACAGAATCGTGGTATCTACATGTTTCGATTAGACGATGATAATGTTGTTGATGCGACAATGAGTGGTTGTCTTGCTCGATATATTAATCATTCATGCGAAGTATAAAACTCCGAAATAGAAAAACAAAACAAAAACGTTAATCATTTTCTTTTAGCCAAATGCAATTGCAGAAGTTGTTCAAGTCGAAAAAGAAAATAAGATTATTATTATGACAAATCGACGTGTTGCAAAAGGCGAAGAATTAATGTACGATTATAAATTTGATTTCGAAGAAGATTCGAAAATTCCATGCCTATGTGGTGCAGTTCATTGTCGAAAATGGATGAATTAAACTCTCCCAGTTCTTTCAGTTCTCAAACAAAACATAAATTAGTTCGATTATTATTTCTTTTACGTGAATTTCTCTTTCTTCCGTCCTTTATGTGAAAAAAAAACAATAAATACATTGTGTCTTGCTGAACATTTGATAATCATCCATCATCGTTGATCGACTGCACAGGATAGATTATATATACATATATATATATATATATTTCTGTTTGTTTGTTTGTTTGTTTTTCTTTTTTGTACAAATATTTTTTTTTTGCAAAGAATATAAAAGACAGATCAGACCGCTATTCAGCGAAATAATTCGAAACGAATAGGTTTTATTTGAAGAAGAAGAAAAAAACAAACAAACAAAATTCAATCAGTTTTCATTAAGCTTGAAGTAAAAGTGCAACACCAGCTAGTACCCATTTCGATGGTTTTTCCTTGGTTTTCAAATGAAAACGCCATACGTATGTACTACCACGTGTCTTTATCCGATAGACTGGACAATCGTATGTACCTTTGACATCCAATCGATCGATTGGAATGGCTAAAAATGATGTTTTTGTTAATATTCATTGTTAGTAAAACAGTCAAACCTTTGACAAATATAACAGGCATTTGTGGGCATAATTCTTTTAGTTTTCCGTCGACTAGCAAATTACTTTGTTTATCCCATTGTGCGCCATCGATAAATAAACTAATAGAATGTTTCGAGCAAAATCTGTTTTGTTTTGTTTATTGGAAAAATTCTACTTATGAATATAAGCACCATCTTTTGGCGATGTTTGTATTTCTTCTTTTTGTTTTTTCGTTATTTCAACGATTAAACACATTCGATCTAATGGCCAATCTTGTTTTCTTGCAACAGCTTGCATAATTGATGTTAAAAACGATTGTGGATTGAAAAGGCCACCTAACCAAATCGATTTCGGTAATTGAAAATCTGCAGTCCAATTTTCGATTTCTTGATAGCGTGCTAACATATCTTGAAACCAGAGACCTAGCGGATGTAATGATGGATAGGCTCGATTCGTCCATTGATTGGGAACAACATCGAGATAGAAACATTCTTGCAAAGTTTCGATTTCAGATGATATGGCTAATTCACCCTGAATGAATTCGAATTGTAAATATGTAATCAAACAAAATCGATTGATGAAAACAAACTTTAAGGCCACCATCTAATTCTTTCAAACTCTGTCGAATTTCCCTCAAAAGTAGATTCATTCGTTCGGCTTCTTGCAATGCTACGACTGAATAAGGATTTCGTTCGTCGATACGAGTGCGTAGCTCAACAATATTGAATTCTTCAGGAAGATGAGTTTGAAAATCTTCGAGAGTTATTCGAATCTAATGACGATATTAATTTGTAATCTAGTTTTTCTTTTTAAAAAATAAAAACAGCTACTTTTTCATCATGAGACATGGCTCGATTTTGTCCTTGATTGTCCGAATGATTGTCTCTCGATGAAATTTCAATTAATGTTCGAAATAATTTTTCACTTGTTTGCGAAAGAAAATCAATTTCAGCATTCGGATGAAGTCCATACAATTTCGGTGATTCACTCGGTAGTTTATCGTCGATATACGCATGATAACCTTTGTAGTCCATTGACGATGGCAATGGAAAGTCTGGTGCTAAATAAAGATCACCTTCGAACATTGTCGGATTGATATATGTTTCGAGATAATTTCGACATAGACGACGATCCCAATCGTCGGTTATATGTCCTCCGTACATGATTTCACCGAAAATATAACGCAAATCTTCCCAAGGAATTTTCACATTCGCTTCGAGATAGTTTCGAAGAACGTCGACACAGATTTGCAAATCACCAGAAGAAAATGGATATTTTCTAATCGAAAAGAAAGAAAAATTATGCCAATGTCAATTGATAGTAGTACCGATTCCAGCCGATTGATCCGAATTTTGTTCGTTGCGAGACAACAGCATGAAAATAACAGAGTGCAAACAGAATGACTTTGAATTGAGCATCTTTACTGCATGAATCAAGAACTTCTTGATCGAAATTATCCAAAGCTTTATGCAAGTTCGCTAACATTCCTACAATAGTCTCAAATCTTCGTTTTCGTTTGCTCTAGAAACGAGTTAATATAGTTCCGTACCAGTATGTGATTCACTCGTTATTTTCAATGAATTCTCAAGAATTCCTTGTGGAATAATATGTGTACTAAAATCGGCACTTGGCTCAGCTGACATAAACAATCGAAAATCTTCTTGTGCATTTTCTAACAAACGTTCTAATTTTCTTTCTAAGGTCGGTAGCCAATGTTTAACAAGATGAATATTTTGTAGAACAACCCAATCGCCCTCTTTTGCCGCTGTTTCGAGACTATTTTCAGCAATGATTTCCTGTCCTTGACCAAGAGAAATATTGTGAAATCGTCCTGTTTGTGATGTATAGCCAAGTTTTTTGCCGAGATTTTCGACATCCTTCAACGGATCGACACCAGGCGAGAGAATAAAAAAAATCGGAATCGATCTCGATGCTTCTTCATAAATATGAGCGAAATCCGGCGCACGAATTTCGATATATTTCTTGCCGAGTTTTTCTCCGACAAATAATCTATGAAAACGATAAAGAAACTAATCGTTGAAAAACATCGTCTATCAATATACTTCAACGCATAAAGCATTCGATCCGATCGAACAGCACGAAGAATACACAATTGTTGCATTGTCGATTTACTTTTCCATTCGCCCTGAAGAAAAAAAACATTTTCGATTTATAAAAATTATCGAAAAAAAAAATGCTTTGTGTTCTCTACTGGTGGTTTTTCTAATTCTGGTGCTTCACTTTCAACATATTTCTTCCATCGTTTATTCGATGTTTCAATATCTCGATCAAGTCCGTGAAAGATCGGTACTAATGATAGAGCTTTAATACTTCCCCAAGCTTTATCATTCAGAAATTCAATTGGACTGCCCGAATGAATTTCCTGTGGATTTCTCAATAGCAAATCCAATTCTAACAAATCGATTTCTCGTTTTTCCGTCAAGATTTGTAATAATAATTGAACAGTAAAAATCAATTTATGTTCTTCGAATAAACCTCGAATGATATACGAATACGATGCAAATGTAATCGCATCGATTAAATTCTCGATTCGAACACGTAGATCTTCGTTTTGTTCGGCTCGATCAATAGCTTTAAGAAAAACTGAACGAAAAGCTTTGAGTGAAAATTGATACATTGGATGAATTTTAGCGAGATCATTCATTATAAAATAGATGATACAAGCTCGTATGGCCGTCGGTCGATACAATTCTCTTGTTCGATCGATTTGTTCGCTAAATTTTTCAGCTTCGAGTTTTTTCTGTTCGATTTCTAACGCTGTATTCACGGTTCGTTCGAGTGTGACGACAAGTTCAATATTTTGAATGAAATTTCCTTCGGCAGTAGCTAAACGTGCGAGAAGAGAATCTTCGAGTTTTTTTAAATTGATTTTATATTCATTCTGTTGTTTGGTCACTTCGAATTTGCTCTTTTCTAAATCAGGCCGTTCGACAGCAACAATTTCGGCTAGTAATTGTGCTTCGAGACCATCACGTGTCGTACTAAAATTGATGAGTGTTGTTTGAGCTTGAATTTCCGGTCGAAAATGTGGATTTGCCAAACGTGTTTGCATAATTAAACGAAAGTTTGGATGATAAATTATTTCTTTATCACCTAATTTAATAGCTGTGCCTTTTCGAATTAAATTTCGACTTATAATCGGATCCAGAATAGCATCGAGCTGTTCGTCGATGCATTCCAATAGAAGTGTATCACCACGGCTAATAGCCATTTCCAAACGATCGAGATAGCCTTTACTTTTGTATCGAACGAGAATTAATTTATCGGTGTAACGATTTTTTATCCAACGAAGACCTTGACCTTGTGGATCGACCATTAGCGGCCAACGGAGACAATAGAGAAGAATAGCTGCATTTTCGTAGGATGTCTCATCGGCTGGAAGACCTTGATTTAACCTAAAGAAACAATTTCGAACTAAAGAAAGAAGAAGACATATTTGCAACCATTCAGCTATATCTGCATCATCGATCATAATTGACAACGGTTTCAAATCAATTCGCATTGGAATTGCATTCTAGTCGAAGAACAACAAAAAAAACATTTCATTAATATAAAATTCAAATGAAACTTTAGCTGTTGTAATTGCTGATTTCCATCGATCGACAAGATTAAGTCGATACGTTCTTGAGAAATATCCGGCATAGGAAATAAATGTCGATGCTAGTAGAACATCTCCAACTAAGGTTTCTAAATCTTGTTTAAATGTTTCGACACGTTTCGACCAAATGACTCGACTCGAAGCGAGACCATCGACAAGCCGTTCGGCGAGATCGATCTGTCGTGCCAGACGTTCTTTCGTTCGGACTGCATCATCTTTTTCTGCTAATGCTCGTTGCATTTTCAAATTTTCTTCTGTTAGAATATCTTCTAAATATTGAACACGAGCGAGAATCTTCGAAAATGCTTGTTGAGCTCGACTTAATTCTTCATTAGCACTATCTAACGCTTGCTGTTTAGGTTTGACTTCCAAATAAACTGTATGAAATTTCAGTGTATCTAAATAATCAATTTATTCGAGGAGATTTATGAGAAGTTTTCGTGTTTTTTTTTGCTGAAAATACTATCAAGCCAAGTGTAAATGCCTCCGGCAGCTGCTGATTTCACGGTGATTTGTTGAATTAAATTTTCAGTACTATCAGCTTTGCTGACTTTCATTAAAGTTACGTTGAGTTTATCGATTATTGTTCGAACTTGAGGAGTTACCTATTGAAAAATTTTCTCGACAACGATGAAAGAAGATATTTGCATTAAATTCACTTTCGAAACTTGAAAATTTTTTAAACGTTGTAAAAATTTCTCGACTGGTCCAATCGTATTTTTTGCTTCGGTCCATGTTCGTTGACCTTCGGGAATAACTCGTCCTTCATCAACCCATTTAAACAAAACCACTAATACGACTATTTCGAACACATGCATTCAATTGGAGAATATCAACTTACCAACCATATTCATAACGAATTTAACTGTTTCCGGTGGTGATGCAAACGATTTCAATTCGGTTAGTTGATTTTTTTCGATATTTTCAAGTGCGAGTTTTGCTGCTTCGAGAACAGGTTCAGCTTTCGCTCTAGATAAAAATGAATCATCAATATTTCGTTGTTACTTTCAATAATTCGTACAATTCAGCAGCACATAGTGCTTGTACTTTTTCTACAGCTGCTTTTTTTGTTTCAATTTTTTTTCGTTCATCATCTGCGAACGACTAAAACAAAACCGAGATTTGTTTCTTTCGAAGATACAAAATTTCTTTCAACGAACTTTTTCTTTCGCCACTTTATCCGCTTCGGCTGTCACAATTTTCAAAGCTGCTTCGGCTTTTTCAGCTTTCGAATTCACTTCTTCGGTTGAAACTTTCAAATCTTCTTGTAGAATAGCTGTTTGTGCCGAAATCGAACTCAATTTCTCCAAGCCCGAGAGAAGTCGAACAATTTCCTGTTCAATTTTCATTTTCTTATTTTCATAAATAAATTGAAATAATTTAATAAATTCGAGAAATGTTTTCGGCGTCGTATAATACGATCGTCGTTCATTGAGAAGATATTGTGTTGAAACTTGTTTGACATCTAAATGCGTATCGGCCATAAAATTTGCGATGTTAACTCGAAGATTATTGTCAATTGAAATGAACTTATCGAGAAATCTTGTCACAACTGAATAGAGTGCTTCGCGTGGCCACGGATGAAACCAATCGATCATCGTACTATTAAATATCGCTGGAAAACGACGTGCACGTACACGTAGAATATTTCCGACTGGCGAAAAGCAAAGAACGATTTTAAGATTTCGTCGAACTTTATCGATGAAATATTTCCATATGGACTCATGTGTATCATTGTATCCTTGAGATTTCGCTTCGGATCGGAGTGATTGAATAATTTCATCGATTTCATCATCGATAAATAGTCGAAAGATTTCTCCCGATGATAGATAATCGTTGATAAAAACGAGAAATTGTTCATCAGTTATCTGACCATCACTGAGTAAAAACATGCAAGCAAGACCTTTTAAACCGGCACGACGATAGAGATTATTCAAATCTGTTTTGAAATCATTAACGCCATAATTTGGTTTGATAGCTATTTGAAAAACATCAATCGAAGATATGAATGCAGCTAGACGAGCTAATGATTGCTTGCCACTACCACCAACTCCGATGAGTAACGCATTTCCTAAATACACTCGTGCTTTTCTCTTTTCGTTAAAACTTTCAACTCGGTTTCTCTACCTCGTGGTGATTCTAAGATTCGATTGATTCGTGCTACATGAATCAATGCGTCTTCGAAAAGAACTAAATTCATCGGAGAATTTGTTTCATTATATGATACTAATGCAGTTTCGACGATTTTTTGTAAATTTGACATTGATGAAACGGATGTATACTGTCCATCGTTGATTCCACCCGAAAAATGTGAATAAATCAATGGTCGAACAAAGGTTTCGTCATTGGCAAACTTAATTCAAACGATTGTCTTTCATTTCATTCGAAAAAACAAACGAAACAATTTCATCTACTTCGAAATTCTTTCTTATTGTTTCTTTTAAAATCTTATGAAATAAATTCAAATCTTCTTGATTAATTAATTTATCCGAATAAGTTCGTTCAGCTTCATGCATATACAATCTCAACAAATCGTGAGGTGTAGAAACATTCTTCGACGAAACAAATAACATTCCCTATGAAATTCAATTGAAACTTATCCTCGAATCATTTCCGACAGACAAATTACTTGAATAATATTTGATAGATCTCGTAGATTGAAAAGATAGTGAAATTTAATTGCTGTCGGTAGGAAAACACTTGCAATTCGTTGATGAAATCCGATAGCTACCGTCATGAATTGATTGAGAAAAGTTGTTTGTATTTTCGGATCGATTTTATTAAAATTCGAAAATTTTGCTTCGAGCATTTTCGAATAAATTGCTTGAAGAATATTCTATTTGAAATGATCATTCATTGAAAACTGTTGACTTATTATTCAAACTTTATTTGGAACGGGCACAGAAAATGTTGCAAAATGTCGTTGAAGACGTGGATCAATATGAAATGTTCCCGCATTTTGATTCATTGAAATAACAAATTGACAATGACGAATATCTCTTAAGGTTAATTTCTGTCGATCATACCAATGTTGATAGTCAAGATATTGACGAACGATTGTATGAGCTTGAACAGTGAAGTACTTGTCACGTTCAGGCATATTGAAATCATCTACGAGTTTTTTTTAAAATTATTTTTCGAATCAAGAGAAATGAAATAGAACAAAAGTGTACCAATGAAGTAGATCAATTGACGATTGCCCGGCGCACCATAAGTTCGACCAGCTTTTTTCTCAAGAGGTTTCTCGAGAGAATTTTGAAGCATTTCACTTGTTGTATAATCTAGAATTTAGTGATGCCAATCGATAGGTTGCTTAGAGAAACAAGTATTTACAATTTAATGAATTTGTTGAAATTAAAAATTGATCAGAATTAAGTTTTTCGAGTCGATTTTTGATAATTACACTTTTTCCTGTTCCAGCTAAGCCAACAAACATGACGGATACATCGCCGAGTTTGACGAGAGCTTCAAGCCAATAAGATAATCGAATTGTTTCACTTGTCGAAATTAATTGTGACTAGAATCAATAGACTTTGAGCAAAGAAAAACAACCGAGAATGATTCGATTTTACTTGAACAGGTAAATCGGGATCGAAATAAACTTCATCGATAAGTTTCGTCCAGGGTTCGAATTTTTTTGTTTGTGGTTCAATTGAATAATCGAAAATGGTGCCATGCAGAGGAAATTTAATCGTTTTAAATTCATGAGTAAACCATTTCGAAAATTCTATTCGATAATCAATTGTTTGATCTTGATACAACGAACCGCCAATTGCCCAAATCGTTGCCCAAACAAAATACAATTCCCACCAATCTTTCGGACAATCTACTGGCAAATTCTGTGGTGTTAGCAGACAATCTATTATCACTCAGTAAATATAATATTTGAATTCTTAAAAATCATTCAAACCAAGTAGATTGCAAAGCATTTGAACATGATAAACGTCAACTAATGGTGTTATAGTTTTGACTCGTCCACTTTTGAGTAATTCCAAACAACGCGGGATATATTTATCAAATAACAATAACAAATGATTTCGTTCACTAGTTGACTCGCGTTTCTCAACCCAACTGACATAAACAGGCGAATAGCCAATGTCATGTGTTGACACATAGAGAACACCAGCACGTGATACTGTGGCCGGTGTTGCTGTTTTCAAATGACTGATTTCGAATAGCAAACGCATTGTATCATTCAATGGAATACGTTCATTACTAGCTAATGTCAACACTTTATTATCATCCATGACTGTATTCAAAGATTCAATCCACATTGGATCGATATCACCATCGAGAATGATCCATTTCGGTGCTAGAAATTATTCAAAATAGAAATAGGAAAACGATTCTTATTCGAACGAATAAATTACAATCAGTTGTCATATTGGCTAAATCACGCATGATACTAGAAAATAAACCATCTCGCCATTCGCGTGTTTGACGATGCATATAACCGAATAATTCATTGTTGGTTACCGCTTTTGGATCAACTAGATGATACAGAGATAAACAATCTTTTATCTTCACAATCTATCTTTTTGGATCTTACGATCGATTGCTTGTGGTCGACGTTTCATATTTTGATACGTTTTATACAATGTTTTCCATATTTGTGTTTTACCAGTACCAGCATTGCCAATAATAAAAACTGAATGTCTTACGTTGAACAATTCTTGTAATTGAGCAACTTTTAAAACAAAATTATTCTGTGCTGTTGGACTCGGTTCTTCGGCTTGTAGTTGAAGATCGAGTGCTGCTTCGCGTACTTTATTTTCAAAATCATGATCTCTAAAAATCAAACCATCAGTTTATCACATTACTCTATCGCTTCGGTTTGCCTTTTTCGTTCGACGTCTAACATTGGAAATAGATCTCCAATTAAATTTAAAAATACTGGCAAATCTTCGACCGTTATTTTCGATAGATTAAAATCTCGTAATGCTCGCATGAGAACTTTATCTTCGCTCATATCAGGATCTGCTCGTCTTAGTGTACCAGCTACAACTAATACTGATTTAATAGCACGTAAACCCCAATCGTAATGTTCCTTGAATAGAAAATATAATTTTGTGTTCAAGAAAAAAAAGTAAAGAAACAAACTTGTTTAGACAGCAAATCTCGACATAAACTATACAATGTAATGAATTTTCGACTTAGTAAACGTGCATCGGTAAAACCAGCTGAGACAAGATTTAATTCAGCTAAACAAATTTTGATTTTGTTAATTTCAATTCACCGAAACAACAGCCAACCTATGAGTTCGAAATCAGGTACAACCATTGCACACGGTCTAATTAATTTTGTATAGAGAAATTTTTTTTTCTATATGAAAAATAATCTATTTTTCTACCGAAACAAAGCTTTTAAATTTTCGGGTAATTCCGTTCGACCAGCATAACCTGGATTCATCGTAATAAATATTCCGATAGACGGATGAAGTTTAATTTCAGCATTCATAAAATAAAACATCTTTCTTTTTGATCTCAATGCATCCTTTGAAATATTCTCAATGAGATTTTATTTTCGATTTTCTTAATAAATCAATTACGAATATTAGTTTGACTTGAACAGCAACAACTGATAGGACAGCAATCGATATTCGATTGAATCTAATTTGTATATCAAGAATTTTTTGCTGAAAAATTAAACACGACAAGTGAATTCAAATTCATACTCGTCAAAACAACCCCAACAACCGCTAAAAACTCAATAACGATGATTTCTCCACATTTTCGAGTTCAATCTCGAACGATTACCTCATAGCTAATCCTTTGAATGTATTACCAATGGATTTATAATCAATCTGTTCCGAACAGTTTGTTACAAAAACACAAATGCCTAACGATCGACCGAGATCTGTTTTTGCAAAAAAAAAGCAAATTCTTTTCTTGCTGATGCAAATACGATCGTCAAACCTTTGGTTGTCTCTGTTTTTCCAGTTCCAGCCGGTCCTGAAAATTTTCATTGTCAAATTTGATCAATTTCTTTTCAAAAACAGACCAGCAGGAGCTCCGCCAACAAATAAATGCAACGATTGCGTCAGCGTGATGTAACACCTATCGAAAAACATGACGTTTTCTTACGTTTTTATCGAGAAAGAACGCGCAAAAAAAGTGGTGTCAGCAGTGGGATTTGAACCCACGCCAGCATACGCTGACCAGAACACTCCACCTCGCTGAGGAAGCATTACGCTTGAGTCTGGCGCCTTAGACCACTCGGCCATACTGACGTTTAATATTTAAACATTAATTCAATTAATTCGTTACCTATCAGTCAATGGTGTTATTACTAAACGACTTTTATTTCCTAAATATCTATAAAAAAAATTAATAATAATCATTGCATACTAAGATTTTTTTGCAATCTACTCGTATTGATATCTGAATTTGGCATCACAAATATTTGCATAACAATGATTATCTTTATTATCCCATCGATGTCTTAATTGTGATTGCCATGTGAATTCATTACTATTCTCAATTTTTAAATTTAACATTTTTGAAACGACATCACGTGCATGTAGATCAATTAAACAAAGTGTTGTTATTTTCTCTCGATCTTCATTATTTAATTGACCCAATAATAAATTAATTAGAGTATTTAATTGTGAGATTTGTTTTTTATTATATTCTCGTAATGCATTCGAAAAGCCTTCTTCCATTCGAGTAAATGCTGCACTGACTTCAGTTGTCCACCTATGAATATATTTCATTGAATTTCGAAATGAAAATTTAATTAAATTCGTTTTCACCAAATTTGACTAGCAGTTAGAATGACTTGTGCTGGATAATCGAATATCCATTCTTCACGAGATTTATCCTCAAATGAAAAGAAAGAAAGAAAGAAGAAGTCAACGATCGCTAAACTAAACGGATTACTTCATAGGCGCTAACAGCAACTTTTAACCAATTTCGAATGGTTTCACAATGAAAATCTAGTAAACGTCCTAACCAAATCTCGACAGCACCTTCTAAATTGCAGTCACTAAAAAACGCTATACGTTCACCATCATCCGAATACACTAAAAATGTAAATCAAAAACTTAAATTCCAATCATCGATATTCAACGTGCAATCGTACTGGCATAAGCTGCTTTTAATTTCTGTCCATTTGAATCTTCACGTAAATCTAATTTGTTCAAACTATCGAAGACTTTCTTCAATAATCTCATGACTTTATCTGGTTCATTTCCGTTGGATAAGAATTCTAGTAATTCCGAACCAGATACAAAGAAAAATCTGAATATGATGTCTCGTTTGTCAAATTTCGAAAAATTTTCTATATTTCAAACCGTGGAAATGCCAATCGTTTGATTTCTAGAATTCAGATTTCGAATAATTCAACAAAAACTTCTTCTTTCATCTACCGAGATAGTCTTCTAAGGCTTTTTGGCAGATTTGTAGATCGTCTTTCATTTTCTCTAATCGATCATATAGACCCGGTCGATTCGTACAACGAATAAAATTCAAATCAGCTTCATTTTCTCGAGCGATTTCCTGTCGAATTCAAAATTCATTTTCTTCGTTTCATTCAAATCAATTATTCGAACTTTAAATTCTCTGTCAATTCGATCGAATGCGACTGTTTCCTGTGGCAATTGTATTCGTATATCATCCGTACCAATAAAAATTCCTTCTAAATTCGACCATGTTCGTTGAACATCCGTCAACAATTGTGAGACCATATCAGCTGTCGACATTTGACTTTTCCATTTCACAACATTATCAACGAAATGTGAGATAAATTTCGATGAAAGTAATGTTTGAAGTTGAGTCTGATGTTCATCCAAAGCAACGAGAATATCATCATCGATAGCAACCAGAGGCACATTGGTTCGCGGATGTTTTTCGATACGAAAATTCATATTCGACCTTGCAAAAGAATTTTATTGATACAAAACAAAAAACAGTTCGTTTAGTTAATCTTACCAAGTATTTTCAACATCAGTTAAAATCTTTTCCATGCCTTGTTCTTTCGCTGCTTTATCAACAATATTTTTCACCTGAATAAAAAGAAGTTTCTTGAGAAAACAAAAATCTAAGCAGATTTCGACAAACTTCTTCTTCATATTTATGTAAATTTAAAACAAGAAGATCTTGTAAACTTGTTTGATCATTAATATTAATTTGAACGCCTGTTTCTTTCATTAATTCTTCCCAATGTCTCGGTCGAACGACATTATTTCGAAATTCTCCGACGGAATGCAATGCTGTAATTAAATTTTTCACTTGCTTTTCAATGCCTTGAAATGCATTCCAGTGATGACATTCTTTCGAAAGTGCACGTAAATCTTTATTCAAATATGTTTGCCGTAATTCTTGATCGATTAATTCGATGTTCACCTCTTTCCACGGCGTTTTTGTCCACTCATCAATACGTGAATGAATCAAATGAATGAGATCCCAGAGATGTTTCAATGGACGCATTTCTTTTCGACAGAGATCAATACTAGAAATTCATACGAAAATTTTCATAAAAGATAGAAAAACAAATCACTACGTTTGGTATTCGGGAATTTTAATATCGAATATATGCGCAAGTTCAGTTAATTGTTGAACTTCATGATCGAATTTTTTCAATTGTGCTGCCCATTGATCCAATTCTAGAGAGTCGAATAAAAATCTAAGTCGATCAATTCATTTTTTTGAAAAATTTACCAGCATAGGACTGTTTGGTATCATAATTAAATGGTGCTTCTTTCAAGAATCTTTCTCTTAATTCTTGTTGTTTTCTTTCTATTTGCACAATTTGATTTCGTATATTCACAACTTGATTCGTTTGCAATGGTGTTATATGTTGTTTCATTTTGGTTGCTAATTTTTTAATGTGTATCCATTGTTCAGGTAGATCATCGAGCATAGCATAGATCGTTTGTGGTACTTCATAACCGTAAGATTTAAGCAATTCAATTGTGTCTTTAATCGGTTGTGACATATCATCGGTATATTCTTGTCGAGATCGAACTTGACTTAGAAATGTCATCATTTCAATTAGACTTTTGAGATCGTTTGCTTGGACTTCATTTTCGAGTATTTTCGATGCGTGTTTAATGAATGTTTGAAGTTCATTAAGAGAATCAGTGACATGATCAATGAGATAGTTTTTATATCTATGCGAGATGATAAAGTTAAAGGTTTTGTTTTTTGTTCTAGAAAAAGAATATCTTTTTTTTACAAATCAATCCATTTCGTAACGAGTGTGAGTAACTGTCGTTTGATAGGTCGTGCATCAACGCGTAGCCAACTGTTGAAAACAATCGTTTGATCCCAATTGTCGATTTCATTATAAATCGATTGAAACAGATCGATTTGATTTTGAAATTGTGATAGATTCGGAGGTGTTTCTTTGATTTGTTCACGATTTTCTAATTCCGATTCGTCAAGAGTTCGACCGTAGAGTAAAAATTGTCGCATATGTTCTTTTCGATCATCAAGCCATAGATAAGAATTTTCTTCAACTTCATCTTTCCAATCATTAGCTTCTTTCATCGTATCTCGAAGACGTTCCATAATTTTCAATCGTCGATCATTTAATTCTTTCATACTTTCTAATTCATTCTATTCAATATTTATCATTAGATTTTAATCGAATTCAAAATCGTTTTTTTGTTTTTTTTTGCATTACTTGATAATGTTTTTCTCCTGAATGTTCAGCAAGACGAGGCAACATGGCTGCTTGTCGAAAGATATTTCCTATTAATGTATCAACAATATCATAGAGTCCATTAGCACTGCCAAATTCTAATGTTGGATTGAAACGTAGATTGATATCCTTTATAAAAAAAAGAGTTTAATCTCTCGAAACAGAAAACTAATCTCACATACATCTAAAATCAATTGAACTTCAAACAGTGGTCGTTTATTCAATGTTGGATCGGATTCCGTTAGAATATAATTCAAATTGAATTCAATGATTTCATAAAGACATTCGATAATAATCTCATCGATATAATCGACATACGCTTTCCACATATCCGAATCAGCATCGGCTTTGAACAACCATTTATTTTGCTTAAATATCGAGCGCGATCAAAAATAATTTTCTATCGAAAAAAAACAAACATCATTTGTATATTTACTTTCAAAATCGCCTGTAAACGTAGTCCAGTATCATGTAATTCATTATTTCGTTTTAAAACTCGATCTTCTTTTTCATAAACAACAAGTAATGGATCTTGTCGTGCATCACTACGTGAATATAAGGCCGTTTTCATGAAACGTTTGAATAGTTTCGGTATATCAGCAAGATTTGATTTACTCTTGAATAATCGCTCTTCAAAATCATGAATTGTTCGTCGTAATTGATGAATAAATTCACTTGGATCTATTACGACAATAAGAAAAAAAAGGCAAATCATTGGTTTTTAAATATCATTTTTATTTGATTATCACCGTTATCTGTATCTAATGTAATAACTGTACTAGCTTTTTCTAAATCATTTTCAATTGCAGTGAATTCATCACGAATTAACGGATATTCGATGATTAGAACATTATCATGAATATGTCGATAGGAATTTGTTATGTAATCTAAGAGAAAAATATCGAACTATCGAATAGGTATGCGTCGAATGTTACCAAGATCGATGAATAATTGTTGAAATCTATCAATTTGTAAATAGAATTGTTCGATATCAGCTGTCAATGGAAGATTCGGTATTTGATAAATACGGGAAACTTCTTTTAAAGCTGTTTGAAACTATTAACAATTTATTTCGATTCATTTTTCATCAATGGATAATATTTTACTTCAGGTTTGATATTGATAGCATAGTATTTGTCTTGTTTACGAAGAAGTGGCTCGTTTGAATGTAGAAAATCTTCTTTCTCGAAATTATTTATCCATTGTTGATTGAGATTATCTGTGAAATCATTAAGTTTCTTTTCGAGATTTTCTTCTTGTTTAATTATTGAATGATAAATTGGATTTGTTTGTAGACTAAATAGACTGATTTGTTATAAATCTTTTTTTGTTTCTCACAGTGTTACTCGAGATCGAGTGTTTTCAACGGTTCAATTTGACTTTGAATTCGTTGTCGAAATTGTTCGATCCATCGATGATCTGCAATGAATTTCGATGATGTATCGATAAGATATTCATCGAATAATAATCGATCTTCATTTAGATCATTTTCGATAATATTCAAAAATGTATTCAGATATTGATCAATAACATTCTTCAATCGAGTTCTGTGTAAAGTCGAGCCAAATATTCGAAATAACTATGTCAGAAGAAAACAAGATCATCATTAACTCGATTGACAAAAAACAACGATTAACACGAACTCGATAGATCGTATCGATATTTGTTGTTTCAAATCGATGATGACACGAATGAAGAAAACATCGTAGAATATTTGCTATACGTTCATCACCATTGACGATAGCTTTACGAAATTTCTCATATGCATTCAGAAATTCAGCATTCGTTTCATCGGTTATGTCATCCGTTAAATCTAAATCTTCAATATTTAGTTACTCATATCTTTCAATGGAACATCATACTTCGAAAGACAGCATAAACAGATTTGAAATCTGCAATTACTTTTTGTAAAATACTTTGCTGTTCATCAGCATCGATACCACCTAATTCAATCGTTTCATAGATTGAATATTCTTGTGCAGATGAGATTATATCCTAATAAAAAAAAGAAAATTCTCATGAATCTTTCGAGTTTCTATTGATTTTACTTTCAATATTTTCAAACGATCGATAAAACGATCACAACGTTCGAAAATTTTCGATTCAGGAATTTCCCAATAACGAATCTAATCAACAAAAATCGATATTTTCAATGAGAATAATCAAAAGACAATTCACTTCTCGATCGTTGAAATACGATGGCAATGCATTCTTTCGATTTTGATACGATTTTTTGTAATATTGACATGATTCAATAGCTAAATCGATTGATCCAATCGGTTCATCAAAATCCGTATCAACAAATAAATCATTCGATTGTAACAAATCTCGAATCTACACAAATCATCAGAAACTGTTTTTCTCTCTAAAACTCACTTTCGAAATAACTAAATTAGTCCATTGTTGTAAAAAACCAATGAACCGAAGAATATTCGTATAGTAAACCGAATTAGCCCAAATCAATGCTAATGTATGAAACAATCGATCGAAAATCGATGTTAAACTTTGAATATCTTGAGCAGTTTCAATGAGTTCAAGTATTGGTTGAAGAGGTTTGAGATAGAGTGCGAGATTGGATGCTTCATCAAGTGCTTGAATAACATCACGAAATAACGAACGGAAAACAGAGAAATAATTCGAGCCGGATACTTCGAGAATTTCTGTCAAACGTCGAACAATCGGCGAATGAATCTACAATAACAAGTTTTCGTTGGTTTATTTTCCTTGTTTTGTTTTCGAATACTTGATTTTGAATTCCTTGTAAATTCACAGCTCGTTTCATCCAAAATTCGATTTCCATATTTGGCATTTGATATGTATTCTCTGTTGATGGATCATTTTCGTAATTAATCACTGATTGTATTTGATTTTTCCATGTCATAAGAAGATTTTCTAATAGACGAATTTTCCGACCATCAAATGTTTTATTTCTATCAATCGAACAACAAGAAATCATCATTAGGACATATCTTCGATCAATCTGACCTGTTGAGTACACGTAAATAATCTGATCTTCCGAGAAATTCAATTTCATGCGGAATTGGCAGGACAGTTTGTCCTCGAATTGTGCCATTAGTAACTGTCAACAAGTTAGTTAAGTCAGATAGATTCTGTAGGCAATTTCGATTGATAATATCAGGCCAATTGTCCGTAATTTCTTTTCGTTGTAGAATAGGCCAAAGTACATCGGAAAGAAATCGACTGAATTGAACGATAGATGATTGTGTAAATTCAACGATAGTCATTTGCTTTTTCAATGAAATATCTTTGTCAATAGGTTTATTTTGTCGTTTGATAAAACAGATTAATTTCGATTTGAATTCATTCGGAAATTCATTGTACAAATTTAATGTTTCAGTATATTCACATATGAGAATACGTGTTCGATCGAAAAATTCATCGATTAATTTTCGATTAAATTCATTTTCAAATACAACTACATACATAAAGAAAACATGTTTATTAAAAAGAGAACAACCGTTATAAAAAAAAAAGAAAGAACCTTTTTGAAATGCAACTGGTGTTATTCCATAGACAAGATTGAGATAATTAAAAATAAACTGAAAACGTTGATCATCTAATTGATTTTCATTTTGACTCGATTCAATATCTCCGACATCACTTGTTACTGAACTTCGGTCGTGAAGAGTTTCATTCATGATTACAGTCGTATACAAAACGCGCTCTTTTTTATTAAAAAAAAAGAAAACAACAGTAAATCGCCTTTGTTTTATAAATAAATAAATAAATAAACATATATTCAAGTTATTCGAGTTTCTGGGATACTATCTGAATCAATCAATTGCAATGGACGATTAACAATAGTTCGTGAAATTGACTTTCTTTTTTTGTCCTCAGGTTCTTCCGGTGGGCAAGTTGAATACTCAGAACTTTTCCGTAATGATGTTTTCGCTCGGTGCATAAAACTTTCAGTTCGTGTTCGTAAATGAACAACATCGAATACATGATCTCGATAAGTGTTTGCTTTTTTCGATAGATGAAGAAGAATAATATCGCAAAGAAATGTTGCCAAACCGAATAAACCAACAATCGAGCCCGTATTTAAAGTCAAAGTAATTAAATCAAATTTTCCAGCTTTACCACTAATCGCAATAATAAAACGAAGACCGAAAGCTTTGGTCAACGTTCGATAACTAATTGATTCGTGTTTCCAATTGGATGAATAACGAAAATTAAAGCCCATAGAAAATGCCGGCTCGTGAAAGGGCACATCGAGTCGAGCGAATGAATATTTTGGTTTACATAATTTAATATGTCGATCAAGATTACAATCCCAATCGAGTTTGATACGTACGACACCACCGTAACGTAACATTAGTTCACGTTCAGTTGCATTTTTTTCAGCTTCATTTAACATATAATTAATACTGAATATTGGACAATCTTTATTCTTCTCTGGATCGAATATACACACTTGCAATTCATCGACCATATTCTTATGTTTAACAGAAAATTCCGGAAATTCAATGAAAGTTTTGATGAAAACTGTAAAATTCAAAACTCCTTTGATAAGCATCGCAGGTGACAGATCATCTTCAGCCGGGCACCAGCCTAAATATAGAAAGATTTGTGTATAAACTTGTATCATACGTATGCCAAATGCGCTGTCAATTTTCATTTCGATTCTAATCGAATGTCAATATGGCCTAACCATGTACCGTATGTCTTTTTCTACCTGAATATTCGCAGAGTCCTTTCATGGTCTTGGTAATATTCATTGTTCCGTTAAAAACTGTCACATTCGGCGATAGAATACAATGACCTGTCCAACGACCGTTAACCTTCGGTGAAAATGGTCGATTTTGGCAATCACTATCTGTTTCGCAGTATGCTTCTTTAAGTGAATAACTTTCGGGACAAATTGAACGTGTCTGATCCGTTTGAATAAAATTTGTCATTATAAAAATTGCATTATTTTCCGATGGTGGTACAACATAATCTAAAAGAGAAGAATACATTCGATAAATCTTTGAATAAGACGTTTTTCTTCTAACCAGCAACATCAGTAACAATAGTTTGATTTTCTGATGCTTGAATATAACCAATTCCCTTGACTTTCAATGTCACAGATGATATAATCGATGAATCATGTTTTTGATAACCTTTTTCGTAAATAAGTAGATAAATGATTGAATAAATGAGAATAATAATTTGTAAAATTCGAAGTAGAACAGCAAATTTAAAACTATGTATGAGAACTAATTTGGGTGTTTCATATTCAGTGAAATATCCTTGTACAGCATTTCGACAATATCGACTAAAACGATGCTGATATTTGCAAAATGATTCCGTTTTCATGTTATCAATTTGACAAGCGAACTTCTAAATAGAAAATGAATCAAAAGATAATCCATATCATCCGATGGTTATGCAAATGAGAAGAAGAAAGGCAATTATGTCCAAGTGTTGAGTAATATGGTGATAAGGTGTAAGTGAGTCTCATTTATCTATATATATATATATATATATATCTATGTAATTGTCCTATTTTAATACGAAGAAAAGAAGTAATCATTCAACAGTAACGCCCTATCATAATTCTGTCTCGTGAAAAACTGCAACAAAAACGTGATGGAATGAGAACGCGTTTGAAACCAAAAGAACGATTCGCTTTCTCCTCTTATACTGAGAGAGCGTGCGAGGCAGAAGGAGATAGAGAAATTGATGACAATCGTAATATTAAGAAACATGTATACGATATACACATATGTATCATCGCTATTCATTTCGACGTAAAACGCTTCAGATACTTCTAATGGAGATACAGCTATGATATACGTATATATATAGAGAGAGGGAATGATAATTGATTAAGAACAGTTGTTTGTTCGATAGAGTTTACACTAGAGCAATTGTATAATAAGTAACCGGGTCAATTGTCTATTGAGAGTTGTGAAAGTATACTTGTGAGAAATTGATTTTTATCTTAATTGAGAGAGAGAGAGTTAGATAGTGTTGATCGTTACTATTATCTTTATAAAAGCCAATGTATCATTCTTTGAAATGTCATCTATCGATAGTGTTTGTTTGGCTTTTCAAATCAAGAAGAAGAAGAAGAAAAGAGAATGGATAGTAGTGATAGACTTAAACAAATAACCAGTCTGATTTGTTTTCGGCAGATCGATAAATAGTAAAATGTTTATTAGACTTCTTTTCTTGTCAGTTTTTATTTGTTTATCTTTTGGAAAATCTTATTTGGAAGTTGAACCATGTGAAAATCAACGTTGTCAATTACCGTATTGTTACTGTTCAAATCAATCGATACCCGGTGAATTAAATGTAAGAAATGCTCCACAATTTATTGCAATTACAATCAATGGACCATTAGAAAATAAGATCTACGGTTTTCTTCGAGAGTTTTTTCTTCGAAAAAATTTTACTAATCCCGACGGTAGAATATTATTCGGTTGAAAATAACGATTTGATTTCTGTGGAATTTTTAGGTTGTCCAATTAGTGGAACATTTTTTTTGAAAAGTCATCTAGAAACAGATTATTGTCTACTGAAAAAAGTTCTTCGAACAGGTCTTATCGAATTGGGTATAACATCGAATTCAAGCGAGTAAATACTTTGTTTTTTAATATTAATTGGAAACATTTCATTTGTTTGTTGTTTTGATAGATGTCCAACAGTTGACTGTCGAGTCAAAGATAAAAGTGACAAGAGTCCATTTGTTTCTTGGCGTTCATATCGATTTTATAATGAAACAATTGATTATCGTCGAATTGTTTCGAAATTAACTGGTGTACCAATATCATCGATTATTGGCTATCGTTCGCCGAACTATGAAGTTAACAATCATCAACTTCATTGGCATATTCTTCGTGAAAATCAATTTGTCTACGATTCAACATTGATTACGCGTGAATGGGATTATCCTCATTACAAACAACAACAACCATCGCCATTAACATGGCCACATACGATGGATTTTGCCGCTGATTATGATTGTTCACAAGGTTGTTACACGCAATCATTTCCCGGTCTTTGGACACTTCCAATACATATGTATCAAGATTTCGAAGGTCGAAATTGTACAACAATCGGCAGCGATCATTGTCGTGTACCTCGAACAACAGAAAAATTCTTTCATTATCTCAAACATAATCTTAATCGTCATTTACATGCAAATCATGCACCATTCGTCATGGCATTCGATAGTTATTGGTTAAATGAACCTTATACACCATGGCGTTTAGAAGGTTTGAAATTATTTCTCGAACATATTCAACGACATCATTCGGATGATGTTTATTTCGTTCGTCTAATTGATATTATTAATTGGATGAAGAAACCTCAAAGTTTAGAACGAATGAAACAAGGTTATCTAGGCGAAATTGGTTTACGGTCAACATGCAACGAACAATTTTCGATTGAAGTTGATCAACGATGTGCTGATGACAATGATAATCAAGATTTGGCTTTGAATCAATCATCGACAAATCGATCATTATTTGTACTTTTCGATGGTGTTGCTGAGCCATTGTTTCGTTCGAATATCGTTTTTTATTCTGCATTGAGCTTCTTTCTTTTTATCACCGTCACGTTTATTTATGATCGAATTTTTACTCGTTAGAAAAACTTTAATTTTGTATCTCGTTTATTTATTTAATAAAAGAAAAGACAAAACATCCATCCATCGATTCTATTGCATTCGTCGTAGGAGAATTTTCTTAGCGGCTTGATGTGCATGAGCTTCCATTTTATCTACGAAATACAAGACAAAAAAAAACGTTTTGTCTTTTTATTGATAAACAAAAATGACTAACAAATCTTATGTAATCCACGCATTGGCATTTTGAAAAGTAATTCCTGTGGATTTTCACAAATAAAAACATAATCAGAATCAGATTCACCGTCGGGATATTGTTCGAGATAACTATCTCGATCTAAACAATCGATTACATCGACACATCCAAGTAAAACCGATGTCGGATATTCAGTTGGAAAGTCGAATTGTTCATCAGGAGCTCTCGATCGATAGAATTGTTCCATTTGTGCGATTACATCTGGATCGGGCTCTTTAGCAGCTGCATGAATCCATAAACGACCACGATGTGACGTGTACCACGATCGACCTTCATGCCTGTTGCGCATGCCAGAGCAAAAAAAATCTATCGATGGTAAATTCAGTATCAGATAAACTTACATCTTGATACCGCGAACTAACAGCGAAGCCCATGGTTGATGCATTGTTAAACATCTTCCATCGTCAGTCATTTGCATTAATTCTTTATCTTGAATACGCAATCGATCTCGATCTTGATCTTCGATCGTTATTTGTGAAAGACCGGGCATAGTCGTCGTTGTTGTTGTCTTTTGCTCTATCCACTGAAAAGTCGACTTTTTGTTTAGAAAATTATGTTAAAAACAAGATCATTGAAGACCTGTGGAGGTTCCATATCGGCAGGTAAATTATGATTAATCAAATCGTCATCATCGTCATCCCAATTTGGTAATTCTTGTCGTCGAATACGTTCACTTTGTAATTCATATTGTTCACTATCATGAACAGCTTGTGCTTCATCATAACTAAAACGTTTAAGAAATATTCAACAATGAATTACTATTATTGCTTTTGTTTTGATTTACAAACGATCTTTTGACTGTTCTGCATCATTATAAACTCGTCGTCCAGCAAAATCGATTGTAAACTTTTGATTTTTCGGATTCTTTTTATCTTCCATTTGTTTTTGAAGTCGTTCTAATTTATCTCGTTGTTTTTTGCTCAACCATTTATTATTACTATCGAAATAATCAGCAGCATCGTCGATAACTTGTGTTCGTTTTGCACTAGAATCGAAATAAAACAATTGTGCATTTCATCCTCTATTGTCTCTCGCACCTCGTTCGATCGAATTCGATTAGTTTGTTTTTAAATGCTACAGCTTGTGCAATATCATTCAAAGAAGCTTGATCGTTGGTTGTCGTTCCGAGATTTTGTGTTTCATGTTCTCGAAATTGTCGAGATGTTAGATCTCGTTCTAATTTTCGACCATCTTTCGATCCCGATTGAATCATTTGTTTTTCTTCTCGTGTGCAAACCTAAATGAAAGTTTCGTTTTTTTTTATTTGATTATCGAGAAAAAACAACACGATCATACTAAATTTCCACAGAAGAAACAGGGTCCTGAACCTTCCTGTTCACAGATAATTCGTCCACATGTCAAACAATTTCCGATGAGTTTATGTTTCGATGCTTGACATTCACAAGAATTTCGACCAGGCAAACGAACTGTCATTCGTTCTTTGCCTTCATTACTAAATACATTGATGTACTTGGTTTTTTTCTGTGCTGTTGGCATGATTGATTTTTGAAATCTAGAAAAAACAAAAAAAAACAGAGATGGATGGATAATTGCCTAACTATGAGTTTTTCTTGAAAATTTATTTATTCATTTCAAAAACGATTCTGTTCGCGTTGAATTCGTTGTGAATAAGTACGAGAGACAATATTCCATGCATCCATATACCGATCCGAACATTGAGTTATGCATTTTTGTTCCGAACTTGACAATGAACTACCAGGCTTATTGACACATGCGATGAAACATTTGTCAGATAATTTCTTTTTTAAAACAGATTATATACATTTTTTTTTCTTGTCGATTGAAATCTTTCGTTACTTGTAATAGTTCCTGAGCATTTTGTACGGCTATTTGCTGTTGAACAGAAGCCATGAGCTGTTGCCGTTGACTGGCAGTTAGTTTTTGATTTTCACCGCTCATTCGAAAAGCTAAATCTTAAAAATATAAATCGAATATCTATTTATCTTTTGATTTAAAATAATAACAAAAAAAAAGAATTCCTTTTTGTTTCATTTGAATACTAGTAAAAATAAGCAAAAAACAACAGCGAAAAACAGAAAGAAAAACGATCATATCACAGTTCGAATACAGAAAAGTAAACGTTTCATTCTCAAGTTGATTTCAAATCTGTGTCATTCGTCTCGAGAAGAGAAAATGACGACGAAACTGAACTTCGTTTCGACGATCGATTTGTATCATTGGCTCGAAGAGACCGAATACTACAAAAGAAATTCGAATAATTATAATTATATTCTTTATTTTTTGTCGAAAAAGGTCAGAAGAGAATCACTTCCAAGCAGACGAACACTTACGGAATGTTAATCACCGAATTGATTAGAAATTGTTCGATTAATTTTTTTAAATTTTCTAATGTATTTCCAACTGCATCGTTTCGTTCACCTATTCGACAATGATACATTATCTATTCAATAAAAAAAAAACAACAGCAACTATGTGCTACGAGCATTCGACAAAGATGACAAAACGAACTTGACCAATATTTAAATTTAATAGAAAAAATCCTCGATTAAATGCATTGAGATTAGTTGTTGTTGATTGAAGAAGATATCTAGACAACAACAAAAAATAAGACTTTTTCTTTCTCCAAATAAACAATTCTTTACTCATCAGGTTCGGCATTGAAATCATAGATTTTGATTTCGGATTGTCCATAGAAATTAATCGGATATCTCAATGGTAGCTGAATGAAATCAGATAGAATTAAAATTAAATGCGAACAGAAATTAATCGCAGCTATTATTTCACGTTCACGTTCTCGACCTAATTTCGACAGATAGATTTCATCGTTTGCCGGCGGTAATTTAATCTGACGAATTGAATATTTATTTTGTTCGTCTTTTTCAATTGGATAGATATAACGATAGATTTCGTCGAGAACTTCTCGACGACGATATTTGTTAATTAAAAGATAATTACGAAGAATTGATCTTGAAGAGAGATTTTCGATTTTTTTAGAATTTTAAACTAAAATAAAATTTACTCGGATTGTTGAAACCGATACAGAGATTGACTGATTGCATTTCGAAGACGTTCTAATTGCGGCAATTGATCATTCAAATGATGTCCTGTTTTTTTGTATGCAAAATGAATAAAAGAATTATCTTTATTTTTTGAAAAACAACGTTCCCGTACGTCGATCGTCGAGTAAATGCTTTTTCTCTTCACAAATCTGCGTCGATTGTTGAATGAGATGCTTTCGATAGATGATATATTCTCTCAATGATTCAATACGAATTCGTCGTGTTTCACATTCTTTCAGCTGAGTCAAAACAAATAAGCAAACAGTGTGGAAAAGTTGCGAAACAAATGTTTTTTTTACTTTATTTAAGTAATCTTTGTTCTCTTCGAGACATTTACTGATGAGTTCGAGTTGTATCAGTGCATTTTGTTTGTCCTCTCGGATTTCATTGAAAGTACTTATCATTCTTAAAGTAAAAACTCATTTTTATTCAATCAGAAAGTTCGATTGAATTTTTACAAACCGATTTATACTCGATTTATCATAAGAATGATCGAATTCAAAGCGTTCTTTCGACGCATTACTTGTCGATCTGATTTCATCATCCGTATCCGTAAATCGATAATCGAATATAACCAACCATAATGTATTTTCTTTCTTCGTAATTCGATCTTTTTGTTCATCAGGTACGAGTGTATTATCAAGATGAATTTCATATTCAAGTAACAAATAACAACTATCCGAGTTTGTTATCCATAGACGCATGATAAAATCTAGAATTTTTTTGTTTTCCAATATTCTCCATTCGAAATTGACAAGATAATTACCTTGTAAACATTGATACGGTAGTGGGTATTTCAAATATCTCCATTCAGGATTCTAAATTTTTCGAAAACAAATATGAGTAATTGAGATTTATTCAACCTACTCGAACATTCTCGATCGATTCACTTGTATAAAATGCTGTTCAAACAGAATATTCTTTTTGATTCTTTCTATTTTTTGACTTACCAGCTGATTTTTGATTAACATGTAATGTAAAATGTACGGTAAAATGAATTTCATTTGTAACTAAATCATGAAAACCCAATGATGTTATATGACGTAGACGTTTCTAGGAGAAAATCAGACGATTGAAATCTTCATTCGATTGAACAATTTACTTTTAAATAAGGAAGAGAAATTAATGGACATTTTTCTCGATAGAACGACATTACAAATCGTCATTCAAGAAAATCTGAAAACGAAAACTACGAATTCGATTGAAGAATTTATTGTTAAAAAAAAGAAACTGTCGAATTAAGCACTCGATAATCCTCGACAACAAGCTTTTATTGCATCACTAGAAGACATAGAAAAAAAAAACTTTTTCGACAAATGAGAAAGGTGACTTGACATTTACCGAGCATAGGGAATGTAACTAAGAGTATACCAAAGCTAAAAAAAAAGATTTTTTTGAAATTAAAATTAAGTCATAGAGAATTTGGTTTGATTACCAATGCTAAAAATTGAAGAATGACAAAAATAAGAACGAGAGCTGATATTTTGAGCTAAATTTAAACAAATAAAAGTTCATATTCATCATTCCTTTCTTTGGCTAATCTTACCACAATAGCCGATATGAGTGTCATAACCAAACAAATCTAAACCAGATGTTTTCTTTTTTTTTCGCTCAATTATTTCGAATGAATTTTACTAGAAAAACAATCGTTGCCACTAATCGAGATGGATCAAACATTTTCTTCAATTGATTCATTGGCCCCGTTAAAAACATGGTTCTAATAAATAAAAACATTTCATTATCATCAAATGTTCAATCATTTCTTACGATCCCAAAGCAGATATTACAGCTAAACTATACAAAATGGCAAAACCAGCTATACCTCCAACGAAATACAATATAACTGCCTAGAAACATATGCTTCGTTCGAATTCATTTCATGCAAACATAAACTCACAAATATGCCGAATAGGAAAGCTATACCAAGACAAATACCAAAACCTTTCAAACGTGTATTCCATGATAAACCTGATATCTAGACAAGAAAAATACAATCATGCAAAGCATTGATTTGATTGCTCTGGTTTTTTTGTTCATTGTATAAGCAATATATTAAGCGAAGCGTTTTGCTCTCACCTATTGCACTTAGATTAGTTTAAAGCGCAAACACACATACACGAAACATTTAATGTAGTAGTGGAAGAAGAAGAAGATGGACAATATTAATAGTTTACAACATTGTTTATTTCATCGAGCCAACCAACCTGCGATGTAATCGGTACATCTTCAGTGGCTGCATACCGTCCACTAATCGTAAATAACTGTCTCATGATTATTTTTTCTTTTTCTTTTTAATTAAATTAAAACAAAACAAAGATAATCTGAAAGTAAATTATATATATATATCAATATCCCAGTTTTAATCTATCACCATAAGAAAATTTAACAAGATAAAAAAAAAAGATGTCTGATTAGTTGACTTTCGAAGCCAATTCTGTTTTTCGTAATGCATCAAGTACCATATCCATATCATCTATTCAAAAAAGATATTGAATCAAAAGAAAAAGTTCGCAGTTCTTGTTTTCGTACTTCGTAATGTTCGAACCATATTCACAATTTGTTCCTTGCCATCGATGACTTCCATGGCTTGTGTATAAGGATTGTAATGTACACTGAATGGTCGTGGAATAGTCATTGCATAAAGACGTAGTTTTTCTTTGGCATCTTTGAAACTTTCGGCAAGAAAATACGTTGGCTGATAGCTCGTTATTGGATATGGTTGAATTGAAGCACGAAATGGATCGAATGGCATAATTGATGGTTTATCTGTTAGACAATACTTGAAAACAAAAAGAGATTTCGATTTTAAGAACAAAAACAAAGTCGAAGTTATTTGATTACTTGCAATTCACCAAATGAAGATAAAAGACCAGCACCGTATGCTTTTCGTTCGGTATTTTCTATACACAAACCGAACTCGACTGTAAACCAGTATAAAGTTGCTAGACGAGTGATATACTCGTCCGGTGCGCCAAGACTAGCCATGCCAATTTCTTGACTAAATTCTGCAAAGTCTGGATCAGCAAAAAGTGGAACATGGCCGAGTAATTCATGACAAACATCAGGCTCGGGCGTGTACATTGGCACACTGTGATGACGAATGTATTGTGTTGAATGAAAAACACGAAAAGCTAATCCAGCAAGAAAATCTCGTGATGATAAAAGACCTTGAAAGCAGAATACAAACAGATCGATATCGATATTCGAATTACAACTAACCAGCAACTGGTCGAAGACGAAAACCCGAACAATCTTGTAGAAATTGTGAAACATCTTCTAATTGTGGAATATTTGTTTCATTGTAACCACAATTATCGATTAATAATGGGAAAACATTATTAAATTCTTTGCAAGCATGCGTAGGATAGAGTTGAGTTAATTCACGAAAAACTGTAGCCCATGTTGAAATTTCTTGTTCGGTATATGTGACACGAGGAATCGGTTGATTGTGACGATATTGATGAGCTATATCGGCGAATTCTTTTCGACGTTTTCGATAGAGTACATCACGAAAACCCGGATGATCAGCATCCAATTCTGAACCATAGGAAAGAACACGATTAGCAAATTGATCGAGATCACGCATTTTTCGTGGAAACCATGGTACTAAAATATTCCAATTAAAAAAATTTGAAAATAAATAAACAAACAAACCAGATTCATCGATTGTTTTATGTGCTCGTGAAAGTATATGAATATATTTCGATTCTTGACGTAATTGTTTGATAGCATCGGACACACTACCCATCGAATTATCGCATTCAACGTAGAATTCATGATCATTTTTATTTTGACGAGATAAACGAGATTCAATATGAAGAAGATTAATGCCATGTTTCTAAACAAATGAACGTGTTTGTTTTATTTATCGGCAAGTGAGAATTGTTAGAGAAGAAGGAAAGTTCGAGCTTAGGAGAGCAAGTCAAACCTGTTCAACAAATTATCTTTTAAATAAAAAACTAAACGAATAATAAGAACTATCAATCGATTTGATGAATGTGCTTACTTCGAATACGTGAAGTGCTCGAGCTAAAGCGCCAACTTCTTCGTTCAATGAGAATAATAATGATGTTTTAGTTGAAGATTCATCAAGCTAAAATGAAACTTGACAGTCGAACAAGAAATATCTCGAAATAATTAACAACTTCAGTCGATAAAAATCGTCCCAATGATTCAGATTTATTCTCTTCGTTTGCAATTCGCTCAGCACCAGCCTAGAACAAATTCTTCAATAATCATTCAATCGAATCGATTATCAAACCTCTGAGAGAGTACCCATGATAAGTATCGGTCTGTTTTTTTTTCTTCTAAAACGAAAAAAGTCAAATGGCCTAGATATTTATATTCTCATCGTCATTGGCGTCAGGTGGACATGAATTTTTTAAGTGTTCCAGGGGAAGGCGTGTCTCTCTTAAGTGCGAAGAAAATGTGTGCAACAGCTGAAGAAAATTGATCATTATTCTTTCCTTTTTTAATAAATCGATTAATATTTTTCTGAAATGACGAAGAAAAAAGGAAACAAAAAGATAGATGTGTGTGTATATACAAAAATGAATTTTATCGTGCACTATTCAATGAAAAGGAGATTTTCTCGCGAGTTTTATTCTTGCCAAGAATAAGATTTTGTTCTTTTGCATGTTGTTTGCCCAATTGACGTTCGAATCGTTCACGTTCTTCCATTAAACGTAATTGACCTGTGCGAAGTTTTTCTTCTTCTTCAGTCTAATTTTATCAAAGAATTTAGAAAGAAAAAATTCATTCACTCTCAACTCACAATTCGTTTTTCAGCTTCGGCTAATTTTCGTTCATTTTCAATGAGAATCTTTTCTAAATCTTCTCGTTTCTTTCGTTCTACTTCCTATAATAGCAATTTTTTTTCAAAAATCCATTCGATTCGATTTCAATTCATACTTCTCTCGCCATCAAGAGTTTAATTTCTTCGCTATTTCGTTGTTCCATTTCTGTTATCATTTGTTTTTCCATTGTTCGTTTGAAAACATCGACACGTCGTTTAACTTCATTTTCGATTTCGTCTTTTCGACGTTCTAATTCTTCACGTACACGAGCTTCAACAAGATCTTTAACACGACGTTCGACTTCGGATTGAATAAAATTCTCACGACTATCTTTTTGACGTCTATTTTCACACAATACAAGAAGAAAAACAGTTCAAACATCAAATATAATTTCATTTCGATGTTACAAGATTTGCATTCGTTCACGTTCTAATTCAGCTAATCGATCGACTTCAGCTTTTTTTCGTGCAATTAAATCTGTTAATTCCGAGATATTTGCACGAAGTGTCGAATCGTCCGGTGAAGATGATGCTGATGATTCGCTCGATTCATGACGAGATCTATGAGATAAAATAATAATAATGATATAAAACAAAAACTCAATGACAAACCGTTTTGACGATTGTTTATCAGATTTTTTTCGGTGTTTATGTTTTCTATTCGATGGACTTCGCGATCGGCCCATGAGACGAAATCTAAACGATAAACATTCACGTTTAGCTTTTATTCATCGATGAAAATCAGAACTTTTTCTTTCAATAATCACTTACCGGTGGCTAAATCAAGATCAAACAAGAAATATGAGTGTTTTCCTTTTTTTTTCTTAGAAATATATAGATATGTATTTTAATTTATTAAAACAGAAAAAAAGATACACAAACACACTGGCACATAAAAACAGTTCGTTTTCATCAATCCGTAATCTCTGAAATAGAATTATTTAATCGTCAATTTTCGAAATAGGATGAAACCGAATAAATAATATACTCTCTTACAAAAAAAAATGAAAGTAAGTACGGTAAACGCGAATGAATGAATCACAAAATGGTTTTTATTTATCCAATTGGAAATTTTCTTTTTAAAACGACACGATACTAGCGACGACATGCTCAATTTTACTAAGAAATGTTGTATTCATTTATAAATTATTGAGATTAACCCAAATTTGACATTTGAAATTGATTACTCCACCATGATTCGACATCTTTTCGACCATGATTGAAAGCACTTGATTGCCACGAACGCCACGGATAGGATTCTTCGCCATTTGACACAAGACTGATATTCTGTTGGACTTGTCGACGAGTACCTTTCGTTTCCGTAGATGTATCACGTACCACAGCTTGAGATCGATAGGTTCCACTCTGAAATGAATCGAGCTTAGTTTTTCTTTGCTTTTCTCTGAAATTCGAAATCTAAACGTACGTTAAATTCATTCGATGGAGTCGCCATGCTGATTCCTCGGTCTGGTTTCTTTTTATGTGCATCTTTTTGCATGTGTTGTTGTCGTTCATCGTGAATTTTCGAACGTTTATCTTCGTCGGCTGTTGTTGTCGCTTCTGCTGTTGTTCGTTTTAATGTTTCCAAATTTGTAATTGCTTGTGCTTCACGAAAAAATGCTAATTCATTACTTCGTTGAAGACTCTTGATAACATTCGTTTGATCTTTAGCTTTAATTCGTTTCAAACATTTATTCAACCAATTTCTTATGGTTAATTTAGCTACTTCTTCTTCAATTAGATACTCTAATTCTTCACGAGCAAGTAATTCTTCGAATTGTAGAGATTTTCGAATTTCAACTGAACGATATGCTAACATACTAAACACAAAAACACAAGTCAATCGAATAGATAAAACGATGAAAACGAAACGCACTTGAGTACATCATGAAATGTAACATCATTTCCATTGTTTAATTTCTCGATTTCATAACACATATGTTTGTAGAGTTTTTCAGCATCGACTTCCAATCGACCACGAAGTAATCGTAAGAGAAATTTCACTCGTTTCGCCGGTATAATACCTTTCCGGCCTGTATCAATCATATTCCAAACAGTTTGAAAATGTCGAATATCTGTATAACTCAACAACGCATCTTCTTCATTCGAATAGAACAATGAGAAATTCTCCATAATAATAGCCACGAGTAGATTCAATGCAATATAAGTTATAATAATATAAAATGAACAGAAATAGAGTATCGATGCTGTTGAATTACCACAATCACTTTCCCAATAGGAACCACCGCGTGTACATCGTGGCGGTACAACCATACAATCATGCATAATCTTATTCCAATCTTCACCTGTAACAATTCTCATGAGAAGTACGATGGCATTGGGCACATTTTTAAAATTAGCATGTCGACCGAGTTCAGGTCCGAATTTCACACAACCAAAGAGAATAACGCCAGCAAATGCATAGACTAACATCAAAAGAAACATGCCAAGAATGATAAAAAATGATTTAAAAAATGAAACAATAATCGTTAACATCAACATTTTTAATGTTGCCTAAACACAAACAGAAAAAGAACATCATATAGTTTAAACAAAATTTAATTGAATTAATTAATTACATGTTTGCCAGCTATAGTAAAAAAACGAAGAATAATCACTGTAAATCCAAATGTATTACTGAATTCTTGCTGAAAAGAAGAAAAACAATAAATAAATAAAAAGCAAATTCACTTTCTGTTATCTTACTAATTCACTTTTGCCAATCGAAATAAAATTCAAAACAATCCAACCAAGACCGAGAATAGTAACTAATAAATCGAAACGATTTCGTCTCGATTGCCAATAACCAATAAAGCCTAATGCTATACATTTCATAACCGCTTCGACAAGAAATAGAAATGTAAATAACGAAGAAATCAATGCTGAAATTTGAGTCGACTGTTCTTTGGCTTTCCAAGGTTTGTAAAGTAAAGCACAATTGAGTAGAACAAGTACGGCCGAAGATTTTTTAAACAGTCGATTTTGTGTTATATCGAATATATACGAACGAAATTTACTATTCTCTGGTCGAGGTGGTGTTCGTAAAGGCTGTGCAAGTTTAATACGACCTTTTAAATCCATCCAACGACGTTGATCAACAGTCAACAATGCAGTTCCCTGAAAATCACAATAATCTTCTTTTTTTTAACATAAAACTCGAAATGTACTTTATTTTCTGAATAATTCGCAATAACAACACCAACGAATAATGTCAAACCAATCAATGTACCAATAAATACAAAAATATGTACGAATATTGCGTGTTCCTTTTTTACAAAACAAAGCAAAAAAAAGCGATCTCGAATTGAAATGATTCGTATTCAATTGCTTTTTCTTACTGGTCCCATTCGATTCATGATGATATCACGAATTTCTAACCATCCTTCCAATGATAAAACTTCGAAAAGTGCAAGCATTGCACTGCCAATATAATCGAAATTAAAATTCTGCGGATTAGCCCTAAACAAATCCGTCTCGTTGAAACGATCATTTCACATTTCAATCCTTACCAAATTCGTGGAACTAACATAACAGGATCAGCTCCACCAACGTTCATTTTCGATACATACAATTCTCTCCAAAATGTTCCATGACATGCAGTCTACAAGAGAATATTTATTTTTATTTTTTTATTTTTTATCAATTGAATTTTACTTGATTCGTATAATAAACTTTGTCATTACAACGTGCTAATTTTCCACCGATAATTTGTATTCCATAGATTGCAAAAATAAACATGAGTACGACCAAAAGAATTGAAACTAACAGAATCTCTTTGAAACCTCGGCAAACTTCGTACACGACTTTTCTCATGTCAGGCACAAGAATAAATATTCGCAATGGTCGTGTCGATCGAAGTAACATGAGAAATTGTGCGACACTATTCGCAGGAACATGCCGTGGCAACCAACAGAGATAGATCAAACCAACAAAGAAAACGGCAACGTCAATCGCTCCGCCGATATCTCGAATGAGAGCTTTCGGTGTGAAGAATAGACCGTGAGCGAATACTTTCAATGTTAATTCGACACTCATGCATATGACGAATGTATATTCAGCGATCTGAAAGATTGCTTTTTTTCTCTTATTTTCAAAACATTTTTTTTTTGATAAAATACTTGTAATAAAGGTTGTTCGACAATTCGATTGACTGGTGTTTCGAATGACATACTAATTGCCGAGAGAACAGTGACTAGAATCACAATCCAATCGAGATAGGTGACCATGCCAAGAAATTTTCTATATGAATACGAAAACAAATGCAAATTTATTCTTAGTTAATAATGAAGGAAAATCATTTTCAACAGACCGGCCTTGTTTATATCGGCTCATCATTGTGTCTTGTCCGAGTGAATCTTTCGTTGTTGGCTCATATCGAGCTTCAACAACTAGTTGACAAAATTTTCGAAAATTACTCTCACGTGACACAGTGAATAGAGGTGTATCAAAATATGGATGATTCTCTCGAAGATCTTCTTCTTGTTGATTTCTAAATTGCAAAATGATTTTCTTCAATAAAAAAAATCTTTTTTTTTTGCGTTTCCTACCGTTTTAATTCCGCTTGTTGTTTTCGATATTGAAATACTTTAATATCATAATCATCTTGATTTCTACCTTGTAATGCGCTAATATCTCCATTTTCACGTAGAACTTGAACAGGTTTAGGTCGATAACCTGATCGTCGCATCGAATTCCTAATTCAATCATTTGTTCAAGTGTCTTTCTCGATTTTCATCTTACTTTCGATCAAGTCGAATCTTATTTTGTTGCATAAAAATCGACATTTTATTATCTCCTATAGTAGCCAATTGTATTTGACTTGCATCACCACTCAATAATCGTTGATTACTGGTATTTCGAATTATATTCGATACAGCCGTTCGTTTCATACTCTCGCCTGTTGGCCGATGTGCAGCTGTATGTAAAGTTTTCAATGTATTTTTTTTATTATAAATATTCATTGAAAGCTCCAATGGATACGAATAAACATCGTCATAATTGAGAAATTGTTTCATGAAACTATCGCGAATTTTTGGAATAGTAAATTCATGTGGTAAACGAGAAATTTCAATCATTTGCGGATGATCGGGAAAACGTTCGAATACACGCAAACGCCATGGTAATTTTTGTTGAGTTTCTGCACTAGCTTCTCGAGTTTTTAGCTGTACAAAGAAAAAACAAGAAGAGAAAATGTGTTCATTGATAAATACATTTTCTTCTTCTATTACTTGTTTGATCATTTTAACATCTTCTTCAAGTTCAAGATTGTCCAAAATAACGGCGACGAAAAGCGAAAGCACAATCTATATTTACCAGGAAGAAAAAAAGAACAAAACAAATCTATATTCTCCGCGTAACCTTCGATAACAACAACATGCAAAGCGAATGTGTTTTTTTTTTGCTTCATACCAAATTAATTGCTAGATGATAAACAATAAAATAAATCGCAACAAATGGTGCAAGATCTTGTATGCTATGCAACATCGTATAATGCATCACATCAACCCAACCTTTTTGTGTTAAAACTTGAAACATAGATATAAATGCCTAAAAACGAAATCGCATACATGCTCACATGCATTGCAAACGAAAAAGTCAAAAAACATTCCTCGTCTATGTCGTGTTTTAACTTACAGAATTAGTTAATAGATGAAAAAAAATAAAGAAAAGTGCGGTCAGACAAACAAATGGAATTCCGAAACCATAGACTTTATCCATGGCGGAATACATCACTTCCGTCCAACCGTCATTCATTGCAATACGAAACATGGACATATAGGCCTGAGAATATCTTTTTTTGTTTACATAACAACATCAAAATGACAACGAAACTTACACGTGGAAATGTTTCGAATTGTTCTAAATCTTTGATAAAACAAAATAGTTGCATACTAATCGATGATGTTATGAGCAGTAAACACATAGTAAATAGAATTAAACTGCCAAGTTTTTTTCCTGGACCAAAAATCTAAACGAATGATTAAAATCAAATTTCGTTTTATCATCGAATTATGTTCAATAGTTTACTTTATTAAGAAAGTCTTCTAATAATGGACTCGATTTAAGCAAACGAGCAACACGAAGAACTTGAAAATATGTAAATGCACTTCGATAGAATCTCGGTATGCAATGAATCGTTGTTCCAATTGCAAGCATAAATTCAAATTTAAATATCGATCGTCGAATATAATTCTTAAAGCCCAATGAAAAGATTTTAAATAAAGCTTCCAAATCAAAAAATATCGTAAATAATGTTTCAATTCGATGGTAAAGTCTTCGATTACGTTCATCAACTTCTTTATTATGCGTATGTTTAATCGTAGCTGTAAAGATCGTATTTGCCAAAACGACAATCATTGCAATAGTTGTAAATATCGGTGATTGTACAATTCTGAGACAAAACGCCGGTGCAATACCTTTCTTCTTACTCTCATCGATATTAACTAATTTCAATGTACTATCTTCAATTTTTTGCAAGACTTTAGTCGATTCAATATCCGATGGTGCATTACGTGCGCCCCACATCTGTTGAAATTGTACACGAATTTCAGCAAATGTTTCAATAATAACGGCAATGAAAACATTCTAAATAAAGATTGTATGTTTTTTTGTCGTATAAGAGAAAAAAAAGAATCTACTTTAACAAGCCAAGCGAGAAAGAAGATTAGTGTAATAAAGTAGAAAAATGCTCGCCATGATGGTAGACTATCGATAGCTCGATACATGAGAAACACCCAGCCTTCTTGACTAGCTGATTCGTAAACAGAAAAGAAACTTGTTGCTAATTCATCGAAACCATTGTAACCACGTAGATATCGTTGAATTTCAATTTTTCGACAGACGAAATTCTCCGGACAATGAAAACCATCCTTTGTCGGCGAACAGTATGTATCAGGAATCATGAGATCAGATTTTGTAACATTACTAAACAAAATCGAACAATCAATTGACTACGAACTATAAATTAAAAGTTTAAATTACCTTAAATTAGTTTCATTTCGAACACAATGGAATGTTAACGAACCAAAAAATTGTACACCTAATATTGCATATAAACTCATAAAAAACAGGAAAAACATTGTGACATTGTAGATTTGTGAACTCGAACGTCTAAACAAAAATATTTTTGAAAACAAAACAAAATGCTTTTATCTTAAATTACTGAAGGATAGATTTAATTTGATTATTTGGTAACTCAAATTTGAGAAATGTTTTCAGAACTTTAATTAAAATAAATGGACGTGGAGCACGAATAATTGTTATATATGAATATGGTGCAACGATATTCGTCAATTCAAATGTCTACGAAAAACGACAACAACAAATAAACAATTATCGAATTGATTTTCTTTTACTTGTAAAATAATTGAAAAATAAATAGTTAAAATCATGATAGCATCGAAATGATTCCATCGATCTCTCAAATACGATGAACCATGCATTAAAATGCCTCGTGTTTTCATTTTAGCAACAGCTTCAATTGTCAAAATAATTACACAGGTTATATCAATAACAAATGTTGTATATTTAAGATACGAATGATGTTCGAATGTTTTCGGTGTATTCATACATGTTGAAATGAAACTTAATAAACCAGTTAAACGAAAAAGATATGTGCCAAATGGTTTGTTCATCCATTCGAGATTGCCACTGGTCGAATCCTCTTGATTATAATCCATTAATGGTCCGAAATCGTTACGGAAACTTTGCTTTCTCATCAATGTTATCATTGAAGAAATGGCAGCGCCAGCCGACGAAGCTGCTGCTGCCATTCTATTTTCTTTTTCTTTTTTCTTCTTTTTTTTCTCTCTATCTCTCCCTCCTGCGTCTTCTTCTTCTGCTTCTTCTCTTCGCTAGATTATTTGCCTACAAAAGAAGAAGAAAATCTCGTCTATGTGATGATTAGTAAGATATACAAAGACGAATTACGTACAAGCTATTATGTAGACCACGAACGATGGAAAATACTGTTTGTCAATCTATTGTTTATCCTAAGAGAATCAAAAATCTAAAACAGAAAGACAAAAAAAAGCCTGATATTAAGTCGTTGTTTGATGATGCCCACAAAAAAGTCATTTCTCTCTCTTTTTTTTGCTTCTCACGGTCTTGATTAATTCATTTGGGACGCTACATCACTTAGAATTATGTCGACTAGTTGTACGCATGGGAAAAATTTGAAATTGAATCTTCATCTTCGACATAACAGGAAGTCACTGCTTTTTCTTTTCTTCTTCTTCTCTCGTTTTTTTTCGATTCATTGCTTATTAACAGCGAGAAACATCGAAGCAAAAAAGGTTACCATAATAAACTCATCAATAAAAAAAAAGAGAGAAGAAAACAATTGTATTAGACATACACATTTGTTGTGTCGATTCGCATGTCATATTTCATTACCTAGTTTGTACTTCGATATGAAGCAATCGAGATAGAATTACAAATTTATTTGCCTTATTTATTTCATACTATAGTCATCATTCTGAGAGATGATGGAAAGAATTTACAATAATGACTCGAAGGCTTGTTTTCTTTTTTCATACAAATAATTTACAAACATACTGTAGAACGATAATAGTCCGAGTCATCATGAGAATAAGAAGAAGAACAAGAAGGAAGAAAAAGAAACAAGGAGAAAGAGTGTTAATTTTCCTGTAGTTATATCTCTTTTGCCATCGTGTATCTATATTCATCCGGTTAAACTTAGGGAATAGAAGAAAAAGAAAAACGACCGCGAGAGAAAATAAAAAGGAAACGCGAAAGTTGATGATGATGATGATGATGAACAAACCTATGTAAGCACATCTGAGTTACGACTATCCTTTTCTCGTTAGTTCAAGAAAATGTATCTAGTGAATGTGCGTGCGTGTTCGAGCAAAAAAAGAAGCAGAAGAGGCAAAAGAAAAAAAAGAATCTAAGACGAGACCAAACAATGTCGAGTGATGGCAATTATTCAATGATAGAACGACTGAGATTGTATCCGAATAGTGTGAAGAAACGAAGGAAGAAGCAAAAAGAAAATCTATCTGTTTTCTCGTTACATTGTCGCACTCAAGATCTAAAGAGAATAGATATATAATAGCAATCCGGTGGGGCAGAACATCGACATAGAATTTGTCGTGTTGAGCTCTTCATCGTTTTCCTTCCTGTCAACACTCAACAAAATATTAATCCTAATCGAAACAGGAATGCTGCTATATCATGTCTTAATCAGCTGAACCAACCGTGAGAGATCTGATTATCTATTTTGCATATTGTCATAAAAGAAAAAGAAAACGTGTTCTTTTGTTTCTTGCCTTTTTTTTTATTAAAAAGAAAGGAAAATTATATGAACTTTTTTTTTTAATTTAAATAACTTTTAGTAGTTTTTCTTTTCTTCTCTTCTTCTGAATGCATATGTTGATCGCACGACATGTTACGCGTCGACAATTAATGTCTAAGTACAAGAAGACGAGAAGGAAAAAAAACGAGGAAATACGCATCAATCATTTTTCTCCCTCCCTTTTCCTCTCTCTCTCTCTCTCTTTCATTGACATCTAACAAACTAACTTCGACAGCATGATTACCAGTGACCTCTGCATGCTATTCCATGAATTGACCACTAGAAACTATTGCTTTTGTCCAGCGAACGAAACGAGACGAATAAGAAAAGAAGAGAAAGCATTTCTTTCATTTTTCGAGTACTGAACAAAACAACAATAAGAAGAAGAAAAAAGCCGGAAAAAAAACGTAACGTACATCATGCGATGCATAGCCGCAAATCGATCAATACTAACAGCTATTGATCAAAACGCAACGCTTGCTGATAATGATGAATGTAATTCGACTGCGATGACAAATGATATTGATTCAAGAGATACAATACAGTTTGCTGATGGATGGTATTCATATCCGGATTTGAATACATTTGACAGTGATTTACTTATTGATATACTAACTATTCGAGTAAATAATTTCCTTTTTTTTTTGTTTTCGAAAAAAACCTCGATTGCGATTTGATTTGTTAAGAATATGAAACCGAATAAGATCATCTCACCATGGTATATCAAAGCAGAAAATCCAACAGCACTTCCTCTTACAGAAATTGGTTTGTTTGCAAATGATTCTTTTGCTCTATTGATCATCGTTTTTTTTTGTTTTGTTTTGTAGCTACACGTCAACTCGAAGCATTATTCAATCTTTCACAATTACTGTTCGGTCTTGCCCGAGGTGAACAATCGAATTATACATTTCGTGATTTACAATTAGGTCATTCAGCTCGATCATTTCGTGATGCTGGATTTCGAAAATTTCGTAAGTCAAATCAATCTCCAACTAATTTTCATTCTCATCGAATTTCCGATCGTACATTTAGCGAATACAAATCGATCGATCGATTATTTTGCCATTTTTCAGCTTGTTGTCAATGATATATTCAAATCCGGTGCTATTGACATTGTCTACATGATGTACAAAGTAAATCGACTTGATTTCTTTTTTCTATGAGGAAAAAAAAACAACGTGAATATTCTCAGGATCCTCGACTTCGTTGTGTCAAACAAAAATCTCTTGATTTCTTCACAAATATAGCTACAATAAGTGATCTCGGACGATATTTACTTGATCGTCATAGTTATTTTCTGAATCAACTTGTTCAAGGCATACGTGATGGACATTTAATTGAGGAGAAAATTCCATCATTATCATTACTTTTACGTTTAACAAAAGTTATTGTTGAAAAGAATCTTTTGAATTTCTATCAATATCTTATCGACATGCAATTAATCGATATTCTAATTGATCTTTTTCAAAATGAAACATATAAAACCAATGATATGATTATTTATTTTATTAAATTCGAATCGTTTGCACTGCAATGTCTGCAAATTATTCTTCAATCGCCCGAACATGTTGACATGTGGTCAGAAAGTATGAAACTCTCGAATTTGAAATCTGCATTGAGAAGATTTTTATTTTGTAGAAGCACAAATTCGTTTAGTAAATTATTGTTGTACATTATTATTTAAATCTGTTTTGGATACAGATGATGAACAAACATTACAAAGCAAAGAAACCAATCATATTATGTATGCTGAACAACATCGAATAAATCATTCGTTGAGTTCAGGTATTTTAACATTTCTCAGTGTTGTTCGTTGTCGAAAAGAAATCGGTAAATTCTATCGAGAGAATGAACATTTTCGAGAATTAATCAGTGTTATGAAACAAAAATATGGTTCGAAATATGATACGAGTATTGTCGATGCACTTAATCAAGTTATAAATGTAATGTTCGATCGATATCAACGAAAAACAAGAAAACAACATCGACGACAACAACAACAACAACAGACGATTGGTGATGAGGATGATGAAATTGAGAATCGAATCTATCAAAAATGTTCGAATTCGTTATGTCAAATGATAGAAAATGAAGTAAATTCGTAGTTTTTCTATTTCCACGAAAAAAAAATATTCATTCGAATTTTGTTTTCCAAAGCAAATTCAGTTCGAAATGTGTCCACATTGTCAACAATTAGCTTATTGTAGTCAATATTGTCGAGAAGTTCATTGGACATTGAATCATTCATCGATATGTCGATCGAAAAAAGAACAATCGACAGTTCTTTGTACGCAAAATCGATTTCCTGAAAAGACGTCATCGAATCCTAAGATGATGTATTCAGAATTCGAAACATTACCTATACAAATATCTCATCAAAATATTGAAACAACAGCAGAGATTACTAAAGATCTATGTTATCCAACAGCAGTAGCAGCAGCAACAACAACAACAACAACATCATCATCGTCATCGACAAGTAAAAAGAAGTCGTTTCGAACTCTTTTGTCACTTCTTCGTGTTCATGGTAAACGACGTTGAAACGGAAATGAATGAATGATTGATGATGACGATGAAGAAAAGAATACTAATTGCTATTTTTAGTAATCTCATTCGTATAAATGAATTTATTTTTATATACACAATCCAAACAAATTGTATCTACTTAAACATTGTTAAATATTCGTTGTCTTTTGTTTGTTTTTTTGGAAATCAATAAATATTATCTTTGACTAAAGAAAATAAACAATGTAATTACTGAATAAACTTTTTCATTGTTAGTTAATATAGTTCTAAGAAGGAGGAACGCTTATGGATATATTCTCGGATTTAAAACAGAGAGACAACATCAGCAATCTATCTTACATTTGCTTCATTAGCTTATTGTCAAACACGAACATTTTCTAGTCGACAAGTGAATATTATTCGTCAAAGTCATGAACAGCAATTAACAGCCATAACTTTGATCTATACCGTGTATGCTATAATTACGACAATTCCGTTTCTTTCAATTTATATTTATATATTGAGTACAACTGTTACTAGTCTTGAACAACGTTATGTTAATCTATTGATTTATGTGGTATCGATCTTAATTAACTACTCGATCGTTGCAATAAATTTTAAACTTCTTTTTCGATTGTTTTAATTGATATTTTGTTCTACCCATGTAAAAATTTTTGAGAATTTAACGAGCTGGCGTCAAGTGAAAATCCGTTAATAATCTAACGACTTAACGGAAATTAATGTTACCTTTTTGACCCTAAAAACGCGTTAAAAATGTGACTTTAACGACATTCAATGCCGAAAAGTACGTTAAATATTGTTTTTTAACGCAATTTTGTACTCAAAAAAAGTAAATTTATTAGTAGTGTGAAATTGCGTTAGAAAACGATATTTTAACGTACTTTTCGACGTTGAACGTCGTTAAAGTCACATTTTTAACGCGTTTTTAGGGTCAAAAAGGTAACATTAATTTCCGTTAAGTCGTTAGATTATTAACGAATCATTTTTACATGGGTACGTAGTGTTTTTAGTGGTCGCATTCACGATCAAATTGTACCTCTTGAACAAATATCACATCAATAGATTTTGAATGTCTGATTCTTTTATTTAATCAAGGAAATTTTATACAGAAGGATAGATTTCACATCGAGCTAGTCGATAGTTTGTAATTAAATGTTGTTGTTGTTGTTGGTTTTTTGAATATTTCGGTGAACTTGATTGAAAACAGTTCGAACTACTGGATTTCTCATGTTTTTTTTTTGATGATAAAGGAAATAATGAACGATGACGTATTAATTCTCGTCGTATATCTTTACCACTAATAATATACAAATAGAAATTAATTCCATAATTAAAATTTGTTAATAAATCGAATATCTCCTCTGTTAAATGGATATAATATTGCCATTTCATATTACACATTTGTAGTAATTGTATTAATATACATTTGATAATTTCTAATGTTGAACCAGGTATATGCAAAAGTAAATAAATCGACGAGACAATAATTAACGTTCGAGAAATTTTATATAATAATAAAATTCGATCTTTCGATTGATGAGCTTTTTTCGCATAATCCAGAAAATTATTTTTATTAAATAATTGACTCATAATAATAACATTAACCGATATAATAATTGTTATCGGTACAAATGTCATAAGAATTAAACGCCAAATATACATTGTAAATATAATATCAATGGGTCCATAGGTATTCTGTGTTTTACATCGACATCCTTTTGTTGCTGTTGATTTCGATGATGAACAATCTAAACCTTTGATTATCAATTGATAAGATTGTACCAACATAGTTAAAATTAGAAGCCAAATGATGATTCGTCGTGCATTTGTTACACTACAAATATATTTCGACCAAAGCGGATATTTAATCGCAACCAAACGTTCGATTGCTAGAGCAACAACAATCCTAAAAAATGATCTATCAAACAAAATTATTCGAATTAATAATATCTACCATGAACTCATCGTATAAAATATAAATCTAATATAACTGTACAATTTACAAGTGATATTATTATGTTGAATGAATTGTTCATGCATTCGATAGAGATACAAATCATTGATTGCTTGTATTGCTGTTCGAAGGAGAGAAAACAAAATTTCAAAAGAAAATGTGTTTCTTATTTTTCGTACTTTCACAAATAATTGCACCGGTATCGACGATTGATAAAGCAATTAAATATTGCGTATAAGATTTTCGAACAAATGCTAAAGAAAATCAGAATACTTTGTTTTTCAAACATTAACTAATCAATCAGTCAATCTTACGTCGACGACAGAGAACAATTAGACATACAATATTTCCAGAAAATCCGATAAGAAAAACGATAAATGTTCCTAAAATATTGATTTATTATCGAATGACAAAAACTAAAATGATTTTTATATCTACCAATATGATTTAACCACCAAGCCCAGCTTGTACCAAAGACAATCTTCTTGTAATAATGAAAGTCAGTGGTCGTTAGATTTGCGTTAAAACAATGTTGCATCTTAAAAATATGCACTCTCTGTTTGCAATTCAAATGATAGGAAAAAGAAGGAAAAATAAATGCGAATAGCTCATTTGTGATTTTTTTAGACACACACGGAAGTAAACTGTCAGTTGAAGAAAATTTAATTACTGAAAAACAAAATACGAAGCTACAGTTCTTGTCAAAACTGATTTGATGTAAGTTCAAAAAGAACATTTTGTTGAATGCACGCTCTCGTTAGTTTAAACGACAGTCATATATCACTTAAATAATCAGTGTTTTGTTACTCGTCATTGTTAGTTTGATTAGAAGGATGACAAATATTCTATGGAGAAAAAAAATATAGTTGTTTTTTTCGCTCTATTATTTTCTTTGTCTATAGTTATCAAAATTATATGTTCTCTCTCTCAATCGACATTTAGTTTTGTAGAAAACGATGAGTTAGTTCTATTATTAAGAAATGTCTTAGATTTCTTATAGACGGATCAAATATTTGAGATTTGAATTAATTAGCAAATAACAAAAGAATTCGCGTTTATTTTTGCTTTTTCTAATTATTTCATCTTCATAAATATGAAAAAAAATATTTATGTAGATAGGCGATCTTTGAGAGACAGGAGCAACGAGTAAATACTTCTTTTTTCATGTATCTGCACTAGTCGCCCTATTTACGTGTCAAGCTTAAGAATTTTGCAATGAAAATTAATATGTAGATCAAAGTTCTTCAAAGCATTCATTTATTCTGTCTTGTCTTCTAAAAGAATTAAAATAGAAACTCATAATAATATAAACTCTGTTCACTTCTAAATGAATATCCTTTAGTCGTGTCTTTAAAAATATATAATTATTTTTGTCAAGGAATGTTGAGCAATTTCGAACTTTCTTACGGGTCATTTCAAATGTCATTTATATTTAACAAAACTAAATAGATTTTGTGATAATGTCATCAGAATTGTTTAATAATGAAGTATTTATTGTTTATTTTTAAATTTGAATAGAAAATAATATTTTGTACGCTGACAAAAGAAGAAATTCGAGAATAATTAGTAAGGAAATATCTTTTAAGAGCGTTGAGAAACTCTAGCTGAAATAGATTATTTTAACGTAAACATTTAGTAAAAAGATACTAAAAACACTCTCAAATTCTAGTTGAAAAGGAACATTACCGATGTCATTTAACAACTCGTCCACGTAACGGTCAACTATTTCGTGACTGTCTTTACATTCGATTAAAGAGAAATTCATGAATCATTTATATCTAGTTTTATAGAAAGAAGAGAGCTGAATAGCATGTGACAATTTCCTCTTTGATAGAACATTATGGTTCTTGAACATGTGAGAAGTTTTACAATCCCTGTTTTGACACACTTGTGATTGGGACTTGTAAATTTTTGCTGTACTTAAGAACTACGACGCTGTGCTAAAGAAGGAAATATCCTGTGTTGTTCTATATACTTTTCTCTACAAGGCTAGATGTACTCAGTTTCTTAGTTTCCTTCTACCAGAACATCATGAAACTCGAAAATAGCAAAATTCGTGACGGAATCACGCGTTACCATGGACAAGCCGGATCCATATTCGATTGTACTGGTATTTTTGTATGTTTTGGAGCATGGCAATGGCTCTGAATGCTGCTTATTATCCTTATCAATGAAGCAGTAATATATTAATTTCATTTTTTGTCTTTTATCTCACAATGAGGAAATGTGACTGACTGATTCATAATTACGTTGAATAAATGCTTAAAACTGGAATAAAACAAGTTCCTTCACCTTTTATTGATATTTATTTCAAAAGCATAGAATTACATATAGATAAATAGAGAAAAAAATATCAAAATTTCCAATAACGTTTTACCAAGAAGACCATATTCTGTGCCTTTATTAAGAAAAAGTAATTTGATCGAAGTAAACAATGAACACTTACTCGTTTGATTTGACACTGAAGACAATCAGGTCGAGTCGTATTTCCGTATTTGATGTCAACATGATTCGATTGCGATGAGATCGACATTAAATTCTCGTATGAGATCATAAGAATTGTTTCCTTTAAAAAAAACAGTAAAAATCAAATGATTACACTATCCTTGTTCTTTTTTTATTGTTGAATATACTCGAGTATTGATATGAACAAATAGTAATCCCGTTTTATTAATGCCAACAAAACAGGACGCTCGAACGATTGAATTATTCGTTGACTGACTAACTTCAACACGAAAAAATGTTGTACCAAAAAGTGGCCATGATTGGAGATGAACTAGATAGAGCAATATCTTGTGTATGTCATCGAAAGAATTAAGTCGAGAATAATTACTAAGAAACTGCCGTTTTGCTTCAATGAGAGACATGGCGAAAACAGTTGAACGAAGTTTTTCATGAAGAATATTCGTCCAAATCTGTGGAGAAATCGCTTTCAATTGTAAAACCGTCGATGGAAGAAGACATTTCACTTCTCTCCTAAATACGAGTTCATCTATTTCTATATTCGTTTATTTACAGATAGACATACATTGTAGGTAAATTAGTACGATTTGAAATTCGATATTGAATTGCAGCTAAAAGTGATATTTCATTCTAAAAATAGCATTTTCATTGTTTTTTTTTCTTAATTTAATATTTGAAGAAGATTCTTACGATTAGTTCATCTGAAAGATGATTATTTTTGCAATTAATCATCAATCCTTCGCGAAATTCCGGTAATAATTGATAGTACATAAATTCAATAAATAAATCCGATGGATATTGTTCAGTGATTTCAATTGGTATATGATACCATAGCATACGTTTGAGTATAAAATGATAAATGAGTAAACGTGAACGAAAACAATCATTGATTATATCGAAGAGATATTCATGAGGTGATAACAAACGAGATGAATATTCTGAATAGAGTTCAATGCTTTTGTTTGCTCAAATAGAAAATTTATTGAAAGAAATAGTTTACTTGTTGTACTAATGAGAAATATCGAATATTCTTTACTATCGATAATGGGCGATTTTTCAAGATGATCACAAAGTAAACGAAGGCAATCGTTGATTACCTAAATCGTATTCTTTCGAATTCGGATATGCGTAGATCTTTTTAAAGATTTTTACCGTTGATGATTTGATAGCGATAGTTAACGGTAAACCACCTGGTAATAAAAATAATTGATGTTTACCTGTATTCTAATTAAAAACGAAAGAAAAATATGTATTTTATTTCAATTGCAATTAAATATTCAACTGATATCAATAAATCGATTTCAGGTTTAATTGGAAATGTTTTTCTTCCGCCATAGTTCAACGTTTGTTCATAATGAATCGAACATTGTTCTCCTAGAACTCAAATTAGAAGATCTCTACGTTTTCTTTTTTTTCGTCTTACTGAATTTTTCATTTCGATGATCATTGAAAAATTTGCATAAACATATTCGCAAATCATTTGTCGGAATAAAATAATTCAAAATTATGCTTAACAATAGCCAACCTTTTTCTCGACTGTCATTCTTCGAACTTTGATTATCAGTTAATTGTTTGAGTAATTGACAAAAGATCTCATCGATTAGTTTGCCATGCTTACGTAGATTCTAATCAAATATTTATCACTAATGTCAAGAAATTATATGTAAGTAATTTTTACTTTGAGAAGAAAGAGAATACAATCGAAATCCGATTGATTTCGAATCCGAGGATAATCACCCATGAAACGCATGATTACTTAAAATAAAATCAACGATTCGATAAATCTTCTCTTTGATTTTGCGAGAAAAAGAAAGAATTACCAAGAAAACATTGACGAGACAGATTAGTAGGCGAATCTCGACAAAGAGGAATTTCAATGGGTGTCTAAATATAGCATCTATAGAATTTTCTAGATATGAAATCCATCGACATACATTTGACCATTTCACAAGTTCGTTGTAATTCTGTCGTGGACAATCTATGCGAATTTTTGGTAAACATCTATTGATTGAGATGAAAATCTTACCTAAAGTTTTCCAATTCTTTTTTGTTTGTCTAAGAAATCAAGTAACGTTCTTGTTCTTTTTTTTATTTTTCGAAAACAAACAAGTTTACCGTTTATTCGGAATTTGAAAATACTGTACTGCATATTCAATGATTGAATATTCATCTGATTTGAATGTCTGACGAAATTCTTGCAAATATTTTTCTAACATATTTCGAATTTGCTGAATCTAAAAACGAGAACAATTAACAGTAAAACACCTACAAACTCTTGTCTGACATCTACTCGATTCGATTGAATAGTAAATTTCTTTTTCATTAAATACAAATTCATTTTCGAATTGCCTTCGATCAAAGATAAACGTTCGATTCGATCGAATGTATAACTTTCAATAGTTCGATTTCGTTGAATGAAACGTATTGCCGAATGTCCAATAGCAAAGAACAGATAATCATTTGATTCAATTGGAAATAAACGACAAAAATATAATAACCATTGTCGAGCTTGTTCGACAATTTCTTTTTTTATTGTCTTTTCGTTAATTAGATGTATATCAGTCATATTAAAAACACCATGTGAAGCTAAAGAAAATATTTTGAAATTAATTTTATTTTGTTTATTTAAACTTACAAAGAAATATTCGCATATTTGTTCGTTCAGCATCGCTGATACGAATGCATTTCGACGAGAATATATCTCGAACGATTTGATTATAAATTAGTTCGATTAATAATGGATCATCGAATGATTCCATGGGAGAAAATACCTAAGTAAAAAAGAACGAAATTCATCAATAATTTGAGTTGATTCTTTTTGTTATTTACTTCTTTTCGAATTTTAAGTTTCGATTTTATCTGTTGGTAAGTTAAATATTTCGTTGTTGTTGTTGAATCGACATCTGATTGAGTCCGAACAATAGCTGAATCAGGTGTAATTGAATGTGTAGTTTCATTATCTTTATCCGAGAGATTAACTGGTGATGTCGCCGTTTGATTTGATAACCAAACAAGAACATTACTGAATTTTTTAACATCACTAATTTTCGAACATTCGACTACTGATGATTGTCGATGCGCTAGATAAGCTTTTAGCTCTTTGATATACGTTGGTTGCGGTGGTCGACGACGTTGAAGACGTTTCTTCGCAGTTTGATGAGCTGATATTTGTCGTCGTCGTTGCTGTTGTTGTTGTTTAATACTTCGAACAATGGATTGTTCGGGACTTGAAAATGAATTCGTTTGAATTAATGTTTGATATGTTGGACAATCGTAGATATTTTCATTATCAATTATCGTTGGATTAACTTGAATTGTTTCAGCAAATGAATAGGTTAGATGTGATGTATTCTGACTTGTTGTTCGTATTTGTTGAAGATGATTTGTTTTTGAATTCAATGATAAATCTTTATTTAAATCATTGACATAATTTTCGAAATAACTTATCAATTTTCCGACTTCATGATCTGACTGAGTACGCATCGTCCTTTTGCTTTCTGTCTCAATCAATCGATTAGTAAAAAATAAGACAAATGTCTTTAGGAGATTCATTAAGCTCTATTGACATAAGATGTTAATCGCTCATTAAATACAAATGAATATTTAATGAGATTGAAATGAATACACTTCATTCAGACAATATTCTTTACGTTCTTTTTTTTCTTCTTCTACGTCGTTCAGAAATTGAATTGGCAGAGACACAGAGAGAGAAAAGAGACCTTAAAAATTCTATTAGCAACCAGTAAATAAAACAAAGACTAAAATGAGATTCTTATTTATTCAATTTTCATTTCATCAAACAATTCTCATCAAGAATAAACACATACCATCGCATAGTGAAAAAAAGAGAGTTCTTTTGTCATGTTCATATCAATTCAAACAATTTGCACATGTCATGGTTATCTTTTATTCGAATCACTTCATTGTGAACGATGTCGATCATTAATACCATTTCAATTAAGTGATGAGTCATTACTCGATCCTGTGCCAACGAATAATATTAAAAATGGTATTCAATTCGATAAACAAGGTCGACCACCACCGGGTATGCTCGTACCTTATCACAAACAACAACAGCAAACATCGACAACAGGTCGAGTACGTCTACGTGCTCTCTGTCCGTTTTGTAATAGTTCAACATTTATCATAAGATATTATTGTAAACGTGAACGACTTTATTATCATTTACGTATACAAAATTGTGGTGAAAATGAACAAATTTTTCATCGTTCAATAGCTGAAACACAAAATATGATTAGTATCGATCAATTCGGTGTTAAACGTGATCAATCAGAAGGTTCAGTAACCGAAGGAAATGAAGATTCATATTCATTAAGTGGTTCAGTCACTCAAACAACACCATCGACTGTTATGTACGATCCCAATTATCCGAATGCTCGAGATGTACAAATCGAAAATGAGAGAAGTCTCTACGGTTTAAAAGATATCGAAGGTGATCTTTTTGCTGTACTAAGAAATGGTTTATTCTATGATACATTGATTCAATGTCAAGATGATGTCAAACTTCAAGTGCATCGATGTATACTCGGTAACAAAAGAAAACGCAAATTCAAAAATGTTTCCATTTGTTAATTTTGTTTTAGGTGGTCGTTCAACATGGTTTCGACATTTAATCGGTGAATATCATGAATCGAATACAAATGATGATTATGTTCTACAAATAAGTATCGATGATATTCAATCAGATGTTATGAATGAAATTTTAAATTATATGTATACAAATCGTTGTATGATTAGTTTAAAAAATGCTCCTGATTTGCTTATTGCAGCTAAACGTTTCGAATTAGATAAATTAACAAAACAAATCGGTGATTTTCTTCTACATCGTTTAACAATCGATAATGCTATTGAAATGTTAATCTGTGCACATGAATCGAATTCAGAAGCATTGAAATTAGCGTGTATACGTTTGATTAATCGACATGCTGAACAAATAAAACGAACAGAAAAATGGAAAACATTCAAAACACAATATGTTGATCTCGTACCTGAATTATACGAAAATCGAATTGAACATCCAAACGCAGGACAACAGCCTTATCTGCCCGATGTTTTCAATCAACCAGAATTTCCTTCGGAGACTCTCCGATCATTAAGTCAACTGTATGAAAATCCTGTTCAACAGCGTCTACAAACGCCTACGAATACCATGGGGAAAAAGTCCAATAAAGGTCAACAGAATATTCTCAAATCGATTCAATTAGCTGATCCAAATGAATATGCATTGGACAAACCGGGCGGGTATTATATGCCTCAACGTGCTGATTCGAATCTGTCGGGATTTACAACTGATCAAGGAATACCGGGTAATAATACACGTCGAACTATGCCGCCGATTATTCGTACTGTTCTACCGAATATTCGGCAGAATTCCGATACGAATATAGGACGTCGACCTGTGAATCTCTACGAACCGAGTCAAACATTGCCTGCATATAATAATAATAATCAACGTTCAACATATGCTAGAATACCAACTCCACCATCGATTCGAGATGTAACACCACAACGTACGACGAGGTATCCTCCTGGATCGAAGAATTATCCGGAGACATTAACACGAGTTGTTAGTATAGAACCTTCGGATTGATAGTTTTTGACGTTTTCTTTCTTTTTTCTTTGGGGTGTGATTTCATAATCAAAACAATAAAAAATACATATATACGGTTTCGTTTTTTCTCTCCTGTTTCTGCTGCGGACACAAGGATAATGAATCATGTTTCCAAGTAACTGAATTTCCATACAAATAATGCATTGATATGCTATTTACTAACATCATACAGTTTTTGGCGATATATTTCTAAATTTGAAAATGATTTTGAAATTTTAAAAAACCCGATAGTTTTCTGTTATTATCTCTGTTAGAAATTTACACAGGATCCATTTCCTTGAATGAAAATAGAACAACAACTCTAGTATAAATACCACAATATACGTTTTCATTTTCCATATTTTATTTAAACAATAAATAAAATAAATCAAGAGTCTTTTTTCCAATTTTTTGCAGCGAGTTGTCCAGCATGATAGCCTGCCATGTACCAAGACATTAACATAGATTGAAGAGCATCTTGTTCATCTTTCGGTGGAGTAATCATATTAATTGGTAATGGAGCAGGAGGAATCGATATTGAAGAAAATGATGATGATGATGGTTGATCTGACTTTTTGCATTTCGATTTTTGAATTGCTGTTGAAGATTTCTCAATTTTCGTGTTCGATGATGAATCTTTTTTCATTTTTGAATTCGAATGTCGAAGACGATTTCGTATATGTCGATGAGCTCGATCATATGCACGAATCAATTCTGTATCATCCCAAATATCTTCATAATTATCCGTTGAACGATCGAATACAACTTCACCAATATTTGACATATTACTTACTAGCTAGTCGTACAAGTAGAAATACAACAATTTTCTTTCGTCATATGGTTTAATCGACCAATTGCAATAACAAAAAGAAAACTTAGTGACATCTGCTAGAATAGTACAGACATTCAGCTGAGTTGATTTGTATAAATGAATGCGTGATTGTACTAACAAAATATCTAGCTTAGTAATTTTCATGATTGAATCTCGAAGAAGAAAAACTCTACATTTCCCAACAGAATATTTTTTCCGTTTTTTTATCAAGAGAAACTGAATGAATTAACAGTGGCAGTTAGTCAAAGAAAGAAACTCAAGTCTATTACTTTACCGATCAACAATTGAATCACAATTGCGTAAGTAAAAAAGAAAGACATATAGATGAACATCTCTATAGACATAAAAAAAGAAGAATAGAAGAAATATAATCAGCATACAGAGCTACTTGAACGATTGCGATAGTTCTTGACCTTATTCATTCCACATACTGTCTTTGTCTTTCTTCCTTTTTTTTTGTTAAGTAAAAAAAGACAGACTTTGCAACATCGGTCATACAATTGTGAGTATCTCTTCTATTTAGATTACTTCAACGATGATTTCAGACGAATCCTATTGCTCACCGTGGGATTTACGAATTCAAGAAGAGAGATTTCAACGTACATATTCAATTCGACCACTACTACCACCACCACCACCTCCTCCATTACCTCCGGGTGGTTTTATTCAATCTTGTCATTGTAATATTTCGAAAGTATCAACTGAAAAACGTGTTCAAAGACGTCAATCAATTCATGGGCAAACTCGTCAGCGAAATAGTTCATTACCAAAACTACCTCAAAATATCAGTTCGTCATGTCAATTTCTCGATGATTCAACGCATATTCCTATCGATCGTTATCTGTAAGATTTTTATTGAAATTTGTCTTTCGTATCGTTGAATTGAATATTCGAATCTATTCTAGTTGGTATCATAGTTCAATATCTCGTCGACAAGCTGAATTAATTCTCGAATCTCGTTCATCAGGTAGTTTTCTCGTTCGACAAAGTGAAAGCGGAAATCACAACGATTATTCTCTATCGATACAGTAAAAACAAATCTCGTTTTCTCTTCATCTTATCATTTTTCTTTTGAATTAGAACAACACACGGTTGCATGCATATGCGCATCAATTATTCCAATGATTTCTACATTCTCGGCGAATGCTCACAACCATTTTCCAGTGTCTCATCCATCATCAAATATTTCACTCAAATACCTGTACCTATTCGAGGTGCAACTCATATCAAACTAGGCGCACCTGTCTTACGCTGGCAAATTCGATCTTCATCATTATCAAATGAAGAATTGTTATGACTGCTAACGACACACTTTTTTTCTTCATTTATTCAAAAGAGTTCAAAAGCCTCCTCTGGTTGCTTGACAATTCACAATTGATATCGACCGTATCAATGGCAAACAAAGAGAGACTGTAGATTTTCTTATTTATAATTAAATTGACAAGAGACGACATGTCACGTAATTACAGTGCCTCACAATACGAAGATTCATTCATACCAAAACGATTACAAATGTATCAAGTACCTAAAGAACCTCAACCGGGTGTGATTTGTTATCATCAAAGAAAAAACAAAGAAGGTTTTGTTACTAATAATCAAGGTCATCTATTACCAGGCATTGAACGATCAAAACGACCACCGTTTGGCGAATTTATTGGCACTTGGGATCTACCAAAAACGATTCCTGGACCGTACCACGTTCATCCAATGGGACGAACAGAGAAAAATTTTCAATCACTTTGCGCACAACGTGACCAAACCGTTCGAGAAATGGAACAAGCTCGAATTCATTGTTTAAAATAAATTTCGGTTGCTTACGAGCGATATCTATTGAATAGCTTCATGTTCATTTCGGAGGTTGCATTTACTTGTGTGATATTCACTAACACGAATAAAAAGCCTCGTACACAACGTGTATCTATTAGTTAGTTTGTAAGGATTCAAAATATTTTTTTTTCGAACAAAATGGCAAGTTCATAGGCCAACCAAATGCGTTATCATTACGCATACGGTGGTTCAACTGTGCCAATAGGATATATTTTCCTCATATATCAAGATACTGACGAATGTTTTCATGTCGTTATGTATATGAGCAAATGTTGGAACAAAGATAAGAAAAAAATCGGTACTAAAAGTATCAAATGATAGGATTTAATGATTTTTGGAAAATATGATGAGAACAGGATTCCCCATCCGAATATTCGTTGATGGAACATATCCCAAATCTGATTTTCACCAAAATCGACTTACTTTGTTGAAGAAGAACTTTGTGTTGTTGATTGTATATAAAATAAATAATAATACGTAATATTAAAAAAAAACTTCGATGATGTCTGACGTTTTTCTCAGAAAATATACTTCCGTCTATGGTTGCAAGATGATTTGTTCGCTATGTGTGTTCGGCAAAAAGAAAGGAAGAAAAAGCGCTGCTTGACTGTTGCTAGTACATACACTATTTTGATTATATTTTTTTCGGCGAAAACGACTTTCACTGAATTGTTTTTTCGTAGAAAAAAGAAAGAAAAAAAGGTCGGTTATATACCGATGCTATATATGGCTTTATTTACTTTTGATTACCTGTATGAAGGCAAAGCGCTTTAAAAGCGACATAACCTCATTTGAATACTTACCAAATGAACTATTTGCAGAAATTATCAGCTATTTATCCGATGTTGACACGGTTTATGCTTTTTCTCGATTAAATCAACGTTATCAATTATTAATTCTTGAATATTGTCGAAATTTTGACTTTCAGTCAATAAATAAAATCCAATTCGATTGTATTATTCAACAACATGACATCTTACGCTGGAAATCATTACGTTTGTCTAATGACGATCGAACACCTACGCAAATTAGTTATTTCTATCAAGCATTTCCAAATTTTCAACTTCTTACACAACTAAAACATTTATCTATGATTAACATGAAACCACACATGCATTTAATTACTCTATCTAAACTTGTCTATTTTCCAAATCTTGTTTCATTAACTATGGGTCTTATTTGCGGACAAAAACTACCTAAATTTCATCTACCAAATTTGAAATCTCTTCATATCAATTCTTGTATGGATTGTCAATGGATAGCGGTAGTTTTTCTTTCTTCAATATTTTCTTTGACATGACACATTCACTTTATTTTTATCTGTGTAGAATTTGCAAGTTGAATATGTTCATTGTACGATTGAACATCATTGTAAACATGATTGTAATCTAAATTGGCCGAAAACTTTAAAACAATTGACAGTTTTCGTGTCACATTCGGGTGATATTGAACTCGTACGAAATTCATTCCATAATCAACCTGATTTAACGAGTCTAACTCTTTACGATAGTTCATGGGAAAATCCACCGCCTGATGGACAAATTTGGCAACAAATAATTACAAAATCAATGCCAAACTTACAGAAATTTGATTTTTGTTTTAAATTTTGGAAAGATTTTAATATTTCAAGTGATATTTCACTTGTTGTTTCGACATTTTCAAGTGAATTCTATCTGAAAGAAAAATCTTGGTTCGTACAATGTGATTCTCATTATCAACAATTGAGTGTTGCTATGCTCTATTCTCTACCATTTGTATTTGAACGATTCGATATAATCACACATTCATTCAATGAAAGTTTATCAACAGATAAACAATCTCAAATTCAACGACCTTACGACAAAGTTACGACAATATCTATCGATGTTAATTGTAAACAAATCACTGACAAGTTATCTTCGATAAATATTACGAATTTATCTCTAAAATTAATTGGAAATCCAATGGATTGGATCTATTCATTAACACATCTACGTCAATTATCTCTAGGAAATCATTTAAATATGTCACCGCAGCAGTTTCTTTGTTTACTTCAAAATACTCGATATTTAAATCAATTAAATATATCCTATTCGATATTACAAAGAATAACATATAATTGGCGAAGTAAAATCATTTGTAATTTACTAACACAACGAATTCATTCGTTAACTATTCCATCGGATAGTTCCAATGAGGATTACATCAAAGTCGATGAACTTGTTCATATCGTTCGAGTTTTTTATGAACGTTGTCGATATTTAAATCTTGCTGTTCGATCAAGAAATCTTGTTGCCGGTTTTATTCTTCGAAAAATGAATCAACTACGCAGTTTAACTGTTCGATTGAAAGAACACGGACCAAATCTAATGATTACAAGACAGTGGCTCAATCAACAGAATAAATTCTATGAGAAACTCAATTATTCTCTGCTTGCCGATGAAAATTTATATTCGTTTTGGTTTGGTTGTAGAAGATAGATTGAAAATAAAATAACCGATTTTTTATAATATTGTATTCGTAGAAAAAGACGGACTTCGGCACTCTATAGATGTCAGACAATCTCACGGCGTTTTCATAGAGGTCGATGAAGTAAATAAATGACGCGATAGAAAGAACAGCTGATCTCGTTTCTCATTTTTTTTTATAAAAAAAACTGCAACAACACACGAAACACATCTATTCAGATAAGTGCACAAAGAACGACAAACTATCGAATACTCGAAAGTTCACCGTATTTTTTCGTCCTTGAAGATTGCCATTAATTATTTCAGATATATAGAAAAAGAAAACAACAAAACGTATTTATATGCATTTCAAGTGAAATTATGGAAGCAGATCCAGACGAGCTTTTACTTTGGCTTAAAGGAGACGGAAGTGGAGAACGAGATTTGCAAATCATTGCACTCGAACAATTATGTAATTTCGAAAATTTTCTTCGTCTTTTTTTTGTTGAGACTTGAATGTTTGTTTATTCTAGGTATGTTAGTGTTAATGAGCGATAATATCGATCGATGTTTTGAACAGTATGTCTTGTTTGTTTTTAATGAATAATAATAAAAACTAATCGAATGTATTTAGGTATCAACCTCGACTTTTCCTTCCTGGTAAACTTTTGTTTTTTTTGTTTCTAGAATTTTTGTTTATCTAATTGTATGTTTAGCTCTCTGTGATATTTTCAGTGATCCTCTTGCACCGTCACATGTACTCGAAGTAACAGCACGTGCATTGACGTATTTTCTCGATGTTTCAATTGATTGTGCGAAGAAAATTACATCACATTCATCAGTCATTCGGTCGATGTGTACTTGTCTTCAAGCTGTCGATATTGAAGATCGTACAAATAAAGATCTTGCCGAGCAAATCATTAAAGTGTTCGAAGGTTTATGTTCTCGTGAAGCAACAAGTATTTATGAACAAGATGGTCTTCGTTATGTATTAGATTTCATCAATAATTGTTATTCAGTTATACATAAAGATTCTCTTCAATCAGCCTTGAATGTTGTTGTGAAATTAATCGGTAAAATCGATCCACAAAATTCATCGACATTAGATCAAACAATTGAATCCCTATCGAATTTACTTTTACATGACGATCCATTTGTTGCCGATAATGCATTGAGATGTTTTGCAACATTAGCCGATCGATTTGCACGAAAAAATGTCGATCCTGAACCGTTGATGCGCTATTGTCTCAAAGATGTTCTTCTTCGTTCATTACATCATGTTTCGAAAACATCATCCGATACACATAATACATCGAATATTCGAGGTGTAACAACGAATCTTTCGGTTGTTACCGGTCTTTTGTCGACGCTCTGTCGTGGAAGTGCAAAAGTAACATACGATCTTCTACGATCAGACCTGCCCGATGCATTAGAATCGGCGTTATGTAGTGGAGATGAACGACGTGTTTTAGACATTATGAGATTTCTTGATCTATTGATTGTTTTATTATTCGAAGGACGTCAAGCATTACCTCTTACCGGTAGTTCCTCTCGAACAATCAATCCGCCTGCACCGCCTTCAACTGAAACATCTCGATTAACAACAACCACGACTACTACTACACCAGCAGTAGCACCAACAGCAGTAGCGCCAACAGCAGGAGCAGGAGCAGATCGAGCTCAACAACAAATCATCGAACATATTCGTTCACGTGATTTGAAAGCTTTTAAAAAATACATCGAAGAAAATCAAATCGATATCAATTATACAGATAACGTTGGTCAAACGATGCTAAATTGGGTGGCTGCATTTGGCACACGTGAAATGGTCGAATATCTTTGTCAACGTGGTGCTGATGTCAATCGAGGACAACGTTCATCATCGTTACACTATGCAGCATGTTTTGGACGACCGCCTATTGTTCGTCTTCTATTAGACTACGGTGCCAATGTTGATCTTCGTGATGAAGACGGTCGAACAGCTCTTGACAAAGCACGCGAACGACAAGATGAAGATCATCAAGAAGTTATCGAAATTCTTCAATCAACAGGTCATAAATGGAATGACACAAAAGATTTATCTTCTGAACAACAAGAACAACAACAAAATAAAGGTGATATTGATATGCAAATGATTTATCTCGAACGTTTATTATCGATCTTTTGTCAATTATATCAAAATACAATGATTCTCACAATAAAACGTAATACATTACGTTTAATTTCCAAATTATTACAATATGCTAATGTTGAACAGATACAACAATTGAATATTCTAACGAAATTATTCGAATTATTAGCAACAATCTTAGATACAAATGAAGATGACGATGATACAGCCAATCTTGTTTTACTTCTACTTAAAAATCTTTTCGAAAAATCTCGAGATCTCTTTCTCGAACAATTTCAATATCTCGGTATTATATCAAAAATAACATCATTAGCTCAAACTCATCAAAATACAACTGTCAATAGTGAACAAACATTTCGAATTAAAATCATTCCAATTGATACGAAAGAATTTCTTTGCTATCGGCCGTATGTTTGGAATGAATTTAGTTTCGTTCGTAATCGAGAATGTATCTATGTTTGGAATCAATCATTAGTCATTGAATTATCCATGGGTTCGAATGGATGGTTTCGATTTTTTGCTAATAATTCCCTGTCAACAATGTATTCATCGGGCATACCCGAAACAAATGTCGATACCGATGAATATCGTCAAGAATTTATTGAAAAATTTCAACGTTTAAAACAACAAATATTCGAAAGTACGAATCAAGAAAAAGAAGATAATATTATTATTGCACGGACAATATTTACATCGGATTTAAAAGTCGATAATATTCTTACGATTGGCAATTGGACATTTCAATGTACGAATGGTAAACAAATTCGTATAAAAAATATCGAAGGTGAACAAATAACAATTCTCGAACATGGTGAAACAGGTTTTACATTCGAATCCAATCGTGGTACACGACAAATTCATCACGTTGAAAATAGTTTAATCAATGAACTATCTCAACCATGGTTGACTATCGAATATTTAACAATGCCAACGAATACCTATTCAATTTCATTGAATAAAAATTCTAAACAAGAACAAACGAAACAACGTACAAGTGAAATTGCTTATTTGATTTACAATGAATATTTGAAAAATATTTCATTGAATCATTATACACGTTCGATTCTAATCGAATTAGAACGTATTGTCAATGATTTAAATAATGAATTGAATCGAAATTCGAATTTAACTCAATTCGAATGTATTTTTCAAGAATTGAAAACGTTTCTACTCGAAAAAACAAGTTTATCATTGTATGAATTATCATCATCGGGTCTTGTTTCAGTTCTTCTCAAACTTTTTCATGATGTTTTTCATTCAACAAACGATCAAACATATCAACGAGCGAAACTCTTCTGTTCGATATTTCTCTCCGATGGACAACAATCCAAAGCTTTTCAAATGCTTATCAGTAAATTAATATCAATCTTAGAATCAGTTGAAAATCTACCACTATTTCTCTATGATGCACCATTTAATTATGGTTTACAAATATTTTCGAAACGTTTTCGTTTTCAAATTCAATATAAAAATCAACAACAATTATTTACCGATCGAACAGGCAAAACATTGAAAATCGAACCATTAGCAACTGTTGGCCAACTGAAAAATTTCCTCGCATCAATGGTTTCAAAACAATGGTTCGATCATACACATCAACATCTCGAATTTGTCAAACAAATCAAACAAAATAGCCCGTTAACATTTACATATACGAATGATTTCGATGAGAACGGTATTTTATATTGGATTGGTACGAACGGAAAGACAAGTTCCGATTATACAAATCCAATTACAACAGGTCTTGTTTCAATCAATTGTTCGGATACGAATTGTTCATCGCAACAATTAGCTGATATCGTTTCTCATACATTATCGAACGATGATAACGATGAAACAATGCATGGATACAATTGGATTATTCTCGATCTTGGTCTTATGATTTATCCAACACATATTTCATTACGATATACAACAGGTGGTAATACAAATTGGACGAAAACAATTCTATTTCAATTTTCCAAAGATACAATTCATTTTTCATCATGTGACACAACGATAGTCAATGAAACAAATCCTTCACCGACTGCAACTTGGTCAATTAAAAATCTTTCGGATAATTCTACAGGTTATCGTTACATTCGAATCTATCAAAAATGTGCTCGACATCCAATGTTAATATCGGGCATGGAAATCTACGGTCAAGTTCTTTCAGCCATTGATATTCGTTCGAAAACTGAATTAGCTCGAACACGTTCGAAACCGTCCTATAGTCAATCGCATTCGACTTCATCGACAAGTTCACGAACGAATAAAATGCAATCGCATATTATTCGACGGTTGGTCAGCATGGATCCGACATTGACATCATCGGGACAGACAACGATCGATCGAATTCTTTTGGATCTTTCGTCGATTCCAACAGATTTGTCAACTGCACTGGAATCCGACGATCCCGAACGTTTACGTGTTGTCATCGAAGAAACACTCACACGTTTAACTGGCGACACAAATTTAAATGATAATGCCAATCTACTTAATTTAATTTCTCAACGTAAAAGTGTATCAACACCGGATATAAGCAATGGTCAATCGACATTTTCCGTGTCGACAAGTGAACAAGCATCGAGTGCAGATAATCTCGCACGTACATCGGATCAAGTTGTTCAATTAATGCAAGGTTATTGCGATCAAATAGCTCGACAATATGATACACTTGTTACACAAACACAAGGTGAAACAACAATTTCAACCGATGATTTTGTTACGCCAACGAGAACCGATCTAACTGATTCAGATAGTTGGCTTGAGCTGGGAGAATTCAATGATGAAAGTACGATTTTAAGTACACAATTACAACAATCGGCTGAATCACTTTGTCCAGCTACAGAAGAAAATAACAAGAAAAATAGTACAACTGACTCATCCGAGCAACGTATTCTAATTGAAAACGATATGAATGCGAGTGTGCCCAATCTATCATCAGGCAATCTTACATCGATAAATATTCTCACAGCAGCACAAAGTTCACCGAATTTAACATTAACAACTCCGACAACAATCAATCTGGCGAATATTCCGATTATTGACGATGAAAATCAAACGACTGAGCAAACGAAACCAACGAATGATTGTTCGATGAGTGATGACGATGACGATGATGATGATGATGATGACGATGATGATGAAGAACATATTCAATTGAAACGTTTGAAATCAACGAATGAACAAATTCAAGCACCGGTCGAAGAAGATGAAGATGAAGACGAGGACGATGAAGACGAAGAGGAAGAACAACCCGACGAAGAAGAAGAAGAATATAACGAAGAATTGCAAGAACATCTTCACGGTCGACAACAGGAAGTGACACAACGAAATTGGGACGATGATTTCGTATTAAAACGACAATTTTCCGTTCTACTTCCGGCGTTCGATGGTCGGCCAGGTCGAACGAATATCAATGCAACGCAAGACATACCTGTACCAACGAGTATGACGCCAAAAGAAGAATCTTCAACAAAACGAATGACAAATGTCGATGCATTGGCCGCTGCTAATATGAGTCTTTTCATTTGTGGACCAACACCAAATTTGCCTGGCTTGAAAAAAATCGAGATCGAAATGACCGATCCTGATGCGACAATATTCAATTACGTTCAGCAATTAATCAATCCGTATCCATCATCACAACGCTGTGAACGTATTAAGAAAATCTTCGAGCCAACATACACAATTATTTACACTGAGAATACCAACGAACAAGTTTCAACTGAAATCAACCTACCGATTTGTGAATCTTCTTCGAATGAAATCTGTTCAATCGAAGATATTCTCGAACTGCTCAGTCAATTATACAAACTTTCAACAGATTATATTCAAACTCATCCTCATGCCGATGAACATAATATCTCAATCGATAGTTATTTCTATTCGAAAAAACTCAATAATAAACTTCTTCAACAAATACAAGATTCAATTCTTATTGCGTCGTCAAGTTTACCATCATGGACATCATGGTTAACTCAATCGTTTCAATTTCTCTATCCATTCGAAACTCGACAATTATATTTTCGAACGACCAGTTTCGGTACATCACGTTCGATTGTTTGGCTTCAAGAACGTCGCGAAGAACTCATTCGAACAGTTCGAAATGGCAATCAAAGTCGAACGAGAGTTCTAAATGAAAATTCTCTTCATGAATTTCGATTTGGTCGATTGAAAATCGATCGTGCTGGACCCATCGATCGAGAGAATATACTTCATGATGCGATGAATCTCTTTCATTTTCATGCAGCATCAAAATCAAAATTAGAAATACAATTTCTCAATGAAGAAGGTACTGGCGATGGACCAACACTCGAATTCTATGCGTTAGTCGCACAAGAACTACAAAAATATCAATTAGGTCTCTGGTGGAATCATGACGATCTCGATCATCATCAAACGGATTATGTTAGAAAGTTAGAAGGTCTCTTTCCTGTTCCTTACCCGCAGGATCATTCGAGACTCGAGGAGATTTGTAATTATTTTTCAATGATTGGCATTTTCTTTGGTAAATGTCTGCTAGACAAATATCTTATTGATATGCCATTATCGATATCATTTTTGAAATTATTATGTACGAAATCGATGAATAATGAGATTTGGTACGATGGCATATTGGATATTAATGATTTGATTCTTATTGAACCATCACGTGGACGATTCTTTCGAAGTCTTTTACAATTAATCGAAAAACGAAATAGTATACGTGCTGATACAACAAAAACAGATCAACAAAAACAAATCGAATGTCAACAATTAAAAATTGAAAACGATGCTCACGAACCAATCGATATCGAACATCTCTGGTTTGTAATCTTTGTTTTTTTTCCTTTGTTCTGAACAACATTTCTTCTCTTTTAAATTTAGTTTAACTTTTGTTTACTCGCCACCATCGAATACGTATGGTTATCAATCAATTGATTTACTTCCCAATGGTTCACATATCGATGTTACAATCGATAATCTCGATCAATATGTTCAATTATCATTAGACTTTATCTTTCGTGATGGTATTCGTCGTCAAATGGACGCATTTCGTCATGGTTTCAATAAAGTATTTTCACTCGAACATCTCCGATGTTTCAATTCATCGGAATTACAATTAGTTCTCTGTGGTAATCAATGGCCAACATGGACATTAGATGATTTACTAACATACATCGAACCTAGCCATGGTTTCACACGTGAAAGTGTTGGTTTTAGTAAATTTTTAAATGTTATGTTAGCATTAGATGGTGTCGAACGTAAATCTGTTGTTCAATTCATAACTGGCTGTTCGTCATTACCACCGGGCGGTTTAGCTAATCTTCGGCCACGTCTATCTGTTGCACGAAAAGTCGAAGCCGATGATAATTCCTATCCATCAGTGAATACATGTTATCATTATTTGAAATTGCCCGATTATTCAAGTGAAGACATTCTCAAAACTCGTTTGATGACAGCTTGCAAAGAACGAGGCTTCTATTTCAATTGAACGAACTGTTTCTGTTTCTCGTTTTTCTTCTGTTTTTTTTTGTATACACGTTTTCTTCTTTCACGGCCTAGACAAGAAAGTGATTATTGAACTTCTCCTTCTTCTTCTTTCCCAATATGTACTTGTACGCATATGTGTGTAAATAAAATTTCGAAAAAAAAACGACCAAACTATGATCGCACAAGTACTATACGAAGAAAAAGTCAAACAGATCAAATAGCTATCAACAGAAAAACAACAGATGTTTTATTTCACGTGATGAGAAAAAAATAAATTTGTCATTTTAATTATTCACAATAATGTTCAATTTCAACGATATTAATAGATGCAGAAGATCATTATAAATATTCAAATAATAATTATATGTTCGAAAAAGATATATGTAATATATATCTGTCACACATTCTAATAACTATTGTGCTTTTTCTTCGTTCGTCTATTCTGCTTAGATGACACTTGAAAATTTTCAAGGGAAATATATATTTCCATCATCGAGTTTATTATTATTATCGCACTTTAAATCTTCACACTTAAGCAGACTATCACGAGTACGAGTATTAATAAAACTAATGATCAGTTTGCTTGTCTCTTCTTATTCGTTGTTAGATAAAAAAAATATTTTCTTTTCTTCATTCGACGACATTGATGATAACCGAAAAAAAAAATCAGACTCGTAAAATAATTAAAATATAATATTTCTCGTTTTCTTTTTTTCTTTTTTGAATTTAATGTCTAATGAAGGAAATCATTTTCAAAATAACTTATATTACAGACGAACGAAAATTATATTTTTCTTCTACAAATCGAAGTCAGTCTCTCTCGTGTGTGTACCGCACTACTTAGTGATAGAAGAAGTAATATGAGTGCACATAGTCGTCTGACAGGAACTGGTAAATAGACGTGTTTTTTTTTTTCTTTTCTCAAAAACTAAACCATTGATTTAAAAAGGATAACTGATAGGCTACTGCGTGCTATAATTATAAAAAAATGTTCATAACAATTTCAGTATGATTAAATAGGAGAAGAAAAATAATGTTGTTCTTCTTATCTCATGTAGTCAAGTACAAAAAAAACGAGAGAAAGATGGATTCTGATGATGAGAATGCAGAATTGAAAATTTTGATTAGATAAATTGTGACAGCTGTTTGAAGTATCTCAACAAATAGAAACATTTCGTTTTTTTTGGGATCAATCGGTCAAAATAGTTTTCTTAACTTTGTTTCAGATATTTTGTTTTTTTTTCTTCTTGTTTCATCGAACGAGAAAAATATGTTCAATGAATCAATGAATACAACACAAACTTCAGAAATTCTCGATAGTAAATATTATATCGACGTGAGTGTTGCTTATGCAACATTAATTTTAAGTATATTCGGTTTATTTGGTAATATAATCGCTATATTTATTTTTCTCTCGCCATCGATGCGTACAGTTACAACTAATATCTATCTAACAGCATTATCATTTTCGAATATACTCTATCTTATTCTACATATATTTCAATATTTTCTCGGCAATCTTTTAATTCATAATGACTATCGAAAGAGTCCGTTCTATGAAAGTTTATTTAGTTTAATTGGCTGTCTACCACATTCACCGTTGTTAATGGTTACACTTTACACGAACATTTATTTAACAATTGCACTTTCAATTGATCGTTTTATTATTGTTAAATATTCGTTAAAAGCAAAGACAATTTCAACAAAACGTTTAGCAATATTTGTTATATTTGCAATTTATCTAACATCATTAATCTATTCAATACCTTACTGGTTTTTACAAGATTATGATTTTCAAGAGAGAAAATGTGAATACGAACTTAGTAATCAAATTAAATTTCATAAATATTATCGTTTGCCTGTTCTTCGTATTATTCCGTGTTTAATTTTAACATTTATTAATATTCAAATTCTACGCAATTTAATCACACGTAAACATCAAAAGCAAAGTCTACGTGTCGATGTTAAACGTCGACGACACAACGATGTTAATATTACATTGATGTTTGTCATGAACATCGCCATATCAATACTAAGTGGCCTAGTTGAAATCGTTCTTGTTGTTTGGATGGAATCGTTTTTTCGAGATTCAACTACAATGATACTCTATGAAATTCTGTATGCAATATCGAAAATTTTGGATATATTCGATCCATTATCCGAATGTACGTTGTATTTTTGTTTCGTACAAAAATTTCGACAACTTCTCAAAGAATATATTTGCCGTTTGAGACATTGCAATCGTGGTCAAACAGTACGAACATTGTTTCCTCGCTTGCCTATCAATCAAACCAAACGTATCTTATTAAAATATGATTTGAAAATCTCCGTAGAAATTAGCAGTACTGTTAATCAAAATGTTGTTGTACCATCACCGATGCTTAACAACGAATCTTCTCATCCCTATGAACAACAAATGTTAATTTCCGAATCAAAAATTTAAATGCACGGCACAACACTGTATCAAATACAGACAATATATATATTTTTTTAAAGTATTTATTCGATTACTAGTGACATCTATAAATTTATTAAAGTAGAAAATAAATTCTTTTTGTCGAAATTTTCGTTTAACAGAAAAAAATTCGAATTATTTTTTTTTCATCAAAAAAATCGAAGTTTTTTTTTTCGGGTCGAAGCAAAAAATGAGCGTCCTTCAAAACGAAGGCAAATAGATTCATGGCAGAAAAAAAGAAGAAAAAAAAAGCTTTGCGCTGTTGTTATTTGTCGTGAAAGATCAAACAACTAAAAATCCAATCGAACAACGAGATTCTAATGATGGAAAATTTGTCTTTTTCGATGTTGAACATTTCGAAAAAGAAATGTGATGATTTACATCTGATGTAATGAGTCTGACGGAATCAATCGTTGTTCGAAAAGCAAAACAAAAGACAAAAATAATAATGTTTTTTTTCTCTCTAATTCAGATATAAGAATTTTCTTTCATTTTCAATGGATAATTTAATTTAACAAGCATGGTTCATTTTACTAATTCTCTTATGAGCGATGTTCCTTTGGCAACATCGCTGCCAACGACATTTACCTTTCAACCAAATAATAATAACAATAATAATAATAATCTAATCGATGATCAATCATCATTACAACAGCAATCTCAATCACAATTGACATCATCGAGTCAGCAACAGCGAACACTCTCGAACGATGATTCGAACAACACAAGTCAACAAATACATCCGAATGATTACGAAACTCGTCTACGGTAAAAAAAAAACCCTAATTCATCGAATTCGAATCCAAATCTTTGTTTTTCTCTTTCCAGTTGCCCGAATTGCGACACCTGGGTGGTCAATCTAAGCGATCATTTACGAAAAACTCATCGAATCGCCTCGCCCGTCGATCGAAAACCGTTACTTCGCATGGCACGTTTAGAAAAACGTCGTATGACCGAATCAGTGACGAATCCCTCATCATCCTCGACCACTACCACCACAACTACAACAACAAGCAGCGGCAATCGAAATCTGCTTTCGAACGGTCTGCCAACATCGAATAACGAAATCGAAAATCTTCTGTTCAAACACGAACAAGACGCATCGCCACAATTCACTGTGACTTTGCCGGAAAATATTCTTCTTAATCATTCGATGCCTCATTTTACATCTCCGCCGAACTCAACAAATAACAAACGAACGCGGCCCATCGACGAACAAACCAGTCAACTACTTAACGGACCGTTCTCACCGAATAAAAAATCTCGTCTCGATCTAATGGACAACTCGAAACTATCGACAACAAACACGAAATCAACGAAGAAAAATCGAAACAAAGCCAATCAACAAACACAATCGGTCGTTCTTCAACAACAACCACCGCAAACGATCATTAAAACAGCGGCTTCGGGGATTTTCCCGCAACAACCAATTTTGCCTTTACAACAAACCGAAGAAACATCCGACGACGTAAATCATCTTCATGCAAAATCATCTCTTGTATTTGAGTTTTTTGTTTTAAATCTATTTTAGCTTTCGAAAATCGTACAAATGATGAATAATGAAATGAATTTTCTCAATCAACATTTACAAACAACGGCTATCCTACTACAAAAGCAATTAGACCTTGCACGTGATAGTTTACACGCATGTTCAGTTCAATTCGCTCATTTAAAACGAATGATTCAACAGCAAATTTGATTTTTCTTTTCTTTTCTTCTTCTTGTCTTTTGTTGTTCCGTTTATCTCTCTCTCTCTCTCTCTCTTCATTTATTATTATACAAACAAACAAAAAACATTATTAACTCTGTGTGTGTGCGTGTGTTCGTTTTGTTTTACTTCTATATATATATATACATAAACGTGTAGATAGTTTGCAACAAAGGATGAAGATCAATTCTATCGACGTATTTGTTTCGTTTAACTTTTTTTCTTCTTCTTCTGTGTGTATTGCAGTCATTGTTTTTGTTTCTCTTGATATATATATATATATATAGATATATATGAATGTATGTCTAAACATGAAATAAATTTGTTTAGTTTACAGAAAAAAAACGAAGAAGTATTTTGAATTGATAAATCAAAACTAAAGAAAAACAAACTGAGGTTTTAGATGGAAGTTGAGAGTATTTCAACAGCGAATGCGAGCAATTTACCTGTACCTGTGAGAGTTATTCTACCGACTTCATGTGAGATGACGATATTATAAAAAAAAAGAATTTCTCTGTTTATTTTCGTTTTCGAAGATCAATTTGCGATAAATTCCGAAGATCTTCATCGTCTAGCTGAAATGCGACGAATGTTCTACGAAAAAGAAAGCGAACGTAAACTAATCAAATCCAATTTCGACGAATCGATATCAGCAAATAAACCACCGATTCGACGTCGAGACATGGAATGGTTGTCGATTGTTTTGCCGTTTGTTAAAAAATATAATCCGCATTGTGGAATTTGTGCATCGAGTAAAAACTACGGCCGTCGGTTGGATACGGCGAATAGTTACTTGTTGCGTTCGTATTTCTATTGTCAAGGACAAGATTGTCCGTTTAATTGTAGTGTAACAATAAAAGAAACGGGTCAGGGTTTGTTGTGTTCACGGTTTTCGAATGGAAATCTTGTCGATCATCGAAATGCGAAACGTGTCGGTCGACCGAACCGTTCGTTGAATAAATCCAATCAACGACTGAAATGTCCGGCGAACTCGGTGATTCAACAATGGAATCAAACATTAACCGAAGATTTAAATCTGTTCGATCGAGAAGATTCAAATCAATCGACGAAATCATTTCTTCAATCATGTTCAAATCTTCTTCAATTAATGGAAAATCTACGACAAGACATTGAACCCTCTGGTCCCATTCAAGGTGCTATTCAACAAATCTCGCTCAATCCATTTTATGTTACAATTCATACAGAAAAATCCGTTCGATATTATCACTCGATTTTAACTAACAATCATCGTCCGAGAGTAGCTTACGCCATTGTCGAGCCTATTGAAGTATTTCATAAGTTTTGAATCATTGAAATATGTTTTTCTGTTTATTATTCTTGGGTTTAGTTTGAAGAAAAGAAACTTGTGTATTGTGAATTCATGTTAAGCAATATTGGTGATACATCAATGATTCCAATAACTGTGGTTTGCACAGACAAATTCGATGATTTTCAACAAGAAAATTATGTTCTCAAGTCATGGCTCGAACGTTTTCGTTTTGATTATGAATATTTGTACAAATCTCAATCGAAAACTTATTCATTTTCTCAACCGTCGATTATTCTCATCGATGATCATCGTGAAACTCCATTGAACAATTCATTACTTCAGTTTTTCAATCACGAAACATTCAAAGAAGTTTGCATTCACTCTCCTCCTCCTCCTCCTTCGAAAAAAAACAAACAAACATATCGTATTTTTCTAGTACATCATTCGAACTTATTCCTACGAACAGAACAATTGCCAATATATTCTTCATGTTAGTTCATCGTTAATTCTCGTTGAATTTCGAACACTTGTAAATAAATATGTTTCCACTGAACTTCGACAATTAGCTCTATGGTCAAGTTTATTGCTCATCTATACATCAACATGGCCTGATATTCGACAAAATTGGTCGTTAATCTGCGAAATCTTTCTTAATTGGGGTACGAATTATGTTTCGTTAAGTTCGTACGAACAATTATGTGCGAAAGTAGCTGAAATCGAAAATGAATCCGATCTCAAGCATTTAGTTGATTTAATTTATAATAATCATTCGAATACGAATGAAAGTTATGAACCATCAATCGATGATGATGATGATGATGTCGATGACGAGTTAACTGAAGATATTATCGATCTTTCCGATTTTCAAAATGATCATTTCTATACAAAAAATGTAAAATTTTATTTGAATAAAAAGAAAATAGTTGAATCTCGTTTGCAGATGATTACAAACGAAAACAATCGTTACGTATCACCGTATGAAACTGATCTACGCGAGATTTTTAATGAGAAAAATCAATCAAAAACAATGTTAATCTCGTCATGGGAAACTCTATCGAATTCTGATCGAACGATATTGAAAAAGATAAAAGGCAATTGGAAATGGTTGCATCTATTGCTCAAAGATTATATACCAACAATTCCACTCTGGTCAAATTGCGTGTCCAATCAATTTAAACATAAAGATCTAGCAAAATTCTTAGCCAATAAAACTCAACGTCTCAATCAAATCAAACATATTCATACGAACGAGAGATTCGATTTGGTTATTCAAAATTCTGCTAAAGATCTACAAATACAAGTGACCAATGCCGATATGAAATAATTGAATATTTTATTTACGAGATTATTCGTCTGGTTGTCAATAAAAAAACGAACAGAGTGAAAAAAAGAGCAAGCCTAAATAATTATAAAACCCATAAACCAGAAAATAATAGGAAAAAAAGACGTTTTTTTCTTCTTTGTTTATTCACGTGTCGGTACAGCTGCGTATTTCGCTTTGACATAACGAAACAAAGCAAATGTTGCTAGGATAGCAAAAAGTGTAAAAACTAATTCGATGATTAACTTTGTTACATCTTCAGCCAATGCATATTTATCCGATTGAGATTGAGCAGCATTTGCTCCTGTTGTCGGAATAATATCGACTGATTCATCTCGATTTACAAGAACAACAGGTGCTTGAGTTGTTGTTAGAACTCGACTCGGTGCTGTATTAACAATACGTATAATACCGAAAACTAATGTCAATACGAATACAAAAATTAAAACAACACCTGAAACCAATAAAATTGCAGTATTATCAAACCTAAAAAACAACAATCAAATCGATAGATTTTAACTGATTTGTTGTTTGTTAAAGAATTAATCTTCGATCTTACCAAGTCGCATAAGTTGCTAAAAAGATCGATAATAAAATCAATCCGCCGATAACAACCATTGTGATTGCATAGGGATTTGTTGGACGTCGAATAATTTCGACTGTTCCATGAATAACATAACGAAATAATGTACTCGAAAGAAGAAAACCATAGAAAACAGTTAGTAAAATTCGTATGCCACGAATTTGCTGTTTTTTATTAATAGCCATTCTAGATCTCAAACGAAAAAAAAAACTACGCAAAATCAATGCATATTCATTAACTCAATGAATAGTTAAGTCAACATTTATACGGCAACTTTTCGTTCTGTACTATTCGCACTTAGACTCGCCCAATTTGGCTTCTATGTCCTCTTTTTTCTTGCTTTCTTTTTCTACGTTGTTCGCCATCGCGACCGAATAGATGTGCGCGTGTGCTCGTGATGTGTCGATCGATAGGTTACTACTTGATGAGTAAAATACGAACAGAACAAGAACAGTTATTGGTGCTTACCAAACGAGAAGAAAGAAAAAGAGAACGAGAGAGAGAGAGAGACATATGCATGAGAGAATATACAGATCTATTCGATCGAGAATGTTTAGTTTTGCTTTATTAAATATCCATTTATCACTGGTATTCGTAACAAAATTTGTGAAAAGAAAAAGAAAATTATGTGTAAAAATTTGTCACATTGACCATTCGATCGATCTGAAAAAGAAATGAAAATAAAATCTTCGTGTACACTTTGTTGATTGAATGATTTACTTTTGATAATCCTCGATTAACAAGAAGTTCGAGAATGTGTAGATCGTCTTTAATTTCTTGTAAATCCCGTCGAGAGATTCGCCATTGATCTGTCGAAAAATCCGCATTTAATGATGTTTCAATGACCTGAGAGAACAAAAAAATGATATTCGATCTTTTATTTAACATAAATTAACTTCTTTAATTAATGGTTGATCGATGAATTCATTGACTTCGAATTCTGTTATTCGATGTGTTTGAAAATCGTCAAGTATTTGTTCGAGTTGTTTGATTACCAATTGAAAACGATCGAGAATCTTTTTACGAATATTTAATAAATCTTCTTGTTCATATGAATAATTAGCTCGAGTATATTGACTAAATAAATGTAAACGATATCGATTAACAACGAGAAGATATTTTTGAAGAGTTTTAATGATTTTCTAAATAGAGACAAAGCAAAAAATAACAAATTTCAAAATGTCATTTCATCATCTACGGATGACTGATGATCGTCGGTTTGAACTTCTTTATGATTAACTTCTTGCGTATTTGCCTAGAATAAAAGTTTCTATCATTCTTTTTTGTTTCGTTTCTTTGATGTTAACTCACCATAATTAAGGATATCTACTCGAGTGTCTATATGCTGTTACTCTCACTGTCACACATACAGAATGATGAACATACAAATGCATAAGAAATTTTAACAAAAGAAAAACATTGAAGAACAACAAACGTGATTATACTCGCTACCTGATTCGACTAATATGTTTGCATATTTATGCTTATCAAAATATGATTTAGCTCGCAGGTAGACAAGGACATACGAGAAGTACGAATTTCGTTCTATTTTGTCTGATATGCAAACAAGATGAAACCCCTGTTATCGATGAGTTAACATGTCTTCTCTCATTTTCTATGTCAAGCAAATTTTTTTGCTCTTTATTCTAATCAATGGAAAAAAAACTCAGACACATATCGATCTACTTCAATTCGTTTCGTCCAATGATTGAGATTTAAATACGAGTAGTGATTGACGTTTAGTGATGTTATCAACATCTGTCGTTATTTTCTGATGTGACAATGAACGTCTCGTAGATCGATTGGTAGTTGTTGATTTCTTCGATATCTTTCGATGATCAATAAGATTTTGATCGACATTGGCTTTTATTTGTTTGATAAGTTGATCGAAATTATAATTAGACTCTGATGTTGACTGTTGAATTAATAAATAATTTGTTAGAAGTGATGATATTCGTTTGATAAAAATTCCTTCTTGATTAGTCGAAAGATCAGGCGTCGACTAATCGAAAACAAAACGATGAGAAACAAACAAATCAACGTTTCTTATCGAATGAACTTACAACATGTGCTATTGCGTTCGTTATTTCAGGTGTTGATCCAGTCGGTACAAGAGAATTAACTTGTTGTTGATGTTGGTTAATCGTTGGTTTGATTGGAAACATAATCACAGGCATATCATGAGCATGTTTGACACAACAAATTGTTAATTTATCAAGAATAGAATTGATTGAAGTTTGAGCAAGAGTTTCATCGAATTTCTTTGAATTTGTTGAATGATAATCATGTTGATACGGTGACGGTGTTAGTAAATGTAACAATGTATTAATTTGAATAAATCTTGATGCGAGAAATAAATGTTCCTGTTCGAATTTACTCATCGTATGAAATTCATTGATTTGTCGAACAAATTCATTATCATAGAATTTCGATGATGGATTATGTTGATGTCCAGCTAGAACAAGATCATAGATGCCTTTACTGTATAATTCATATTGATTGACTGGTGTTAGTATAGATGCAATTCGAAGTTGATCAATGATCGATTTGATATAGATTAATTTTCTAACCGCTCGACGAAATCGTCGAAGAATGGCGTCATGTCGACGTTTATTTTCATTGGATTTACTCGATGTCGATGCGGTTAAAATGGCCGTTGAGATGTTCTTGAAATGTAATGCACCAAAGGATTCTGAATTCATAGAAATATGATATGGACCAAGATAGATATGTGATGTATCATCACGATCATCAATAACTTTCATTGGCGAATAAACACTTGAAAGACGATTCATTAAACGTTCGAAATTATTCATTTTAAATAATTCTTTTGAAAAAAACACAAAAACATTTTTTTTTTATCTTTTGTGAAAAGATTCGCTTGGTCAAAGAAATTTCTTTTACCTAATTCAATAATTTCTTTCACATCCGGAAAGAGATTGGTCAATCTTTCGAGTTTACATATATCAGCCTGTGTATGATGAAATGCAAAACGATGCGGTACAAGTCGATAGGATTCTTTATCCATTTAACTACTTTCAACAAATACTGCTCGTCTTTGGACTGACAAGAAAATATTTGTGATTGCAGTTTTATTGACAATAACAACGGCGAAAACACGCACATGGCAATAAAGAAGCATAAAAAACGAATTAGGGTGATGATGTTTTCTACCTGTACATACCGAATGATATGACTAGATTTATTTTCTTTCTTTTTTTTGGTTAAACCAAGCATTTATGAAGTAACAGAGCTACAATCTACACTCTGTTGTGTATAGAAGAAAACCTCACGTGTTTAATAGAATTTGTTGATTCTTGTTTACTCACTATAGTTACTGCGTTATTGTAACGCAATCGCGAAAAGGACAGAAAAGTTCGTTACTAACATTCATATATTTACTTGTGGACACCGAAATAAAATATTTTTCAATGTGATTCTTTTTGTATAGAAGTGCTACGCTTCAAATGCAATCAAAGAATCTTTCGCCGGTTCGTTTTTTTTCGATTTCACTTCTTGTATTATATGAAAATTCCTTTTCAGTTTGTCATGACTATGCTTATGATAAGATACTAAAATGTTCTTTGTCCTTGTTCGATAAAAAGAAACAGAATATCATCATTTTTTTGTTCTAATGTGAAAGATTTACGTGCATTTAGTTCGGGTCTTTTTTTCTACTATAGACTTAAATATGCTGTCCACACAAGCGAAATTACTCGTAGAAAATGAAATTTTACCAACACAGAATATAGGTTTGTTAGGTTCGAGTCAAGGACAAATTTATCCGTTTCTACCGAATTTAAATGGATCATTGGCAATAAAAGAATCTCGTCGAAGAAGGCCAACGAAACTCGATGAAATTCAGCCTGTTACAATCAATCCTAATATAACGAGAATTCCAATGGCTTGGCCAATCACGATGTCTAATCATTGTCCAACGGTTAGCCATAGAATGCCATGTAGAACCTATCTAGGCTCGAGTTTCTATGACGCTAATAATAATACTATTCCACAGAATTCAATCAGCAGATTACCAATCCCATTGAATCCGCTATTCTCTGCTCAAATACAATCCAAAGATTCTTTATCAACGGTCATCCATCAGAACGAACGAACAATCTCAAGTCCAATGATACATCAAGATGAATGTATTCATTATAATTCACCATTGAGAACGACCGATCAAGATCTATTCAGTAGTTCATCACAAGCAGTTTCATCAAAAAAATCAAAACAAAGTAAGAAACTCAAAATACAACAAAACAAAATAAACTCATCTTTATTCCTCCGTTCAGAATACTTACAAAAACAACAAGATTCAATTTGTCCTAACGGTCTACCATCGATTATACCAGCATCTATAAATCCAACAATTTATCCATTATCACCACCTTCATCAAGTAAATCTTCGCCAACAAATATAATTTCAGACTCATCCATTCAAGCAAGACCTGAATCAAGACACTATTCACCGGATCAGAATTTTCTATTAGCACAAAAACCGATTGCACAAATAGATCCAAGATATCTTCAGCCAGTCTTAACCATTCCTCATTCACAATATGGCATTATACCAATGGCATATTCTTCCATTAGATCATCTCAATTAAAACTCACTGACATGGCAAGAGAAAGAAAAGAACGAGTCGATGATGAGAGAAAATCCAAGAAGATCCCAAAGTCTTTCACAGAACGTAAGGACAATTGCGAGTCAACGCGCTCGAAATTGTCGGTCGTAAGAAAACGGAAAAATAGAACTTCGAATCCGAAAGATACTCAAACAAAAAAACAACTACGCCGTATGATACGTCGTAATCGTTTGGCTGTTTTGAAATTTATGATACAAAAACGGAAACAACAAAAACAACATATAGTCTCATCACCAACCTTGCTGAATACGAATGCAGAACAAGCGACTACTGATAGTCCATTAGTCGAAGAAACACACAAGCCAACTTTGCCAGATATTCTAGCATCAAACTTGAAGATTACATTCGATGCCACACAACAAATTCAATCGATATCTCTCTCCTATGATCGACGACGTAAACCTGAATGTAAGAATGAACGAACATCGTCGATCTCATCAATTAGCAATAATCGTTTGGGTTTACTCATTGAAGCAATGGAATTAGTCGAAACATTTCGAAATCATTCGAACGTAGTCGTACCAACTAATACATGAAGACGTATGGCGATAGTGAGCAAATTTACCTCATCATTTTCTGATGGCTTGATTTTTATTTGATTTTAAAGTCAAAAACAAAGGCTTATTTCATGGAATCGAAGGAGAAAATAGAAAATATCAAAGAATGTTCACGATTGTTTTCGAACAGACGAGTATTGTTACTCGTTATGCCCTCGTCTACAAACATTGTTTCTTATTAAAATTCACTGAGAGGTATACGATCTTTTGTTAATCAATTGACACATTGCAATGACGAAGGTCTGCGGGCGAATGTAACAATAGTCGTCTTCTATAGTGTACCCTGAAGTAATTCGAAGGGCTTACTTTTAAAAAATGTTCTGACGTGTTACACATATTTGTTTGTTTGATCGGTTGAAACTATTCAATTTGAGCATTACTATTTTAAATTCGATGAATATTCTATTCCTTTCATTAGCAATAGACATGTTTTTTGCTCAGGAAATTTGATATTTAGCTCAATGAAAAATGTAATGTTAAAATAACCTGTATATTCAGGAACGAGAACAAATTTAATAGTTATAGAATTAACAATCAATCATAATTGTCAATTATTCATGCGCGATTTAAAGACGCCGGTCTTTTCATATTTTAATTTGCTTGGGAACGATAAAACATTTTTCTTCTCTTACTAAAAATATCGTCAATCGATTTGCTTTCTTAAGTAAAACCAAAGTCTACTAAGATTTATTGTAATCGTATTTTACGGATTTAGAATGACGTAAATTGTACTCTATTTGAATAAAATATTAAAATTAGGTTTTAAAAAAAAAATAACGAATCAAGGTAATTACCAGTTCTCTGTTTAAACCAGTCACGACCTTTTTTCTTATTGATCTAAAAGTGTGCTAATACTGGTAGAAAAAAACAACAAATTGTTTATTGATATAAATAAAACAATCGGCAAGAATATACCCTAGAAAGAATATAATCAATATTGATTTTCAGTCTGTGGGAAATCTGTAATTGATAGTCATGTTTGCATGTGACATAATCACTAATACAGGCTATTAAATATAATATATATCATGTCTTTATGACACTGGTAAGAATTATGAGTAGCCTACGATGATTAAACTTTGTTTAGTTTTCAAATGATAGAAGACAAAAAAACATCCATTAACATAATTAATTCACTAGATTTTGCTTATCCTAAAATGAAAACTGCCAAATGTTAAATATTCGTGGAGGATGACTGTCATGTCTAACTACTGTTATTCTAGTACAATATTCTCTCATATCGACTCTGTTTATTTTCAAAAGAACATGACAATATTGTAATAATCCGTTTTTCTTTTTGATAAATATTAATGAAAAAGAAAAACGAATTGATTTTTTTTGAAAAAAAACATATTGAGAATAGAAATCTTTAGTTGAGATGTTTTTTTTCTGGTCAATATCAATTTATTTATGTTCTGAATAATGTTCCCAGACAAGTAGTCTTCAATTTGATGACATTCCTTCTCTTTGGTCTGACAATTTCGTATAAAGTCTAATTTAAATTACTTTTTTTTAATAACCGAATTGCCAACCATCAAGAAATAAAATTAAAAGAAAAAAGAAAAGAAACGCATATATTTCTGCAAGATAAAAATTGTTTTAATTATGTCATTGGTAAATATTGAAATATAGTCTGTATTTTCATGTCATATTTGTTACGTTTTCTTATCTTATGTCTGACGTCATAGAACAAGATTCCTTATTAATATACAATTTAAATTAATTAATCAAAAAAAAACAAACTGATATGCTATACGATTGATGTGATGACATCCAATCTGTTCTTTGATGACAAACGTCAGAATGCTGATTCATTTTTTTAAATGAGTAATAACGTCATACGTTTCGATAGAAAACTTCAATTTAACAAGTAAAATACACAAAAAAAGAACTTTTTAATTATAGTTTAATTACGTTTTTTTTTCTCACTTTTCATGTTCTTTTGATCAATAATGTTAACTAAATATAGACAACCCAAAAATATTTGAATACGGAAATAAATATATTCGTATACGCCTACGTAAATAATTCGTAATGGAAATCATTCCGGCGGAATCCTATTTATTGATGTTTATGGAATTCAAAGGTAGTCAAATCAAGATCAGAATATTAAGTCAAAAGAAATCATCATTTGTCAGTGTGTCAAAAGAAGATGTTCTAGTGCCGAACATTAACATAATTCGATCGAAATGAGTCAATGCGGAGGAGGTTAGAATTGCATTTAACAGCATCAAAAGGCACTCGAAAGGAAAAGGAGACAGGAGAAAAGACAATAATTGAACGCATTTGAAATTTTATTTTGAAGTTGTCGTCTTTGTCTTTGTTCTTTCTCATTTTTTCCTTTTTCTCTTTTTCCTCTTCCCGTCGCTCTCTGATTCTCTTGGGTGTTTTTCTCTCTCTCGCTTTCTCTATTTATCTCCTAATATCTAACAATTCACTTGTGTTTTTAGTAGAATAAAAACGATACTGCATTGACTTAATCTCGCAGGTTACCACATCGAGATTAATAAAAAAAAATCCATAATGACATTGAAACTAATATCATCATTACCCTCAAGTATCTCGAATGTGTGTATTGCGACCTTAATCTTTTTGATTATTCTTCAACAAAATATTTTACTTATTCAAGGTATGTTTAGTTTTTTCTTTTATTGCTATTGTTTGTACCGATATGAACTATTTAAATCATATAGCCGGCAATTGTTTTAATCATCGTACTAATGATCTATGCTATGAATTGACTGACATGAACACAAATGAAGATCAATGTACTAGTGCATTTTATTCTGATGATAGTCTTCAAGAATTAGATGGACATATCTACGCTGAACAATGTCGAGATGTGAATCGTAAAGTTCAATTGAAGTTTTGTGAATGAAGAGACATTCGTATTTCATTTCAGGAGAATTCGATCCATCGAAACGATGTGATATCGATTGTGGACTTGGTCAAGAATGTCAATGGATCGATGGTGAAGAAATGTGTATTTGTAGTGAGTCTTCATGTCAAGAAGATAATCTACGAAATGAACCCGTTTGCGCATCGAATAATATGACGTTTGCATCGAAATGCGCTATGGAAGCATGGAAATGTTTGAATAGTCGATCGGGTTTGTACATTAAATATCATGGGCAATGTCAAAGTTTGTGCTATTGTTTCATTTTATATTGACTTCGTTTTTTTTTCGTTTGTCTTCAGAGGATTGTCGGAATGTGCAATGTCCGAATAATAAAATATGTCTACTAGTTAAAAATACCGGTGAACCAATGTGTTATCCGACAGCTCATTGCGACACATCATTAGATCCTGAACCAGTATGCGGGACAAACGGTGTAACGTATCCGAATATTTGTAAGATGCGTTTAAGTCCCAATCGATTCGGTCGTACACCTGAATTAGCTCATAACGGTCCTTGCGGTAGGTGATTTTTTGTTTTTACAAATAAATGAAATTAGTATTTTACTCATCGACATGTGTTTTTTTTAATTAATAGTAAATCAATGTCGATCGGACCTTTGCCAACCCTATGAACGTTGTGTTTACTCGAAACAGCGACGTCCGACTTGTATTCGATGTAATTACGGGTCGAAATTTTCTTTCTATAGTGGCGAATGTAGTACGAATGCACCTATTTGTGGTGACAATGGAAAATTATATAAAAACTATTGTTCATTATTAATCGATCAATGTAGTCGAAATCAATATACGCATATTGTTGATTATGGTTCATGTCCAAAACGAAAACGTAAGAAACCTCTTCGAAATAGATTTCCTTCTATGAATCAATTGAAAAGTTTATGAAGAATATCAAACTATTTAAAAGACACATTATATCTAATTTAAAAAAGATGATTTATTCAATAAATATATCTTTATTTTTCATCTTCTTCATTAACCATCGATTACTTGGTTTTTTTCTTTCCGTTTGTTGTAAAAAAACACACGCACGCACGCATACATACATACGAAGGATTTAGAAACGCCAGAAACTTACGAGAACAAGAGACAGCGAGAAAGAATGTGTACCACGATAAGCATAGTCCCACTATCTATCGACATTTCCCCATCTTCTATTGACATTTCGAATTGCAGTTTAAATTTATTTTTTGTTTTGTTTTGTTTTGTTTTGTTTTAATCTTTTATCATTTATTGTATTTTATGATTTTCGTTCTTATTTTGTCTGTTGTCGTTATGTTGCCACCAAGTGTATATTTTAATTGAAAAAGAAATATATATTATTCTAAATTGATCTTTGTTGTCTTTAACGCCCACGATATTATTCTTATAAAAAAAAAAAGAAAGACTTTCGATTGCACTTATAATGTTGACATTGATGGAACTGGTCTTTGTTATGATTGACATCTCGTTCTTCGAACTTTCCTATTTGACAATCAATTGTGCTCTTTTATTAATATTTCAATCTGACCAAAAATGAAAGAAGAAAAGACAAAAAAAAGACATATTCTGCTTTGATTTTGTTAACAACCAAACAATAAGAAAACAATAAGAGATTTCTATTTAACAAGTGATGAGAATGATTCTCGTAGGTGTCGTTTAACTTTACGTCCAAATGTCTAAACAAACAATAACAATAATAATAATAATATAGTATCAACATTTGTTGTTTAGTTTCTTTTTGATGACAAACTTTTTTCTCATTTTGCTTTTTATTTATTGATAATAATGGCGTTGTTGGAACTAATAATGTCATTAATTTTTTCATTTGTTGTTGTTGCGTCGTTAATTTTTCTTCGTTAATTTCTTTTTCAGCTAATGTTTCACTCAATAAACGTATATGTTCATGCAACGCGTCTGTTTTTATTATACAATCAACATTTCGATTGTATTCACTTTGATATTTTGTCATTAACGAGACATATTCCTCTAGAATTTCAAGTTTAGAAACAAAGATCATTTATTATCAGTCGTCATCTGTTGCTTTTACCATTTAATTGTTCGAATGCTGTTTGTTTTTCATCTAATAATTGTTTTAAAACTTCCTGTTCCTGATAATACAAAATACAACGAAAACCATGATACGAAGAAGAACAAAAAGAAAAGTCACACGAACATTTGTTGCAATGGAAAGAAGCTGTTGATTTTTGAATGCTAATTGTTCCTGAAGTTTTTTCTCTTGAGTATCGAATATAATCTTAGCTGTTAGTTGAGCTGATTTACATTGAGATAATTCTTCTTCGAGATTTTTTCTAAATAAGAAATTAATTTTTTGAAATTCGAAATGAAATTCTTTGATTTCGTTTTACGTTCGAATTTCTTGTTCGGAAAGACGAACTTTCGTAAGATCGAGATCATTATTAAGTTTATCGATGATCTCTTCGTAGACTGCGTGAGTTGTTTCGTTTGGTTCATCGAAATTCGATTGTTTCGATATGGATGATGCCGTTGATTCATTTCGTTGTATTGATGTTTGCGATGTTTTAATAGTTAAACTACTCGATGAAATCGGTGTACGAAGTAATAAATCGATATTTTTTGTTAATTGTACACAAATATGATTCAAACGTGAAAGAAGTACAAGTGAAATATGTTCATGATCGATATGTTCATTTGATTCTTGAGTTTGACATTGATTTTCTTTATCTTCATGATGGAATATAACGTCAATCGAACGATTCATACACGTTAAACCATCGAGTGTCGAACGAACACATTGTAAAGTTAAATCATGTTGATTATTCAATTGTTCGAATTTCGATTTCAATGCTGAAATCTCGAATGATCGAATCTAGTTCTTGGAAAAAAAAATAGTTTCTACCTTCGAATTTGTCATTATCCGTCTTGGATTTTTCCATCCACCAACTGATCTGTTCTTCTTTTCGCTCTAAACTCGCTCGTAAACGACGAATATCATATTTAAGTAAATGATCATTATTAACTGCGGATGATGAAGGTGATTGAGCGTGAACAGTCGGCGAGAAGAGATGAGTTTTATTGAGTGGTGTTTCTGCTGTATTCAATGATGTTGTTGATGATGCTAATTTAATGATATTCGATGGACGTTGACCACCTTGAAATGTACTCGTACGACGAGTTGGTGTGACTAGATGATGAGCTTGGATAGGTAAAGGAGGACGACTAGACGATGAAGTCATGAGGAAATAGGGAAATTTAGAATTCTAAAACAGATTTTTGAACTGTCTGATTTACATAAAAGGATACAAGAAGAAAAAAAAGCAAATTCGAAAGATTTTTATTGATTAATAATAAAAAAAAATAGAATGAAATCAATCAAATGAGATCAATGTTTGTTCAGATGGAGTCGAGGTTGATGCTGTATTTGGTGAATTTACAAATTCTAAAAAAAACACAAACAAAACATCGATTATTTGTTATCGAAAGAGAAATTTTCAACATACGTGTCACTGGATACTGATGGATCACGGATGGATAATAGTTTACAGGTGCAACGGGAGCAAACGTCATCTGAAAACGACGCATTTTAATTAAGAAAATTCGATCTATCGAATATAATCTACTTGATTCTGTTGTTGTTGCCGTTGTTGCGTATAAAATCTCTGTTGTTCTAATCGTGCTTTCATCTCGGCTTCTTGTTCAACCAAGCGTTGTAGATGAATTTGTCTTTGATACTCCAAATATGCCTGAAGTACATTTTTCTACATGATTAAATTCAAATTTATTAGTCGTTTTTACTTGTTTTTTCTGACGCAAATCATTAAGTTTAATTGCGAGTTGTAGTTGTCGTTGTCGTTCTTTTTCCATTGTTTGTCTTCGTTGATTATCGAAATGTTCGTCTCGTAGCGCATTCAATGCTTCTCGAGCATCTTTTAATTGACTTAATCTATCCTGTAAACTTTCATAATATGCTTGAAAAGAGCAAAGATCAATGAAAGAAGTTTTTTATTTTTCGAACATTCGAACCTTGTTTATCATCGAGTGATTTCAACAAACGATTCAATTCGGGATACATATTTTGCAAGAGAAGATACACCGATTGAACGGCTGTATCATTTGAAATATTTCGACTACGTTGTTGATTGCTTAACATACGAAATTTAATATTATTTATATGTTCTGTCACTGTTCGAACGAAACTATCGATTTCATCGTCGCGTACATAGGGATCAAATGAATCCTATATTCGAAAGAACAATTCGTGTCTTTTGTCATTTGATTTTGCTTATGAATTTTACGTACATTAGGTAGTGGTTTGATAGTGATGAGATCTTGTTTTGTTTGTGTTTCCCAATAGTTTTCTTCGGGCATTGGTGCTGAACCGATTGGGATCGGTGGATATTCGATCGTTGTTTTAGCATATTGTTGAGTGAACAATTTCTTTTGATATTCTTTTTCCTCAGCTTCACGTTGAGATAAGGAGATTGCTAATTGTAGATCTTTATCTTCATCAAATTCAATTGGATCGATCGGTTTCTGTTGACGAACACTTCCAGTTCTGAATAAAAATTCAATATTCTCAAACATATTTCTCTTTGTACACATACGTTTGAATTCGTTCGTAACAAGAAATACAAACGCGAACATCATCATCAACACCGTATTCAGGTAGTGGACATTGTTTCGATGAACATGCTGCACAAAATGTTTCACCACAAGCACGACAATGATGTTTTCGTGTGAAAGCAGAGAATGACGCATGACAACGAAAACAATTCTCACGATCGGTCCTAAACACAAAAATCAATAATAACGATGATTTCTTTTCGAAAATTTATCAAACCAAAGTGGTGGAATTTGTGTAATCACCATTTTGTATATTCGATGAGAAAAATCAATTGATATACGAACGAACACGAAAATTTGTCAATGTGTCCGATTGGATCGAATCATTAGCCAATAGTAAGCGCGTTGTTTATCTCAACAATCTCAACACACAAACTTTTAGTTAGAAAAATAAAACTCTTCTCATCTCATCTCATCATCGTCATTTGTCCTATGCCAACACAACCAGTGACATTTGTTTGTCGTTTTTGTTATTCGAATCATCGTGGTTTATATCCTGTTCGACTTTATTTAATAAGTTTAACTGAAGGTATTATCATGTGTGCCAATCCAAATTGTACAGGAATTCTCAATGGCCAAGTTGACTTATTAAAATTAATTCTACCAATAACATCATCAATTACGCAATTAACCTACGAACAATATCAACAAACACCGTATTATACCCCTGAATGTGATCTTCTTTTGACTGATCTGCCATCTGATATCTAGATTGTATTGATTTTCATTGATTTATATATACATATATGTTTTAGATATTGTTAAATATAAACAGATGAAATTAATGAGAGAATGAGTTTGTTGTCGGATGATGAAATTGGCCTAGGAAATGATAGCCGATATCGAGCGTATGTTCTAGCAATTGAAAATATTTTGAGACAATATAAATCAACAAGTGAATGGGCTGATTTCATACCTTATTTAGCAAAAATCAAAAGAGTAAGACATTGAAAAAAAACGGTCAATATCTTATTTGAAAAACGTTTCTTTTCTCTTTTCTTTCCCTTCGAAAATAATAAGACAATCGAAAACAATTCTCAATATTCATATATTCCTAAACGTATCACTCTTTTCAAACATCTTGCTCAATGTCTTCATCCAGCATTACCCGCCGGTGTACATCTAAATACTCTTGAAGTTTATGAAACAATCTTTCGAATAGTTGATAAGCAACAATTACAACGGGATATTATCCTTTATGCGTACGGTTTATTTTCTCTTCTACCTGTTGCAAATATTTCGATTAAATCCAATCTATTACAAATCTATGATAACTATTTTCTTCCATTTGGCGATGGATTAAATCCAGTTCTCACGGGTTTTCTCATCGGTCTTTTTTCATCATTAGAAGAAGGAGCAGAATATTTCGATCGAATTATTAATCTACTCGATAAATTAGCTAATCGAATCGATGAATTCTATTTCTATACATGTTTATGGTCAGCTATACATCTCGTACCGTCTGTACGCTATCAAGGAAGTCTATTTATTTTAAATCATTTTGATAGACAAAAAAATCTCACCGAACAATTCCATCTAATCGGTTTATCTATCGATACAATGGTAAAAAGAACAAAAAAAAAATTAATAATTAAATTCTCCTAAAACTTGTTGTGATTGTTGTTTTTCTTTTGAGATAGCGGCTACTTGTACGTGTTTGTATGATAATGATCAATCATTAGCTCAACGTACGATTCTTGATTTTATTCTACTTGCATTACCAATTCATAAAAAGCAATTAAATGAAATCTATCTGAAGAAAATTCTTGATGGTGCTCTACACGTTCTATCCAAACGTGATATGGGCTTGAATCGACGAATTTATGAATGGTTCTTCGGTTCAAATGAATCGAACGATTCACTAACATATTTCATCGACAATATCCGAGAAATGCTTATCGAAACATTAAAAAATGCTTTAGTACAATCAACATGGCCATTAACAAAATTGATTCGTATTCTACTTGTTCTCGGTTAGTTTGATGTGTGATAAGAAATTATCGAAAAATCTTTGTTCTTTTTTCAGTTGATAAACCTGACGTTGGTCCGAATATAATCGAATCGATTTTTCTCAATTATTTAATTACTATCTACGAACACGTCTATCAACCATTGAAAAATGTATCAAAAGATGATGATCATCAACCAGATAAAATTGCCAAAGAAACGATGAAAACATTTCTCACACTTTTAGACACCTTAGAACCGTATTTCATTTGGGATTATTTGATGAAAAATTTCGAATTAATCTTAGTGAATACTCAATCAACAATTGATATTACTCTTGAACAAATCTGTGAAATTATTCATATGTTAATCGATTTATCTCTTTCGAATTCATCAATCGATCTTCTATCTGAACATTTACCTGAAATGTTCTGTCGTTTAATGAAAACGATGCATAAATCCATTGAATTTCTTCAGCCAAATCAAATCATTTTATGTTTAGAATTGTTATCGAACATTTTTCAAAATTTAAATCTAAATCCTACGGAAATTGATTACAATCCGACAACAGATGATGATACAACTATCGAATGTTTACTTAAGGAAATGGTTGAAAAAGTTAATAAACAACTTTCGAATCAATCAATTCGAAATCAACTATCACGAACGATGAGTCATTACATTGATGAATCGATTGAAATCTACAAAGATATTCTTCATTGTTTTATTGAAACCAAATTCATCGATCGAAATCAAATGAATTTAAAATCAAAATTTCAACAATTCCATTCGATTATTCAAGTAAAAACCAATGAAAATCTTTCGAAAATTTTCAATCGATATCAACAATCGAGTGAATTCGATTTGAAATTAAACGATAACATCGAACAATATCAATCATCATTCGAACAAGCTTGTAAATTATTCATTAGATTTCTCTCGTTTTCAAGCAAAAGTATGAGCATTCTACTTTTTTTTTAAAATTCTTCTCCATTGTCACGACTTTTTTGTTTCTCGTTTCAGATCAAACTGAATTCGATGATTGTCTCATCGATCTTTGTACACTTTCACTTGGTAAAATAAATCATTTCTCATTTCAAATACTTGCTTTATCGGTTCTCATTGAATTATTTAAACATAACCGAAATCGAACTCATCTATTCGCACTGACGAATGAAACGGACTTTTTTCAATATATTATTGCTTATCTTTGGGAATATTTAAATGAAGATTATACTTGTGATTTTCATAAGAAATCAACAATGATATTAGCTAATCTTGAATTGATTTTACCGATGAATTTATGTGAAAATTTGATATCAAAACAATTGTCATTTGTCGATATTTATCAAACACAAAATTATTTGCAAACAATCGATGATTATAAACGATTTTTTCAATTATGGAATCGAACTCGACAGTTCTCATGTTCATTTCAACAACCTTTGATTCAAGTTTTAAGTTCTCTTAAGCAAACAAATCAAAATTGTATTAAAAACATAATTCATGAATGGATTACACATTGTTTCATTCGAGGTGATATCTGTCGAATATTTGATATTCTTCTTCTAATGCTCTTACATTCCGATACAACACGTATTCCTATTCGACAATATAATTCATCGACAGAACAAGATTCAACCAGCAATTCGAATGTTGATCATGAAATGACATTTGCATTGGTATTTGATGATGACGAACTTGAAGATGAGAATCAAGGAGAGAATGAAATCGAACCCGAAGAAACTGATGATGGAAAACAAGTAAAGAATAAAAATGAAAATGTTTTTTTTTCTTTCTAAAAAACAATTTCAATTAGAATCGTACGAATAGTAATTTAATTTCTTCTGAGAAAACTTCACCACAACTAATCAAACCACAAGCATTTACAAGTTTTGCCGAACCGATTGTTTCGAATTTACTTTCATTTTCTCCACCATTTGTATCACGTTCACTTAAATCTCGTGCCTTAACAATTCGAAATACGAATCAATCAGCAACAAATCTAAGCAATTCATCATCGCCACGTTTTCCACCCATGCCAATCGACGAACCATCCGTTGAAGAATTTCAAGATACTCTCATTCTTCTCTATGCTCAACAAACATTCAACTTTAAACCAATTAGTTTAGCATTAAACATCATCGAATATTTATTCGATCTTCTACCTCAACAACTCATTCAAACACTATTAACAACATCAACAAATGATCATGAAAATCGTACTATGTTAAAAATGTTCTTTAAACATATTCAAACATTTACACTTATCAACGATACAAATCGAGAATATCTTTCCTATTTATATATTCTATTAAAAACATTACTAATCTACACATTTAGCTATTGTTCGAAAACAGATCATATCGAAGAAAATTGTCAAATACAAATGCAATGTTTAGTTTTATTGACACGTATATGTCATGATTTATCATACAAATGTATTGATAATTCAATGATTGTTAATTATGTTGTTAATTTATTGAAGAAAGTTTCATTTCAAAAAATACTTTCCATTCTTTTCAATCGAATCAATCAAAATGATCTTTTAAACACACAAGTTCATCTACATAAACAACTCTCTCGACAATATTTAAAACAATTAATACAATTGATTGAAGAAATTATTCTTTTGGAATATATTATTCTATCGAATGATTCGAATCTTATTTCACAACCGATTGTTTCTCAAACAATATTCATTTCAATTATTGTACAATATTTAAAACAAATACAAACCATTGAAAATCATCGATATATGATTGATTTAATCGTACGAATTCTACCACATTGTGGTTCATCATTGAAAATGATTAGTATCAAAATAATCGAACAAATCTGTCGAAATTTATGTTTTCTTGTTCAATATCAAAATCAACAAAATATTAAAACGAAATTTAAGTATGAAATCACGATTAGAAAAAAAGATCATACTGAACTGATCTTTTATTTTAGATGTCTTTCTTCATTCGATGTATTTTATTATATAATTTATTTCATTCAACGTCTTTCCTATATTTGTAATTATTGTCTTGGTAATACGACGAATCCTAGTCAGAATTTTAATCAACCACTATGTCCACTAAATTGGATGAAAAAAGTATAATTACTTAATGAAAATTAATTTTTGTTTTGTTTTCAAAATAAGAATTTCTTTAGATTAAAATTAATCAAAATGATATATCGGATGCACGTCAAGCTATTCTAGCGAAACTTTCATCGATTATGTCGAGTTCGTTGTTTATTTGGAAACATTTACCATCATCGGATCATAGTGAACAAATTCGAGAGACAATCATTGAATTTTTCTCGTCATTAACTAAAACCAATGGTCTGTCATTTATTCGTACAGTGATTAAATGTTGGAATAATGAACGTAAAAAACAACAGAAAATATCCGAAGAAATTCAAGCATTGATACATATTCTAATTCAAATTAAAACTTATTCATTACACGATATGATCTATCATATGAATGAATTAGTTCGAAATGATAAAGTGAGACGGATGAGATGAAACAAAAACAAATGAACGAATGATTTTTCTTTTTTTTTTTATAGAAGAAATCGATTTATAATAGTTGGTGTTTGCAATTTCTTGTTGTTTATTTTGAAGAAATGAAGAATGTAACCATTGATTGTTGGTCGATTTTAGCAGGATTTTTAAAAGAATGTCTTGCACAATCAACTTCATCGTCGAATACATTTTTAATAATCAAGTTTGAAAACAAAAAATTATTAAATTATGACTTATTTGCATTTTGTATTGAAAGAATTTTGAGTATCTATGTTGAACATTCGTTATCGTTGATCGAAAAACGAGATTTAAAAGATTTACAAGTAGATTATTCAAATATTTGATTTGATAAAATTTTTTTATTTTTACATAGGAAATTATTATGAAAGCATTGGAGAATTGTAATAGTATTGTTTCATCATCATTGAAACATCCACGATGGTTACGTAAAACATTACAAGGTCGTCTTCCTCAACCTGATCTCGATTCAGCAGCTGATTCATCTACTGAAACAGAAACAAGTCCCGAGACTGAAAACGATGGTTTGTTGAGCAACTTCTCTTTTACTCTAGAAATTTCCTCCATTTAGAAAATTCACAATCATCTAATTCGAGTCTTACAGCTTTGACAATTCTTTCCGAACATGCACCTAAACTTGTCGATACGGTTTGCAATTTAACCGATGAAAAAGATCGTCTTATCATTCCATATTTGCAAAGTCTTGTCACGAATGTTATGCCCTATGTTCGTACGCATAATCTTTCGACAGCATCATTCTATCGTTCAGCAACGAATCTTCTATTTAATCTTTCACAATATTCCTACACGAAAAAAACATGGAAAAAAGAAGTACTCGAACAATTATTTGACACGAATTTTTTTCAAGTTGATCTTGTTACTTTACGACAATGGAAAACGATTATTGATCGTATTTCAACAAAAGATAAACCTCTATCATTTCGTGATCTCATGACACGAATCAATGCAGTTCAAACCGGTTTATTTGTTTCGAAAGATCAAGAATATGAACAACGTGCTATGCTTATTAAACGTTTGGCATTTGTTATTTATTCATCGGAAAAAGATCAATTTACTCGAAATCTACCGGATATTCTTGGTTTTATATCGGATCTATTAAAATCTTCTCAAATACCAATAATAAATGCACAAATATTTCTTCTTCTACGCGTTTTAGTTCTACGTATATCAAGTAAAATTCTATCATCGTTTTGGCCAACATTTATGTCGGAATTAATTCAAATTTTCCTACAAATCGAACAAGATATTCTTAATAATGAAAATGAAAATGATACAGCTAAATGTAATCTTCAACGATTAACAATGAATGAACTAACATCAACAACGAATACACAGGCAACATATAAAATGTATCTCTATGCTTGTAAATTACTCGACATACTTCTAGCTATGCCTTATGCTGACATTGAATATTTTCAATTGTATGTTTTCATATTCGAGTTTTAATATGACGAATTCTACTCGTTTGTTTTAGTGTTCGCTTTGCTTTTGCTGCTGATTATGGGATCACAAGCCAATTATCGACAACGGATACATTTTTAACGTATTCAATTCGTTTAACTAAACTTCTCGAATCGAAATTCGGGCAAATAAATTCCGACAATTTGCCTTCAACATTTCCATTACTTCGTCAACGAACTCTTTCGAATTTAAATGAATTATATCGATTCTTCAATTCGTTATCAATTTATAATAAATTTAATTATTCAAATGAACAATTGTGTTTAACCGAACGAATCAATGAAATTGAAACAAGTGTTCTCGAAGATTTCGTTGAATCGTGGAGTTAATTCGATTTCTTTATCTAGTCGATTGTCTTTCTAGTAATTAATTAATTGTGATTTTTCAAAACATATGTGTGTTTATTTATTTTTCTAAATAAAATCAAAATAATATTGTTTTCTTTTTAATACTTTGGACATTAGATTTTCTTTCTTTCTTTTTTTCTACAACGGAATGTGTTGTTAAACATTTCCAATAGGCGCGTTCGTTTGAATAGTTCCACTGGTAATAATACCGACGTTGGTTACTTCAGTTGCACGACTTATTCGTCGCATAATTAAATGTGTTAGTGAAACGCGTTGCTGTTGCATATTATCGTACATTGATTGTCGACGATAATGATAGTTTTGATATTTTTCATGTGGTAATAAACAAAGTAAAATCAAGCCTTTTAATTCATCACGAAAGAATTTCGATGAACATGAATAGAGAAAAAAATTCGCCATATAATTAAGATTTCGTATCGTAAATGTTATTGTACGCCAAATTAATTTTGTTTTTAACCATGAACAATCACCTGTTCGATCGGGTATTTCATAATAAATCCACCAACATTGAAATGGTAACGTACAACATAAATGTACAATACAAACAAGTGTTAACATGACAGTTATTGATGATGTTAATTCGACGATACCACGTCGACATAAACGATAAATAACAGTTGAATTAAGTAGAAGAACAAAGATAAATGGAAGTATATAATTCATAATCACAGCCAACATACCCATTGAATCATAGAGACTATCATTTGTGACTCGACATTTCAGTTGTGTTTCATTTTTATTTAATAATGTTGTTGATAGATCCGTATGTTTAACAACAGATAAAAACCATGTTGAAAGTAATGTTGAAAAAGAAATAATAATTAAAACGAGAAGAAATGTTTTTCGATGTGTAAATATTGTTTTATTATTATGAGGTAACCAAACAGCACAGAACCGTTCGAAAGCTATGGAAACCATCAACCAACTTGAACAACATGTAAATGACAAATCAAAAAAACCTAAATGAAGAAGAAGAGAAAAACTTTTCTTTTATTTGAAATCGATTAATACAAACCATGAGTACGACACCAGAATGATGATAGTTCAGTAAAATCTCGTTGAAGAACTTGCTCAAGCCATAGAAATGCAACAGGAATTAAGAGAACAAATGAGTCAACAATAGCTAATGTAATTGTGATGATTGAAACAGGTTGTCGTTTGAGATCAGTTAAAATAAATACACAAACTGTGAGAGTATTGCCAAGAAAGCCAATACAAATAATAAATGGAGTTAGACTAAGATAGAGCTTATGAATCAAAGTATCATAAAGTAATTCATATTCTGTTCGAGGACAGAGTGCTGCCATTGGATTGTGTTTATTAGACTTTCAAGTGTCTGTATGCGTTTGTGTATGTGTGTATGTTTTCTCTAGAAATAGACCAGAAAAGCGTAAAGAATGTTTTAATAGATAAACAAAAATAGAGAGAGAAAATAGAAAATAACATAATATTTGGTCGATTAATTCGAAAATAATGAATGTCATGCTTATGCATGGAAAAATCTACTTGTAAAAGTCTTTTAACAAGGTCAGTCTTTCTTTTTTTTTTTCGTAAGAAAATATAAATCTCAAGAAAGCACTATCTCTCTCTATCGGATTGATGCCTATGCAATATAAACGAGTATGTGCTGTCAGGCAATGCATATCAATAAATATTTATAAGAAATCTTCAAAGTCACTAGTTTCATGCTGTGTGTATTGTTTTTTTTATTATCTTCGTATGTGGGTGTGTCTTACTCAATAAAAAAAAACGAATCATTGACAACTAATACATTGATTTTGACGAGTTTTCTCCTGAAGAACAATAAATAAACATAGAATGCAACAAAAACATTTGTCTTATTCTTCGTCTATATTGAAAAATAACTCGAGTTCGATCGTCAATCTTGATAGTAGAAGAAGAAGAAGAAGAAGAAGAGAAAATCAAGCCAAAGAAACTTCATCAGGCATATAATATATGATCGATTAATAATACATATGTGCTATTTTATTATTCAATTACGATTATTAAATATTCTTTAGTGAAATTTTATGGCGAACTTTCTCGATCCAACAGATATATATTTTCTATTCTCATCTCAAGGAAAACTCGAATTGAATTAATCGAAAGACAAACAAAATATTCGCCATTATTTTTACATGGCACATCATTCAAATTTCTAATTGCAAAACTGACAACATTTTTTTGTTGATACGTATATTCAATTAATTTCTCATTATATAAGTTATAGATAAAAAAATAAAGAAGAAGAAGAAGAACCATTCAATGATATATAGGTCTTCCTCTAATTGAATCAATTGAAATGAATTTATCATAAGTATATATTTTCTTTTTCAGAAAATTCAAGGTTAATGGATTTTTCCTAAAAATAGTCAATTGTTGATCGGGTGACTTCGCCTCAAGATACTTTTTGTCTTTTTATTTTTCAAAAACGCAATAGTTCTTAGAAATTATCTTTGATAATAAATTGAGAAAAAAAAATGAAACAAAAGAATGGGTTAGATTTGAATTGACGTCTAGCTATATATTTATTTTTCTCATTGAAATCTGCTAACAATCAAACTGCAACGAACAGATGAAATAACACATTCTAAATAAAAGCAGATGTGTTGTTGTTGAGTCAAGGTATTCATATATTGTGTTAGGAATAATCCGGTGATTTAATTCGATTTAATTCGAGAAACACTGTTGTTACTGTTGGATTTGTTGTTGCTGCTGAATAACGTCGATATTCATTTGTTGATGTCGATTCATTTGTTGTTCGACGTCGTTGTTGTCGTAAATATCTATTCGAACAACATTTACTATGTGTACAAAAACATAAATATCGTTTATAAAAATGACGAAATGTTGACGAAAGAAAATAGAGTGCAAATGGATTAATACATGAATAAACATAAATTAAAATCAATGCTAATGTTTTATTAACTTGCCAGAAATGATTCCAATTCGACGAATAAACAAGAACACCAATATACCTTGAACAAAAAGAAAGAAAACATCCGAAGAAAATAGTTGAGATATTTTTTATTTTTACCAATAGAGATCATGGATTTGTTTCGGCAACCAACAAAGAAAAAAAACTAAACATAAAAATAGGACAACTTTGGCGACTTTATGTCGAGCAAGTATTTGCTTTCGAGTTCTTTTCTCTTGATTACTAATAAATATTTCTCGATTATTGCTCATTGTTGCACTTATTTTACGATTTTCATCATTATTATTGTTATTATTAGATCCTATGGATGATGTATTTCGAAAGTAGATGACATCATCTTTGGCTTGAAATAATGTTTTAGCTATGAGAATATAAAATGTTGAAATGCATATCAATGGCATAAGATAATAAATGATTAAACGAGATATCTGTCGGATAATCATAAAATAATGATTTTGTATGAGAATATTTTCATTTGGACTCAAGCAAACTATCAAGGTCTTCGTTGTATTATTTGGTAAGATGATTAATTCGGACATAACACCTTTGACAAAAAAAAGCGAAACTCAAGAATTGAATAAAATGTTAAATATTGTTCTTGTCTTACCACTGTAGATTATTTCCGGTAGAGCAAGTAGAGCCGATAGAATCCAAATGAAACAAACAATAAATTTCAATCGATTTGTTGGATCATTGGCATGACTTGAAAATGGTTTTGTTATAATTTGATATCGATCTGCACTTAATGCTAATAGGGAAAAAACTGACACGCCCAATGAAAGATTAATAATAAAATTTTCAAAACGACAATATTTCGTCGAAAATGGATAATATTCGAGTGCATAAGCAACAGCACCGAATGGGACGCAGAAAAGAACGAATAAGAAATCGCCAAATGCTAAACTAACAACGAGTAAATTCGGCACTGTACGAAGAGTTTTCTGACGAAATACGATAACTAAATAGAAATGTCATTATGACAGTTTTCGCTTTTTTTTTATTATTTTTGATTGAGCTTACAGATTAGAAGACCATTGCCAACTAATCCAACGATATAAACAAGAGAAAAAAGAATCAATGCTATAATACTATAGAAAATCGACATGATCATATTGAAATCTAAATGGAAATAGAACAATTGATCTTCTATGTTCTCTCGATTGTCTGTTAACATGAGTCCATTAATCGATGCCTCTCAATAGCAAACAGATAACTCCATATGGAGTCTATTGCTCTTTTTTTCTCTTTGTTTGCTGTTGTTGTTGTTGTTGTTATTTCCTTTTTATAAAATGATTAGGAAAAATATTGTGCCAACGAGTCTTTAAAATCGCTAATTACTTTTCGAGAAAACTTGATTGTATCCTTTGCGTGACAAAAGAAAAACTGAAAGTACACTTTTCGTTTTGTCTATCACTGATTACACTATTTGAACTTTAGAATAGTGAATTTGTTCGCAAGATCTAGACATTGTTGATTATCAATATGTTAGTTATTACAAATATCGATTTAAATAAAGAAAAAAACATAATAAATTTAGTTCGACTGACAACAAATGTTGACTGAATAGAAAAAGAATCGTAAATTGAAGTGATTTCGGAAGAAAGTAATTATTTCAATGACTTCACTTAACTGGCTACTCATGAAAAGAAATTATTGTGATTTTTTTTATTAATCAGTCGATGTTTCGTTGAGAAAACTGCGGCAGTTGTGTTTATTTTCATAGATATACAACAAAAAATACGAATTTATTTTAGTAATATGTTTGAAGATAATTTGATAGCGTTGATTTCATATGTAAATCAGTTGATCGTTGTCGACTTGGTTGATTCAATGCTGGTAGACGATATGGAACATTTCCATCTGTTTCAAGATCGGATCTTGGTGATGATACTCTCGTTCGATTTAGATCGGAAAAGATCCGTTCGAGTTGATCATCGGATGGACTTGGCGGTGGCGCATGATGACGTTGAAGATTTCTGACTGTATCATCATCACGAACAGGTTGAACTCGATCATATTTCGTTCCTCGACCTGTCAGTGTTGATAAATTATTATGATGATTAAGTGCTGAATTCGAATGATAAAGAGATGTTCGGTAGATAGGACGGTTGATTTTCTTTTGAGTACGTTGAGTATTTTTATCGATTGATGGTAAAATTAATTTATCTGAACGTGATTGTTTGATTTGTTGTCTTGGTATGCTGATAAGATGTCGAGATGAATAGATATCAACATTTTTTTTCGTTAGTAATTGATTATAAAAAATATTCGAATGTTCGATCAATGTTAGCGATTCACGCATGATTCTTTTTTCTGTTGTTTCTCTTCGAAATGCAAACAGACGACTCTTAAAATCAACTTTCTTATTTTGATTTTAAATCGATGCCTGACAAAGAGAAAGAGAGAGAGAGAGAGAGAAAGAAAAGAAAGAGAGAAACATAACGATTCAAATTTCTTTTCTTTTTCTTGTAAAATTACTCTCGGCTATTTGATAGAATGCTTATGTTTATTTCAAGTGGACGCGATGTATATTGTTTGACAAACTGTACATTTGATAATCAAACATTCTTATAAAAAAAAAGACGAAAAAGTCCGTTTAATGTTTTTATTTTGGTGCAAGAATTTTTAGCTTTGCAGATGTTTATTTATAGTAGTAGTAGTAGTAGTAGTAGTGGGAGTAGTAGTATTTGGCGGTACTAGCAATACTTGGCTTTCTATTCGTCAGTCTGCTAACCAACCGACGAAAATTCGATAAGAATTTCGTGTAAATTCACAATTAAATTCGTTCAATTGAATGATAAGAAAAAACATTCGAAAAAAATCTCTCAAATTCTTAATGAAATCGTTATCTATATCGAACATGATTGGTATAAAATCTATCTCCAATCAGATTTGTCCAAGTCTTAACATGCTCATCAACTTGCTTTTATAAAACAAGGCATCTGTCGTATATTCGCATTGCATTGCTCATAGATAAACGATGACTTCAATACAATATCTTACGATTTTACTTGGTCTTATTTCATGCACATTAGCAAGTGATGTTCTTGTTTTAACTGACAGTGATTTTGAAACTAAAGTTAAACAATATGACATCCTACTCGCTGAATTCTATGCACCATGGTGTGGCCATTGTAAGTTTGAAAAAGGAAGAAAGAAAAATGAATGAAATCAATTTGATTTGATTTGATTTTTTTCTCAAGGCAAACGACTTCAACCTGAATATGAAAAAGCTGCAACTACATTGGCACAAAATGATCCACCAGTGGCATTAGCTAAAGTAAAATGAAGAATTCGAGAGAGAGAGAGAGAGAGCAATCGTTCTCTAAATATGACTCTAGGTTGATTGTACTGTTGAAACTAATACTTGTAATAAATTTAGTGTCAGCGGTTATCCAAGTATGTTTACGAGTTGAGTAATAATTTCTGTAATTTGATTGTTCTTTTTTTCAGCTTTGAAAATCTTCAAAAATGGTGAAGTTGCTGAAGATTATAATGGGCCACGAGAAGCTGGTAAATAGAAATTCGAATAGAATTTCAAAATATTTATCTTTTGTTTTTTTAGCTGGAATTGTTTCGACAATGAAATCCAAAGCTGGTCCAGCCTATCGTGTTCTTAATACTTTAGCTGAATACGAGAAATTCTTAGAACATAACGATCATGGCATTATTGGTTATTTTGAAAGTGAAACAAGTGCATTGAAAAATGATCTTGTCAAAGTTGCTGGTCAACTATCGGAAAAATTCCGATTTGCTTATACAACAGCTAAAGAAATTCTCGACAAAGTCGGTCAAACAAAGTATTTGAGAAATTGATTGCGTTCGAAAGGCAAAGATTTTCGATGTTACCATTCTTCTAGTAAAATTCTTATTCACCAACCTAAACGATTACAATCGAAATTCGAAGAAGCTTATCAAGCCATCGAAGGTGTTGGCGATGCTGTCAAATCTTTCATTCTCAGCAAAGTGTAATTTGAACTTCAACGATTTCATTTTTCCTTTTGAATATTTTTGTTTACTTTCATAGTAACGGTCTCGTCGGTGTTCGTACAGCATCGAATGCCGGTGATTATTCGAAGCCAACAGTTGTCGTTTATTACAATGTTGATTATACCCGTGATCCAAAAGGCACGAACTATGTTCGTAATCGAATTTTGAAAGTTGCCAAGAAATTAGCCGAAGAAAATGTCGATGTTAAATTTGCTGTTAGTAATGTCGATGAATTTCGTCAAGAAATCAGTCAATTCGGTATCACTGACGTCAAAAAAGACGCCAAATATGTACTTGCTCGAGGTTCAAATGATGAAAAATATCGTTTAACCGATGAATTCAGTTTCGAAGCACTCGAACAATTTGCTCGACAATTAGCCGAAGGCAAACTCGAACCCTATTTGAAATCACAAGAAGTTCCCGAACAAACCGAAGATGTCAAAGTTGTTGTCGCCAAAAACTTCGATGAAATCGTCAATGACAATACCAAAGATGTTCTCATTGAATTCTATGCTCCGTGGTGTGGTCATTGGTAAGATTCAACGCGCTTTTAATTACCGAATAAATCAATTCGAATTTCAACTTTTTAGTAAATCACTCGCGCCGAAATATGATGAATTAGCTAAGAAATTGAAAAATGAAAATGGTATTACAATGTAAGTTGAATTGACGAGAAATCTTTTCAGTTGCTAAGCAAATTGTTCTGTTTAGTGCTAAAATGGATGCAACTGAAAATGATGTTCCAAGTCAATATAATGTTCGAGGTTTTCCAACGATCTATTTCGCTCCTAAGAATGACAAGAACAATCCAAGAAAATACGAAGGTGGCCGTGAAGTTGATGATTTCGTTAAATATATCGCTCGTGAAGCTACAGATGGTTTGACTGGTTTCGAACGTGACGGAACAGCGAAGAAAGGCGGTGAACTCTAAAAGCAATAATAACTACTAAAACATTATCTTCACGTTCTTACGTATTTCCAACTTTCTGTTATAGTTTCAATGTGATTTCTTTATTTGTTTTGCTTTCTTTTTTCATTGCTCAAATGTTTTACGGTTTTCATTTCATACAAACAAGCTGATTAGTCATAATAAAAGAGAAAAGAATACATACATACATATTCAAATTTCTTTTCTTTTCTTTTTCAATAAAAGAAAATGTAAATTGCCAATTGCTAGTCGAGACAAGAGAATACGAACATTTTGTTAAATAAACTCAACGAACAATACAATGGTAATCAATTCTGTTTCGATTGTTGAAAAAGAGAATATTCAAGTTTCAGTGTCGAATAATAATCGAGTTCGAGCGCAATCTGTACCGGTTCGATCCGTGAAATCATCGCCAACTCGTTCACATCGACAACGAAAACGAGTTGTTCATCGACAAGTCTACGTACCTGAGAAACCAGAATTTATTAATTATGCATCGGCATTTATCGATCCATATCGACGGTTAAAACCGATATTGATCGATCATGAATATTCACGAAAACGAAAAAAATCTCGACAACGACGACAAAAAAAGCCGATTCCGAAAGATGAAACACCGATTCCATCGGAAATAACCGAACAATCGGAACCGATTGATCTTTGGCCATTGAATCCGAATAATTTCGATATGGATTTCATTCGTCAACGGCAAATAGCGATTGACAATAGTTCCTATCGAGAAGTCATCAATCAATGGCAACCATCGTCAATTTATCAGCTAGTTAAATTAATAAAAGAGACATTTTCAAAAGCGAATCGTCTCGATCATGTTTGGATGATGTTCTATTGGATTTCACAAAATATAACCTATGATCTCGATGCAAAACATGTCAATGCCGAAGAAATTCTTCGTTCAGGCAAAACAAATTGCGAAGGTTACGCAAGTTTAGTTCAAATTCTTTGTGAACAAATCAATATTAATTGTTCGAAGATCATTGGCTATGCAAAAGATACACATTTTCATATTCATCAAACGAATTTTCTTCAACCAAATCATACATGGAATGCAGTCGAACTCGAACATAATCAATGGTATCTACTCGATGCAGCTTGGGGAAGTGGATATATCGATTCGAAATTTGAATACAAACAAGTTCTACAACCTTATTATTTTCTAACTCGGCCTGAAACAATGATTTACAATCATTTACCAAAAGAATCTCGTTGGCAATTGTTATCAAAAACGATCTCATTGAAAGACTACATATATTTGCCTAATCTTCATGCGTACTATTTCCTATTTGATTTAACAATCGTTTCACCACGATGTTCTCATCTTGTCAATTTCGATTCGTTTGAATCACTTGCTGAAATTCTTATTCAAGCACCGAATGATATTCAATTGTCATGTTCAAGTAAAGATGATGATCATCGTAGTACTTGTCTAACACAATTCGATTCCAATCGACAGCTTTGGCAATGTTTATTTGCACCATACAAAAGTGGATTCTATACTCTCGTTATCTATGCTAATCGTTTGCCGAATTTAAATTATTTGTTCAATACAATTGAATTAAATGTACAAATATCGAATAGAGATTTTCAACAACGAAAAATTCTGCCGATAACTTATGGAAAATTTCTTGAAGCTAAATGTCAAATTTATTCACCACTCGATCGATATCTTAAATCAGGCACGAAATTATCTCTTCATTGTCGAATTCCTCAAGCGATCTACGGACGAATAACACTCGATGGAAATTGGTTTGAAGAAATCGAAATTCAAGATGAAATATTCAAACAAGATATTGTCGTACCTCAACGAGAAATTATTCTCTATGCACAATTTTCACAGAAGAAATCATCGAATTCCTATTTTGCACTAGTTCGTTATTTAGTTGACAAATAAATCTATTCGTCATTGAGCTCAGTAAAACTTGTATGTGATGTTAACGAATTTGGTTGAGTATCGTCGATTGAATTCGATCGATCATGATCACGTGTATAGATTCGTGTTGGTAATTCCATTTCATCCTCACGGATTTCTTTTCGACATAAACGTCGATACAGAAGAATCGTTTGTTGTCGAAATAAGATCGATGTATAATAATAAAGATAGAAATTCAAAGCTAATGAAGCATACGATGGTAAACGAAGAATATCGAATGCAAATGCAACACTATCATACAAATCTTTCGTATCATAAGATAATGATATATATGGATAAATAACAGCGAGTATAGTTATTGGAAGATTACAAACAATTAATGATATTGAACTAACTAACAGTAAACTGATCAATGACATATCGATATTTCGATGACGTAATTTTAAACGTCGTTTATATTGATCGGATATAATCAAAGCATTACAAATCGTAACGAGAATAAATGGTAATAGAGCATAAACAATTAGATCGATCCAAGGCCAGATTGTTTTGAAAAAGAATTCATAACTTGGATATTCAGGATTTGGATCACAATTATCAACAGCATTGGGTGTAAAATCACCGATAAAAACAGTTAATAAATGAAAATTTTTAATTAGAAGTATAATACATATAACAGCTGAAACAATAATTGATAATCGTCGTGTTGCATACATTCGTGCTTCAATCGGATATTTAACTTTTAAAAATCGATCAGCTGATATCGCAACAATCATCCACGATGTCATATCCATGGACATGTAGAGAAGAAAATTTCTTCCACGACAATATGCTGCACTTGTGACTTTAACTTGATAGCCAATAGTTAGACAATGATGTAGACCACCGATTAAACCTGACAAATCGAAAATAGCTAAGAGAAGAAAATAGATACCGCATGATATTTGATTGAGTTTGGTTATCGAGAATAAAATCGATGAAAGTAAATTGCCAATAAGACCAAGAAAGAAAATAACGGGAAAAACAATGGCATAAATGTATCGGCTAACTTCTTCGAGACCATTTTTTTCAACACCTATCGCTGATAAATTTGACGTGAGCATGTCGTTTGAAAATACTTCGAACGTGTATGTAGTCACAAGTTTTATCGTACTGATAAATTATTATTATCAGTAGTTTTAAAAAAAGATGCGACATATATGCGTAGATCATCATCGCAAGAAATGAAAAGAACGAATAAATATCATCATGTTGAGAATATTCGTACACATTTTTATTTTTTTCTATCGAAAAACGAAAACAACAAAAACAAGTTGAACAATTATTCCATGGATTCTTCAAGTATTTGTTCATTATCGGATGTTTCCATTGTAACTTCGATTTTCGGTGCACGTCGACGTAATGCCGACATTTTCTTTGTTGTTGCAACAGTCGAGCCAATTTTCGTGAGAAGTTCACCGGCTTCTTCACGTTTTTGCATGGCTTTTTGAACCATTTCGATTTCTTCCATTGGTTTCGTTGCATTGGGCGCACGAACAAGATGAATATAATCACGAACTTCACGAAGATCGGCTGCTTTTCGATCGAGTGTACCTTGTCGGAGACTAAGAACAAGAGTTTTTCGTTGGTTTATTTGTTTTTTTCTCGGATTCTTACCGTTTCATGATGTGATGACGTTCACGTTTCGTACGGATTTCTTCGATTCGTCCCATAGCTTTGACTGTATTTTGCCATAATTCACGGTTGTATTTCACTGGTTCATTTCGACGTTTTTCGAATTCGAATGTTGAATCAGTCGTTAAATCTTTGCCCGTAAATTTTCGATGAGCTTTTGTCCATCGAGATTTACGTGGATTCCATTTCTTCTTGAATGCTCGATGACAACGTGATCGACAAAATCGAAAGATCTATTTCGAGAGAAATTTAGCGCTACGATTAAATCACTTCAATTCAATACTTTGCAATCGTTTCGAACAAATTGAATGCCATGACCTGGCCAAACCGTTGATGAACAGTAGTAACAAGTCTCGAGACGCATGTTGAGATCTTTTTATGGTCTAAAACAGCAAGTAAGTATAAGTTTAAATTCAATTCAAAAGAAAAATTTCATAAGTATTAGCAGTGGACTGAGTTATTTACTAACTAACACACACATACACTTTGTGTACGCGGATTTTTATTGGTGAAAACCACACAAACAAATACAATCTCTCCGAAATGAATACGAAGCTATTCGATAGATATCGCTCGTGAGCAATCGAAATTTTGAGGTGGTTTTGGTAGTTGGTGTCTCGAAATCTTAGGATTTAATAGTTTAGATGTGATAAACATACAAAGTTGGGGCCCATCTTCAGTTAGTCTTTTAGATCCTACGGTGGCAGAAAATATATGGACACATGTCGCGATCACTTATTCAGCATCTATTGGTCTTCGACTATGGATCTAGCTCTGGTCCATTTACTTACAGTGCTGCTGGCATTCCTGTAGTTGCAACAATTGGTTTATCATTGCTCGGACAAAATCCTTGTTCATCAGATGGAATTAGTACGGGACAATATTATGGTTATATAGATGAATTTAAATTATATTCTCGAGAATTATCTTCGACTGATATTTGCAATCTTGCTAATCCATAAACGTTTGACTTTAAATATTTTCTTTTTGTTTATCTAATTATTATGCCATTACTCTCAGAGCTATCCTAAAAAATTCGATGATATTTCATTTTGTAGTATCGTCTCGTTATATTGACAACTACTAGTCAAGTATCATATACTATGACGAACTTTCATAATCAAAAATATACGATCTATGGTCATATTTTAGTATTCCATGGAATTATACCAATATTCATTACAGTTTTGTTTGGATTACTTCCCTATCGAAATGTACAAAAAAGTCACACCTCAGTCAACTCTATTACTTCATCAGGAATCCCATAAACAATTAACAATGATGGTTCTTATTTAAGTCATTCTTAATTTTATGAATCTTTCATCCTCAATCATCAATGACTATACTTTTTCACGATAACATTATTATTACACGACAAAAACGACTCACATATAACTAGGTTTCGGTTTCATTTGAGAAAACATAAATAACTTAAAACAAGATTACCATTCGATTTCTTTATTACATTACTTGTCAATCAGACAAAGAGATCATACAACAGAAAACTATCAGAAAAAATTGAAATACAACGGCATGTTTTTATTGATCACCACCACGTAATCGAAGTACTAAGTGGAGGGTGCTTTCTTTTTGGATGTTGTAGTCACTGAGTGTTCGACCATCCTCGAGTTGTTTACCGGC